>OLSD01000290.1_pt1 | contig 53919 bp, 39 predicted proteins | sample 1672211 | NCBI WGS metagenome assembly OLSD01 (sample SAMEA3136659, study PRJEB25190) | human gut metagenome | reverse complement strand
ACTTCATGTGGCTCGGAAGCAACGGTAAGCTCTACGCGCCCGGTGCCAGTGTTCCTGCTGATGTGACGGAACTGACGGTGCAGTGGACAGCCCCGACCTATACCGTAACCTTGAATACGAACGGCGGCACGATCAACAACGGCAATGTCACCGGATACACCTATGGCGTGGGCGCAACACTCCCGACAGCCGACGATATGACCTATACAGGCCACACGTTCAAGGGCTGGTATGATAACGAGAGTCTGACCGGCTCTCCTGTGACGGCAATCGGCGGTACAGAAATGGGCAATAAGGAATATTGGGCGAAGTGGGAGATCAATCAATATACCATCACAGTCAAACCCGAAAACGGCAAAGCGGATATTACCATTACACAGGACTATGGCACGGCAATTACCGCCCCTGCCGACCCGACAAGAGAGGGCTATACCTTTATCGGCTGGGATAAGGCAATTCCCACGACCATGCCTGCCGAGAATATAACGCTCAAAGCGAGATGGAAAGACATTGAAAAGCCCACGGGCGAAATTATCATAGGCACAAATAAATGGCGCGAATTCTTAAACAAGCTAACCTTCGGTCTGTTCTTTAAGGACACGCAGGAGGTAACAATAAACGCCTCCGATAACAGCGGAACTGTGTTTGTCTCTTATCTGGTGACAAATCGGGACCTCTCTGAGACGGAACTCGGCTCTCTTGTGTACCGTGCGTATGATGAGCCGTTTTTAATAGAGCCTAACGGAGAATATATTGTTTATGCAATGCTTGTTGACGAGAGCCTTAATATAACATATCTTCGCTCCGACCGCATAACGCTCGATAATATCCGGCCTGTAATCGGCGGCATTGAAAACGGCAAAACCTACTGCGAGGCACAGACAGTTACAATTGACGAGAAGTATATAGATACAGTTACCGTAAACGGCACAAAGGTCACGCTTGATGAAAACGGCGGCTTTACACTCTCTCCTGCGGACGGCGAACAGAAAATCATTGTCACCGATAAGGCAGGCAACACCGCCGAGATGACCGTGACGATAAACGACGGGCACACCTTCGGTGAATGGGCATCAAACGGCGACGGCACGCATAGCCGTGAATGTACCGTGGACGGCTGCAAGGGTGTTGAAACAATGGCTTGCTCGGGCGGCAAGGCGACCTGCACCGAAAAAGCGGTATGCGAATACTGCGGCAAGGCTTACGGAAAACCTGATTTAAACAATCACACCGACTTAAAGCACATCGATGCAAAGGCGGCAACCGAGGATGCCGAGGGCAATATCGAGTATTGGTTCTGCGGCGGCTGTGATAAATATTACAGCGACAAAGACGGTATAAACGAGATTAAGAAAGCCGACACCGTAACGGCTAAGCTGCCGGGCAATCCGAAGTCTCCCCGAACCGGCAACGCAAGCGACCTCGCTTTATGGATTTCCCTGCTGTTTGTCAGCGGCGGCGTAACAGGCGTCACGGCAGCCTTCCGCAAAAAGAAAAAACACAAAGTATAATTTTTTTCGTTTCCCTTTTCTGCTTTTACGGCAGTAAAAAGCCTCCGTTATTAAGACGGAGGCTTTCGTTTATTGCGGCTTATGCATATTCTCGATTTTTTTAATGTATTCGGTGCTGTTCTCAAGAAATTTCCGAGTATCAAAGGACTCGTTTTTAAGGCTGTTTTGAATAATAATACCATCGGAAACCATCAAAATAAGCCAAGTGAAATAGTCGGCAGAAACAACGTCTGTTCTCTCGGCGATTTTTGCCGAAATGAGCTTTTGGAATTCATCATAGCGATGAATCAGCTTAGCTCTGATTTCCTCGTCGCCGAGCAATGCCGCGTCAAAGAGGTGAAGCCTTAGCCCGGCATAGGCTATATTTCTCTCGATTACATAATTTACAAGACGGTGCGGCGAGGTATCCTTTTCCTTGTTTTCCGTCCATTGTATCAGCTCGTCCCATTGGCGCGAAAGATAGCGGTCGGTAACGGCAAAAAGAATTTCGTTTTTGCTTTTATAATAGTAATACAGCGTGCCCTTCGAAATATTCGCCTTTTCGGCTATTTTCGCGAGAGTCACCTCCGAAAAGGAATTCACCTTTAAAAGCTCCTCAGCAGTATCAAGTATGATTTCGTTTATATTTTCGGGTCTTTGAGCTGCCATAATACCCTCCTGCAAAATTTCTTAAAGTATAACACGAACAATCGGCAATGTCTACAAAACAATATTCACAAAAAAAATACATAAGAGTGATTTTTTTAGTTAAAAGTATTGACAAATGCTTTTTGCGGAATTATACTTGGCTTATGAGTCGGTCAGTTAACCGACATATTTTTTATGCACAGTCGGGCGCGTGACCGACTGCAAGGCTGATTAAAAGAGGCTTGAAGTTATGAACATATCATCAATTAACAAAAAATTGAAAAAGACTTTCGGCGGAAAATTCAGTGCTTCAAAGGAGAACGGCTCGATTTTTGTTCGAGGCAAAAGCTCCGATTGGGGCGAAATCGTCGCGGCTTGCCAAGCGGCGGCAAAAAAATTCAGCACAACGCATATTGTCAACGATATTGTTTACACGGGCGAGCAGCCCGCTCCGACGCGTCTGCCGTCTCTCAAGGATGATTTCCTCGAGGGCAGAACACCCGACGTGCTTGTTATCGGCGGCGGCATTTCAGGTGCTTCGATAGCAAGAGAGCTGACCAAGTGGAAGCTTGACGTTTTACTTGTAGACAAGGAGGCAGACCTTGCGCTTCAGGCGTCGGGACGCAACGACGGCGAGGTGCACCCCGGAATCGACCTCGGCAAAGGCTCGCTCAAGCACAAGTACATTCGCCGCGCAAACCATATGTATGCAGACGTTTGCCGCGAGCTTGACGTTCCGTTTAAGCAGGTAGGTCAATATGTGCTTTTCCGCAACGCCGCGCTGAAGCCGCTTATCGGTCTGTATGCTTTTTGGCGGAAGCATCACGACGGCATAGAGGACACCGAGATAATCTCGGGCAAGGAGCTTATGCGCCGCGAGCCGAACCTCACACCGGAAACAAAATTCGCAATGTATAATCCGAGCGCAGGCTGTGTTTGTCCGTACGGACTCACCATAGCCTATGCCGAAAACGCCGTTCAAAACGGCGCGCAGGTAAGTCTTAACACCGCCGTGCTCTCCATGGAGGTGTCGGAGCATAACATCATAAGCGTTACCACCAACAGAGGCGTTATTCATCCGAAAATCGTTATCAACGCCGCAGGCGTTTTTGCCGAGGATATTGCCGCCATGGCGGATGACAGATTTTTCTCGATTCATCCGCGCCGAGGAACCAACTCGATTCTTGACCAAAAAGCAGGCGCATATATGCACTCGGTAGCCTCCGTAAAGGACATAAGCGTTCACGGTAAAACCCATTCAAAGGGCGGCGGCATATTGCACACCGTCCACGATAATCTTCTCGTAGGACCCGACGCCGTAGAAACGGTTGAAAAGGAAAACACGGAAACACGTGCCGAGAGCATTAAAACCGTCTTCGACAAGCAGACTCAAACAATGCCGGCGCTGTCAAAACGTGATATAATCACTTATTTCACGGGCGTTCGCGCGCCTACCTTTGAGGAGGATTTTATACTTGAACCCGGCAGAAGAACAAGGAATTTGATTCACGTAGCCGGTATTCAATCCCCCGGACTTACAACCGCTCCCGCGGTTGCCGTCGATATGGCGGAGCTTGCGGTCGATATGCTCGGCAAGACCGAGACGGTTGAAAAAAACAACAATTACAATCCCATTCGCAAGGGCGTTCCCGTGCTTCGCGAAATGGACGACGATACAAGAGAAAAAATGATAGCCGAAAATCCCGACTACGGCGAGATTATTTGCCGCTGCGAGCAAATCAGCAAGGGCGAAATTCTCGACGCTTTGAAATCCCCGATATGCGTTCCGACGGTTGACGGTATCAAAAAGCGCATAAGACCGGGAATGGGACGTTGTCAGGGCGGCTTCTGCTCGCCGCTTGTCACCAAAATAATTGCCGAATTCCTCGGCGTTCCGCTGTATGAGGTTAAAAAATCCTCGGCGGAAGCGGTGATAACATACGGCGAAACAAAGGTAAACGAAGGAGGCGAAGAGTGATGACGACAGGTAACTATGACGTACTCGTTGTCGGCGGCGGTCCTGCCGGACTTGCGGCGGCGATAAGCGCTCATGATAACGGTGCCAAGGTTCTCCTTCTTGAAAGAGAGGCAAGGCTCGGAGGAATACTCAAGCAGTGCATTCACGACGGTTTCGGTCTTCATCACTTCGGCGAACAGCTCTCCGGTCCGGAATACGCCGAGCGGTTTGAGGATGAGCTGTACAAACGCAATATCGAATACAGCACCCTGACGTTTGTCACGAAAATAGACAAAAACGGCGACGGAAGCTTTACGGTGCATACCGTCGGCAGAAGCGGTGTTTCGATATTTACGGCAAAAGCGCTTGTGCTGGCTACGGGCTGTCGCGAGCGTACCGCCAAGCAGGTATTTATTCACGGTACGCGTCCTGCAGGCGTTTTCACGGCCGGAACCGCACAGCATTTTACAAATCTGCTTGGGCTTATGCCCGCCAAAAAATGCGTAATTCTCGGCTCGGGCGACATCGGTCTTATTATGGCTCGTCGCTTAACCCTTGAGGGCGCAAAGGTTCTCGGCGTTTATGAGGCAAAGCCTACGCCGTCGGGACTTACGAGAAACCTGCATCAATGCCTGCACGATTATGACATTCCGCTGCACCTGTCGCACACCGTCACTCGCGTGTTCGGAGTTGACAGGCTCGAAGCGGTTGAGATTTCAAAGGTTGACGAAAATATGGCTCCGATACCCGGCACACAGAGCCGCGTCGAATGTGACACGCTGATTCTCTCGGTCGGATTGATTCCCGAAAACGAGCTCGCCGAGTCCGTCGGAGTAAAGCTTGACCCACGCACAAAGGGTCCCGTATGCGACGGCCAGTGTATGACGAGTGCCGACGGCGTATTCAGCTGCGGCAACGCTTTGCACGTCAACGATTTGGTTGACTTTGTTTCGCAGAACGCCGAGCAGGCGGGAAAATCAGCCGCCGCTTATTCGGGCAGAAAAAGACGGCTTATTGAGATAACCCCGGGTGACGGCTTATTGTACGCAGTGCCGCAAAGGCTCAATCTCAACGAGGATAACAGTAAAACAGACCTGTATTTCCGCGTCCGTGAGGAGGAAAACAACTGTGTGCTTCATATTTACGCGGACGGTAAGGAAATACTTAAAAAGCGTTACGCATTTATGCGTCCGCCCGAAATGGAAAATCTCACGATTGATTTCAGCGCATGCGAATTAAACGAAAACAGCCGAGTGGAGCTTCGGCTGGAAAGACTCGGTAAAGGAGACGGTGTAAAATGACAAAAGAATTGGTTTGCATCGTTTGTCCCCGTTCGTGCAGAATGACGATTACATCAGACGGCGACGAGCTTGTTGTGACCGGCAACACCTGCAAAAGGGGCAAAGAATTCGCCGTAAGCGAAATGACCGACCCGCGTCGTACCGTTTGCACAACGGTGCGCACCGCCTTCCCTTCGGTACCGGTTCTGCCCGTTCGCGTATCGGGGCCGATTCCCAAAAACAGAATTTTCGACCTGATGCACGAGGTAAACCGTATCACCGTTTCAAAACGACTCGGACGAGAGGAAGTCGTTGTACCGAATATTCTCAATCTCGGCGTGGATTTGATTGCAACAAGCAATATCCTGAAGGACGAGAAGAAGCAACCTTAAAAAAGAAAGAGGGGAAAATCTTTAATGGAACAGTCACTTGTGCTGACCTTTGACGTCGGCACGCAGAGTGCAAGATGCTTGCTTGTCAATGAGAGTGGAGACTTTGAGGATAAGGAGCAGCAAAAATACAAGGTTCCTTATTTATCAAAACAGCCCGGATGGGCAGAACAGACCCCGGATTTTTATTTTAACATTATAGCCGAAATGTCAAAAAAGGTTATCGAGAGAAATGCCGATAAGCTTGACCGCATAACAGCCGTATGCCTTACCTGCATACGTGACACGGTGCTTTGCCTCGACAAAGACAAACGTCCGCTTCGCGACATAATATTATGGCTCGACGAGCGTGAGGCCGACGAGGACGGACAGATTCCGGCAGCAAAACGCGCATTGTTTTCGCTTGTGGGAATGGGAGAATCGGTAGATATGATTTACCGAGCCTCTACCGGCAACTGGATTATGCAAAACGAGCCCGAAATATGGGCCAAAACAGACAAATACGTTATGCTGCCGTCATATCTCAACTATCTTTTGACGGGCGAGCTTAAGGATTCCGTGGCAAATATGATAGGTCACGTACCGTTTGATTACAAAAACCGCCGTTGGATGAAACCCGGTGCTCTCACGCGCTGCGTGTGCGATGTTCCGTCCGAAAAGCTCTGTGAGCTTGTTCCGTCGGGCGAGGTCATAGGTAAAATCACAAAAGATGCGTCCGAAAAAACGGGTATTCCAATGGGGCTTCCGCTTATAGCAACCGGCTCCGACAAGGGCTGTGAAACCATCGGTATGTCCGTTGTAAAATCAAACCGAGCGGCAATTTCCTTCGGCACGACCTCGACCTTACAGATGGCGGTTAAAAAATATTTTGAACCGCAGCCTTATATGCCGGCTTATCCGGCTGTTCCGAACGATATGTTCAATCCCGAATTCGAGGTCTATCGCGGATTTTGGATGATTTCGTGGTTTATAGAGCAGTTTGCCGCGAAGGATAAGGTTGACGCCGCCGAGGAGGGCGTTTGCATAGAGCGTTATCTTGACGATAAAATCAAGGATATTGAGGCCGGCTCCGGCGGACTTATTTTACAGCCGTTTTGGACTCCGGGCATCACGAACCCGACCGCGAGCGGCGCAATTATAGGCTTTTCGGATTTCCATACGCGTTATCATTTGTATCGCGCCATAATAGAGGGCATCTGCTTAGAGCTGTACCACGGGCTCGTTAAAATGCAAAAACGCTCAAGCGTCACGGTAGATGAGCTTTATGCCGGCGGAGGCGGCTCCAGCAGCCCGGTCGTATGTCAAATTGCCGCAGATGTGTTCGGCTTGCCCGTACACCGTATTCAGACTCACGAGGCGAGCGCTGTCGGCTGTGCCATGGTCGCGTTTATTTCACAGGGCGTTTACAGTAGCTATGAGGACGCCATAGAGCATATGGTACATAAAAAAGACGTATTTATTCCGAACGAGGAAAACCACCGAACCTATATGAAAATTTACGGCAAGGCGTATTCTCACCTTGCCTCAAGATTAAAGCCAATAGAAAAATACCTACATCATTTTCAAACAGGAGGACACTGATAATGAGTACAAAACCGTATAAGGGCTTTGAGCCTAAATGGATGCTTCAGAGAGCACCTGAGAACAGCTATCGTTCAATTTTCCGCTGGGGCGACCCCGACTTCTTCAAATATCCGAAGGAGAGCCTTTACAAATATGTTAAAAAACGCTGCAATCTCAAGGACGAGGAGTTTATGCAGTATAATGACGATTTGGGTCTTGACCCCGTAAATCTCGGCGAAGAGCACGCTCCGAAGATTGACAAAAAGCACGTAAAGGCCATTGCCGCAATAGTCGGCGAAAAGAACGTCTCACAGAGCGACTACGACCGTCTCGCCGTTTCCTACGGACAGACAATGTACGATCTTCTCAGAATGCGTCACCGTCGTTTTGACTCTCTTCCCGACCTCGTTGTTTTCCCGGAGACAAGCGAGCAGATTGAGAAAATCGTAGCCTACGTCACAAAGAATAAAATACCGCTCTATGTTTACGGAGGCGGTTCGTCGGTTACAAGAGGCGTTGAGCCCATTAACGGCGGTGTTTCTCTTGATATGCGCCGCAACTTCAACAAGGTCATTAAATTCAATGAGACCGACCAGACCATTACCGTTCAGGCAGGTATGTCCGGACCGAAGCTCGAGCAAACGCTTCAAAACGCTCAGAGCCTTTTCGGCGCAAAGCGTCCGTACACTTGCGGTCACTTCCCGCAGTCATTTGAATATTCCTCCGTCGGCGGTTGGACCGTCACACGCGGTGCCGGTCAGAACAGCACCTATTACGGCACCATAGCCGATATAGTTGTTTCGCAGAAATACGCCACACCGATAGGTAAAATCGAGACAAGTCACTATCCGAGAGAGGCAACGGGACCGAATCTCAATCAGGTCATGATGGGCGGCGAGGGCACCTTCGGCGTTCTTACCGAGGTCACGCTCAAGTTTTTCCGCTGGATGCCCGAAAACAGAAAACGCTTTTCTTATATGTTCAAGGACTGGCCGACAGCTATGCGCGCCGCTCGTGAAATGATGCAGTGTGAGTGCGGCTTCTCCTCTGTTTTCCGTCTTTCAGACCCGGAGGAGACTTCATTAATGCTCCATCTTTACAACGTTGACGAAACGCCGCTTGAGCCTATTCTTGATAAATTGGGCTACAAGGACTTTGAGCGCTGTCTCTTCCTCGGATTTACAGACGGCGAAAAGGGCTTCTCAAGAAACGTTGCGCATAACATAATGAAAATTGCCGTTAAGCACGGCGGTATCCCGATGACCGGCTACGTATGCAAGGGCTGGGAAAAGGGCCGCTTCAACGACCCGTATCTTCGCGATACACTCATGGATTTCGGCTTTATGATCGATACGCTTGAGTGCACGGTCAACTGGTCAAATATGGCTCGTGTTCACCGTGAGGTTCGTGAGGTTTGCCATAAGCTTCCGAACACAATCGTTACAACTCATATGTCGCATTGCTATCCGCAGGGCGCCAACCTCTACTTCATCTTTATGACTAAAATGCAGGACGAAGAGGAGTTCCGTGCTTATCACGCAACAATTCTCGACGCCATACAGAAGAGCGGTGCTGCCATCAGCCACCACCACGGTATCGGAAAGATGTTTGCCCCGTGGCTTGAGGGCTACCTCGGCGAAAAGGAATACGGCATAATCCGCACGCTTAAAAACTATTTTGACCCCGATTACCTTATGAATCCGGGCGGAACCATAGGCCTTGACCTTAAGCCCGAGGACAAAAAGTATCTGCGTGAGCATACCGAGTATGTTGACGAGCTCAAGGACTGAAAAGGCTGTTGAAGCGCGGCTCAAAGCCGTAACGTCAAGCATAAACACATAAAATCAAGGCTTTCGTCTCACCTGAAACGAAAGCCTTTTTATTGCCGATTACAGAAAAGCTTACTTTCTGTATAAGCTTTCGGCATTTTCGGCTGTTGACTGTTTGCCGTCGTAATTATATAATAATTTATAACATAATTTCGCCGCATATGTGATATGCCGCACAAGCAAAGAGGTTCATCATGACAGATAAAAGCTATTCAATTATTTTCAGCAGTCCGACAGGCAACACGAGGCTGCTCGCCGACGCCATTCGCGACGCACTGCCGGAGGAAAACTGCAATTATTTCGGAGTGTGCGAAAACGCCGATACACAATCCGACATTTTGTTTATAGGCTTTTGGACGGATAAGGGAACCGCCGACAAGGCGACCTTGGATTTGCTCGAAAAGCTGAAAAATAAAAAGATTTTTCTTTTCGGAACGGCGGGCTTCGGCGGAGACGAGGAGTACTTCAAAGAAATCCTCGCAAATACAAAAAAGAGCATTAACGGCAGCAACATCACAGTCGGCGAGTATATGTGTCAGGGGAAAATGCCGCAAACGGTCAGGGAGCGCTACATCAAAATGAAAAGCCTGCCGAATCCCGTGCCCAATCTCGATATGCTGATTGAAAACTTTGACCGTGCTCTGTCTCATCCCGACGAAAACGATTTGAAAAGGCTGAGGCTCTCCGTGGAAAAGTTGTAATAAGAAGCGACAGCGCGACCTACCCTGTTAAGCTGTGCCGCGTATCATATTACTATTGATTTATTGTAAAAATAATGATAAAATATTCAGCGTAGCACGTAAGCAGGTGTAGTTTAATGGCAGAACATCAGCTTCCCAAGCTGAATACGGGGGTTCGATTCCCCTCACCTGCTCCAAAAACGGCAAGTATCCTTTGATACTTGCCGTTTTTTACTTTTTCACATTTTACTCTCGTCTATCTTTTCTTTCGTCTACCCTCAGTCCGCTCACTTCATTATTCGCTGTTCACTTTTCTCTCTTCGCTCAACCTCTCCTCTCTTGCAGAGGAAGGTGAGCCTCGTCAAGGCAAGCCGGAGGGATTTTGCGGAGTTATATGGAATTTAAATAGAAAGCAAATTACTTTTAATCCCTCAGTCTACTCACTTCGTTCGTAGCCAGCTCCCTTTACAAGGGAGCCTGAATAATCCCTCAGTCATCTTCGCCATTGCCTCCCTTGTAAAGGGAGGTGGGTTGCCGCAAGGCAAGCCGGAGGGATTCTGCGGAGTTATATAGAATTTAAATAGATTGTGCGTGATTATTTAATCCCTCAGTCCGCTCGTGAACTCGCGTCCAGCTCCTGACGGGAGCCCGTCCCCTTTGTCGCTTCGCGACATTTCCCCACACCGTGGGGAATCACCCTTTACAAGGGCGCCTATTACTATTAGTGTGCTTCGCCTTGTAAATAAAATCTATTAAAAAAGCTCCCCTTTGGGGAGCTTTTCGTTATTATTCGCCGCCGGTACGTCTGAAAAGGTCGTTAATGTGTCTGAAATAATTTTTGTCTATACCGTCTATTGTTTCCTCGGTGGTTCTGAACTGCCAGTTGCCGAACGCTCTGCCGGGAACATTCATACGCGCGTCCGAGCCGAAGCCGCACATATCCTGATAAGAAATGACGGCAAGCTTTGCCGAAGAGCGCCACACGGTTTCGATAATCTTGCGGCAGGACGGGCTGTAATATCCGCCGTCGCCCCAGTTATCGCCCGTAAATCCGCAGTAATCAAGCGCAAAGGCTCGCTCTTCGGGCGTTGCTTCCCAAAGCCACGCAAGCAGCGTTGTATTGTCGTGTGTACCGACATATGCTACGGTATTCAGCGGATAGTTATGCGGCAGATGTGTGCTGTTTCCGCACGGGTCAAAGCCGAACTGTATTACACGCATACCGGGGAACCGAGTTTTATCAAGCAGCTGTGTGACGTCCTCGCCGAACACGCCGAGATCCTCTGCAATAATAGGAACGTCTCCCATTTCTTCCTTTACGGCGTCAAAAAATTTCATTCCGGGCCCCTTGACCCATTCGCCGTTTTTCGCCGTTTTTTCGTCCGCAGGAACAGCCCAATATGACGCAAATGCGCGAAAATGGTCAATTCTGACCGTATCATAAAGTCGAAAAGCGTCCTTTATGCGGCTGAGCCACCAGGCGTATCCCGTTTTTTCAAGCACATCCCAATTATAAAGCGGATTGCCCCAAAGCTGACCGTCCTTTGAGAAGTAATCGGGCGGAACTCCCGAAACTCTGCGGCGCACAAAACTACGCTCGTCTATCTCGAAAAGCTCCGTATTGCTCCAAACATCGGCACTGTCGGTTGAGACGTATATCGGCATATCGCCGAGTATTTTTACGCCGTTTTCGTTGGCAAACTGCTTTATGCGGTGCCATTGAGAAAAGGCAATATACTGCTCGAATTTATAAAAATCGGCTTCGTCTTTCAACTCGTCTCTGTTTTTAAGCGCATTTTCGTACCGCGCGAATTTTTCATCCCACTCATACCACGGCTTGCCGCCGAATTTTTCCTTTGCGGCGCAAAACAGCGAATATGCTTCGCACCACGGGTTCTCCTCGCAGAATTTTTCAGTCTCCGCAGATACTTCGTTTTTCTTGTTTTGATACGCGATTTTTAAAAGCTCCCTGCGGCTTTTTGCGGCAAATTCGTAGTCCGCCGTGTAAGGCGAGCCGTAATATACGCTTCTTGCAAGGTCGTCTTCCGACACAAAGCCGTCATTTTTGAGCGTGTCCGGGTCAATCAGAAGCGGTGACAACGCAAATGCCGCCGGAGAAGCATAAGGTGAGCCGTAAAAATCCGTAGGACAAAGCGGCAGCACCTGCCAATATGAAAACCCCATATCCTTGATACGGCGTATAAACCGTTTTGTCTCTTCGCCCATTACGCCGATTCCGTATTTTGACGGGAGCGACGTGATATGCATTAAAATTCCGCCGGCTCTTGTGTTAAGCATTATATAATTCCCCTTTTTTGAGCTTCGTCTTGATTTATGCCGCTTTGAGATACTCCTCAAGGCACAGGCCGCTCTTATTCATCGCCTTTGCAGCCTCTTTACCGACATAACGCCAATGCCACGGCTGATAATTCATACCCGTTTTGTCGGTTTTATTTTCGGGATAGCGCAAAATAAAGCCGTAATCCTGTGCATTTTTTACAAGCCACGAAAACTCCTTTGTAGAGGCAAAATCGGAGCTTGCACTCACAATATCCATTGACAGACCGAGATTTTGCTCGGAATATCCGCCCGGCAAAATAAACGTGCGCGCCTTTGCGGCGGCGTCGTCATCGGACAAGCCCTGATTTTTATAATAACTCACCTTTCGGTTGTAATTATCGTTTTGACGTGAAACCGAGCAATACCCTGCATACGGAGTTAAAACGCAGCCGTCCTTCTTTGCGGCGTCGTACATCTCTTGATACGCTTTAACAACTCTCGAATCAAGCTGCACGCTGCTTCCGCTTATCGCGTTTGCAAGCGACGGCACATATCCGTCGGGCAGCTTATGCCCTGCGTTAACAAGCGTGAGCTCCCAATTGCCCGAGCTCGGGTCTACGGTTTGAGGATTGTTAAAATCGGCTGCCGATGCCGTAACGGGCGGTGCCGATGCGGTCGTCTCCGGAACGGTTTCAGGGGCTGTCGTTTCCGCGGTAGTCTCTTCTTCGGTCGTCTCCTCCTGCGGTTCTTCCCCTGTGGTTGTTTCGCTGATTTTTGCTTCGAGTATCTCAACGGCAGGGTCCTTTACCTCTCTTTGCCCTATCGTAAGCTCACCGACTATAAGCCCCGTCATTATAACGGCCAAAATTACAAACAGCAAAAATTTTCTTTTTACCGTCTTTTTCAATCTGACTTTTTTCTTCATATTTCGCGTCCTTTTAAAATCTCTTCTTGATATTTTAAAATGTTTACGTCGGATTGTCAATCAAAAGGCGCATTTCGGCGACAAAATTCAGCCGACGGAGACTTTTTTCTCATCAAAGTAAGCGAAGCCGTCAACCCACACATTGATTTTTTACCTTTAAGGCGCTCCGACAATGCGCAAAAAAGACCCTGCGGATTTTACTCTGCAAGGTCTTTTTCCTGTTATGGTTTAAAAATTGGGGTTGCCCAAAATCAAACTCTGATTATTTGTTCTTCTCTGCGATTGCAGCCTGAGCAGCAGCAAGACGAGCGATCGGAACACGGAACGGTGAGCAAGATACATAGTCGAGGCCGATCTTGTGGCAGAACTCAACAGAAGACGGGTCGCCGCCGTGCTCACCGCAGATACCGCAGTGAAGTGACGGACGGGTAGCTTTACCGTTCTTAACAGCCATTTCCATGAGCTGGCCTACGCCGACCTGGTCAAGCTTAGCAAACGGATCGCTCTCGAATATCTTCTTGTCATAGTAAGCACCGAGGAACTTACCTGCATCGTCACGGCTGAAGCCGTAAGTCATCTGAGTAAGGTCGTTGGTACCGAAGCAGAAGAACTCAGCTTCCTTAGCGATGTCGCCTGCGGTAAGAGCCGCACGCGGAATCTCTATCATTGTACCTACTTCATACTTCATATCGGAGCCGGCAGCAGCAATTTCTGCATCTGCAGTCTCAACAACGATGTCCTTAACATATTTAAGCTCTTTAGCGTCGCATGAAAGCGGAATCATAATTTCGGGAGCAACAGTCCAGTCCGGATGAGCCTTCTGAACGTTGATAGCGGCGCGGATAACAGCCTTAGTCTGCATCTTTGCGATTTCCGGATAAGTTACTGCAAGACGAAGTCCGCGGTGACCCATCATCGGGTTAAACTCGTGAAGAGAAGCGATGATAGCCTTAATCTGCTCAACGGTCTTGCCCTGAGCGTCTGCAAGCTTCTTGATGTCAGCTTCTTCGGTGGGAACGAACTCGTGAAGAGGCGGATCGAGGAAACGGATTGTTACCGGGCAGCCCTCAAGTGCTTCATAGAGCTTTTCAAAGTCGCTCTGCTGATAAGGAAGAATCTTATCAAGAGCAGCTTCTCTCTCTTCAACGGTGTCGGAGCAAATCATCTCTCTGAATGCGGCAATTCTGTCCTCTTCAAAGAACATATGCTCTGTACGGCAAAGGCCGATGCCCTCAGCACCGAGTTCTCTTGCCTTCTTAGCGTCAGCCGGAGTATCTGCATTGGTACGAACCTTGAGGGTTCTGTACTTATCAGCCCAGCCCATTATTCTGCCGAATGTACCTGCTATGGTAGCGTCAACAGTCGGGATGATGCCCTCATAGATGTTACCGGTAGAACCGTCTATTGAAATGTAGTCGCCCTCGTGGAATTCCTTGCCTGCGAGAGTGAACTTCTTATTTTCTTCGTCCATATCGATAGCTGTGCAGCCCGATACGCAGCAAGTACCCATACCGCGTGCAACAACGGCAGCGTGTGAAGTCATACCGCCGCGAACGGTGAGAATACCCTGAGAAGCCTTCATACCGGTGATGTCCTCGGGAGAGGTCTCAAGACGAACAAGAACAACCTTTTCGCCTCTCTCGTTCCACTCCTCTGCATCCTCTGCGGTGAATACTATCTTACCGCAAGCAGCGCCGGGAGAAGCACCGAGGCCCTTGCCGAGCGGAGTAGCTGCTTTAAGAGCTGCTGCGTCAAACTGCGGGTGAAGAAGAGTATCAAGGTTACGCGGGTCGATCATAGCTACCGCTTCTTCCTCGGTTCTCATACCCTCGTCAACGAGGTCGCAAGCAATCTGAAGAGCTGCCTGAGCTGTTCTCTTACCGTTTCTGGTCTGAAGCATATAAAGCTTACCGTGCTCAACGGTGAACTCCATATCCTGCATATCTCTGTAATGATCCTCAAGGGTCTTGCAAACATTTTTAAACTCTGCAAATGCCTCGGGGAACTTCTGCTCCATCTCTGTGATGTGCATGGGAGTACGAACGCCTGCAACAACGTCCTCGCCCTGAGCGTTTGTAAGGAACTCACCGAAGAGGCCCTTAGCGCCGGTAGCCGGGTCACGTGTGAATGCAACGCCTGTGCCGCAATCATCGCCCATGTTGCCGAATGCCATTGACTGTACGTTAACTGCGGTACCCCATGAATACGGGATGTCGTTATCACGGCGATAAACGTTTGCACGGGGGTTGTCCCATGAACGGAAAACAGCCTTGATAGCGCCCATGAGCTGATCCTTGGGATCGCTCGGGAAATCCTCGCCTATTTTAGCCTTATACTCATCCTTGAACTGCATAGCGAGCTTTTTAAGGTCGTCGGCGTCAAGCTCTACGTCCTGAGTTACGCCCTTTTCCTTTTTCATCGCGTCTATAAGCTGCTCAAAATATTTCTTGCCGACTTCCATAACAACGTCGGAATACATCTGAATAAATCTTCTGTAACAGTCCCAAGCCCATCTCGGATTGCCTGACATTTCGGAAATTGTGTTAACAACCTCCTCGTTAAGGCCGAGGTTAAGGATTGTGTCCATCATACCGGGCATTGAAGCGCGCGCACCGGAACGAACCGATACGAGAAGCGGATTTTTCTTATCGCCGAACTTTTTACCGGTGATGCCTTCCATCTTTACGATGTACTCGTTTATTTCAGCCATGATCTCGGGATTGATCTCGCGGCCGTCCTCATAATACTGAGTACAAGCTTCTGTTGTGATAGTGAAGCCCTGCGGTACCGGAAGACCGATGTTGGTCATTTCGGCAAGGTTTGCGCCTTTACCGCCGAGGAGCTCACGCATGTTAGCATTACCCTCTGAAAAAAGGTAGCAATACTTTTTTGCCATTGAGAATACCTCCAATTATAAATTACAGTGTTAATGGCCGCCCTCGCTTTAAAGCTATGGGCATTATAAACCGCTTGATATTATAACAGAAAAAATACGGCATTTCCATAGTTTTTGCGAATTTTTTGTATTTCGGCGAAATAAATTAAGCACAAAATACAAATTTGAGCATTTTAGGGGAAAATATGCAAGTTTTACGCCGTTTTTTGCGCCTAACAACTGTGCAAATCAAAAAGGAGCCGTAAAAATTACAGCTCCTTTCGGAAATGAAATTATACAAGACCCGCGTACATCTTTAAGATGTACTCCGCGTCAAAGGTCGAAATATCGCCGCTGCGGTTTGCGTCCGCAACATATTTAGCCGTAGGGGACAGCTCCTCCATACCGTTTACGTATCTTAAAGCAAGCCTTGAGTCAACGGGCGTTATGCTGCCGTCAAGGTCCACGTCGCCGAGCTTTGCCGTAAGCGGAGCCACGTAGTGAGTTCCCGCATTATAAACGAGAAACTGCGGATACTCCGCCCAAGTGTCAACGGTCGGCTGCGTTTTCGCCGTCATCGCCCGCACATAAAGGTCACAGCCGTTTTTGCGGTAATCAAACATCGCATGCCCGTAATTCTTTATAAACCAGGTGTTTTCGGGAAGCATGCAGGTTGAGGCGTCGATAATGCCGTCCTCGGAAAGACAGTTGTGCCCGACGTCCCTCGCCTGAACGTAATCGTCGCCGAGAGTCGTTTTAAGACGGGCGCAGGTGGCACCGCCGCTTGTACGGTTTGTCTCTATAACTCCGTCGCTCGTGTAATCGGCAGTAGGCGTAAACGGCGCTATATAAAGATTGTAGTTTGAGAATATGCAAACAGAAGTGCCGCTTGCCTTGGCTCTCTGTAAAATCGAAGAAATATTCGCCTGTATATCGTGTATCTCGTCGATTTTTCTCTCAAAGGTCGCCCAGTTGGCAGCTATCACGGAAGCCGAGACACCGCTTTGCTGCTGATTTTTCTCCATATACGCCCGCATTACGGCTTTTGCGTCATCATAGTATTCATCGGGTACAAACGCCCAAAGACTCGGCGTGTAGCCGAAGCCGGAAACAAGGCACTCGGTATAAATTCGATCCTTATAGGTTCTGCCGCTGCCGTCGGGAAGCTCGGTCTCAAGGAAGCCCTCAAGCTTCGGCACCGCAAGCTGCAAAAGCTTGAGTGTATCAAGCACCTTGCCGAGAGTGTCGGAATTCATACTCTGATTTATAAACGGGATAAGCTCATCTATGCCGACGGCTATCTCGCCCTTAAAGAGACAGCCCACCATATCAAGCCCCGTAAATGCGGAATTTAGCATGGTTATGTTTGAGACGTCGTCACAGCCGTAAAGCCCCAAATACGAAGCCAAAACCGCTCCGCCCATACTGTGGCCGGCAATCGATACCTTGTCGACGTGCTTATCCGCCTTGATTTTTTGAACATACGTGTTTATGTCCGCTGCGAGCTCCTGCATAGATTTATGCCAAGTAAGACCGTAAACGTAAACGTTGTCGGCACCGACTTCGTCGCAGCACGCGTCGACTATATCCTTATCAAAGACGTCTGCCCTTGTGACCTCGTCAAGTCCGTATTGCGATACCGGCTCGGTATATTGGTCTATAACGGTGACGTCGGGGTGCTTTGCCGTGCCGTCGGGATTGCACGAAACCGGCTCGAAAAGATTGTTTGCTATTTCCACTATTCCCGTGCAAAACGTTTCATAATCTCCCTTTAGAAACGCGCCGAGCGGAGCTATGGCATTTTTCGCCGTTTCAACTATTGCGTCCTGCGACGGCCCCCAAACCTGATTTCCGTCGCCGTCCACCAGCACATATTCGCCGAAGCCGGCTATTATCAGGATAGGCGTAACCTTATCCTTGGGCTCTGCGGCTGCCGCGGGAACAAAGCAAAGAACTGTCATGGTCAGTGCCAAAAGTATACTGACAAACTTTTTCATCCTGTTTTTTGACATAATTATTCTCCCCCTGCTTTAAACAATTAAGTAGATATTACCATAATTATATCATTTTTGCAATATTTTTTATACAATCAGCTCATAAAATCCGTTTCAACCCTTTTAATTGACGTTTCGGGCGAATATGTCCATTTATCTATGTGACCGTCACTTATAAAATAATCCGCCGCCGGACTTTTGCCGTCACCGGTAAAATAGTCCACGATAATAAGCTTTATTTTCATCCTTTCGGGATTTATGCTTTTTATGTAAACCGCGGCACTGTCGCCTGCGCGCGGCCCTGAGGCGCATTCGGCAAGCCCTGCAAGATTGGGCGCAAGCTCCACGAATATACCGTAATCCTCCACAGAGCGTATTACTCCGGGCACGGTTTCTCCGGGCGCGAATTTTGAAGCATTTTCCTCCCAAGTGCCGAGCAGTTCCTTTTGCGACAAGGTGATTCTGCCGTTTTCGTCTATCGATTTCACAACTGCCTTTATATCCTGATTAACCGAAAAACGAACACACGGATGAGGTATGCGCGACACCGAGATACCGTCTATCGGCATAAGTGCCGAAATGCCTGCGCCTATGTCGCAAAACGCGCCGAACGGCTCAAGGTGCGTCACGCGCGCGTCGATTATATCGCCCGGAATGAGTCTTGAAGTATAATTTGCCGCGCACTCCTCTTGGAGCTTGCGGCGGCTGAGCAGAGCGAATGTCTCGCCCCTTTCATTCTCGGAAAATCCCGTTATCACAAAGTCAACGGGCTTATTAACGCGCGATATTATGGCTATGTCGCGAACCGTGTTATTTTCAATCCCCATAGCGCATTCCTTGCGCGGCATAAATCCCTTCATACACCTTAAATCCACGTCGAGATTGTGTCCGCGGTCGCAGAGAACCGCGCGCGCCTCAAGCGATTCTCCCGACAAAAAGGCGTTTTTGAGCTCCGCCGGGCTTGAAAGTCTTTTTTCGACGGCTTCGATGTCTGGGCGTGAACCCTCGGGGTAATATTTTTTCATAATTCTCACCTGCTTTGTTTACACTATGCCTGCCGCTTTATAAACACCGTGTCACTTATGGCAGGTACAACACTATATGTATATGCGGCAGCTCTTCGGTTGAGAATTAACGCGCGATTTTATTTTAACCCGGCAAGCCTCCGGTTTTGCCGCGACGCAGAACGAAGCGAGCCGCTCAAAACCGTAATAAACAAAGTCCGCAAAATGCAAAAGTGCCGCAAACACGAGGTTTGCGACACTTTTTTACACCATATTCAAATATCACTTTTTAGCCTGCTTTGAGTACTTCTTGAGATATATAAATCTCATAAGTCTTGTCTCAATGGGGTTTATGGGCTTGCCTGCCTCAAACAGTCTTGCGCCGACTGCGGTCTTGCAGCCCTTATCCATTACCATTTCAACCGCCGTGGCATCATATTCGCTGCCCGATACGCAAAGCGCACCGTTGTTGTTAAGAAGAACGCCGTTTCTGCCCTTAAGAGCCTTTACGACCTTCTTAGCGGTCTTTTTGGTGCTGTTGGGATTAAATGTTACCGAGCGAACGGTTGCGCCGACAAGCTGTGCAAAATCGTCAAGAAGCGGCTTCATTGTTTTGCCCGACTTAGACATTGCGACTTCCGCCGGTGTTTTGGTGTGCATAATGAAGTTTACGTCCTTGCGCTTTTTATAGATGGCTCTGTGCATTTCAGCCGAAGCCGGATAATCATTGCCTGCTACAAGCTCGCCCGTTTTAATATCTATTCTGACTATCGAGCCGTCGCCGTCTACGGCACTTATATTAAACACGCTGCCGTCACGTTCGCTGTTGCACGGCTCAAATACCGGAGCCTCCTTGGCACTCGAGTCAAAGAGCGAGCCGATATACTCGGCTACGTCGCCTAAGGTCTCGGCTACCTTACCGGTGATGAGACGGTATCTGTTTTTAACGGTAGTTTCGCAGATCTTTTCGAGCTCTGCCGCCACTTTAAACGCCTCGTCGTAATCCTTACCCATGCAAAGAGCACCGTGGTGAGCCATAATTACGGCCTTGGAGTCCGAACGCTTTATAGCCTCGACAACGCCCTTGCGAAGCTTGCCGGTTCCGGGAAGTCCGTATGCCGCAATCGGGACATTATCGCCGACTATTTCAGCCGACGCGGGTTCAACCTCGTTTATATCCATACCGAGCGCACTTATGACGGACGCCTGCATCTGATGCGTGTGAATTACGAAATTAACCTCGGGGCGAAGACGATATGCCTCGGCATGAATGCCCTTTTCGGAGGACGGCTTAATGTCACCCTCATAGCTGCAATCGTCGATATTAACAACTACTATTTCGTCGGGAGTAAGAGTTTCATAGGGACGTCCGCTCGGAGTAATAACGAATTTCTTATCGTCTACTCTGCATGAAATATTACCCCATGTTCTCGCGATAAGGCCGTATTCAACAACCTCTATACCGGCTTTAATGACGAGCTGTTTTGCTTCCATTATATCCATTGTATTCACCTCTTCGTTATTTATAACAAAGCGGGACAGACGGAAAACCCGTCCGCCCCGTTTTCTTGGGATTAAATTCAGTCAGCCTTAACAGCGACGTTTTCAAATACTCTGTCGAAGCAAGCAAGAGCCTGGTCGATCATCTTAGGAGTATAAGCGGCTGAAGTATAAAGACGGCTGCCTGCGAGAGTTACAAGACCCTCTGCCATGTAAGCTGCGCCCATATGCTCCATTTCCTTCTGTCTTACGCCGGTCTCGCCGAGAATTGCCGGGATTTCCCACGGTTTCTTCCAGTTAATCTGATAGTGCATTGTGCCGACTGTCTCAAGGTGGCAGATAGAGCCGGTGTTCCAAACTACGAAGGGAAGACCGTGCTTCTTAACGAGCTCTTTAAGACCCGCACAAATTCTGTCGCCCATCTGACCTGCCTTCTGGCAAGCGTTTGTTCTTTCGATTTCTTCAAGAGTGAAGTAACCTGCGCAGCATGAAAGCGGGTTAGCGGTCATTGTGCCGCCGACAAGAGCCTTGTGGATCTTCTTACCGCTCGAATCAAGGCCTGCACCGAGATACTTCATGTACTCTCTCTTACCGCCGATGCCGCCTGCACCCGGATAACCGCCTGCAATAACTTTGCCGAATATGGTAAGGTCGGGCGATACGCCGAAGTAACCTTGAGCACCTGCCATACCGATACGGAAACCTGTAACAACCTCATCGAATACGAGGAGTGCGCCGTATTTGCGGCAAAGACGCTCAACGCCCTTAACATATTCAACGGTGATGGGGGTAGTACCGCTCTCGGGGCCTACCGGCTCCATGTAAACGGCTGCTGTGCCGCCGCGGAACTGGTTGAGTCTGAGCTTTCTCTCAAGATCGTCAAGATCGTTCGGAGTAGTCTCCTGAATGAACATGAAGCAGTTGAGCGGAACACCGTGAGCCTGTGTGAACTTGGTGCCGTTTACGCGGATACCGTATGCCATCTGATCTGACCAGCCGTGGTAAGCGCCGCCCATCTTTATGATGTTCTTATGCTTTGTAGCAAGTCTCGCGATACGAGCCGCACCCATGCAAGCCTCGGTGCCCGAGCCCATCATACGGAACATATCAACGGTTTCAACGCTGTCGGAAATCTTTTTGGCGAGCTTGTACTCAAACTCGTGGAAAAGTCCGGTTGAGGGACCGCAAGTATTAAGGAGGTCAATGACCTGCTCACGAACAGCTTTCGGGTTGGAGCCGAGAACAGTCGGGCCGCCTGCCTGAAGGAAGTCAAAATACTTGTTGCCGTCAACGTCATAGAGATATGCACCCTCTGCCTTTGTGAAAACAAGCGGGAAGGGATAGTTGAAAGCAAGGTTATGCTGAACGCCGCCGGGGATTATCTGGCGAGCTTCCTCAATCTGTGCTTTTGATTTGAGGCACTTTTTGTTGTAATACTCATCCTCGTATTTTTTAAGAGCCTCCGGCTTGATGGTGTAAATCGGCTTTTTAATAAGCTCATCAAGCTCTTTGTTGACTGCAACAGCGTCATTGTACTCCGAAATTGCAAATCTTGTGTCCATATCGTGACCTCCGTTTAATAAAATTAACGAAACGGTGCTGCGCAAAAGCGGCGCACCATAGATAACCACGTGTAGTGAATTACCGTTCACTTGTAATTATAGCACAAAAAAGACTCTTGTCAACGCAAAAATACGACGCGGCAAACAAATCGAACTCAAAATTGCGGACGATTAGATGTTTTTTAACTATTATTTGAATTTGTTAAACTAAACAGCCGCGAATTTGAAAAAATGACGAATACATCTGTGGGGTGTAAATGAGCAACTACACAATATATTGATGATTACTCCGTCAAAATAAATAATCGATGTGTTAATTATTCGTCAATCTGCCGAAATTTCGAATTTACGGCAAAAAGCGCGGATTTTTTGCATAAATGTCTCTTTCGACTGCCGAATTTACATTGCAACCGCTTTCAGGCTACATCAAATAGGGTGATTCCCCACAGTGTGGGGAAATGTCAAAAGGCTCCCTTGTAAAGGGTGATTCCCCACGGTGTGGGGAAATGTCACGAAGTGACAAAGGGGACTCTCTCCCGTCAGGAGCTGGACGCGAGTCCACGAGCGGACTGAGGGATTATTCAGGCTCCCTTGTAAAGGGTGATCCCCCACGGTGTGGGGAAATGTCACGTAGTGACAAAGGGGACGGGCTCCCGTCAGGAGCTGGACGCGAGTCCACGAGCGGACTGAGGGATTATTCAGGCTCCCTTGTAAAGGGTGATTCCCCACGGTGTGGGGAAATGTCACGTAGTGACAAAGGGGACGGGCTCCCGTCAGGAGCTGGCTGTGAGCAACGCGAACAGACTGAGGGATTATTCAGGCTCCCTTGTAAAGGGAGCTGGACGCGAGTCCACGAGCGGACTGAGGGATTAAAAAACAAAATACTACCTATTTAAAACTCATACACCCCCACAGAATCCCTCCGGCTTGCCTTCGGCAACCCACCTCCCTTTTCAAGGGAGGCAATGGCGCAGATGATTGAGGGATTGTTTAGGCTCCCTTGTAAAGGGTGATCCCCCACGGTGTGGGGAAATGTCACGTAGTGACAAAGGGGACGGGCTCCCGTCAGGAGCTGGACGCGAGTCCACGAGCGGACTGAGGGATTTAATAGGCTCCCTTGTAAAGGGAGCTGGCTGCGAACGAAGTGAGTAGACTGAGGGATTAAAAAGTAATTTGCTTTCTATTTAAATTCCATATAACTCCGCAAAATCCCTCCGGCTTGCCTTGACGGCAACCCACCTCCCTTTACAAGGGAGACAAAAGCGGATTAAAGGTCACGCACATTCTTTTTAAATTCCGTAAATTCCTATGAAATCCCTCCGGCTTGCCTTCGGCAACCCACCTCCCTCTTCAAGGGAGGCAAAAAGCGAATTAAAAGGTCACGCACATTCTTTTTAAATTCCGTAAATTCCTTTGAAATCCCTCCGGCTTGCCTTCGGCAACCCACCTCCCTTTTCAAGGGAGGCAAAAAGCTTCCAAACTGCTTTGGCGAGGCTTGCTCTCTGCAAGGGAGGCTGAAAAGTAAAAAGACGAAAACGGAAGTGGAAAACGAATAGTGAAAAGGGCGGGCAGGGGTGTGTGGAAAGCTCCTCATATGACATACAAAAAAAGAATAGGCATACAGCACCTAAATTAAGTACAAAAACAGAATAGGCACACGATATCAGAATGGGGTACAGAAACGGAATGGTGCACAACATGCAAAACAGGGCACAAAAAAACAGAGCAAGGCGAACCTTGCTCTGCTTATGATTGTTAATAAATCGGATCGATTGCTACGTGAGCGTCAGATCTCAACCCAACCCGAGTCGCCGCCCTCTACGGGGCCGGTGCCTATGGAGATTGTGATGATATCATCAAGCTCGTATGCAGAAACATCGAAATCCGGTGTTTGATAAACCTGTTTCATTGAGATTTAATCTCCTTTCAAGATATAATAATAAAATTTAATGTCGGAACGGAATATTCAGTTTTGAACAGCCGAACCGATAGTAAAGTTTCGCTGTGGTTTCTTGGTAAAATTCAATTACTGAGCTTTCCAAGCAGCAACAGCAGCATCATATCCTGAAGCAACTTTAGCAGTTACAGCTGCGGAATACCAAACATAATGATCGGCAGTACCATCATTGTAGCATACATAAGCGATGCAGTCAATATCAGTTGCCTGAGAAGCATGAGAGATATTCTTGACGATTGCACCGAAGTATGCATCGGAAGAAGCGTCTGCCTGACTTACATAGTCGGTAGAAGCAGTCTTCCAAGCTGACGGAAGTGCGGTGCCTTTCTCAACTGCTGCCTTAGCATCAGCTGCATCGGCAGCGCCTGTGTTGGCAGCAATGAAGCCAACGCTCTTAATTGTATTGCCGTTTGAGTTCATAGCAGCGAAGTCAGCAGCTGTGATAACCGAAGTAAGTCTGAACTGGAAGAGATCATCCGGAGCTGTTGTCTTATCGCCTGTGAACTTAACCTGAGTCTTATACTTAGCTACAGCATAAGACGGAGCTGACGGCATGTTAGCCATGATGTTAGCTCTACTTACATCATATTTAGTAAAGTAACCTGGCTTTTCGCCATTTGTATACTCAATAAACTGTTGGTTTTTATTATAAGTGTCGCAGATTGTAATATTTTTGTTACCTGCTTTAAGCGCAGCCTCATCGCCTGTTACATTAAACACCATAGTAGCCTCAGCGATTGAAAGACCATTTTCGCCTTCAGTTACAGTATAACCATCAGCTGCTGTGACGCTATGGTTTGTAGCGTCAGCGGTAACAGTAAACATTACTGAATTATTATATAACTTTTTATCTGCCGCACTCATTGAAGAACCGTTCATTACAGCCTTTCCGTAATTCGCGTTAATTTTTGGTGTCACAGATACTTTAGCATATTCCGCCAAGTCACCAAGAAATACACGGCTTGTTGTGTCAGGAGTGTAAACATTTGAATCGTAAAGCAAAGCAACCTTAAAGTCGCTCATTTTTTGGCTGTAATCATTCAAATTAAAATAAAAAGTAACAGTCACCTTTGCTCCTGGAACAATTTCCGCTTCTGTTTTATCGGAAACGAGAACTAATCCTACATCGGTGCCCTCTGCCGGAACTGCATAAACACCAATAGCAATAGTAGACAAAAGCATTAACACAACAAGAGCCACACTTAAAATCTTATTTATCTTAAGCATATTTTAGTCTCCTATTTGTAAAATATTGTTTCTTAGAATTATGATGTTACCATGCTTTATTAAAATCAGCAGCTATTTCCTTTTGAGATCTAAGCTCTTTTACCCACTGATCATGTGCCTCAATATCACTAGAGTCAGTAATATTCACAGCAGCATCAGCATTTACATCGCAGGAATAGTAAGCCGCTGTATCTTCAGGGATCGTTTTTACCCACTGGTCATGCGCTTCAATGTCAGAAGAGTCAGTAATGTTAACTGCGCCGTCGCCGTTTACATCGCCGAAGTAAATGAATACATATGTTGCAACTACTTTACCGCTGTCATCTTTAAGAAGGATGGTAGCCCCGGTAGTTATATTACCCTGATCGTTGGCAACTACTTCAATAGAACCTGCTTTTGTAGTAACAAAATCCTCAATGTTTTCGCCATTAAGGGTATCGATACCGAATACACAGCCGGCATAGTCGCCCGAGCCAGTGCAAAGGTCGGTTCTGATAACCGCACCGTTGCCTTCTTCGGTAAGGATAAGTTCCGGATCAGCTGCAGCAGCAGCCTTCATTACCGGGAAAGTAAGTTTCTGACCTGTGGTATAAGCCGTTGAGGCTACATCAGAGGTCTTGTAGGAACCTACATAGAGATTACCGCCGAGATTGGTCATTGTTTTCTGATCGTTAAGCACACCGAAAGCGGCCGCAGTATCGGAAATGGCCTTAGAAGCGGTAAAGGTGAGGGTCGAAAGTACGACGCCGTTTGCCTTCTGAGCAACAGCTCCGCTGCCAGCCTGCGGTAATACGCCGACATAGACATAAGTCTTGCCGCCCGCAGCAGCATCATTTACGACCGTCTTTGTTGCATCGCCTGCACCGAACAGCGTTGAAGCGGTTGTGCCGCTTACAAACTTAACAGCACTGCTGTCATACTGAACAGGAACAGAAACCGTTGCAGCATAATAATCTGTGGTTAATTTTACGGTAACCTTGACCGTATCGCCTGCGCTATATGACGCCTTGTCAAACGATAAAGCGATAGTGCCGTTTTCTGCGACACCGGTATTATCATTTGCGAAAACGCCGACTGCAAGCACGCCAAGGAGCATAACAACAGATACAATAAGGCTAATAGCCTTTTTTGCCTTGGTCATTTTTTGCCTCCTTCTATTCTTAATCAATATTAAATATACACTTTTGAGAGCACAATGTCAATAATTTGTGAATAAAAATGGCACACCGAAAGAAAATATCCCTTACGCTATCACAAATAAAGTTATTTCCTCGCGGGCTTACAAGCTTTGTACCGTTTTTTCACAAAACTATTCCGCCGCACTTTTAAAGCATATGCTCTAATCTTTTTAAGAATATCCCATTACATACGCCCTTGTGGGGGAGATAACTCCCCCACCGGGTTTTAACTTAAGTAATTAAAGGAAATTACTTCTGAGCGATTGCAGTTCCGCCGTAAGCAGCGTCAACTACAAGGCCGTAGTTAGCGAGGTCAACCTTACCGGTAGCAAGGCCGCCTGCAGTCTTATAAGCGCCTGTGAGAGCAGCTCTGTTGTTGATTGCGAGGTCCATGTAGGAAGCATCGAATCCGTCAACAACACCGTCGCCGTTTACATCGCCGTAGATAACGACTGTGTAGATAGCAACCGGAGCACCGCTCGACTTAAGGCTGAGTGTTGCGGTAGCGCCTGTACCATAAAGGCCAGCAGCGTTAGCAGCAACATTAAGAGTTGTAGCCGAAGAATCCTTAGCCGTTACTCTTGCGAGTACGTCGTCGGCAGTAGCAAGCGAGCCGGGTGTTACGCCGGTGATGAGAGAAGCGCTCTCTGTTACGGAAACGCCCTCACTTGAACCCGCTGTGGTGGGAACTGCTACGTACTTGCATACGAACGGAGCCATAGCATTCTTGAGGTTTGTGATAACAGCGTCAATCTGAGCTGCTACAACGTTTGAATAGAAGCGGTCATTTGCAGCATAGTTTTCAGCGGAGCCGCTGTAAAGGTTTGCTGTGTTGCCCTTCTCATCGGTGTACTCATAGCCGAGTACGGAAACGAGCTTAGCATAAGCTTCGGTCTTTGAAAGGCCGTCAGCTTTTGATGCGTCAAATGTATATGCACTGTTGTCAGTGAATATTGACTTAGCCTGAGCTATAACTGCCTCAAGCTCGGTGTAAGCACCTGCCTCGAGAGCAGAAGCCGATTTCGGCATAAGAGCGCGCTGAGCGATTTCAAGCTCATACTTAACGTCGAATACCTCGGACTGAAGAGCCTTAGCGTTGGCATTTAATGCCTCGGCAGCTGCAAGAGCCTTGGTGTATCTTGCATAAGAGCCTGCTGTGTAATCAGCCTCTTTGTAGCCCTGAGCCTTAGCCGCAGCAATTTCTTTAGCAAGGAACTGCTTTTCGGTTTTAACCGCAGCGCCTTTAAGGAAGCTTGCATACCAAGCAATGTTCTTAGCGCTGTCAAGGATTCCAAGCTCCGAATAACTGGGAGCTTTGTAAGCCTTTACGGCATCCATATAAGCGTTCTGAGCTTCGGTTGAAGGAGCCTTCATGGAAGCTACGATAGCACTCTTATATGTAGCGTTTGCCTTGTTGGCAATAGCAGTAATTTCAGCCTCTGAAAGTGAGCTGCCGTCAATGTACTTTTCGGGAGCTACGGGGCCCTTGTAAGCGTCAATGATAGCGTTGCCGGCTTTCATTGCCTTTTCGTAAGCCCAATAAGCATAGAGGTCGAAGTTCTGATAGTTGATGTCGCCGGCAGCCTTAAGAGCAGCCTCAATGGGAGCCGGTGTAACTGTTGCGGAACCGCTTGTAGGTGTTGAGCTTGCTGCATCAAGAGCCTTAGCGGCGGTTTCAAGAGCGGTTATGGCTGCAGTGAGATTAGCATCACTGTAATTGCCGATGTTAGCCTTCTTGAACGGGCCGTAAGCAAGCTTAGCGGCAGCGGTAAGAGCTGTCAAGTAAGTGTTCCAAGCCTCTGCCGGATACTTAGACGAATCGCGGTTAGCCTTGAACTCGCTGTCAACAAGAGATTTAATCGGCGTTACATTGTAGTAATAGAGTGTGCCGAGAGGGGCAGACATGGAAAGTGAGCCTTTCTTCAAGCCGACCAGCGGGGGTTTATACTCACCGTAAACAGTTACGGAGTTGTTACCGAGAGCATATGTGGTGCCCGAGGGAACCGTCTCTGCGTCAACATCGGATTTAAGTCTGAGCGGGTTAATGGTAAGAATGTTACCGGTATAACTATCATCATTCTTCACAGACTTAAGGAAGGTCTTATTTACAAGGCCCTCTGCCTGACCCGATGACTCAAAGTAATTTGCGTCAAAATCGGATACCGAACCCGCTGTGAATTTACAATTCGTATCTCTCAGGTTAGTCCAGGTTGCGGAAACGTTTGAAATAGCAGAAGCAAGAGCCGATGCACTTGTTACAAGGTATTCTGTGGTGGTTTCACCTTTCATATGAACAAGACCATAGGATCCAGACTTCTTGCTGTCTTCCTTAGTCCACGCGGAGCCGACGGTATCGGCTGTATCGTTGGTTGCATACTCAAAGGTAGTGGAAGTAATGTCGCCGTTGTAATCAGTACCGTCCTTGAAGGAGAAGCTGTAAACAGCGGTTACCTTTACAAGGCTGTCTGTGGGAACTGCCGTGTTAAGAGTAACATCGGTGCTCTCATACGGTGAAAGTTTCTTTTCGCCGCTTTTGAGCATTTCGGTACCGTTAACGGTAACAGACTTAAGAGTGAGCATATAAGGATGATCATATGTATCGCCGTGCTTTAAGAGCATACCTGCAGATGCGTTTGTTACCTTAAGAGTAGTATTCATCTGGCCGTTTGTAAGCTGTACATAGTTAAGTGTACCCTTATCTATTGTAAGCTTAGGCTCAGCATAGGACTGAGCGTTAGTAGTCCAGCCGAGGAAGAAGTTTACGATCGGAAGAGCTACGTCAAGAAGACCGCCTGATTTAACGGCATAGGCAATACCTAAAATCAATTTCTCTGCGAGGTCTGCAATAGCTTTCTTCTGAAGAATAGCGTCAATTGAATTGTAAGAATCGGCGATAAGAGCGGTGTTGTCGCATACCTTGCCGAGAACCTTGTTAAGGAGTTCTCTTACGATTCTGAATACTGCGGGATACATAGCCTCGGTTCTGAGAGTGCTGTTAGCAGGAATATTGAATATGCCCGTAACGCTGTTTGTACCGAGGAGCTTGCTTACGTCAAGGTTGAGAAGTCTGTCGATAATGTCTTCTCTGAGAACAGTCTCAAGGAAGGTCTTACCGTCAGTAGCGGTTTCGTTGACTATCTTCTCAACAGGAAGAACGTCGCGGATAATCTTGTCGAGCTTAACCCACGGATCCTGTGCGGTAGCAAGGTTGAGGTCAAGGCCATCGGTGTTGATGAGCTTCTGTACCTTCCAGCACCACTCGTTGTCAGAGGTGAGAGCCCAGTCGATTATCCAGTCAATGGTGTCTTCCCAAGCGCGTGTGTTCTTTTCGAAGTCTGCAAGCTTATAAGTCTTGGAGGCTGCAACGCTGTAGCCGCCAGCCTTATCGGAGCCGAGGTCGGCAAGCTTGGAGAGATACTTCATACCGATGTCGGTGCCCATGGTAAAGATAACATCGAGCCAATAGCCGCTGTCCTTACCCTTTACGAGGGTCTTCGAGTTGTAATCGGCATAAATAAGTGCGTCATAGTTGTAAGTCGGAACGAACTGAGTTGCAAGCTCACGAATTACGCAAGCGAGAAGAGCGGTTACGTTCTGTCCCTTGAGCTCGGCAGCCGACGGGAGAATTATCTGAGGCATAAGAGCCTTAACGCCGATTGCGCCGAGAGCGGTAACAACATCCTGATCGGAAGCGGACTTGTCTACAACTGTGTCATAGTAGCCTGCATAAACAGTCTCATAGCCGGTACCGAAGAGATACTCGGGGTTATAAGCTGCTACATACTGAAGAGCCTTGCGAAGATTGGGAATGAGCTTTGTATTATCGCCCTTTGTCCAATTGATTGCAGCCTTTGCAGTATCCGAAAGCATTGTGTCGATTGCCTTGCCGACAAAATCGTTGAGTGCCGCAAGAACGGTGGTATAACCCGCTGCCGAAGCAGTAACGGAGCCGTTGTTTGCAGCTGTGGGCATAAACTCGTCAACGAAATCACCGGAGATGGTGTAGTTCCAGTTAATGAGCTTAGCGAACGAATTAGCGGTGGACATATCAAACTTGAGCCAGGTCTCTGTGAGACCGTCTTTGCTGACAAGGCGATAATAGCCATTGCCGTCGGAGCCTATTGTGAAGTCCGACCACTCCCAGTTGTATGTGCCGGCAGCCTTAGAATAGAATGCCTTTACATCTGACGGAAGCTTAGCGAGAACAGCGGTGGCCTCTGAAGCCTTGCCGCCGAAGAGCTCGGTCTTTTCAGCGCCGAACCACTGTGCAAGAAGCATCTTAACGGAGCCGTTGAGAACAACGGGAGCAAGATCCTTAAATACATAGGGAGCTATCTGATAGAGAGCCGAAACAAAAGTATTGCTGTCAAGGTTGAAGATTTCGGAAACCTTACCGCTTGTGGCAAGTGAGGGAAGGAAGTAGCTGTCCTTAACGTAATATTTTACGTTTTCGCCGGCAGCGTTAGCGTAAACATAAACGCCTGTGCCTTTGCCTTCCATATCGGTTTCTTCGGTCTTATAATACTTCTCTTCCTGAGCTACATACATCTTCTTGGCGGTATCATATTCAAATACCTCGATGTAAGCACCCTTAGAGTCTGAGCCCTTAACATAATAATCACGAAGGCCTGCTTCAGCGCTTGTCGGAAGAGCAATGTGATTGCTTATGCAGTTGCCGGAAGCGTCTTCTTTATAAGAAGTATAGCTCTGCGGCTTAGACATAGCGTTGATGAGGACATTCTTGACAAGAGTGTCGGGATTTTCGGTTGTTGTTGAATAAGTGTTGATGAGCGTCATGTCATCGTCAACTCTTGCGAACACCGGATAAACGAGGCCTTTTAACATACCCGGAAGATCCGAGAGGTACTTATTAACGCCGGAAATATCAACAAAGTTGCCGATAACGCCGACGTCGAGTTTGCCGTCGTTGATAACCTTTTTAACGAGACCTGCGTTGTCGTTAAGAAGGGTTGCAATACCGTTGACTATTTCGAGCTGAGCGTTGTCTTCTCTTGTCATGCCCGACGGCCAGTTTTTAAGGTTAGCGTTTTTAACTATGCCGAGCAAGCCGCCGAAAAGCTTAACAGCTCCGCTGTTAAGAAGATCCTTAGCGCTGTCGATGGTTCCGCAAAGAGCATTAACCGAGCGAAGGTCGATAACAAGGCGCAAACCTGCAGCATTAATAACTTCGCCCATGTTTATGTTCGCAGCGGCAAGGGTAACATCGAGGAAGTCAAATACGACTGACATTCTCTCTTCGGTAGAGAGTCTTGTTACCGCGCCGTCCGGGCTGTATGCGTCAAGAGCGGTAAGGTTATCAGAGGTCTGATAATCCGTCTTTGCGGCAAACGCCATTACGGACATAGTTGAGAAAATCATGACAACTGCCAAGATGACACTTAACAATTTGGTAGATTTTTTCATACGTGTTTTTTCCTCCTAAAAAGATTTACATTAAAACCATGTATGCGTACCCGATTTTTTCTGCGGGCGGCACTCCCCGCAACAATTCCTCGCACAAAATCCGCTGTACTTCTGACCGCTCTTTGATTTACAAGAAAGCAAACCGATTTCGGCACGTTAACTCGGTCGGTTTCCACCGTTTCCACTTCCGTAAAAATGAATCGGTGGAAAACTGATGATACACACCCGAGCATATTACCGTAGGATGTGTATCAAAACGGGATGGAAACTGCACGGTAAATCAGCCGTGCGGCAGCGCTCCCTTAAAAAAGGGGGCACTTCGCCCTATTACACCATTCCTATGGTTAGTTAAAGTATAGGGTTTTAAACGAAAAAAGTCAATAAATTGTTCACACAAATTTGATGATTTTCTGTATTGAACAAATAGAATTGTTATTTTTGGGCAAAAGTGGCAAACAAAATTGGCAATATTGTTGTAAGATTATGAACAAATTGTTAACATTTTCGAGTTTTGAACTTTTTGACAAGTATTGAACACGGTTTTGAACATTTTTACGGTATTTTCGGGTAAAAACAGAGGGCTTTTAGGCTCCCTCAAATAGGGTGATTCCCCACAGTGTGGGGAAATGTCGCGGAGCGACAAAAAAGGCTCCCTTGAAAAGGGAGCTGTCATCGAAGATGACTGAGGGATTAAACAGCGAAGCACTTTCTTTTTAAAATCTATTTTTTTGAGAAAATCCCTCCGAGTTGCCTGCGGCAACCCACCTCCCTTTTCAAGGGAGGCAAAAAGCGGATTAAAGGTCACGCACATTCTTTTTAAATTCCGTAAATTCCTATGAAATCCCTCCGAGTTGCCTGCGGCAACCCACCTCCCTTTTCAAGGGAGGCAAAAAGCGAATTAAAAAGTCACGCTCGTTCTATTTAAATTCCGTAAATTCCTATGAAATCCCTCCGAGTTGCCTGCGGCAACCCGCCTCCCTTTACAAGGGAGGCAAAAAGCGGCTCCCGAGGCAAATACCCCGTGAACCGCTTTGCAAATGCAATGTTCTTTATTTGAACTCTTATTTAATTGTGAGATTTGCGCCGTACATTGCCGCCAAATCAAGGCTGCCGTCAAAGGTGTTGCCGTCCTCGGTAAAACACTGCACGTGGTAAAGCCCGCCGTTGCAGACAAAATCCATAGTGAGCTGATATGCGGAATATGTTTTCGGGTTTTTGTCGTCCGCCTTTTTGACCTCGACTACGTATGCGGTGGCTCCGCATTTTTCGAGAGTTACGGTACGCTGCTCAACGGTTACGCCCGTTACCGCGTCGCCTGCCTGCGACAAAATCTGATTCCACTGCGAAACGGTGTTATTTGCCTCATTTTCCGCTGCGCTGTCATCAGTCGCCGCGCCGGAATACATAACCTGCGCATCGAGCCCCTTGTATTTCTTTGAGGTGGCTATACCTGAATTGCCCACGGTCCAGCCGTTGGGATAAACCATTTTAAAATACTTTGTCTCGTGAAATACGCCGTCGGTTATCTGATTGGGGAACGGAACGGCACCCGTTTTAATTTCGCCGTTTTCGTCCGTGACCTTTTTGCCGTCCTCGTCGGTGACATATATTTCAATCTCGCCGTTCTCATTGAGAACAGTGTTGCCCTCTTCGTCGGTAACGACCTCGTATGTGGCGTCCTTTGCGTTTATAGTCGGCTTCTTTTTTCCGCATGAGGCAAAAACCGCCGATATTACGATTAAGGAAGCGCAGATAACTGCGATTATTTTTTTATCCATTTGAAATCCTCCGTTTTATACATAAACAGATTATAAATTCTTTGCCTCGGAATGTCAACTGGGGATGTTAAAAATGTCCGGAACGCAAAAAAAAAAAAACAAAAGACAAATCCTTGTATAAACAGTTGCTTTTTGGCGGCAAAGCTTACCCTTTGCTCCGAATCAACCTCACCCTCGGAGTACAATTCGTACGCCTTCGGGCAAGCCTTAACCGCCGCAGCCGCGCCGCTTAAGGTTCGGTTAATCCGCTCCGAGCATTTTTTCCTATCCCCCGAAAAAAGAGGGTAAAAATGTCCGGAACGCAAAAAGTTAGTCTTTTACATCTCCCGAAAATATACCGCTTACTCTTCCTCTATAAATGCTACTACGTCTCCAACCGTTTTCATCTTTTCAAGCGCCTCGTCCGGCACCTCTTTTCTGAATTCGTCCTCAAGAGTCATAGCGAGGTCGATAAGGTCAAGGCTGTCTGCCGATAAATCATCGCGCAGCTTTGACTCGGCGGTTATTTCGTCGAGCGGTATTTCAAGCTGCTCGCTCAAAATTTCACATATAGTATCGTATACCGTAAACAAGCACCTCCGTACATATTTAACGCGGTTATAAAATCTGTTTGAGCGGAGAAATGTCCACTCCGTCGAAATCTTTTATAAATTCATAGAGCGAGTTTGCGGCTTTCTTCACTCCGCCGTTTTGGGCACTCTCGAAATTTATCGGTATTACCGGGTCGTGGACGCTCTGCCTTAAAATAAAGAAGCTCTCGGTTTTGGGGAAAATTATTTTGATTCCCTCGTGGCTGTCGGGTGCAATTTGCCAGTCCTCGCGCTTTGCGGCAAAATCTGCGAGCTCCTCTAAAAGCCTGTCGCCGACGGCTCTGAAGTCTTCCTCGCTTATTTTAAGGCGGATTTCCTTTTCCTCCGCCGGATATTTAAGCTCTGATATGAGGTCGTAAAGCTTTTTACCCTGCTTTTTCATATCGGCGGCCTTTATGATTATTTTCGTTATGAGATATGCGCCGTCGTCAAGATAATAATTCTCCCTGAACGCCGCGTGGCCCGAAGTCTCTATGGCAAGCGGAGCGTTTATACCGTTTTCCTCAAGTCTTATCGCCTCGTCAATGACGTTCTTATAGCCGCGCTTAAAGCGCAGATGATGTCCGCCCAGCGTTTTTTCTATAAACTCGGTAAGCCCCGCAGATGTTACGGAATCGGTGACAACGGTGCCGCCAGGATTATTTTCGAGCGCAATGACCGCCGCCAGGGCGACAAGAGCGTTTCTGTTTATCTCTCTGCCGTCGGAGCTTACGCAGCCGCCGCGGTCAACGTCCGTGTCAAATATTACGCCGAGGTCGGCTTTCGCGCCGAGAGTTGCCTCTCGCACGGAGTTCATCGCCGTCTCGTTTTCGGGATTCGGGATATGATTCGGGAACATACCGTCCGGCTCCAAATAGCGGCTGCCGGTTGTGTCCGCTCCGAGGGGGGAGAGTACCTTTTCGGCGTAAAATCCGCCTACTCCGTTACCTGCGTCAACAACGATTTTCAGTCCCTTTAACGGTCTTTCGTAATCGTCTGACTTAACACCCTTTCTTATCATATTGCAAAGGTGCTCGCAGTAGACCGACATAAAATCGACCTCCTGCAAATTTAACCTTTCGGGGCAGCTGCCGCTTTCGTGCTCCTCGGCATATTCGAGTATACTCTTTATTTCATCACCGGAAAGTCCTCCGTCGGGAGTAAAGAATTTAAGCCCGTTTCTGTCCCACGGATGGTGACTCGCGGTTATCTGAACAGCTCCGTCGCAGCCGAGCATTTTAGTTGTCATAAACATAGCCGGGGTTGATGCGAGCGCACAGTCCTTGATTTCAAGGCCGAAGAAAGACAGCGCATCGATTACGTCGGATTTTATCCGCTCCGCCGAAATTCTCGAATCATGCCCGACCGAAATCACGAGCTCTTCCTCTTTCTTACCGAGCTTTTCGGCGAGAAATACGACAAATGCTGCGGAAATTCTCTTTACCGCCTCATCGGTCAAATCGATTTTTTTCGGATCGTCGGGATTTACCGCCGTGCCTCTGACGTCGGTTCCGCTTTTAAGATGTCTGAGTTCCATAAAATCAACCTTTCCGTAAGTTATTCCGTAAATTATTCCAAAAGACCTCTTTTAATTATCTCATCTGCCGCCAGCATAACGCCGAGCTTTCCGCTGTGAAAGTTAATTCCGCCCTGCATCCAAACCGCATACGGCTCTCGAAGCGGTGCATCCGACGACAGCTCTATGGAAGAGCCGGACGTGAACGCCCCTGCGGACATTATAACCTGGCTGTCGTAGCCCGGCATATCCCACGGCACGGGAGAAACGTATGAATCCACCGGCGCGCCCTTCTGCATTCCCTGGCAAAAGGCTATCAGTCTGTCGGCATTCTCAAGGCAAATCGCCTCTATAATATCGTGTCTCGTCTCATCGGGACGCGGAGTCACCTTAAAGCCGAGCAAATCGAAAAGCGCCGCCGCAAATACCGCGGTCTTGAGTGCCTCGCCGGTTACGTGCGGCGAAGAAAAAAGCCCCATATAAAGGCTGCGCGTTGTTCCGAGCGTTGCGCCGACCTCTCTGCCGAGTCCGGGAGTGGTCATTCTGTATGCGCAATCCTCAACAAGGTCATGCCTGCCTACTATATAGCCGCCGCATGGAGCTATTGCGCCGCCCGGATTTTTGATAAGCGAGCCTGCCGCCAAATCCACTCCGACGTCGCACGGCTCTTTTTTCTCCGTAAATTCGCCGTAGCAGTTGTCTGTCATAACAACCGTATCGGGGCTTACACGGTGTGTAAGAGTCGCGATTTTCTCTATTTCGTCAATCGAAATAGAATGGCGCAGCGAATACCCGCGCGAGCGCTGGATATAAACCATCTTAATGTCTCCGCAGCCGACTCTTTTTTCTATTGCGTCATAATCTATCTCGTCATTTTCGGTAAGCTCGATATATTCGAATTTCACGCCGAAGTCGGCGAGTGAGCCGTGACCCTTACTGCTTTTGTCAATACCGATAACGGAATGTATGGTGTCGTAGGGGACTCCCGTTACGCTGAGCATTATATCGCCGGGCCTTAGTACGCCGTAAAGCGCGGTCGCTATTGTGTGGGTTCCGCAGGTTAAGGTGGTAGCTCTTATTAAGCCGTCCTCCGCGCCGAAAATCTCGGCGGTGAGCCTGTCGAGCTTTTCTCTGCCCTTATCGTTGTAGCCGTAGCCGGTGGTGGAGTTGAAATCCGTCTCGTCAACACGATTATTTATAAACGCCGCAAGCACCTTGCGCTGGTTGTATTCGGTTATTTCGTCTATTTCCGAAAACTTCTTTTCGGCGAGAGTCAGCGCCTTTTTTGACGCCTCCTCGGTTCTTTTTGTAAATTCAAAAAAATCTTTCATTTCAAGTCTTTCTTATTATGTATTCTTTTTTTATGAAGCCGCATTTTTCATACAGCTTTGCATTTTCGGGCTTACACATTAAAAATATGCAATCGGCACTCTTTTTAAGCTCTCTCGAAAGAGAAATAACACAGTCCGCGGCAAAGCCTCTGCCTCGATATTTTTCGCTTGTCGCAACGTCGCGTATATACGCGTCTTTTCCGATTATATCGCCTACGGCAAGAGAAGCCGTTTTGCCGTTTTGCCTTATGCACATAACCCTTGTGCTTCCGCCGAACACGCCTCTGCCCGTCCTCGAAAGCCATTCGAGATACGCCCTGTCGTCCGAATCGGGCGTTTTACCTGTCAGCACCTTGTATTCGTCCGCGGTTATGTCGCAAAGCGGCTGTGCGCAAGTTTCTTTTTGCGGTAATTCGGAGAGCTCCATAAGAACGACTTTTGCGTCCGCGCAATCGTTCCCGGAACAAAAATATATATTTTCACCGAAAAAAGAGGCAAACTCCGAAAGCTCCCGTAAATCGGCGGAGCTTGACGGGCAAATTATCGTTCCGTCGTTTTTATTTAAAAGCACAGCCGTCACTCTGCCGCCGCAGTCCGTTTGAAGCCACGCCTCTCCGAGTGACAGCCGAAAAGCGGCAAATAAAATATACTTTACCGCAAGACAGTCTTTAAATTCACCGTCTGAGACACCTGCTGCCTCTGTCGGTCCGTCAATCGATTTCAGCACTGTGACAGCTCCGCAAAAAGTGCTTTTACAAGCTCAAACGTGCTCTCTATATCCTCTTTTTTCGCAACCGAGCTGCCCGAGTGAATGTATCTGCACGGAACAGATACGGCAAGAGTTTTTATGCCGCCTGCCGCCTTGTGTATTGCGGAAGCGTTGTTGCCGCCTGCCACAACGGTTTTGGTCTGACACCCGATGCCGTTCTTTTCGGCGATTTCAAACGCCTTTTTATAGAGCTCGCTGTCATAGACGGTTCCCCTGTCCATAAAGCTGACAACGGCACCGCCGCCCAAACGGCAGACTTTTTTTTCGTCGGGAACGCCCGAAATGTCCGCCGCCGTAGTGCCCTCAACGACTATTGCGAAATCGGGAGCAACCGAATAAGCCGCAGCAGCCGCTCCGCGAGTGCCTATCTCCTCTTGAACCGAGAAACAGAAGGTCGCCGAATACGGCAAATCGGAATTTATAAGTCTTAATAAAATTTCACAGCCGACGCGGTCGTCAATGGCCTTCGCCTTGATAAAGCCGTCGCCGAATTCGCGGTAGCACGAGTCAAAATACACTGCGTCGCCGAGTGAAACGTGAGACAAGGCCTCTTTTTTTGAACTCGCGCCGATATCGATATACATATCCTCAACTGACGGCAATTTACCTCTCTCCTCGGAGGTCGTCTGATGTATAGCCTTGCCGCCTATAACGCCGGGGATAAGCTCCTTGCCCACCTTTACCGCTCTGCCGAAAATAACGCGCTCGTCAATTCCGCCGACCGTGGTGAACTTCAGGTACCCGTCATCCGTTATATAAGTTATTATGAAGCCGACCTCGTCCATATGCGCGTCGAGCATAACTTTATTTTTCGGCTCGGCTTTGCCCTTTTTATAAACTATGAGACTGCCGAGCGGATCTATGCGATATTCCGCGTCCGACGGCAAATGCGAAATTATATAATCTCTTACGGCGTGCTCCCTGCCGGAAATGCCGTTTAAATTACAAAGCTCGTTAAGCATTTAAATCACCTCCGAGAATGTATGCGGCAATGAGCCTTGCGCAAAGCTCAATATCCGTAACGGACACAACCTCTATTCCGGTGTGCATATATTTTTGGGGTATTGATATAAGCGCGCTCTTAATTCCGCCGCGCTCCGTGGTCATCCCGTCCAAATTAGTGCCGGTTCTGCCGCCCATAACCTCAAGCTGATACGGAATGTCGTTTTTCTCGGCAACGCGCACAAGCTCCTCGCCGAATTCGTATGAAAGCGACGGTGAAATACCTATCATGGGGCCCTTGCCGAGTATTCCGCATTCCTCCGCCTTGCTGTCCGGAGTCTTTGCAAAGCTGACGTCAACCGCAATTATCTCGTCGGCGTCCGAATTAAATGCCGCGGCTTTTGCTCCGCCGCCGCTCGTCTCCTCGCGAGAGGAACACACAACGGTAACTTTTTTGTGCGGCTTACCCTTAATAAGCTCAAGTGCGCGAAGAAGCACGGCAATTCCCGAACGGTCGTCAAGTGCCCCGCAGGACACGCTGTCGCCGCAGAGCGAGAGGAAAGAGGAATTGACAACCGCTCTGTCTCCCGGGGAAACGAGCTTTTCCGCCGACTGCTTATTTTTTGCGCCTATATCAATAAGGATGTCATCGATTTCCGTCGCCTTCCGCTCGTTGTCACCGCTTGCAAGGTGCGGCGGAGTGCTTGCTATAACTCCGAATACCGGCTCTCTGCCGTAAACGGTCACCTCTTGACCGTTCAATGTGCGACGGTCAACGCCGCCGCAGGCGGCAACGTGCAAAAACCCCTCGTCGGTGACGGAGGTTACGATAAGACCTATACGGTCTATATGAGCGTCAAGCAGGATATGCCCCGCCCTGTCTCCCTCGATTTCGCATATTGCGGAATGAAGAACGTCCTCGCGCGTTTTGCCGAATTCGGACAAAAGCCTTTGCGCCGTTAAAACCGCGTCGGTTTCCTTTCCGGACACACCGACAGCCGAAGTCAGCTCTTTTAATATGTTTTTTATATCCATTTTTCTCTGCCTTTCGGACAATTTGTCAACGTGTAAAACGCTAAATGCAAACGCTGTAATCTTATCGAAATTTTGAATTATAATCGTCGCTCTTTGTAGGTGGAATATGATGTAATTCCAATTACCGTGTCTCAGCCGCCTCACAAAAGTAGCAGCACCCTGTTAAGGCAAGCCGGAGGGATTTTGCCTCCCTTGTAAATGGAGGTGGGTTGCCGTAAGGCAAGCCGGAGGGATTTTCTTAAAAAAATAGATTTTAAAAAGAAAGTGCTTCGCTGTTTAATCCCTCAGTCATCTTCGATGACAGCTCCCTTTACAAGGGAGCCTGAACAATCCCTCAGTCACCTACGGTGACAGCTCCCTTTACAAGGGAGCCTGAACAATCCCTCAGTCACCTGCGGTGACAGCTCCCTTTACAAGGGAGCCTAATAAGGGGAGCAAGTTGTATCTCTCAATCGCCTGTGCGACAGCGGGATTTCAACACACTGTCCAAATATTCACAAACACCGTCGAAGTTGCGGTTTATCTCATTATTGGGAATTCTTACAACCGTAAGTCCGTTTTGTTCAAGAAATTTTGTCCTTTCGGCGTCATATTTAATTCCTTTATCCTCGTAGTGCTGTGAGCCGTCAAGTTCAATTACCAAGTTTGCTTTTGAACAATAGAAATCAACAATATAGCTGCCTATTATTTTTTGACGGAGGAATCGTACATCCTTGTTTCGCAAATAATCATACCACAAGTGCCGTTCTTCCTTGGTCATATCTTTGCGAAGCACCTTTGCGTTTTTAACAAGATTTTTGTTATGATTATACTTCATCTTTAATTCCTCGGTCGGATTTTGCCTCCCTTTTTGCCCTAAACAGCCTACTTTGCAATACAATTCAGCCTCCCTTGTAAAGGGAGGTGGGTTGCCGCAAGGCAAGCCGGAGGGATTCTGCCTCCCTTGTAAAGGGAGGTGGGTTGCCGTAAGGCAAGCCGGAGGGATTTTCTTAAAAAAATAGATTTTAAAAAGAAAGTGCTTCGCTGTTTAATCCCTCAGTCATCTTCGATGACAGCTCCCTTTACAAGGGAGCCTAATTTAATCCCTCAGTCTACTCACTTCGTTCGTAGCCAGCTCCCTTTTCAAGGGAGCCTTTTGACATTTCCCCACACCGTGGGGAATCACCCTTTACAAGGGAGCCTGAACAATCCCTCAGTCACCTGCGGTGACAGCTCCCTTTACAAGGGAGCCTTTTAGGAAAATCAGATTTCGGTGCCGCCTACCGGGCGAATGTAGAGCACATAGCAGGTTCCCTCGCCGAAAATGCTCTCCATTATGCTCTTGTAATCCTTTAAAAGGTCGTTCGGGACGAAAGCCTGAATTGTGCCGGCAAATCCGCCGCCGTGAACGCGCCATGCGCCGCGTCCCTTTAAGATGCTCTCGGAAACAGCGAGGGCGAGAGATACGGGCTGAACGGACGGCTGTTTTACGGAAAATACATTCTGATTATATTTGTATGATGATGCGCCGCTCTCGAGAATATACTTCTTGAAGGTCTCGAAATCTCCGCCGCGAAGAGCGTCAACCTCCTTTAACACTCTTGCGTTGTCGGCATAGAAATGCATAGCGCGAAGTATGGCTCTGTCGCCTACTGCCGGGCGCAATTCTCTAATTTTTGATTTAAATTCCTCTTCGCTTACCTCGCGAAGAACCTTTTTACCGAAAAATTCGGCTACGCTCTCCATCTCGGTTCTGATGGCAGCGTATTCATCGGTGAGGTCGGAGTGGCTGCCCTTTGTATCGACAATGCAAAGCGAGTGGCCGCACTTGGCAAAGTCAAAGTCAACCTCTTCTATCACGGGATTTTTCGGGTCGTTGAAATCTATTGTTACGAAGCCGCCGACGGAGCACGCCATCTGGTCCATAAGTCCGCATGGCTTGCCGAAATATTCGTTCTCGGCATACTGTGCTATTTTGGCTATTGTGACCGCGTCAACCTTGCCGTCGTTGTAAAGATAGTTTACCATAGTGCCGACAAGAACTTCATATGCGGCAGATGACGAGAGTCCCGAGCCTGCAATAACCCTTGATGCGGTAGTGGCGTCAAAGCCGCCTATCTTATAGCCGTATTTCTTAAAGCCGGCAAGGACACCGCGCACGAGAGCGGGTGAATGTCCCATTTCGTTGGGGTTTACCGAGAGGTCCGCAGCGTCAACAACGTCCATGGAATAGCCCTCGGATTTAACTCTTACAATGTTTTCGTCGTTTTTTGAAGCCGCAGCTATTGCGTCAAGGTTGATTCCCGCCGCAAGCACTCTGCCGTGGTTGTGGTCGGTGTGGTTTCCGCCGACTTCGGTTCTGCCGGGAGCTGAGAAAAGACGAACATCTCTGTCCTTTCCGAAAAGAGCCTCAAATTCGTTTAAAAGATTTATGTACCTGTCATACTGCTCTTTAACATTTTCCTCGGTGACATAGGCTTTTTTAAGCCTTTCATCGAGAGATGCAGAGAGAATTTCTTTTTTAAGGGTTTCGGGAGTTGCCATTTTCATTTTTCATCCTTTCCTGCCGAAAAAGTTTCGGCAGTCTTTTTGTTTTTATTATTAACTACTATATCTATAAACTTATTGACCGCGAGTATGGAAACACCGGAGATGGTGAAGATAATCACAATCGGCAGCATAAACGCGAGTGAAAACGGGTTATAAACGTGACGACCTATCATGCTGTAAGAAATAATTTTAGGCGTAAATCCCAAAAGTGACAGCAAAATAAACTTCCAATAGTCGTATTCAAGTGCCCCGTAGAGCTGGCTTATGGAATTTATCGGGAAGTACGGCACTAGCCTAAAAAGCACCAAAATCCAATCGGTGCTTCTTTTACCCGATTCCATCATACGGCGAACATTATCGTATCTTGTGAGAATCTTGTGTATTGTTCCGCCGCCGAGATGCTTGCCCCAATAAAACTTTATCGTCATAAGCAATGTCATGCCGGCAAAATTTACAGCCACGGCTATCGGCGTGGGGAATACCATACCGGCTATAACACAGACCGCGGTTATCGGCAGGGGAATAAGCACTTTGCCTATGTATATAAGGAAAATCACGAGAATCACGAGCCACTTGCTCGGAATTGACGCAACGGCCGCCTCAAACTCCGCAAGACGCTCGAGCACTTCGTCATATGCCGACGAAACATCGTTTATCTGCATAAGAAAAGTCAACACTAAAAGTGCGACTGCCAAAATCAGCAGCACACATGCTAAAATATTCAGGAGCTTTCTTCGCGTAAGTTCTCTGTCGGTCAAATCGGTACCACCCAAAAATTATTATTGCAGGGCATAGTAATAGATTATATATAATTTTATATCATATTATTGGTAAGGTCAAACAAAATATGAAAATATGAAGTATTTTTTGCCTTTTAGGTGTAAATTCCTTTGAGGTTGTGTTACAATTAGCTCAAAAGCAAAGCTTTACCGAAAGGCGGTTTTTTATATGAAGACAGTTATTCTTGACGGCAAGACGACAAATCCGGGCGATTTGAGCTGGGATTTTCTGAAAAAATACGGCGAGGTCGAGATTTTCGACCGCACACCGCGCGAAAAAATCGTTGAACGAACACATGACGCAGACATAGTCGTAACAAATAAAACTCCGCTCACAAGAGCCGAGATAGACAAAATGCAAAACGTGAAATTCGTCGCGCTCCTGTCGACGGGCTACAACGTGGTGGACTGCGCGTATCTCAAGGAAAAGGGTATACCGGTTTCAAATATACCGGCTTATTCCACCATGGGCGTGGCACAGCTCGTATTTGCATTTATTTCGGAGCTTGCCGTAGGCGTTGCCATGCATTCGGACGCGGTAAAAAACGGCGAATGGTCAAATTGCCCCGACTTTTGCTTTTGGAAAAAGCCGCTTACCGAGCTTTCCGGCAAAACGATAGGCATAGTCGGCTTCGGAAAAATCGGCGGAGCCGTAGCCGACATAGCCGAGGCTTATAAAATGAACATCATAGCACTGTCGGGTCACGTTACCGACCAGAGCGCACGCAAGAATTTCAGATGGGCAAAGAACCTCGATGATCTTGCGGAAAACGCCGACATTATTACGTTCCATTGTCCTCTCACAAAAGAGACGGAAAAAACCGTAAACGCCGATTTTCTGAGCAAGTGCAAAAAAACAGCGTTTATCATAAACACCTCACGCGGACCGGTTGTTGATGAAAACGCTCTTGCCGACGCGCTGAATTCGGGAAAAATCGCAGGCGCGGGAGTGGACGTGCTGTCAACCGAGCCGCCGGCAAAAGACAATCCGTTGCTCACGGCGAAAAACTGCTTTATCACGCCGCACATAGCGTGGGCGGCATTTGAAACGCGCGAGAGACTTATGGGAATATTCAAAAGCAACATTGAGGCGTTTGTTTCGGGCAAGCCGATAAACGTTGTAAATCCGTAAAAGCAAAATGTGTTTGCCGTTTGAAAATTCGGCCGATGCCATACAAAAAGAGCTGTAAATTAAATTTACAGCTCTTTGTTTTTTATTCGGTTAAGGGAGTGCGTTTATCAATAAGCGAAATTGGTGTAAGCACCCTCAACGTGCATTGCGCCCTTACCGTTAACGCTGACTATTGCAATCTTGATGCTAAGGTCTGTTACATTACCATCATAGGAATATTTGAATTCCTTGAGAGTGCCGTCCTCGATAACAACGGTAGCCTTAATGTTTGAATACTCAATTGCAGCGGAGTTTACGTTTGCAGCGCTTACAAAGTTCTTAATCTCGGTAGAAACCTGATCCTGAGTAAGAATGTCGTTTGTAAGTCTTGACATAGCTGTTGACTTATCAGTCTGCGGAGAGCTTGCGTTCTCAACCTCAAAGGTGTAGGTGTTGCCGTCAACCTTAAGGTTTTTAAGGTCGCTTGCCTGAAGAGCGGTTGCCTGAAGAGCGTAATTCTCGCCGTGATAGTCAATCTGCTCGGCTGCGCTGCCGCCCTTTTCGATATCCATTTCCTTGTCGCCGATGCCGATGAATCCGCCGACAACGGAGTTAAGGTCAGCCTCGGAATCGATGCCCTGAATAATCTTGTTAAGAGCGCTGGTAGTATTACCAACGTCAACGGGCTCGGTATACTCAGCTGTTCTTGTCCAATGATAGCCTGCTGCAACTGCCTTAGCGGTAGCTGCGTTTATAGCCTCGGCTGCCGCTGCTGCGTCTACGCCTGATGAAGCTGCCGCTGCCGCACCGCTGCTGTCACCGGCAGAAGCCGACGCGCTGCTCGAAGAAGAAGCGGAAGCGCCCGATGAAGAGCTCGATGAAGAACCCGATGAAGAGCCCGACGAAGAGCTTGATGAGCCTGTTGATGAGCCCGAAGCAGTTGCCGTACCCGTTGCTGCCGACTCCTTGCTTGCGGTTTTGCTTGCAAGTCCGTAAATGCCTGCCGTAAGAGCAAGAGCCACTACTATTGCCCAGAAACGTACCCAACCGTTTGAATGTCTGAGCTTTTTAGCTGCCTTTTCTTCGGGGGTAAGTTCAACCTTTTGTTTTTTAGCCATTGATTTCTCTCCCTTTCATTTATAAAGAAGTGATTTTATTTTTCATCATTCGGTAAATACCGAATTCTTATCAATAAGCGAAGCCTGTGTAAGCTGCATCTACGTGCATTGCACCCTTGCCGTTAACGCTTACTATGGCAACCTTTATGTTGAGCTCGGCTACGTTGCCGTCATAGGAATATTTGAATTCCTTGAGAGTGCCGTCCTCTATAACAACGGTGGCCTTTATGTTTGAATACTCAATTGCAGCGGAGTTTACGCTTGCCGCGCTTATAAAGCCTTTGATCTCACTGGAGATTTCATCCTGAGTGAGGAAGTCGTTTGTAAACCTTGACATAGCCGTGCTCTTGTCATGCTGCGGAGAGCTTGCGTTTTCAATCTCAAAGGTGTAGGTGTTGCCGTCAACCTTAAGATTCTTGAGGTCGCCTGCCTGAAGAGCGGTTGCCTGAAGAGCATAGTTCTCGCCGTGATATTCAATCTGCTCGGCTGCGCTGCCGCCCTTTTCAATATCCATTTCCTTATCGCCTATACCGAGGAAGCCGCCTACAACGGAGTCAAGAGTTGCCTCGGAGTCGATACCCTGAATGATCTTGTTGAGAGCGCCTGTTACATTTCCGACGTCAATAGGCTGAGTGTACTGAGCGGATCTCGTCCAGTGATAGCCTGCCGCAACCGCCTTTGCGGTAGCTGCGTTTATAGCCTCGGCTGCTGCCGCTGCGTCCACGCCTGCCTCGGCTGCCGCCGCATTTCCTCCGGAGGCATTGTCACCCGAGGTGCTGCTCTGAGAACCCGACTGCGAAGAACCGCTGCCGTTTGCGCTTGTATCCCAATCGGCTTTGGACGCGCTGCCGCCGGCATTCTGCGAGCCGCTCTGTGCGGGAGTTGCCGAAACCGCTGCGACGCCCTTATTGTTAAGCGAAATATAGGTTACGCTGTAAACAAGCACCACTGCAAGCAGCCAAACTATCGCTCTTTCAAAGGTTTTTCCGAATATAATTCTCTTTTCCTTTTTGCGAGCTTTTTTAGCTTCGATTTCTTCGGGAGTTAACGTGACTTTTTCTTTTTTAGCCATTAATTCTAATCCCCTTTCTGACTGTTACGAGACTATCTTTATCCGGATAGTCAAATACACCTAATAATTTACCGTAAAAATACTTAAATGTCAATGAATTATTTGATTTTTTACTTACAATTTCACAAAAAAGTTACAGAAGTCGCACTTTGCGGCGTATGTTTTGCCGTAAACGGGATTTCGCCGCGCTTTAAAATTCGGCGTGAATACAAAAAATGAGACGAGGGTCGAGTGTTCATAAGGGAAACAGCAGAAAAAGGCGAACCCCTCGGATAATGCCGACGCATGTCCGAGGGATTAACGCATTATTGTGCAAAAAGATGTTATTTTGAAGCAAAACCGCCTTATGGAACTCAGTCAATTCGACATTTAAATTTTTTGCTCTCTTCTCGCTCGTCCGCTTATGTTGAGAGCAATCACGGTTATATCGTCACAGCGAGCCTTGCCCTTTGCCTTTTTTGCGCGCAGGCTGATATTTTTCGCCTTGGTACTCGCTCTTTTTGCGCCACCGCTTTGCAGCTCCTCCTTTACCGCGTTGTGCGCGTATTCGTACGCACCGTCGGACGCTATAATCACCGTATCGCCGTTTTCAAGCTGTCCCTCGCATGAGGAAAACGTGGCGTCGCGAAGTATTCCGGCAGGCAGAGCCGCCTTTTTTATTTCGAGCAGCTTGCCGTTTTGACGGCGAATCACGGACGGTGCCGCTCCGGCCTTATAAAAGACCGCCTTGCCGGTATACAGGTCTATTTTTACTATATCGAGCGTTGCGAGAGACTCGTCGCGAGACTTTAAAAGGAGTGAGGAATTCACAAGCCTTAAGGCACTCTGAAACCCGAAGCCTGCCTTGACAAGCCTTGCCATAAGACCCGACGCCATAGCCGAATCGAGCGCCGCACGCGGACCTGTGCCCATACCGTCCGAGAGAATCACAACGTAATTACCCATGCCGTCGTAAAAGCTCTCAAACGTGTCGCCGCAGAGCTTTTCATTGTCAGCCGGTATCTGTGAGCACGCGCTCTCTACCGAATACGCCGTCTTTTCGCACAGCCTTACGTTTCTGTCGCCCTTTATCACGGGCAGCTCAAATTCTCTGTCGCACGTTTCGCCGACTGCGTCACGCAGCTCGCCTATATTAAGGGAGGACGGCACCTTTGAAAAGGTGATTTCGCAAAACATTCTGCCGTTTTTGTCTCTTAAACACGATACGAAGTCGGTATCGCAGCAAAATCTGTCCCGGACCTTTTTCCTTATCCGCTCCGCCGTTTTCGTATCAAAGCTTACATCGCCGTTAAACTCGTTTTCGAGATCGCGCAGCATATCGCTAATGCCGCCGAACTGGTCGGCCGTGACAAGCCGCACCTCGTCTGTTTTTTTATCTGCCGCCTCCGAAAAGACGACGCCGAAAAACAGCCTTGAATATGTTTCGGCAAAAGAGGTCTGCCGTATACATCTGCTTGAAAACGGCGACGGGAGCTTATCGCGCGACATAACTCCGCCTTTTTTCAGCGTTCCATACATCTCGTCAAGTGCGTTCCTTGTTTCTTTGAAATTTTGCTCCCAACAAAAATCATATCTGCCGCATCCGCAGCAAACCGAGCTTTGAACCTCAAGCATCAGCTTTTCGCCGGCGCAGCTCTCCATTTCGGAAAGTCTTTTCGAAACCGCACTCACGGAGCGTTCAATATCGTCTACGGCAGTTCTCGCCGCATGTATTCTGCGCCTTACCTCACCGTTTTCCGCCGACGCGTTCGCCGCCGAGTCCTTCGGCAAAAGAAGGCCCTCCGCCTTTATAAACAGGCTGTTCGGCAAAAACATAAACACCGCGCACGGCAAAGCGGCCTCTATAATCAAAAAATACTTTTCGCTGCCGCCGCCCGAAAACATATATGCGGTGAGAAACGACGCGAAAAACGCAGGCGGTACGGCTCTTCTGCCGAGGCGCGAAAATGCGCCCGCAAGCATTCCGCCTACGGCAAACGAAGCCGAAACGGCTCCCGTATCGGAGCTTATCGCAATAAGCAAAAACGCAAGCATTCCGCCTACCGCACCGCCGGCCTCCTTATAAATCGCGGCGAAAAAAAGCACGCCGAATACCATTATCATTCTCGCAGGGGAGACCTCAAGCACGGTAAGACCCGACAGCGAGCACATAATAAGAAATCCGGAGCCCAAAACCGCCGACGCCTCCTCAAGAGTTACGCCGCGCACGGGCTTGCCGTTTTCAAGAACATATTGCGCAGTCGAAAAGAAATACGCCGCGGCAAAGGCCGTTACACCCTCTCCGAGGTACAAAAGAAACGTCTCACCCGTCAGCCCGTTTGCAAAAAGCACCGCCATTCCCGACAAAAAGCAAGAGAGAAACGCAATGCACGACGGCAGCAGCCTGCCGTTTCGCACCTTTTCAAATTCTCTCATAACGCGTGCGAGAACTCCTGCACACACGCTCGCCGCTATCAGTCGAAGCGACGATATGCTGTCCTGGGTCAGGATATAACCTGCCGCCGCACCGAGACCCGCCGAGAGTATGTACTTATTTTCGGCCGCCGCGCAAAAAGCCACGCCGAACGGCGATACCGCCGACAAATTGCTCGCCGAAGCAAACAGCATACCGCATATGAAATATGCCACGTGCCGAAGCACCGCCCGCACGGGCTCGGGGAGGTCGTGTACCCTTCGCAAAACAGCCTGTCCGGTAAAATCGGAATTTTTCAAAAAAATCACCACGCCTTGTTATAATCTGCATAAAATACGCACTTTAAGAGATTATATCCGAGGCGCGGTAAAATAACCGTCGCTAAATGGGAGCGAAAATATTTTTTTATTCGGTTTAAATACGGGTTTCTGTAACAGTCGCTCGAATTACGGCTCGACGTCAAACGGCTTCTGCGGAATTACGATGGCGCAGATGATGTAAAACAGTATTCCGGGGAAGCCTGCGGTGAATAAGGTCAGTGCCGTATAAACAAGGCGGACTATTGTCGGGTCTACATCTATATACTCTGCAAAGCCGGCTAAAACTCCGCAAATCATTTTGTCTGTACTGCTTCTGTAAAGCTTCTTTTTCATAATAAACACTCCTTATTTATTATACATTATATTTATATTATCATTTTGTGCGTTTTAAATCAATTGTCGGAATTTTTTACCGATAATTCGCCGTTCTTTACGTTTACGGAGTATTCCGCCTTGCCGTCGGTGCTTCGCGCAAGCGACAAAAGGTAGCTGTCGCACGTTGTTTTTTCATCAAGCGGCGTTTCGGAGGAAATTATAAATTTGATTTTATCGGGATCCCTCGGAACATCGATCTCTATATCGCCGAAGCTTTGATTCACCTCGAGCATTTTCGTAAAAACGGCGGTTTCCGATATTTCCGTCTCGCCTGCCGAGCTTTTGATTTTTCCCCTCTCGGCTGTGATGTCGGTCAAATCTATATCTCCCGAAACAGAATTTATCGTAAGCGTATTGAGATTTACTCCGTCTATGTCGATATCGCCGTTGTTATTTGAAACCGTTAAGAGCGTAACGCTTTTCGGCAGGTAAACCGTAAGCTCGGCTATTCCGTAAGTATTGCCGCCGCCGTCCAATGTGATTTTATCGTCGGACAAATCGAGCTTCGCGCCGCTGTCATTTGCTTGCTTCAGGACGCATCTTACCTCAGTGCTGTCTGAAGCCTTAATTTTAATATCGCCGTACGGGGCGGAAATTTCAAGCGCAGACCCCGACGGAAGCATTGACTTTTCTGTTTGCGACTCGTTTACCGTTTGCCCATCGTCAAAATCTATATTCGGGAAGCGCTCTTCGACAAACTCTTCAAACGTCTCGCCCGATGCTATGTGCCTTACTGCGTCCGCGCCGAGATAAGCACCGAAGCAGACCGTGAGTATAAATCCGACGACAAATATTATCGCCGCGGCTATCATGCCCTTTATAAGCCCGTCTTTCTTTTTCTTCATATTTTTCTCCCCCTTACAAATCGGCCTTGCGCCATGACAGCTTTAAGAACCACGTCATAAAAAGGAATAGGAAAAGTCCTGCCGCAAAGAGCATAATCCCTATGGAAAATATAAATCCGAATGCCGCCGGCGAAGTCGCTATTGCGCCCGTTACTCCGGCGAAGAAGAGACAAGCAAAAAAGCTTGCCATCATACCTATGCTTGACGGATACACTCCTATTGCCGCGAATACCCCGAAGAAAAACAGTATTGACCACAGCACATGATTTCGCTGCGGATTACCCTTTTCCGTGCCGTAATAACCGCCGCGCGCATTTTGAGGACGGGGAGAGGCACCGATTACATCGGACGCCTTGGTTTCATATCTCGGATTGCCGTTTTTTTCTGCGCCGTATACGGCGTCGGCTTTTTTCGGCTCGTCATTAAGATATTGCGCGGCGCAGCTTTTGGGGTCACCGAGCTCCGAGCAAATCTGCTCCTCGCTTTTACCCTCGCTCGTGCCGACGGAGAAGTGTTCTTCAAAGTCGGCTATTATATCGTCGCGCTCCTCGGCCGGTAAAACGCCGAGCAGGTTGTAAAGCTGTTGTAAAAATTCGATCTTAGTCACCGTTTTCACCTCCTAATAAAGTAGACACGCTCTTTGTAAAGTCCTTCCACTCGTTTTCCAAAAGGCGTTGTGTGTCATAACCCTTTTGAGTCAGACGGTAATATTTCCGCGCGGGTCCCGATGTGGATTCGCGCAGGTACACTTCAAAATACCCCTCGGCTCTGAGCCTTTTAAGAAGCGGGTATATAGTGCCCTCCGAAACGTCTATCTGTTTACCGACGGTGTCCGCAAGCTCGTAGCCGTACTTGTCGCCACGCTTTAAAAGCGACAGCACGCAAAGCTCCAGAACACCCTTTTTAAATTGCGTATTCATCAAACTCTCCTTTCCGGCGAAGCTGAAAACGCCTGTATTGCAGCCGTGAGCCTTGCGGCACAAAGACGCGCTTTATGTGCGGCTGCTCCGTCCTTTTAATTGCATTATAACACCCACTACCTTGCAATGCAATATACTTTGCGATATTTAATAATTTCTTAACATTTGTGCAAAGTTTGTCAATGATTTTATACCGTTACCGTATAATCCGCCGTATTTTGCGGTAAAAAAGCCGATAACAAAACCTCCTGCGGCAGTTTTTGCTTCTGCCGCAGGAGGTTTGCGTATTGCGAAAAGTCCGTAACAAACATCAATTGCTTAAAACGAAATGTCGGAAACGAATAAACGGAAAACAGCAAACAATATGCCGAAATACAGGATTATATATCATTTTTGTCAATCACTTGCTGTTTGCAATTGCAGTGTCAATAAGCTTGTTAAGCGTTGCCGCCTGTTCGGGTGAAGTTATTGCACCGACTATCGGCTGACCCACTATATTGCCGTTTTTATCGACAACATATGTAGTCGGGTAAGAATACAGTCCCGATGTGAACTTTCCTGCCTCGCTGTTTGTGTCAAACCAAATATTTTTGTATGTTGCGCCTTTTTTTGACAAAATATCTTTTGCCTCGGAAATCTCCTTTTTATTGCCGTCAAGAGTAAATGAATTTATGCCGACAACCCCGCCGCCCTTTGCGGCAAGCTCCTTGTTGAGTGCCTCCAAATCCGCAAGCTCGCTTACGCAAGGTTTGCAGGAGGTGAACCAGAAGTTGACTACCGTTACGGTGTTGCCCGAGAAAAGGTCGCTGCTGTTTACGTCGTTGCCGTCGAGATCTTTACCGTTAAAGCTCGGAAATTTCATAAGCTTGCTCGCATCGCCTGCCATTCCGGCACTCGCCGCGTCAACGCATTCCCCGCTTGACGGCTTTTTTCCGCAGCCGGGATATTTTTGCTCCAGAATCGTAAGTTTTCCTTCTATCTCCTTAATCTGCTCCGCCGCAGCTTTAAGAATTTTATATTCATCTGCGCTGAAATCGCTCTTGCTCCCCTCTACCGTGCTTAAAAGGAAATCTCCGTAGTTTGTGCCGTCCTCAATCATCGGCGTATTTTTATTTGCCGATAAAAACACTTTTTCCCAAAGAGCCGAATTATTCGAGAGAATATCGTTTTCGGCTTGCAAAAGCTTATCGTAAAGCTTCGCAGCCTCGTCTGCGTCATTCGGCTCTTGTGCCATTAAAGTTTTAATATCGACATTGCTTTTTTTCTTCTCCGTTTTGTCGGCGGAGCACGCCACAAGGCCCAGCACAAGCACAAATGTCATAATAATTGCTGAAAGTTTGGTTGCTTTTGAAAATTTCACAGTTATTCCTCCGTTTTCTTACCTATTTTGATTTTTTATCATTTTTCGGCTTTTCATCGCCGCTTGAGAGTGTTTTCGGCAAATTGAAACCGTATCGAAAGCTTACCGCCTCCGTCGGACAGACACTGATGCACTTGCCGCAACGTATACATTCTGCGTGGTCGGGCGTTTTTGTAATATCAACGTCCATTTTGCACGCGCCTGCGCATTTTCCGCAGGAGACACATTTATGCTCATCAACCTTTATTCCGAACAGCGACACCTTGTTCATCAGCGCATAAAACGCGCCGAGCGGACAAAGCCATTTGCAAAACGGGCGGTAAAACAGTATGCTCAAAAATATGATTGCAATTAAAACCGCCAGCTTCCATGTAAACAGCGAGCCTAAAGCCGAACGTATTCCCTCGTTGACTGCCGCGAGAGGAATTGCACCCTCAAGCACACCCTGCGGACAAATATACTTGCAAAAAAACGGGTCACCCATTCCGACATCATTTACAATCAGTGCCGGAAGCAATACGACCGCAAACAACAGCACCGCATATTTTAAATATGTCAATGGTTTCAGTTTTTCGGTTGACAGCTTTTTGCACGGGATTTTATGCAGTAAATCCTGAAACCATCCGAACGGGCAGAGAAATCCGCATATAAATCTGCCCAAAAGCACGCCGAATAATATCAAAAAGCCCGCTATATAATACGAAAACCGAAACTTTGACGAACCTGCCACTGCCTGAAACGAGCCTATCGGACACGCTCCGGTTGCCGCAGGACAGGAATAACAGTTAAGCCCCGGTACGCAAACCGCCTTGCCGCCGCCCGTATAAATGCTGCCCTTTAAAAAATTCGGCAGGTGTATGTTTGTTGCGAGCGTTGCCGCCGCCTGCACAAATCCTCTGTATCGGGTCAGTAAATGCGACGGCTTTTTCTTTTTCTTTTCCTTTTCCTTATCCAATTCCCACACACTCCAAACACAATCTTATCGCTTTTGCAAGTACGGTATCCGCTTCGCCTCTCATAGCACCGACGCACACCATCGCCGCCCCTGCAAGCAGCATAACACATTGAATTACGGCTTTTTTTGCCCTTAACAAACCGTTCGCTCCCTTCATTTTTGCCTCATTATATCACGGCGGGCATAAATTCTCTGTTAAGAATTGAAATTTAACAGAGATTTTATACTTTTATGTTATAATAACCTCACGAAACGAAAACAAAATCAAAGATTTTGACCGTTTCGGAGAACATTGAATGACTAAATTGCGGCTTTCGCCGCCGCACTTCGTGCCGCTCCTGCTGTCGCAGGGGAATTTATGATAAAATAACCTCACGAAACGAAAACAAAATCAAAGATTTTGACCGTTTCGGAGAACAT
>OLSD01000285.1_pt1 | contig 54226 bp, 56 predicted proteins | sample 1672211 | NCBI WGS metagenome assembly OLSD01 (sample SAMEA3136659, study PRJEB25190) | human gut metagenome | reverse complement strand
GGTGACGGTCTCCTGATTGAGAAAGCTGCCGTTTGCATCGTAATAGGACACGGTGACACTGGCCGTGAAGACCTGCGGCTGGGGTTTATCATAATAGAAGGTAACAGAAGCGGGGGTGCAGGTGCCGTTGCTGTCCACGTTGACAGGCACGGGGTTCTGGCTCTGCGCGCTCAGGGTGTAGCCTGCGGGCGCCTTGCTGTCATCTGCCCAGATATCCACAGCGCCGGTGGAGACGGTGCGGGTTTCCTCCGCCAGATAGTTGTTGTCCGTATCATAGTAATAAACCGTGAGGTTTACTGTGACAGAGCGGGGACGGTACATGAACGTGACGGATGCGGGAGTGCAGCCGCCGTTGCTGTCCACCGATACATACACGCTGCGTTCGCCCACCAGCTCGTAGCCGTCGGGCGCATAGCCGTCCTCGGCCGTTACATAGTTATCCTGACCCGAACGCACGGTGGCGAAGGTCTGGTTCAGCGAATTGCCGTCCATATCCACATAATAGACCGGCACCTGCGTTTCAATCGGCGCAGGCGCGGGCGTGGCGGGCGTATCGGTCTGGGTGGAAATATACAGGCGGAACTGCGCGGCAAGCTGGCCGGCCGCATCATAGGCCAGCACATCCAGATAGCTCATGTTCAGCTCCGTGCCCGCGTCCATATAGGACAGCTGGGACAGCGGCGTGCCGTCGGCAATGGACAGGGCTGCGTACTGACCGTACACATCCTGCACATGCAGCACAGCATCGGCCTGCAGGGCGGCGGCGGGCACATACAGCCAATAGCTGCCCTCATAGCCCGAGGCCGTTACCTCGCTGGCCAGCTGCTGCTGGGCAACGTCTCCCTCCGTCCAGGAAAGGGAGAACAAAACGGGTGGCTGCGCGTCCGAAGCCAGCGCGGCAAAGGGCAGCTGGCACAGGATCAGCAGGATGCTTAACAGCAGCGCGCCTGCCCGGCGGAGAGAGAAAACAGAAAAGCGATGGTTCATAACGGCGCCTCCTTTTGAAGCCTCGTTGAGGATGCGAAGATTGTGTTTCAATTATATTACGAAAATGTTTTTTAGTCAATCTTTCTGCCCTGCAAAATCCTTCAAAAGCAGGGATTTCTTGTTCCCATGTAGAATATGCCAACGAACGATCACAAATGTGGAGGCAATTGGCATGAATCGGAATGAGCTGGAGGAGGTTTTCCTTTCCTCGCAGGAGGTTTTTCACGGAAAGCTGATTAACGTGGAGCACTGGCAGGTGCGCCTGCCCAATGGGCAAACGGCCTTGCGCGAGGTGGTTAAGCATCGCGGCGCGGCGGCCATCGTGCCGGTGGACGACCAGGGCAACGTCACCCTGGTATGCCAGCACCGCGTGGCGGTGGGGCGCTTCACCTGGGAAATTCCGGCGGGCAAGCTGGATCATACCGGTGAGGATATGCTGTCCGCCGCCAAGCGCGAGCTGGAGGAGGAAACCGGCCTGCACGCGCAGAACTGGCAGCTTCTGGTGGATATGGATACCACGCCCGGCTTTTGCAACGAGCATATCGGCATCTATCTGGCCACGGGCCTGAGCCAGCATCATATGCACACGGATGAGGATGAATTCCTCAACGTTGACCGTGTGCCGCTCAGCGAGGCAGTGCGCCGCGTGATGGCTGGGGAGATCCACGATAGCAAAACCATCGCCGGGCTGATGATGGCCTGGAATTTGCTGGGCCGGCAGAGCGATATGCCCTTGGACAGCCTGGCATCTATACAACGCGGCAGCACGGCGTTTGCATCCCAGGCAAAGGAATAAAATTTGCACGCTTGGAGGAACGCATGCGTATTTTGCTGGTAGAGGATGAAAAGCCCCTGTCCGCAGCTATTGTGAAGATGCTGGAGCAGGAGCATTTTGCCTTGGACGCGGCCTATACCGGCCCGGACGGGCTGGACTGCGTGCTCAGCGGCATATACGATGCGATTGTGCTGGATGTGATGCTGCCCGGCATGGACGGCTTTGCCGTGCTGCGCGCGCTGCGGCAGCAGGGCGTTTCTACGCCGGTGCTGATGCTGACCGCCCGCGGCGGCGTGCAGGATCGCGTGCAGGGGCTGACCCTGGGCGCGGATTACTTACCTGCCCAAGCCCTTTGAACGCAGCGAGCTGGTGGCTTGCTTAAACGCTATCACCCGGCGCAAGGATCAGCCGCCGGTGCGGGAGCTTGCCTTGGGCGATGTGCGGCTCAATCCCGAGGACGCTATGCTTTCCTGCACGAATAACGGCAAAAGCGTGCGCCTGGCGGCCAAGGAATATCAATTGATGGAGCTGTTCCTGCGCAATCCGCATCAGCTTTTGCCCAAGGAAACCATATTGGAGCGCGTATGGGGCTTTGATAACGAGGCGGAGTATAATAAATCTGTCGGTCTATCTGACCTTTCTGCGGCGCAAGCTGGCCTTTGTCGGCGCGCATGTGGAAATTCGCGCTTCCCGCGGGCTGGGCTATATGCTGGAGGAAACACCATGATTGTCCGTCTGCGAAAACGCCTGACGCTGGCGGCGATTGCCGCGCTGATCCTGATTTTCGCCGTCACGGTGGCGGCGATCAACCTGGCCAACGCCTGGTCGCTGCGCGGCCAGATTTCGCAATCTCTGCAAATGTTGATGGGCAGCTACATTCCGCCCTCCGAGCGTGAAAAGGTGTTCGATCGCTTTTATCGTGCGGAGAGCGCCGCGCAGACGCAGGGGAGCGGCATCGGCCTGGCCATCGCGCGCAGCATCGCCGCGCTGCACTATGGCGATATTTTCCTGGAAAGCAACGAAGCGTCGGGCACAGCCTTTATTGTGACGCTGCCCGAGGACGCAAAATAAGAAATTAAAAAATATTACGGATTTCAATTTCCATTTAAGGTTTCTCCCTTACAATGCGAACTGTTCCAATGGACAAGGGGCAAATAGAAGCCCCGTCAAGCATTGATTTTAAGGAGAAAACCATCATGAAAAAGAGTAAGACCATTCTGACCTGCGCTGCCGCCGCCTGCCTGCTGGTATCCGGCATTGGCTTTGCCTGCGCCGAGGGCGCGCAGACCTATCCCCAGGGCCTCAAGAACGGCTATGTGAACGGCTATGCCCAGGGCCTGAAGAGCGGCGCGATCAGCGGCCTGAAGGAAGGCTTGAAGGACGGCGCGAAGCAGGGCGCCAAGGACGGCCTGAAAAACGGGCTGTGCGGCGGCCTGAAGAATGGCCTGAAGCAGGGTCTTAAGAATGGCAGCCTCAGGGGGACGCAGAAATAACTGTCCCCGCGCGGAATATTCCACTCCCAACAAACAATAAAAACGGCAGCCTGCGAGGCATATCGCGGGCTGCCATTTTTTCGCCTATAGATGCCTGCAAATAGGCATTGCATCCCGCGCCAAAATGTGCAATAATATAAGGAGCCCGCGCGGGAAACCATTGCGCGGCAGCTGCTGCCGGAGAGGGGATAGCGGGCGGATGCAGTATTATCAAAGCGTGTTCTCATCGCTGCCGGTGATAGAGACGGCGCGGCTGCGGCTGCGGCCCCTGACCATGCGCGATGACCGCGACATGTTCCGCTATGCCAGCGATCCGGAGGTCAGCCGCCATGTGCTGTGGGAGGCGCACGCCAGCCCCCGCGAAACGCGCAGCGTGCTGCGCGCGGCCATTCGCCAGTATCGTGCGGGAGATCCATCCTCCTTCGCCATTGAGCGGCTTAGCGATCACCGCATGATCGGCACCATCGGCTTCATGTGGATCAACTGCGAGCATCGCAGCGCCGAGGTAGGCTATTCCCTATCCCGCGATTGCTGGAATCAGGGCTACGCCACCGAGGCTTTGCGCGCGGTGCTGCGGTTTGGGTTTAATACCCTGCGGCTGAACCGCATCGAGGCCCAGCACGAGCTGGATAATCCCGCGTCCGGCCGGGTGATGGAAAAATGCGGCATGCGCTGCGAGGGCACGCTGCGGCAGCGGGTGTTTAACAAAGGCAGGTTTTCCGATGTGCGGCTGTATGCCATTCTGCGCGGCGACGGCGTGCCCGGAAACGAGCATATCTAATCAGGTAGGAGTTGAGATCCCATGTTTGAGTATAAAACCCACGGCACCTGTTCCACCCAGATTGATCTGGAAATTGAGGACGGCGTGATCACCGCCTGTACCATTCATAATGGCTGCCGCGGCAATACGGCGGGCCTGGCCAAGATGGTGGTGGGCCGCAAGGCGGACGATGTGAAGGAGCTGCTGCGCGGCATTCCCTGCCGTGGCGCTACCAGCTGTCCCGATCAGCTTGCCCGCGCAATCGACGCTTATGAACAGCAGGAGGCAAAGTAAAATGGCCAATAACAAGCAAAAGAAAACCACCCTGTGGGTGCGCGTGATGTGCGTGTTCCTGGCGTTTCTGATGTGCCTGTCCGTGGTCGCGGCGCTGATGAATATCTTCTAAGCAGCCGGCCGGCTGAGCAAAGCCTTTCCAATTGCGGGAAGGCTTTTTTGTGTGCGCCGGTTTAAAAAGATTGTCTTACAACTAAAATTTATTGTTTTTCGATAAAAATTTGTTGACAAACGGATTTTGCTGTGTTATCCTGTTCCCGATGCAAGGAGGTTGAAGGTATGAGTCACAAGCGTTTATCGCATCTTTTATTGCTGGCTGGCGGCATCGCGGGCGTGGGCGCGCTGGGCGTGCTGATCGATTACGCGCGGATGCTGGCCTTTCGCGCGCTGGAGCGGCCCGAGATGGCGCTGCGCTATTGGGGGCTGTTGGTGTTTTTGTGCTTGGTTGCGGCGGTGTACGGCGCGGCGCTGTATCAGTATATGCGCATCAGCCGCCGGATTGGCAAGAACCAATCCTTCTGCCGCGAAAACGTGGGCAGTATGCGGGCCATCGCCTGCCTGATGGGCGCGGCCGCGGGCATGTGGGCAGGGCTGATGATTGTGTTTCGGCTGCTGAGCAGCATTGGCGTAGGGGTGGAAATGCTGCTCTTTGCGCTGATGTGCATGGCCAGCGCGGCGATTGGCCTGGTGGCCTATGTGCTTACGCAGCTTTTGCGGCGCGCTACGCAATTGCAGGAAGACAACGACCTGACCATATAAGGAGGGATGGGCATGATTCGCATCGATTTGGATGTGATGCTGGCGCGGCGCAAAATGAGCGTGACTGAGCTGTCCGCACGCGTGGGCATCACCATGGCTAACCTGTCCATCCTAAAAAACGGCAAGGCAAAGGCCATCCGGTTTTCTACCCTGGAGGCCATCTGCCGTGAGCTGAACTGCCAGGTGGGCGATATTCTGATTTACGATCCGGAGGAAAAGCATGCAGACGAATGAAAACAGACGTGAATCTCTGCCTGCGCCTTGGCTGGCGTTGGGCGCGGGGGTGGCCTGCGCAGCGCTGTGGGTGCTGGGCTATATGGGCGGGCTGGGCGTTGGCATGACGGCTTCCAGCCTGCTGATTCTGGGCGTGGGGATGTACCTGTGCCGCAGGCAGATCTGTTGGCGGGCGGACAGCATTCTGCTGTTGACGCTGGCGGTGCTGCTTAGCCTGGCCTATGGTATCTTTGGCAGCCTGGCCATGCAGATCTTTAATCTGCCGGTGCTGTGCCTGCTCCTTTCTCAAAGCCTGCTGGCGCTGGCTGGGCATTGTCCTGAGGGCGCGTTGAGTGCTGCGGGGCTGAGCGGCGGCATACGCGAAGCACTGGGCAGCCTGTTTCGCCACTGGGGCGTGCCCTTTCGCACGGTAAAGGAGCGGCAGGGCAGCGCGTCCGCCCTGCGCGGGCTGGGCATGGGGCTGCTGATTGCCGTTCCCCTGCTGGCGGTGGTGCTGTTCCTGCTGGCCTGGGCGGACACGGTATTCAGTTCGCTTTTGAGCGGGCTGTTTGTATCGGAGGATCCGCTGAGCGCGTTTTGGAATGTGCTGTGGCGGCTGATCAAGCTGCTGGCGATTGCGCTGCTGGTCTTTTCGTGCCTGTATACGCTGCTGCTGCCGCGACGCGAGCGCGCAGCCAAAGAAAGATTTCCCTGGCCTATAACGGCTTGCGCGATGGTGCTGGCGCTGCTTTGCCTGGCCTACGCTGCCTTTGTGTATGTGCAGGTGCGCTATCTCTTTGGCGGCGCGGAGACGGCCGCCATGGCCGACGGCTATGCACAGTATGCGCGCACGGGCTTCTTCCAGTTGGTTGCGGTGGCGGTGATCAATCTGATTGCCGCGCAAACGTCGCTGATCCGCTGCGGGGAAAGCCGCGTCGTGCGCGCGCTGTCCGCCCTGATGAGCCTGCTGACGGCGGTGATCCTGGCCTCGGCCTTCTGGCGGATGCGGCTGTATATTCAGGCGTTCGGCCTGAGCACGCTGCGCCTGCTGACGCTGTGGGGCATGGCAATGATCGCCCTGCTGCTGGCGCTGACGCTGATCAAGTGCGCCCGCCCCGGTGTGCGCATCTGTACCCTGGCCTGCGCGGTGATGCTGAGCAGCTATGTGCTGCTGAATTACATCAACGTGGATCGCACCATTGCCCGCTGGAACCTGCGCGCCTATGAAACCGGCAAACAGGAAACGCTGGATACCGAATACCTGGCGGGGTTATCGCCCGATGTGCTGGCCGCCCCGTGGCAGGTGGAGCAGCTGGACGCGATCCGCAAGCAGCAAAGCGAGCGCCGCCCGGATTGGTTCGCCTGGAGCCTGAGCTGGCTGCGGGTGGGGGAAAAGTAAAAAGAAGAAAACAACCGCCATCGGAGCTGCTCCAATGGCGGTTGTTTTATGCCTGTTTTTGGGGTGTGTCCAGCGAACGCAGATAAACCTCTAAAAGCTGCAAGGCGGTATCCCGGTCTTTTTCAGAGCAGGCGTTCAGCCGCGCAAGCAGCTCCTCCTGCCGAACGGCTATTGCGGAGCGCTCCTGGGTCAGAATTTCATCCGGCGTGATGTGCAGCGCCTGGCAGATGCGCAGGATGGTTTCCAGACGCATATTTACCGTGCCGCGCTCGATATCCGCATAGGTGCGGTCGGCCAGCCCTGCGGCCTCGGCTACCTCTGCTTGCGTCAGCCCCTGCCGTCGCCGAATGGCCAGCAGTCTGTTTCCAATTGCTCGAAAATCATAAATCAGCATTTTTCTTCCTCCAAATATCCTGCAATAGGAATAATAATTCCTAAAACACTTGACAAATAGGAAGAATAGCATCATAATAATAGGCAGAAAAATTCCTATTTGCTAAGGAGGAAGACGATGGGCAATTTGCAGGAGAGCTGTCTTTACCGTGTCAATTTGACGAACGGGAGGATTCATACGCTGGTGGAAGGCTGCCAAAAAGGGGCAAAGCTTAAAGCACCCCATTGTGACTGCAGTACATTGACGGAAGCTATCTATAGGGCAGACCAGGCGGCGAAGAAGTATGGCAAAGTGCATTCGCTATGTGAACGCTGCGATTTTGATGCAGCGGCGCGAAAAGAACATGGGGAGGAATGAAAATGCTGCCAGAAGAAAAACAAAAGCTTCTTGATTATATTAAGACAGCGATTGATCTGGAAACGGATATCGAGACGCAGAATCAGATTTCTGCTGAATACCAAACATGGATTGCAGCAAAAAAACCTGTCTTGATTAAAAAAGAACTGCCGAGACTCAAATATCTAGATGAACCAAGCAGTGCAATGAATGTAATTGTCATTATGGTGGGAATATTTTGCATTGCTTCTGTAATTGGAATTTGGCCTATACTAAAAACAGTAATAGGAAAATTATTTGTTGTTGTAAGTTTACTGGGAGGTGGTATTTGGATGACAAAGGTGGGGGTAGATGAAATTAAATTAAAAAGGAAGCAAAAGAATATAATAAAAATGAAACAATAGCTTTTAAGAAAAGAACTGAAAAAATAAAAAGCGAGAATGCAGAAAACGAAAAAAGATATTATCAAAATCACACTGAATGGCAGAAGCTGCGCGAAGAAATCGATAAAAATTGGAAATGCCGCATCAGCAATCGCTGGACATTCGTGAAAAACTCTATGCACGGAATGTGATGTATCCCAAATATCAGAACCTTCCGGCCCTGACCAGCATTTACGAATATTTCATTACCGGACGCTGCGAAGAATTGATCGGACCGCATGGCGCTTACAATATGTATGAGGATGAAATGAGAAAAGATACGGTCATTTCTCAGCTTAACACAGTCATTGCGAACCTTGAGCAGATCAAGCAGAATCAGTACATGCTTTATCAGCAGGTGAAGGCTATTCAGAATACTGCTTCTGAAATCGGGAATGAGCTGGCGCAAATCAGAGGATATACTGCTGCGCTGACAGAACTGAGCGCAATGAACGCATATTACAATGCCGTATCTGCACGCAATTCCCGCATTATGACGGCATATCATTTGCTGCCTTAATTGCAATTTGAATAAGCAGCCCGCCTTCGGAAAACCGATGGCGGGCGTTTGCTAATGTATTGTGAATGCTATAGCTTTACATTCGAGTTTGTATATTGGCCATGCCTGGCTGTCCTTCGGCCATACTGGATTGCAAAGCTGGGGCAGCGGTGCAGGCAGCCCAGGCACATGACGCACTGATCCTTGATCCAGACCGGCTTTTTATTCCGCATTTCAATGGCCTGCACCGGGCACTTTTGGACGCATAATCCGCAGCCAATGCAGCGATCCTCCACATGAAAATGGGAGGTTCGCCGTACATGGTGATTATAAAAGGGGCTGGGCGATCAGCTGCGTGATCCATGCCGGGGTGCGCGGGGACATATGCCGGTTGGTGTGCCGCGCTTTGATGCAGCGGATGACGCTGTCTATGGCAGATTCGGTGGTTTGGGTATATTTTTCTATCTTTTCCGGCGTGGAAAGGTCAAAGATCGGCGTCCAGGTATCGGGCATCCGGACAGCATAGTACGCATTGATTTTGCAGCCGCGTATGGCTTTGCTGGCCATGTATCCGGCTGCGCCGGGCGTTGTGCCATAGGTGGCGATAAAATACAGGTAACCCGTTTGAAAAGAGGCCTTTTCCAGAAACTTCTTGACAATGCTTGGCAGGCCCCAATCATAGGTGGGCGAGATCACGCCGATGGTTTGATCCTGGAAGGCATAACGGTTTTCCCGGATGCAGTCTACAATGGAAAGCATTTCCTGATCGGCAGCCTGCGCAAGGCGGGCTGCAACATACTTGCAATTTCCGGTTGCAGAAAAGAACAAGATCATTTTTTACTTCCCTGAGCTTTGATGGACAAAATGCCAGGCTGATGTGGCGTGATTGGCTCATGAATATTCTATCATATCGTCTTAGGCAGAACAATCCCATTACAGAAATCCGCAAAAAACGGCCGCACAATTCCGAAAAACTGTGCGGCCAGCGTTATGAGTGGTAGGGGTTCTACATGAAATCGATAGAATGGGCTGCGTTATACCGCATCAGGCGCTTCCTTTTTTTCTTCGGGCAGCGCGGCGGGCTTTTTGCTGCGCAGGGTGCGCGCGCTATGCGCGGCGCGGGTCAGCTGCGGCTTGGCGCCGGCGGTAATCACATCGCCCGTTACATGGCAGGCGGTCACATCGTTTTGGCCAGGCAGATCGAACATGGTATCCAGCAGCGCTTTTTCGATGATCGCGCGCAGGCCGCGCGCGCCGCTCTTTTGCTGCATCGCCATGTGCGCAATGGCCGTCAGCGCGTCCTGATCGAAGGAGAGGGACACGCCGTCCAGCTCCAGGAGCTTGGCATACTGCTTAACCAACGCGTTGCGCGGCTCGGTCAGGATGCGTACCAGCGCCGATTCATCCAGCTGATCCAGCGTGACCACCACAGGCAGACGGCCCACGAACTCGGGAATCAGGCCGAACTTCATCAGATCTTCGGGGCGCAGCTGACGCAGGACATTGCCCACGTCCGCCGCGGAATCGCCCGTCAGCTTGGCACCAAAGCCCAGCGTGCGCGAACCGATGCGCTGCTGAATGATGGGCGCAAGGCCATCGAACGCGCCGCCGCAGATGAAGAGGATGTTGGTGGTATCGATCTGCATGAACTCCTGCTGCGGGTGCTTGCGGCCGCCCTGAGGGGGCACGTTGGCAACCGTGCCCTCGAGGATCTTGAGTAGCGCCTGCTGCACGCCCTCGCCGCTGACGTCGCGGGTGATGGACACGTTTTCGCCCTTGCGGGAGATCTTGTCGATTTCGTCAATATAGATGATGCCGCGCTGCGCCGCGCGAATATCGCCGTCGGCTGCCTGAATCAGGCGCAGCAGGATATTTTCAACATCCTCGCCCACATAGCCGGCTTCGGTCAGCGCCGTGGCGTCGGCAATGGCAAAGGGCACGTTCAGAATGCGCGCCAGCGACTGGGCCAGATAGGTCTTGCCGCAGCCGGTTGGGCCAACCATGAGGATGTTGGATTTTTGCAGTTCCACATCCCCGGCCTTTTGGGGGGCGTTGATGCGTTTATAGTGGTTATATACGGCCACGCACAGCGTGCGCTTGGCCTCGTCCTGCCCGATCACATACTCATCCAGCACGGCCTTCATTTCGGAGGGCAGCGGCAGGGAGGGCGAATCGGGCGCGGCGGTGCTCATGGGGGTTACGTCGTCGGCAATGATATCATAGCACAGCTTGATGCACTCATCGCAGATGTATACATCGGGGCCGGCTACCAGACGGCGTACCTGATCCTGCGTTTTGTAGCAGAAGCTGCACCGATGCAGCCTGCGCGTGGTGAATTCATCCTTGGGCATGGCTCACCTCAAGCGTTCTTTTTGCGGGGATAGTAGATCTGGTCGATGATGCCGTAATTGAGCGCTTCCTCGGCGGTCATGAAATAGTCGCGCTCGCAGTCGGCGCGCAGCTTTTCCTGATCCTGGCCGGTCATTTCGCTCATCAGGCGGGTCATCTTTTCCTTGGTGCGCAGCAGCCATTTGGCGCGGATTTCCACATCGGTGGCCTGTCCGCTGGCGCCGCCCAGGGGCTGATGGATCATGACCTCGCTGTTGGGCAGCGCCAGGCGCTTGCCCTTTTCGCCCGCCATCAGCAGGAAGGCGCCCATGGAGGCGGCCATGCCCACGCACACCGTGCGCACATCGCACTTGATGTAGTTCATGGTGTCGTAAATGGCCATGCCAGCCGTGATGGAGCCGCCGGGGCTGTTGATATAAAGCGAGATATCGGCGTCGGGGTTATCCATCTCCAGAAACAGCAGCTGCGCCACGACGATATTGGCTACCTGATCGGTGATTTCATCCGTCAGAAAGATGATGCGATCCTTCAGAAGGCGGGAATACAGATCATAGCCGCGTTCGCCGTTGCTGGTGCGTTCTACTACATTGGGGATGAGAATGCTCATGAATTTATAATCCTCCCGGGGAGTACCCTAACAAGCATATGACGCAAGCGCGGGTTTTATGCCCGCGCTCGCATAAAAATTTCCGTTTTCAGCTGATGGACTTACTCGGCCTTTTCTTCGGCGGCCTTTTCGGTGATGACAGCGTTGGCCTTCAGGAAGTCGATAACCTTCTTGATGCCGGCGGTTTCCTTCAGGTATTCCTTCTGCTGTTCGGACAGGGAAGCCTTGAATTCTTCCACGTCGCGGTTTACGCGCTTGGCCTGATCGGCGATGGCTTCGTCCACATCTTCATCGGTGGGAACGATGTTTTCAGCCTTGGCCACGGCTTCCAGCACCAGCTGGGTCTTTACGCGGTTGGCGGCTTCGGGCTTGTAGTTTTCGCGCACCTGATCCAGGGTCTGCCCAGTGTACTTGAGGTAATCCTCAAAGCGGATGCCCTGGTACATCATGCGCATTTCCATCTCGCGCAGCATGGTGGTGATTTCATCCTGAATCATCGCGTCGGGGATATCGCAGTCGGCAGCGTCAACCACCTTCTGCACCAGCGCGTCTTCCAGGTTGGCTTCGGCGCGGTCGGCGGCGTTCTTTTCAAGGTCGGCCACGATGTTGGCCTTGTAGGCCTCGAAGGTGTCAAACTCGGACACATCGGCGGCGAAATCGTCGTCCAGCTCGGGGCGAACCTTGGTCTGGATGCCGTTAACCTTCACATGGAACACAGCGTCCTTGCCGGCCAGGTTGTCGGCATGATACTGCTCGGGGAACTTAACGCTCAGGTCGCGCTCCTCGCCGATGTTCATGCCCACCATCTGCTCTTCAAAGCCGGGGATGAACATGCCCGAGCCGATCGTCAGGGACTGACCCTGCGCGGTGCCGCCCTCAAAGGCGACGCCATCCACGCTGCCGGCGTAGTCCAAGTTTACGATATCGCCGTTTTCAACGGCGCGGTCGGTCACATCCTGGGTGGTGCTGGCGCGCTCCACATCGTTCTGGATGCGGGCGTCCACGGCCTCGTCGGTCACTTTTTCCACGTTCTTTTCAACGGCTACGCCCTTGTATTCGCCCAGCGTCACGTCGGGCTTTACGAATACCTCCAGGGTATACTTCAGCTCCTGACCGGCGCCGATCTGCTGCACATCTACCTGGGGACGATCCACAACCTGAAGGTTTTCAGCCTTGATGGCCTCTTCGTAGGCGGGCTGGGCGACAAGCTCGAAGGCGTCGTCATAGAACACCCCTTCGCCGTACATATTCTCAATCAGCTTGCGGGGGGCCTTGCCCTTGCGGAAGCCGGGAACGTTGATCTTGCTGCGATCCTTCAGATAGGCCTTTTCGACGGCCGCGTCAAAGGACTCAGCGCTCTCCACAAACGAGAGCTTCACTTTATTGCTCGCGATTTTTTCGACGGTATAAGACATGTAGAACCCTCCTGCGCAAATTTGCGGATCAATCCGTGCGCGGCGCGATAAGCATTCGCACACAGTGTATCATTATAACACCCATAGCGCAGATTTGCAAGCGTTTTGCCCGGAAAACGCGCTGCTTTCGCCCGGCCTGCCTGCGAAAGCGCGAAGGATGTTTTTTCTTGACAGATTCCGCCGCCCTGCGGTATTCTATAGGTAGAAATCGGAGGTGACAAGCCCCATGGTGTTCATCGGCATTTGCGGCGCGAGCGGCTCGGGCAAAACCACCCTGGCAAAGGAGCTTTGCCGGGCGATTGGCGCCAGCAGCGCGCTGCTGAATCAGGACGCATATTATCTGGATCATCCCGAATTAACGTTTGAAGAACGAACCAAGCTCAATTACGATGAGCCGTTTATCTTTGATCACGACTTGCTGTATCAGGATGCGCGCATGCTCATGGCCGGGCAAAGCGTTACCCGCAAGGCATATGATTTTACCCAGCACCGCCGCACCGAAAGCAGCGAGATCATCAAGCCTGCCGACGTGCTGATTGTGGAGGGCATTCACGCCTTCTTTGACGAGCGGCTGACCAAGATGATGTTCCTCAAGCTCTATATCAATGTAGAGCCGGATATCTGCCTGCTGCGCCGCATCAAGCGCGATATCCGCGACCGCGGCCGCCAGATTGAAAACATCGGTGAGCAGTACCTGACCACCGTAAAGCCCATGTATGAAAAGTACATCCGCAACTATGTAAACGACGCGGACGTGATCGTCACCCGCGGCGGCAAAAATGCCCGCATTGTGGAGATATTGGCGGGCTATCTGCGGGATGAGCTGAATAAAAAGGCGTAAGAGTATATAAATAAGAAATTCAAAAGACGGCCGGTAAATGATCAGGCCGTCTTTGTTTATGCTTGGATAGGAATTCCCGGGGATTATTCTCTGTCTAAAGACGAGGACATGTAGGATTCCGAAATCAAGGGCATGCGGGATTTAGGCTTATTCGAGGATGTGTGGGATTCTGATAATGAAGACATGTGGTATTCAGGCTTATTAGATGTCCATTCGTGTTTCAGTCTCAACGTGATAATAGCAGAGTATATACCATAAATGTAGTCTATAACCGTTGCCATGCAATAGCATCCGCCGCCATAAAGCAAATAGCTTAGAATAACTGTAAGGAAATTTGACCATTTAAAAGAAGTACGATAGCCATATTCCGAAACAATGCTTGTAACTATTGCTAGTATTACCCCTCCGATCCAAAGGAACCATGCAATGCCTTTAAAGAAGTTGGCAGCTTTGCAAGAGCCTGGCAAAGAAACATCTAATATATATTCTTTCTCCTTTTGCATTGGTTTCCCACAGTGCAGGCACGCTTGGGCTTTGTCGGAGATTTCTTTTCCGCATTCGGGGCATTGAATCAGTGCCATTGTCTATCCACCCTTTCGTAATCTGAAGCCTTTTGCACTGGCTGTTATAGCCATTATAACTCAATAGAGTAATAAAGTCAATACAAAATCCCTCTATATTATAACTCATTTGAGCAATAATATATAAACAGGAGGGATGCGGATGGATGCAAAGGCACGAATCAGGGCTTTGATGGAGGAGCGGGGCTGGAGCGAATATCGCCTGGCTATTGCTTCGGGGCTGTCGCAATCCACGGTCGCGAATATCTTCAATCGCAATACCACGCCCTCTATTTCTACCCTGGAAGCGATTTGCAGCGGCTTTGGCATTACGCTTTCCCAGTTTTTTGCTGATGGAAGGTTAGTGGAACTGACGGAGGATCAACTGCAATTATTTGAAGCCTGGAAGGGCTTATCAGCTGAACAAAAACGTGTTTTTTATGAATTGATCGACCTTATGAAAGCGGCGAATTAGCAGGGCATTTCTGTATGGTTGTGTTGCTTTTGTGCAAATGACAAACCGCCGGACAGGGGCATGAGGGCTCCTATCCGGCGGTTTGTTTTGTCTGGTTTAATATTTCGCAAGCGCGTCCGCGTCGGTAAACAGCTCGTCCGACAGCAGATATTCGCCCAGCGTGTAGGAGAAGCGGATCAGATCGCCCTGAATGCGCATGGGGAAGGGCGAAGTGAGATTCTGCGTTTCAAAGGAGAAATCGTGCGCGTAGTGGATTTCGCGCAGCGCGGCCACCAGCGCGGGCCAGTCGATGGTGCCCATGAAGGGGGCGATATGCTCGTCGCGGTCGCCGGCATGGTTATCGTTGATATGCGTGGCGCGCAGGCGGCTGCCAAGGCGGCGCACGCAATCGGCAGGACTGTAGCCGCTGGTGTGAGCGTGGCCCGTATCCAGGCACGCGCCTACATCCGGGGCGTTGATCGCATCGATCAGCTCAATCAGGTTATCGATGTTGGAAAACGGCGAGGGACCCTTGCCCAGTGTGTTCATGTTTTCAATGGCCATGCCCACATGATGTGCGTGGAAGAATTCATGCCAGCGGCGGAAGTAGGCAAGGTTGGCGCGTTTGCTCTCATCCAGCAGCAGCCGGTCGCCGTCCATCACCGTGAAGGGATGCACCACCAGGTATTCCACGCCCAATATTTCGGCCGCCAGCACGCTGCGGCGCATCATTTCCTCGCCGAAATCGCCGCCGGGCACTTCGCCGGGGGCAACCGGCCCGCCGATGCTGAAAAACGCATGACCCTGCAGAAAGCGCACGCCGATATCATCGGCCAGCTTGCGCCAGGCATGCGCCTGCTCCTCCCAGTTGTCCTCGGTCATGGGGGCAAAGCGCTTGCCCGCGCGGCTCATGCCGCACAGGTTTACGTCCAGATAGCGATAGCCCGCCGCCGCGCACGTGCTGACCGCGTGCTCAAAGGATACCATGTAGGGCTTGCCGTGATCAAAATTCATGATGTTGGTAGAAGTGGAAAGCCGCATATTTAACCCCTCCTTTTAGGCGTATACGCGCACTTCAAAGATGCGCGCTTCGCTTATGCCGTTGGTGGCGCGCACCGTTACGCGCACCGTATCGCATTCCTCGCCCTCAAACTGCACATGGCACAGGCGCTGATAATTATCGCGCAGATGCTTACAGGCAACCACCTTGCCATCGCGCAGCAGCGCTACATCATAATCACGCGCCAGCTCCACCGGCACGCCTACCTGCTGCTGACGGATGCGGCGGGAGGACAGGGAAATTTTCTTTTCCAGGTTGAAGTTGGAATCAAACACCAGCTGCACGGTGCGCACGGGGGCGGGCGCGGCCAGCGACAGCTGCAGCCATTCGCCCTGCGTGCTCAGCCCATCCGAATGCCAGGCGTTGGTGCAGCCGTTGATATCGCGGGTGACGCCGGTGAGCACATTGGCGGCGGGATAATTCTCCTGCGCGCTGGAGGCCGTTACGGCGGCGGTCTGCGCCAGATCGGCCTTGTCCGTGTTGGCAAAGCCGGGAATATAGCAGTCGTCGCGGATCAAGGTCTGCTGCAATTCAGCGATATCGATTGCGCGGATATCGCAGCCCTTCTGGATGGCCTGCGCGGCCGCCGTGCCGATAGCCTGGCCGCCAATGGCGCAGGTGCCCATTACGCGGCTGGTAGCCATGGCCAGCTTGGAGGAGCTCAGCGCGCGGCCGCCGATATACAGGTTTTTGAAGCCCTTGGCCAGGTAGGAGCGGTAGGGGATGGTGTACGCGCCGTCAAATTCGTATACAAACGACGGAATCTTATCAAAGGCGTACAGGCCGCCGGGAACGTGGTTATCCACATGCCAGCCGCCGTAGGCTACAGCGTCGTCAAAGATGCGGTTGCCCAGCACGTCGTTTTCGTTGAGCATGTAGTCGCCCTCCAGACGGCGGCTTTCGCGCACGCCGGGCAGCATGCCTACCCATACCAGCTCGTAGTTTTCCGCGCCGTGGTTGCCGCCGTTCTTGATGTGATCCCACACGCCGTATACCGCGCGCACCAGCTGATCACGGATGTCCTCGTACTCGCTGATGATATCGGCGCTTTCGCCGCCGATTTCGATCCACCAGTATCCGTAATCCTGGCAGTAGCCGTCAAAGAGCATCCAGATTTCGTTTTCGCTGGCCTTGGCCAGCACTTCCTTGGGCACATCCGCGCTGTGCTTGCGATAGCGCAGCTGCTCCTCGGTAAAGTGCATGGCGTCCACGGGCGGGATGAACTTGACGGGATGGCCCACATTGGCGGCCTTGAACAGCAGGGTGTTGCCCATGCGATCCTGGTTGGGCTGCTCGGGAGCGTGCGGCTCGTTAAACTCCGCCTTGCCCTCGCTGCCTGTGCGGCTCTTTACGCCCACAAAAGCGCCCAGGGTGCCGTTGCCCGTGCAGTCGGCAAAGATTTTGCCATGAATCAGCAGCCGCTTTTCGGTGCTCATCTGATAGCACTCGATGCAGGTGATTTCGCCGTCCTGACAGGTGGCGGCATGCATGGTGGTGTTGAGCAGCAGCGTCAGGTTCTTTTCGTTCTTGGCGGCCTGGAACAGCACCGCGTCCCAGATGGAAAAATTATAGCTGTCGTTCACGCGCTTGTTGCTCAGCATCAGCTCGTGCACGATGCCGCCCTCGCTCAGCTCGGGCTTTTTCATGTTGGCGGTTGCGCCGCAGATGTGCATGCGGATTTCGCTGCTGGCGTTGCCGCCAAGCACCGGGCGATCCTGCACCAGCGCGGTCTTCGCGCCGTGGCGCGCGCTGGCGATGGCCGCGCACAGACCCGTCATACCGCCGCCGACGATCACCACGTCAAAATGCAGCGTTTCTTCCTTAAATCCGATCATACGATCCTCCGTCGATTTTCGATTGTTCGATCACCATGTCTGATCGAACGGCGAAAACAGCGCGCCGTAATCCATAAACCGGCAGGCATTTTTCGCGTAATACGCAGTTCTCTGCTATTTTACCAGCTTTCGGGACGAATGGCAAGATGGAATATGTACGATCATATAAAGAAAACGCACATTCTCCGATCAATCGAAGAATGCGCGTCGGTACGTTTGAAGGGCTTACTCAGCAACGGGCTCCTGGATGGAGAAGGTGATGTCCTCCACGCGCGCCAGCTCGCACGCGCCCTCGATGTTCTGGTACACATACACCAGCGCGTAGGTGGGCTGCGCATCGGGATAAACCACGGTCAGGCGGCACAGCAGGCAGTAATTCATGCCGGCAACCACCTGGCTGGCCAGCAGGGCGATGGGCTCATAGACGCAGCCGGTCAGCCCCTCGACGGCCTTGCTGAAGGCGTCCAGCACCTCCTGGGGGATATCGGCGGGGTCCCCGGTGTTGACGCTCCAGCCGCCGACACTCGGCGCGGGCGCTTCAGCCAGGGCGGGAACGCAGGAGAGGGCAAACAGCATCAGGGTCAGCATTGCGCAAAGCAGCTTCTTCATCATTAGAATCACGCATCCTTTCTTCTTTTGCAGCGCCTGAGCGCTTACATCCTGTTAGACGGGCGCGCGGATGGCAGGTTCCGCATTTTCTAAAGTTTTTAACGCCCTTTTAGCGCCCCACGCGCACCTGGTCCACTGCGCGGTTGCGCATTAGCTCCACCGGATGCGGCGCCAGTTCCACGCGGAAATCCTGCCCCGTGCGGCGGATATGCTCCGCCACCACTGCATGGCTGGGCACGCGCATCACATCGGGGTTCATGCGCTTCTGATAGCGAAAGAAATCCGCGCCGTTGGGCAGCACGCCTACGGGCAGGCGCTGGCCGCGCCGCAGGGTAACGCCTACCATGCGCAGCGCGCCGCGGATATAGCCCTTGTTGGGCTGGAGAATCAGCGGCGGGGGCAGTTCCTGATCGACGAGGGGCGGCTCCTGCCCTTCATATGCGCGCAGATACAGCCGCCGCGCCTTGTGCAGATGCGCGCATTGGGCGTAAAACGCCTGATCGTATATGGCGCGCAGGGCGGCATCCTCCTCCTGTGCGCGCAGACCGTCCAGCGCGTAGCACAGCGCATAGGCGCGCAGCGTCAGCGCCTCGCAGGGATCGCCCGCGTGTCCCAGCAGGCTGGCGTATTGGGTGGCGTGCTCGGTCAGGATCAGCGATAGCTCCGCATATAGCGCGCGAGCATGCTCACGGCTTTCGCCCAGCGCGCCGGCAGACAGACGAGCGGCATAGCGCGCCGCGCAGGACAGCAGGAACAGCGACAGCAGGGTTTGTGGGCTTGCCTGCGCGCGTTCGATGGGCGGCTGTACTTCGTCATAGGGGTGACGATGGGCGGCGATACACGGGCGGCCGGGCATCAGCTCGGCCATGCCGCCCAGCTTTTCATCGGCAGATACGCCGTATTCCAGTGACAGCAGATTGGCCGTGCGGTACAGCATATCGCAGGCCTCAGGCAGCAGAAAATCCATGGCCGCGCGGGCGCGAGGATGCGTTTCGCGCTGGGCCGCGGCGGCGGTCAGCTCGGTCAGCATAAACAGCGCCAGCAGCACGCGCTCGCAGGGGCGCTCACGCGGCAGAAGCGAAAGAAATTGCAGCCGCTGCTGCCATTCCACGCGGCGAATCAGCGCGGTCTCGCGCAGAAAATCCGCTCTTACCTCCAGCGACGCTTCGGGCATATCCGAAAGCACGGCGGCGGCAAGCATCAGCCGCGCGGTGCGAAGAGGCTGATCCCCGCTCAGCGGCTCGGGCAAAAGCGATTGCCAATCCTTCAGCCCCTGACTGATGCGCGGCGGAACGACGGTATATGGATTCATAGGCTCCCCTCCCTGATGACGGCAAGCAAGTTGAAAACAAAGCTGGATACTCATCAGGATACGCGCAAACGGGGGGCAATATACCGTAGAAAATGGCAGACTTTTGCGCAGATAAATGAAAAAGAGGGTAAAAGCCCTCTTGAAAAGATTATGCGTTCTGCGAACTCTCCCGCTTTTTCAGCCACACCATCAGCACGGCCACATCGGCCGGGGAGACGCCCGGAATGCGCGCCGCCTGGGCCAGCGATACGGGGCGCTGGGCGGACAGCTTCTGCCGGGCTTCCATGCGCAGCCCTGTGATATCCATATAGGGCGCGTCGGCAGGCAGCAGCTTTTCCTCCATGGCACGAGCCTTGAGGATGGCAGCCTGTTCTTTTTGCAGGTAGCCCTCGTATTTCACCTGGATTTCGGCCTGCTGGCGCGCGCCGGGAGCATACTGCGCAGGATCGGGCAGCAGCGCGTCGATGCTGTTTTCGGGATGGCGCAGTAGCGCATCGCGGCGGGTATCGCGCAGATAGGCCAGAATTTCCTCCGTCTGGCGCGCCTTTTCCTCCATACGGCGCATACGCTCATCGCTGGCCAGGCCAATGGCGTGCGCGCGGGCCGTCAGGCGCAGATCGGCGTTATCCTGTCGCAGGTACAGCCGATGCTCGGCACGGCTGGTCATCATGCGGTAGGGTTCGTCCGTGCCCTTGGTGGTTAGATCATCGACCATCACGCCGATATACGCCTGATCGCGGGTCAGCAGCAGCGGCTCGCGCGCCAGCACATAATGGGCGGCGTTGATGCCCGCCAGAATGCCCTGCGCGGCGGCTTCCTCGTAGCCCGAGGTGCCGTTGACCTGGCCGGCCAGGTACAGCCCCGGCACCTGCAGCGCGCCCAGCGAGGGGGATAGGACGGTGGAATCGATGCAGTCGTATTCGATGGCATAGGCCAGGCGGGTCAGGACGCAGTGCTCCAGGCCCGGAATGGTGCGGTACATCGCCCACTGCACATCCTCGGGCAGGCTGGAGGACATGCCCTGCACGTACCATTCCGCGTCGTTATAGCCCTCTGGCTCCAAGAACAGCTGATGGCGCTCCTTGTCGCGGAAGCGGACGATCTTGCTTTCGATGGAGGGGCAATAGCGCGGGCCGAGGGATTGAATCGCGCCGTTGAACATGGGCGCGCGATCCAGGTTTTGCAGGATGATTTCGTGCGTGCGGGGATTGGTGTAGGTTAGGTAGCACATCATGCGGTTTTCTACCGCGTGATCGGTCAAAAAGGAGAAGGGCACGGGCGGCTCGTCACCGGGCTGCGGTTCCATGGCGGAAAAATCGATGGAGCGTGCGTCTACGCGGGCGGGCGTGCCGGTCTTGAAACGGCGCAGGGTGAAGCCCAGATCGGCCAGGCTTTCGCTCAATCCTGTTGCGGGCAGCAGCCCCTGCGGGCCGCCCTCCCACTGCGCCTCACCGATGAAGATTTTACCCTTCAGATATACGCCCGTGCATACCACGGCGGCGCGGCAGGGAATATGATCGCCCGTTTTGGTTAGGACTGCGCTGATGCGTCCCCCCTGAGTTTCCAGACGGATCACTTCGCCCTGGCGGACGGTCAGATGATCCTGGGCAAAGAGCGCGCGCTTCATGCGCTTCTGGTATTCGCGCTTATCGGCCTGCGCGCGCAGGGAATGCACAGCCGGGCCCTTGCTGCGGTTGAGCATGCGGCTTTGCAGGGTGGTATCGTCGATGGCGCGGCCCATTTCGCCGCCCAGCGCATCTACCTCGCGCACCAGATGTCCCTTGCCCGTGCCGCCGATGGCGGGATTGCAGGCCATCAGGGCTACCGCATCCAGATTGAGGGTAAACAGCAGCGTTTCGCAGCCCATGCGCGCGCAGGCAAGCGCAGCCTCGCAGCCCGCGTGCCCCGCGCCGATTACAATGATATCATACATGCATTGATCGCCCGTTCTTAAAGTGTATTATTTTTCTGTGTTGCGGTATACCGAGTACCAGCGGAAGGCCTCGCTGTCGGGGTTGATCACCGTCAGGTTGTAGCCCAGCAGATCGAACCAGTAGAAGGTTTTGACGTTGCTGGTGCCCTTCCACATGGTCTCGGTGTTGGGCACGCTGTCGTAGGGAATGCCCAGGATGGAGATGGTTACGCCGCCGTCGGGCGGGGTGACGGAGGTGAGGTTTTCGTCCTTGAGGTATTGGGTATACCAGGCGGTGTGGTAGTTGTTCATGCCGCAGTGGATGGTCAGCGGGTTGTCCAGATAGGGGGCCAACTGCTCGCCCACCTGCTCGGCGGTGAAGCCGAAATCACGCAGCGTGCCGATGTAGATCATCACATGATAGCCGCCGCCCTGACCGGCCAGGTTGATGGAGTCGCCCACCTTCATGCGCTGCGCCCACTGGGCGGAGGGCAGATCCTGCATATCGATGCGGTTGGGCTTGGCGGCGTTTCGGGTTTCGCTGATGGCGGGCAGCTTTTTCATGCCCACCTGGTTGTGCACCCAGCGGGCGAAACCGATGCAGTCAAAGCCGCCCAGGTACAGCTTGGATGTGCTGTAATAATGGCTGTCCTGCGAGGCGTAGCGCGGGCGCAGCAGGGACGACTCGTTGGAGCCGGCAAACAGATAGGGACAGCCGTACTTGAAGCGCGCGCTGACGCTGCCGCCACAGTTTTCGTTGTAGGCCAGCAGCACGGGGTTGCTTTCATCCATCATGGTCAGCGCTACGTTCAAAAAGCGCTGCGCCTCGATGCGCTCCATGTGCTTTTGCAGCTCGGCCAGGGCGGCCTTGGTGCTGTTGGTAGATTTGAGCTTGTCATAGTGCAGATAGCCTTCGTGTTCACCATCGGTCACGCGGGCGTATACGCCATGGAAGGCCGTCACCGTCAGCGGGGCGTTCTTTTTGATATCAGCCAGCTGCAGGGCGTTTTCCAGGGGATATTCATACAGCACGGCCTTTTCGCTGGTCTTGGCCTCAAAGGGCGCTACCGTAAAGTCCTCGCCCAGGATGGTCAGTTCGCCTGCTTCCACATACAGCGTTTGCCCTTCAATATCCACCGTCAGGTGGTCGCCGTCATAGCCGTTTACGATGACCGGCGCATAGGGGGTAATCTCATGCAGCGCAGCCGCGCCGTAGCAGGGGGATGCATAGGCGCTGACCGGCTCGTCGGAGAAGGCGACGTAGGGCGTTACCTCGCCGTGCTTGTATTCCATCTGCATGAAATCGCGGATATAGACATAGCCGGATTTGCCGTTATATTCGATATAGGCGTATTCGTCCGTCACGGGTACCACGCGGAAGCGCACGTCCGCGGGCAGAATATCCAGCGTGGTGGTATCGGCCAGGGGCTGGGCGCGCATGCGCACGGGCGTGCCGAAAAAGCCCTCGATGGACTGCGCATCCTCGGCCGTGGGGTCGTTATATTCCACCTGCACGCAGTCCTTCATATGGACATAGCCGGTTTTGCCGTCATAGGAGGTGGCAGCATAACTGTCGTTCACAGGGGTGAGCTTGAGCACCGAACGCGCGGGGATGTTGACAACGTTGGGGGTGTTGGGCCGCGGCTCAGCGCGCATCCAGCGCGCATCGCGAAAATAGCCGTAAAAGCTCTCCGCCGTGTCCTCTGCCAGGGCGGCGGGCAGCAGACCGCACAGCAACGCGGCGACGCATAGAAGCGAAAGCATTTTCCTGATCATTGGCAAGTTCATCCTTCCCTCGCGCATAACATTTGCATACTCACCCATTATACCCAATTGCTTTGCCGCGCGCAACATGAAAGCGGCGCGCGAACATGATTTTACATGTTTTACGGCCATAAAAAAGCGCTTCCCCGAGAAATGGGAAAGCGCTCAGGCATTGTTGGAAGCACAAGTATATGATAACACAAACTGCCCGAGGACGCGGCGCGCCTCCGGGCAGATGCGTCCCCGTTATTGGGGCAGCTTGACGGTAACGCCCTGGGAAAAGTCATCCGGGGCCAGGCAGGGATTGGCGCGCAGCAGGGTGGCCACCGGCAGGTTAAAGCGCACGGAAAGGCTTTCCAGCGTTTCGCCCTCTCCCAGCACCACGCTGGCGGGCAGCGCGCAGGGCAGGTTGACCGGCGGCACGCACACGGTCTGGCCGGCCTTCAGATCGTCCAGATCCAGCGTGGGGTTGGCGGCCTCCAGGGTGTGGAAGCTGCGGTCGTATTCCAATTGCAGGTCGGCCACGGTCTGCCCCTCCTGCACCACGGCTCGGCGGTTTTCAGGGCAGGTGACAAGCTCGGGCTTGCCTGGCTCAATGCCGGGCGCGTCGGGCACAGGGAATTTGTCGGGCAGCGGCGCGGGCTGGTTGCCTGCGTCGGGCATATCGGGCACAGGAAAACTGTCGGGCAGCGGCGCGGGCTGGTTGCCTGCGTCGGGCGCGTCGGGCACAGGGAAACTGTCGGGCAGCGGTGCGGGCTGGTTGCCTGCGTCGGGCGCGTCGGGCACAGGGAAACTGTCGGGCAGCGGCGCGGGCTCCTGCGCCTCGCGCTCCGCGCAGGAGGGGATGCACAGCTCGTCGCCCACCATCAGCCGGGCAGGATGGATATCGGGATTGGCGTTCATCAGATCGCGCAGCGGCACGCCCAGGCGGCGGGCGATGAGGTAAAAGCTGTCTCCGCGCTTGACCGTATAGGTATAGGCGCAGGATGTATCGTCGGGGCGCGTGGTGGTATTATCGGACATTGGACGGCACCTCCCATGGATGATTCGCTTTATTCTATGCCGCCCGATGGAAGAATGTGCGCGCGGCCAGAATTTTGCTTTGACCAGGCATTTTTGCATCAGGCGGGATATAAAATAAACCAGATTGCGCGCTCCACTGGCAGTAGAGCGGCTTTTCTACGCATGGGAGAGGGCAAAAAAGACATTTCACAGTGGATTTTGGACGCATAATTTGTTACAATATATGTATTCCACATTACACTGACGGAGGGCGACCGGCCATGGATCGAAAATTTATTCTTACCTGCGGTTCTACCGTAGATCTGCCGTATGATTACTGCCAGCAGCGTGAGATCCCCGTGATCTTTTACACCTACGTGCTGGACGGTGTGGAGCGCGAGGACGATATGGAGCGCAACCCCGGCATGCTGGAAAAGTTCTATCAAGCTATGCGTGAAGGCGCGATTCCCCAAACCTCGCAGATCAATACCGAGCGCTATATTGACTTTTTTACCGAGCAGCTCAAGCACGGCGATGTGCTGCATATCGCTTTCGGCTCGGGCATGTCGGCTTCGGTCAACAACGCTATGAACGCCGCCCGTGAGCTGGATGGCAAGATCGATGGTCACCGCATGATGGTGGTGGATTCGCTGTGCTCCTGCGGCGGCTACGGCCTGCTGGTAGATCTGGTGGCCGATCTGCGCGATCAGGGCATGGGCATTGAGGAAGCCGCCGACTGGGCGGTGAAGAACTGCGGGCGCATTCATCATCAGTTCTTCTCCACGGATCTGACCTACTTCCGCCGCAGCGGGCGCATGTCCGGCGCGACGGCCACCATCGCCACCATTTTGAATATCTGCCCCATCATGCGCCTGAACGACGAAGGCCGCATCATTGCCTACGATAAGGTGCGCGGCCGCGCCAACGCGGTCAAGGAGACCATCCGCGTGATGCGCAATCATGTGCAGGACGGCGTAAACTACAGCGGCAAGTGCCTGATCTGCCACAGCGACGATCCGGTGGATGGCGAGCGCGCGCGGGCGGAAATCTGCGCGGAATTCCCCAAGGCCGATGTGCATCTGCTCAAAATCGGCACCATCATCGGCGCGCACTGCGGCCCTGGCACGGTGGCGGTGTTCTTCCTGGGCGATCAGCGCACGCATGAAGATCCCAAGTAAAACGCATGACGGACGAGCGGCTGATCTATGAGATCCTGGCTGCGGTGAGCGAGATCCCGCCCGGCCGCGTGGCCACCTACGGGCAGCTTGCCCGCCTGATCGGGCGGGAGAAAAACGCCCGACTGGTGGGCCGCGTGCTGCGCGATGCCAGCCTGTATGGGGATTATCCCTGCCACCGGGTGGTCAACCACGCGGGGCGGCTGGCTCCCGGCTGGCCCGAGCAGGCCGAGCTGCTGCGCGACGAGGGCGTGCCCCTGCGGGATGATACCCATGCGGACATGCGCTTTCAGTGGCGGGAGGAAGATGAATAACGGGGCGGAGTGTGTAATTCCGCCCTGTTTTTATGCCCGTAAAATGCCTTTTGCATTGACAAAAGCGCCCGTTCGTTCTATCATTTAATATGGATAGAAGGCTATCCGTTAAACGATTAAAAATTGGAGGACACTGCCATGCAGGATTATTTTCATCCCACGTTTGTAATCACCATGAAGGACGGCTCTGTGATGGAGGGCGAGCTGTATCCCGAGCACGCGCCCCAGTCCGTGGGCAACTTCATCTCCCTGGCCAACAGCGGCTTCTATGACGGGCTGATTTTCCATCGCGTCATTCCGGATTTCATGATCCAGGGCGGCGATCCGCAGGGCACCGGCATGGGTGGCCCCGGCTATTCCATCCGCGGCGAGTTTGAGCGCAACGGCGTGGCAAATCCCATCAAGCATACGCCGGGCGTGCTGTCCATGGCGCGCAGCATGCGCCCCAATTCCGCCGGCTCGCAGTTCTTTATCATGACCAGCGTATCCCCGCATCTGGATGGCAGCTACGCCGCCTTTGGCCGCGTAACCAAGGGCCTGGAGCATGCCGACCGCATCCAGAACGTGCGCCGCGACCGCGCGGATAAGCCGCTGGAGCCGCAGGTGATCGCCTCTATCCGCGTGGATGCGCAGGGACGCGATTATCCGTTTGAAAAGCTGTAAAACAGCCGCAGAGGGCTCGCTTGGGCGGGCTTCTCTGCGAAAATGACCCCCCAATCGCAGCATAGAGGAGCATTCCATGGAACACACCACCCTGAGCGTGCAGATCGCCGGGCGCGATTACACCCTGACCAGCGCGGATTCGCCCGAGCATACCCAGCGCGTGGCCAGCCTGGTAGACCGCAAAATGCGCGAGCTGATGGCCGCAGGCATCATTAACCGCGAGGCTGCCGCCGTGATGGCCGCCCTGACACTGGCGGACGAGCTGATAAAATCGCAGGACGATAACACGCGTCTGCGCAGAAAGCTGGACGAAAGCACGCATGGCTGAGCATATTCCCGAATTGCTGGCTCCTGCCGGCAGCTATGAGGCGGCGATGGCCGCGCTGTGCAACGGCGCCGACGCCATCTATCTGGGCGCGGCGGCCTTTGGCGCGCGCGCATCCGCCGGGTTTTCGCAGCAGGAGCTCAAGCAGGTCATCGATTTATATCATTTTTATGGCCGCCGCGTGTATGTAACGGTCAACACGCTGGTGAAGCAGCGCGAATTGGACGGCGTGCGCGATACCCTGCGCATGCTGTCTGATTTGCGCGCCGACGCGGTGCTGGTGCAGGATCTGGGCGTGCTCAGCCTGATTGCGCGCGAGTTTCCGCACCTGTGCGTGCATGCCAGCACGCAGATGGCATTGCATAACGCGGCGGGCGCACGCCTGGCGCGCTCTCTTGGCATGTGCCGCGTGGTGCTGGCGCGCGAGTGCACGCTGGACGCCATCCGCGCTGTGGCGGATACCGGGGTGGAAACCGAGGTGTTCGTCCATGGCGCGCAGTGCGTGTGCGTCAGCGGTCAGTGCAGGTACTCGGGGCTGATCGGCGGGCGCAGCGGAAACCGCGGGCGCTGCGCCCAGCCTTGCCGACTGCCCTATACCTGGCAGGGGGACACGCGCGCATGGCTGTCCCCGCGCGATCTGTGCCTGCGCGATCAGGTGAAGGCGCTGGCCGAGGCCGGGGTGTGCTCGCTTAAAATTGAAGGGCGGCTTAAACGACCCGAGTATGTGGCAGTCGTCACCCGCGCCTATCGCTGCGCGCTGGACGCGCTGCGCGCCGGGCGCTTTGCTCCCGCCGATGCGGCGGAGCGCGAGACGCTGTCGCAGGTATTTTCGCGTACGTTCTTTCCCGGCTATGCCTTTGGCGCGCGCGACGCGCAGGTGATGAACCCCCAGCGCGTATCCAGCGCGGGCGTGGACATCGGCACGGTGCAGCGCGTATCCCGCAAGGGCGATGTGTGGCTGGCGCAGGTGCAGATGAGCAAAACGCTGCATAACGGCGACGGCCTGCAGCTGCGCGGCGCGAGGGAGCAGGATATCATCTACAGCGGCCCCGAAACGCCTGCCGGCAGCCTGGCGACCCTGCGGCTGCATCATCCTGCCCAGACGGGCGATGCGGCGGTGCGCATCGACGACGAGGCGCAGCTTTCCGCCGCGCGGGTCAGCTATCAGGCAAGCGCTCTGCCGCGCATCGCGTTTGACGCGCAGCTGGCGGCGCAGCCCGGCCAGCCCGTTGTGCTAACCGTGCAGGACGACCGCGCGCAGGCGACGGTCTCAGGCGAAATCGTTCAGAGCGCGCAGAACGCCCCGCTGGATGAGGACCGTGCCCGCCGCGCGCTGGGAAAAACGGGCGATACCGCCTACATCCTGCGCGATTTGACGGTGACGGGCGAGAATGCCTACCTGCCCGCTGCCGCGCTTAACGCCCTGCGGCGCGAGGCGCTGGCGCAGCTGCGCGAGGCAAGAATCGCCGCGCACAGGCTGCCCCCGGCGGGGCCGTATCAGCCTGCCCCTACGCTGCCCGCGCGGGAGAATGTGCCGCCGCAGCTGTTTGCCCAGGCAACCGATCCCGCCCTGTGCAGTGTGCTGCTGGAAAATGGCGCGGATCAGGTGATCTATGCGCCGCTGGATATTACCGAGCCTGCCTTTTCGCAGACGCTCTTTCAGCTGCCGGACGCGGCCTGGGTGGCGCTGCCTGTGCAGTTGACGGATATGGAGCTGTCTCGCCTGACCGCGCAGATTGCGGCACATGGCTTGCGCGTATGCCTGGGCAGCGCAGGACAGCTGCCTGCCTGCCCGGCTCCGCTGATGGCGGGGGAGGGCGTGCCGGTGTGGAACGCTCTGGCCAGTGATTTGCTGCTTGCCCAGGGAGCGCAGTGGCAGACGCTGCCCCGCGAGCTGACGGCGCGCGAAATTGCCGAGCTATTGGAAAAGCGCCCTGCCGCGCAGCTCATCCTGCCTGTGTATGGCCGCGCGCGGCTGATGTATTTGAATCACTGCCCGGCGCGCACAGCGCTGGGGCTTTCGGGCGAACGGCAAGGCTGCTGCCTATGCGCCCAGGGGCGCGGCTGCGCCGGCCAGGCGCTGACCGACCGCATGGGTGAGCGCTTCCCGCTGCTGCCCGTGCGCATGGACGCAGGATGCCTGGTGCAGCTGCTATCCTGCCAGGTGCGGTCGCTGTCCGCGCTGGCCAGTCCTAAGCTGCACTGGCTGCTGGATTTCACGCTGGAGGAGCCGGAGGAGGCGCTGCGCATCCTGCGCGCCTATCGCGCGCTGCGGGAGGGCGGGAGTGCCGAAATCCCCTGCTTTGCTGAGCGCTTTGACCGCGGCGTGGAGTAAGCGCATGCAGGCGGCGCTGCCAAATGCTAACAGTTTGAAAACCTTTTTTGAATTTTTATCCAAAGCGCTTGCGCGGGCCCGCTGCGCCGCTTACACTATCCCAAGGAGGGGTGCTCCATGATGAAGGAACGCACGCTGCGTGTGCTGGAATTTACCAAAATTCTGGACATGCTTGCGTCATTTGCCGTCACCGATATGGGCCGCGAGGCCTGCGAAAAGCTTACGCCGCTGTCTGACCTTGCGCAGGTGAACGAAGCGCTGGAGGAAACCGAGGAGGCGCAGGTGATCCTGACCTACCTGGGCGACAGCCCGCTGATCGGCTTTCCCGATGTGCGCCCTTACCTGACGCTGGCGGCCAAGGGCGCGGCGCTCAATCCCAAGGCGCTGCTGAGCGTGGCCGAGTGCCTGCGCGCATCCCGCGCCGCCCGCAGCGCCCTGGTGACCGACCGCGACAACACGCCGCGCATTACGGGGTTGGCCAGCCATCTGCAAACCTTCCGCCAATTGGAGGATGCGATCACCGGCGCGATCATCAGCGAGGAAGAACTGTCCGACCATGCCAGCCCGCAGCTGGCCGATATCCGCCGCCACATCAAGCAGTCCAACGAGCGCGTGCGTGAAAAGCTGAACAGCATGGTGCATGGAGCCAGCTTTTCCAAGTACCTGCAGGAAAGCATTGTCACTGTGCGCGACGGCCGCTACTGCATCCCCGTCAAACAGGAATACCGGCAGTTTGTGCCCGGCCTGGTGCACGACCAGAGCAGCACGGGCGCGACGTTGTTTATCGAACCCATGGCGGTGGTGGAGCTGGGCAACGACCTGAAACAGTGGAAGGCCAAGGAGCGCGAGGAAATCGAGCGCATCCTGCTGGAGCTGTCCGGCCAGGTGGGCGCGCAGAGCGAGATGATCGAGGGCAACATCTATGTGCTCACGCGCCTGGATTTCATCTTTGCCAAGGGGCATCTGTCCCGCGAGATGAACGCTGTCCTGCCGCATATGAACGATCAGGGGCGCATCAAGCTGGTGCGCGTGCGGCATCCGCTGATTCCGAGCGAAAAGGTAGTGCCCTGCGATCTGTGGCTGGGGCAGGATTTTACCACCTTGATTATCACCGGCCCTAACACCGGCGGCAAGACGGTCACGCTCAAGACGGTGGGGCTGCTGACGCTGATGGCGCAGGCGGGTCTGCACGTGCCGGGCAATCTGGGCACCGAGCTGTCCATATTCGAGCAGGTGTACGCCGATATCGGCGACGAGCAGAGCATCGAGCAGTCGCTGTCCACCTTCTCCTCCCACATGACCAACATTGTGGAAATCATGAACGAGGTGACGCAGCGCGATCTGGTGCTGTTTGACGAGCTGGGCGCGGGCACCGATCCCACCGAGGGCGCGGCGCTGGCGCAGACCATTCTGGATACCCTGCTCAAGCGCCAGGTGCGCACCGTGGCCACCACCCATTACAGCGAATTGAAAGCCTACGCCCTGTCCACCCCCGGCGTGGAAAACGCCAGCGTGGAGTTTGACGTGGCCACCCTGCGGCCTACCTACCGGTTGTCCATCGGCGTGCCGGGCAAGTCCAACGCCTTTGAAATCAGCCGCAAACTGGGCTTGAGCCAGGGCATCATCGACCGCGCTAAGGAGCTGCTGTCGGCCAACGATATCCGCTTTGAGGATGTGATTGCCGGGGCGGAGTATCAGCGCCAGGTGGCGCAGCGCGAGCGCGAGGCTGCCGAGCAGGCACGGGCTGAGACCATCCGCCTGCGCAACGAAGCCGAAACCCTTTATCGGGAGATGGAGGAAAAGCAAAAGACCGCCGAGCGCAAGGCCAAGGAAGAAGGCCGCCGCATTGTGGAAAACGCCCGCCGCGAGGCTGAAAACGTCATCCAGGAGCTGAAACGCATGAAGAAGGAGGGCGCGGAGGGCCGCGAGGCCGAGATAAACGCCCTGCGCAAGCGCATGCAGAACAATCTGGACGGCCTGAGCGAGGGGCTGCAGGGCGGCGCGTCGATGGCTCCTGCGCCCAAGGATCTGAACGTGGGCGATACGGTGGATATCCTGCACCTCAACACACGCGGCACGGTGCTATCCAAGCCTGACGCCAAGGGCGATGTGCAATTGCAGGCCGGCATCATGAAGCTGAAGGCCAACCTGTCCCAGCTCCGCCTGGTGCAGGAAAAGAAGCCCAAAAAGCAAAAATCCACCGTGCTGGTGCACTCCCAGGCCGCCAGCCGCACCGTGCGCATGGAATGCGACGTGCGCGGCATGACGCTGGATGAAGCGCTGATCGAGGTGGAAAAATACCTGGACGAGGCCGTGATGGCCGGCATGAACGAAGTGTGCATCGTGCACGGCAAGGGCACCGGCGCGCTGCGCGCGGGCATCCAGCGGCATCTCAAATCCTACCCGCACGTCAAGTCCTTCCGCCTGGGTCAGTACGGCGAGGGCGAAAGCGGCGTCACCATTGTAACGCTGAATTAACGGAGGCAGCCATGAAAGATAAAACGCTGATTATGATCGTGGATGACGATCCCAACATCGCCCAGCTGGTCAAGCTGTATCTGGAAAAGGACGGCTATGATACGGTTGCATACGGCCGCGGGGACGAGGCGCTGGCCGCCTTCAGGCAGAATCCGCCCAGCCTGATGATCCTGGATATCATGCTGCCGGGCATGGACGGCTGGCAGGTGTGCCGCGCCGTGCGGCAGATTTCGCAGATTCCCATCATCATGCTGACCGCTAAGGAGGAGACCTTTGACAAGGTGCTGGGGCTGGAGCTGGGCGCGGACGACTACATGACCAAGCCCTTTGAGGGCAAGGAGCTGCTGGCGCGCGTCAAGGCTGTGCTGCGCCGCTCCGCTCCTGCCAGCAATGAAAAGGATACCCTGTCTTTTCCGGGGCTGACGGTCAGCCTGGAAAAGTATGAGGTATACTATCAGGGCAAGCCTGTGGAAATGCCCCCCAAGGAGCTGGAGGTGCTCTACTTCCTGGCCTCCCACCAGAACCGCGTGTTCACCCGCGAGCAGCTGCTCGAGCAGGTGTGGGGCTTTGATTTCTTCGGCGACAGCCGCACGGTGGACGTGCATATCAAGCGCCTGCGCGAAAAGCTGCCCGACAGCGAGCAATACGGCTGGCAGATCCGCACGGTGTGGAGCGTCGGCTATAAATTCGAGGTAAAATGAAAAAGGTATTTCACGGCATGTTCGCCCGGCTGATGACCGTCATGCTGGCGGCCATTCTGGCGTGCGTGCTGGTGCTGTATTCGCTGTTCTATTTCACCATCCGCGCCGATCATATCGACGCGCGCATGAACGAGCTGAAGCGCCAGGCCTACGATATCGCCTACCTGGCCAGCCGGGTGCATAACAACAGCATTGCGGAATCCTTCGGCTATAATTCCACCACCGAAAACTACATCAAGTGGAAGGCCAACACGATCTATTCCGACTTCAACGCCTACAGCGTGGTGGTGGACCGCACGGGCAAGACCACCCTGTACGCCACGCCCGAGCTGATGAAGGAGGAGGATATGATCTTCGATCAGCAAAAGATCGTATCCATCCTCAGCCGCGTGCTGCATGGGGAGGAGATCATCTTCCGCACCCAAAGCGGCGGCAAGCCCATGTTCACCGTGGCTGTGCCCTGGGCGGACAGGGGCACGGTGCTGGGCGCGGTGTTTATCCAGACCGCCGCGCAGACGGTATACGCCACCTATGCGGGCTTTGCGCTGCAGGTGTTCGCCGCGGCGCTGGTCACCTGCGCGCTGGCGGCGGTGTGCGTGTTCTTCACGACCCGGCAGATCATCGCGCCGCTGCGCGTGATGGCGCAGATGGCGGGCGAAATGGCGCAGGGCAAGTTTGACCGCCGCGTGCCCGTCAGCGGCAGCAGCGAAACGCGCGAGTTGGCGACGGCGTTCAACTCCATGGCCGCTCAGCTGGAGGCGCTGGAGCAGACGCGCCGCGACTTTGTGGCCAACGTATCCCACGAGCTGCGCTCGCCCATGACCAGCATGCAGGGCTTTTTGCAGGGCATGCTGGATGGCACCATCCCCGCCGGCGAGCAAAAGCAGTATATGCAGATCGTGCTGGATGAAACGCGCCGCCTGTCCAAGCTGGTGGGCAACCTGCTCAATCTTTCGCGCATGGAAAACAACAATACCGAGCTGGCCTATTCGGATTTTGATTTGCACGAGTGCATTCGCCGCGTGATCATCGCCAACATGTCGCAGCTGGACGACAAGCACATGGATTTGCAGCTGTCTTTTGAAGATGAACCCATGTACGTCCACGCGGACGCCGATCAGATCGAGCAGGTGCTGGTTAATCTCCTGTCCAACGCTGTCAAGTATACCCCCGAGGGCGGGCATATCGCCATCGATACCGCGCAGGAGGGCAAGCTGACCCGCGTGGTTGTGCGCGACGACGGCCCGGGCGTAGCGCCCGAGGATGCGCCGTATATCTTCGATCGCTTCTACAAGGCCGATAAGGCCCACACCGTGGGCAAGGGCACGGGCCTGGGGCTGGCCATCTGCAAGCGCATTATGGACAAGCACGGCCAAAGCCTGCGCCTGCTGGATACCAAGGAAGGCGCGGCCTTTGAATTTACCCTGGAAAGCGGGCACGCCCCCGAGGCGCTGCCCCATGCGGAGGAGAAGGATGCTGATCCGGGCAAACGCCAAGATTAACTGGACGCTGGATACCGTGGGCATGCGCGCGGACGGCTATCATCTGCTGGATATGCTGATGCAGTCCATTTCCCTGCATGATACCCTGACGCTGGAGCCTGCGGAGGATGTAACCTTTTCCGCCGACGGCGCCACCCGCGTGCCGCAGGATGAGGGCAACCTTGCTTTGCGCGCGGCGCTGGCGCTGCGCCGGCATGCGGGCACGGCGCAGGGCGCGATGATCCACCTGCACAAGCGTATCCCCAGTGGGGCGGGCCTGGGCGGCGGAAGCGCCGACGCGGCTGCCGTGCTGCATGGGCTCAATGCTTTGTGGGAGCTGAATCTGCCGATGGAAACGCTGCGGCAGATCGGCCTGACGCTGGGCGCGGACGTGCCCTTCTGCCTGATAGGCGGGCTTGCCCACGTGCAGGGCATTGGCGAGGTCATCGAGCCGCTTCCCTGCCCCCGCATCTACCATCTGGTTATCATCCAGCCCTGCCGCGGCCTGTCCACGCCGCAGGTGTTCCGCGCGCTGGATGGCATGGATATATCCGCCAGCCGTCCGAATACACCGCAGGCGTTATCCGCGCTGACGGGCGGCAATTTGGCCCTGTTGGCGGATAGCCTGGGCAACACCCTACAGCCGGTGGCTATCTCCATGCGGCCGCAGATTCGCCAGGCTATTACCACCTTGCGGGAGCATGGCGCGCGCGCCGCGCAGATGACGGGCTCAGGCAGCGCGGTGTTTGGCGTATTTGCGACAGCCGCTGCCGCCCGTACCGCCTTTGCAGCGCTAAGCCGCAGATACCCGCATTGCTATCTGACCCAGACACTATAAGCAAATAAAAAGCCGCCGCTTTCCAGCAATTTGAAAAGCGGCGCTTTTCTGTAATGGTTACTTGATTGCAAACACAACCGTCACGCTGGCGGATACCGTTACATCACCCGATACGATAGCCGTCTTGGCGCTGCGTGCATCCATGGCGTAGGTATTGGCGATGCCATAGTCGCCGCCATAGCTATTGGAAGCGTTGATGGATACTACCTCGCCCAGCGTCTGCCCGGCGGCCTCGGCCAGCAGGGCGGCCTTGGCGGCGGCGTCCTCATAGGCGCGGCGCAGCGCCTTTTCATAGGCGGCGGTTTCGCCGCTGCTGCTGAAGGTGAGGCCGTACATCTGGTTTGCGCCAGCGGCTGTGGCCGCGTCAATTACATCGCCCACAGTGTCCAGCGCGCGTACGGTAACGTAGAGCGTGTTGTCCACATGGTAGCGCACAGGGGCGGAAGCATCGCTGTAATCGCGCTCAGTGTACACGGAAAAGTCGGAGGTGACAACATCCTCCTGCGCCACGTTCTGACCCAGGATGGCGGCGATGACGCGCTGCATGATTTCATTGTTTTCGCTCTGCGCTTCGGCGACGGTATCACGCACAGTGCTTACGCCGATGCGCAGCGTGGCGGTATCGGCGGCAAGGGAGATGTTGGATGAGCCGGATACGGATACGGTGCGGGATACGCCCTCGCCCAGGGCGGGCACGGCCAGGCACAGCGCGGCAAGCAGGCACAGCAGCATGATCAGGGCCTTTTTCATATTTCTAATCCTCTTTCTTTTATTTGAAGGGTTCAGCCCCTTCGCTCTATTAAACGGACGGGCGCGCGGAAGGTTCCATCTTTTCACTTGTTTTTTTTCATCGTTTGCAGTATCATAAGCGTACCCCATACAGAAAGGAAGCAAAATTTATGGATATCAAAGCCAAGATTGAGGAAATTGTAAAAAAGCTGCAAAGCGATAAAACGCTGCTGGCCTCTTTCCAGAGCGAGCCGATCAAGACGGTGGAAAAGCTGCTGGATATCGACCTGCCCGACGAGATGATCGAAAAGGTGGTCGAGGGCGTAAAGGCCAAGATCAAGGTGGACGACGTAAAGGGTATCCTGGACGGCGTGAAGGGCCTGTTTGGCAAATAAGGAGGAGCTGCGCCCCTTCTTTACTTCTCGGTTAAGTTAGCTGTGCTTTTTGATAGGCAAAAACAGCGCGGGGATGGATATCATCTCCGCGCTGTTTTGCTGTGTATAAGAGCTTATTTCATTTCTTCCAGGAAAATCGGGTTGGACCAGGCGACGTGACCGTCCGCATCCGTTACCTCTACGCGCAGGTAGAACAGATCGTCCCGCACGGGGCATTCCATGGCCATTTCGGTGATGGGGGAGCCATCCTCGCTGCGCAGCAGCTTGGTCACGCGGGAGCAGAAGAATTTGACCGTTGCGCAGGGGGAGCACTTGACATGGGCGACCTTGCTGTCGTCGATATAGAAATCATAGATTTCCGGGCCGGTGGAGGCATAGAACGCGCCCTCGCGCAGCGCGCGCAGGATGTCGTTCACGTTCTTCTGCGCGTTGACGCGCACCCAGCCGCGGCAGTGCTGTTCCATGGCGTGGCCGTCGTCCGTGGCCACGCCGAAGATGCGCTTGCCCTGGCACAGCAGCTCATCCCAGAGGGGGCCGTTGTTAAAGTCCACGCCGTTCTCCATCACGCAGCCGCTGTTCCACAGCTCCATGGCGAAGTTGCCCTGCAGGCGCTCAAACTCGCGCGCAAAGGTGCCGCTCCACTGGGGATGGCAATAGATGGTCAGCTGCTTGTTGCGGTGCGCCTCGTCCAGAAACTGCTGGAACTCGTACTGATCCTGCACATAGCCGCGCTGGAAGGGCTGATCCTGCTCGTAAGGATTTTCAGGCTTTTCGGGGCCGATCCATACAGTATGGAAGCAGTGCACGCGGTGATGATTGGTGATGGTGCGGTCAAACTCCATGCCGGGGATGATCAGCACGCCGCTTTCAGGCAGGTAGTCCTTGTAGTTATAGGTGCGGTGATCGGTCAACGCCAGAAAATCATAGCCGTGCTGCGCATGCATGGCGATTACTTCCTCGGGGGTGCCTTTGCCATCCGAACGGGTGGTATGGCAGTGCAGACCGCCCTTGAGCAGGGCGTTTTCGCCCTCAAAAGCCGCTTGCCGAAGCATAGAAAAAGCCTCCTTTGGTATGATAACGAATTGAATCGCGGTCATTGTAGCATAGGAGGCGCAAAAAGGCAATGCAGCGGGCAAAATTTCAGCGCCGTGCGTCAGGATGGAAACTGAAAGTCATACTTCATGGCCAGCGCTTCAAACAGCGCGCGCATAGCGCGCATGGCCAGGGAGCAGATATCCAGCTGGCTGATATGGGCCAGCACGGCCTGCTGCTCTGCCTCGGGCACGGCATAGACGCCCAGCGTCATGCGCAGAAAGCGCTCCAGCTTGCGTTCCAGTGTAAAATGCGAATCGCAGGGCATTAGCATGTAGGCGCGCATGATGCCCGCGGTGCCGATTTCCATCTCATAGAAATCGCGCGAGTCGAAATCGGGCAGGTAGGCGGAAAACAGCCGCTGCAGCTCCACAGCCGTCTGGCGGTGGATATAGGCTGAGGGCTCGGGCAGGGTATAGGCTTCCACATAGATTTCGCGCAGGTTTTCATTGATCTCCGCCAGCGCCAGCTGGATGGAGGTTTCAACGGCGTACAGCAGCGCAGGGGATGTGTTTCCCATGGTTAGGCTGCTGGCCAGGGCGAACTGGTTTTCAAACATGAACTGCACCAGTTCCATTAGCACGCCGTCTTTGCTGTGAAAGATGTTTTGAAACGTGCTGGAGGATACATCGGCGGCGTGGATGATATCAGCCATACGGGTGCCGCGGTATCCTTTTTCGATAAACAAACGCACGCATACGGATAGAATACGGCGTTTTGCAGCGGCGCTATCATAGCGGCGGGGCATGAGCATCCCTCATTCCAATTGATTTACACACCAATTATAACATATTTTTACAAATGGGGCAACAGGCTTTTACCTTGACAAAGAAAGGGGCTTGTACTATGATGAATTTGTCATAATGGTTAAATTTTGTATTATTTTTGCACATCCCGAAAGGAGAACATCCGCCATGAAAAAAGCCGTATGCGTGATCCTTTGCCTGCTGCTGGCTGCCTCCCTTGCTGGGGCGGGGCTGCTGTATGCGCAGACGCGCCGCCTGCAGGATGAAAACGCGCGCCTGGATGCGCAGGCAGCCGAGCGGGATACGCGCATCGAGACCCTGACCGCCGAGGCCCAGGCCAGCGCCGATAGCTTGGCCGCGCTTTCGGAGCAGGCGACGGAAAAGGATTCCGAGCTGGCCTCTCTGCGCGCGGCTGTACAGGAGAAGGAGAACAGCCTGGATCAATTGACGGATGAGCTGACCCAGGCCAAGGCGCAGTTAGCGGCCTGCAATACGCAGTTGACCCAGCTGCGTCAGGAAGTGGACGAGCATCAGGCCGCATCGGCCAGCGCGCAAACGGCTCTGGATGAGGCGTTGGCGAACAATGCGCAGCTGCAGCAGAAAAACAGCGATCAGGCTTTCTCGCTGACCGATGCGAATGCGCGCGTGGAAAGCGAAACCGCTGCCCGTCAGGCAGCAGAAGCAGAGCGGGATGCGCTGCAAAAGAAGTTCGATGAGCAAACGACGGCGCATCAGGCTGAGCTGGAAGCGCTGAACGTTCGCTTGCAGCAAAAAGAAGAGGAGCTGTCTGCGGCCGCGGCTCAGCATACCGCCGCTGTGCAGGCAATTTCCGATGCGGAACAGATCTTTTCCGCCTTCGCTGAAAAGGTAGACGGCTGGCGTGAAAACAGCGGCAATAATCCCATTTTGAACGGTCTGCTTGCGCCCTTCACCACTTTTGTGCAGCAAATGCGCGATGCGCTTGCACGCTGACTTGGGCGCTATGCAATTGCCCTGGCGTATGCTATAATGATTGCGTGAGCCTATACTGCAAGCACAAAAGAAGAACTGCGAACAGGAGAGAAGACCATGCGCGCACTTGTTGAAAACTACATTTTGCTCTTTTTTGTCACCGCCATGCTGGGCTGGGTGATGGAGGTTGTTTGCAAGCTGATTCAGTTTCACCGCTTCATCAACCGCGGCTTCCTGATCGGCCCATACTGCCCCATCTATGGCTTCGGCTCGGTGCTGATCACTCTGCTGCTATCCCGCTATGCGGAGTCGCCCGTGGTGGTTTTCCTGATGGGCATGATCATCTGCGGCACGCTGGAATACCTGACCAGCTACCTGATGGAAAAGCTGTTCCACGCCCGCTGGTGGGATTACAGCCAGAAGCGCTTTAACCTGAACGGCCGCGTATGTGCCAACACGCTCATTCCCTTCGGCCTGCTGGGGCTGGGCATCATTTATGGCGTAAAGCCTTTTCTGTTTGGGCTGTTCGCCATGATTCCGCAAACCGCGATGGATATCCTGTGCGGCGCGCTGACGGCGATTATCCTGACCGACGCGGTGATTTCTACCACCGTGCTTGGCAAGATTCGTCACACGGCTGAACTGACTGGCGGCGACGATACCGAGACGATCACCCGCTCTGTGCGTGATGCGCTGCTGCGCCAGGGCGCGCTGGTGCGCCGCACGCTGCGTGCTTTCCCGTATGCCAAGCTGTATAATAAGCCCCTGCTGGAGCGCCTGCGCCAGCGCCAGCAAATGCTGAAGGCTGATTTCCAGGCCAAGCAGCAGCATATGCGCGAGGAGCTTGCCCAGCGTGAGCAGGCGCTGCGCGAGGAGCTGAAAAAGCGCAAGCCGCAGAAGCAGGGATGACAAAGCCAAAACATGGAGTGCATGCTTTTATAAAAAAGATAGCTGCTTTTATCATCATGATGATTTGCCTGGCTACTTCTAACGCGCTGGCGGCTGACTATAGCGAGGCTGTTGTGGACGCATCGTCTGGAAAGCTGCATTTGCGTGCTCAGGCGTCTCAAACCTCTGATTCCGAAGGGCTTTATTTTTCTGGTACGTTGGTAAAATGTCTTTCAGCCCTTGATAACGATTGGGTAGAAGTACAAATTGGGCAAGAGACAGGATATATGATGTCCCAATACCTTAAAAGTGGTGAAGAAGCAGCGCATGTGGAGCCAAAAGCTTGGAACGGAACAGCGGCAAGTAGCTGTGAAATGCGCACAGGCCCTTCCGTAGGATTTGAGCTTATCTGTAAAGTGAATAAGGGTGAAAACGTAACAATATGGGGTGAATCTGTAAATCGCTGGTATTATGTGCAGATTGGCCAGAAATTCGGTTTTGTCAGCGGCAGCCAGGTTAGATTAGAGAGAGATTATTCTGTGGATCGTGAGAGTACGCCATCGATATCAGATGCCCTGGATTGGAAACAAGCATATAGAAATTGGCTGCTTGTTAATGGCGAGAAGGATAGGACTTGTCGATATAGTCTAATTTATGTTAATCAAGATGAAATACCTGAACTGGAAATGTATGGAATATATGAGGCAACTGGCAGCTATGTTCTAACATATCAACAGGGAAATATTGATGCATTGCAGACAAATCGCCGTCGCTTTACTTATATTCAGCAAGAAAACCTGCTTAATAACTGCGATGGCAAACATGATTATTACTGGGATAGAGTATATACAATTGTAAAGGGGAAATGGGTCAATATAGCCAATGGCACTTATTATGACTATAAAGATGGCTGGAATGAGGAACAGAGACGCTATATTTGCCAAACCTACATTTTTAATGGAAAGCAAATGAGCATGGATAGCTACCTTCAGGCACTTGATCAAATCTATCCACGCTATAAGGAAATGAAACCTATGTTTGAATATGATTATGATATGATTATGTGCAAGCTACAATAAAAAGAAGCGTATACAAAAAAGAAGCGTATACAAAAGGGGCTGTGAAAGAACGAAAAGTTCTTCCACAGCCCCCTTTATCTACAGTCTGACGCCGCCCCTTGGGGCGGCGCGTAAAACCAATTGTATTATTCTGCTTGCATAATTAGTTGAACAGATGCGCAGAGTCGTTTTGCACCTGCTCAAAGGCTTCTTCGGGCGTGATGCTCTGTTCCTGAATCAGCAGGGAGGTGGCGGCGGCGATAATCTGCACAAACTCCATGCGCTCGGGGAAGTAAGGCGTTTCGTTGCCATAGGCCCAGGCCAGCTGATCGTAGGCGACGCGGGTGTTAGGATCCTTGGCCCAGGCAGCCTTCATGGTTTCGTTTTCAGCCACAGACTTTGTGCCAGGCACATAGCCCGTCTTGATGGCGTTGAGGGCTACCCATTCATCCTGCATGATGAAGTTGATGAACTCCCAGCCGGCGCGCAGCTGTTCATCGGAGTTGCCGTTGATCAGGCAAATATTGCCGCCGCCGCTGCCGGTGGCAGGCTCATCATAGTAGGGCAGGTAGGATACGCCCAGCTCAAAGCCGTTTTCAGCGGCGAACTTTTTGATGTTGCCAAGCGAACCGCAGGAAGCGATGAATGCGGCCAGCTTGCCGCGATAGAACAGCTCCGTGCACTCTGCTGAAGCATTGGTGGGCGCATAAGGCTTGCACCAGCCTTCATCTACCCAACGGCGCCAATCGGAAAAAAGGCGCAGCAGGCTCTTGTTTTCCAGCGCGGGGGAGGTGCGGCCCTCAGCGACCAGGGGAGAACCGGTAGACCAGAGCAGGCCGCCCTGGATGAAGGAGGTGTCCTCCAGCATCAGGAAGCCCCAGGTGTCCACTTCGCCGGTAGCTGCGTTGACGGTGTGCAGCGCCTTGCAGAAGGTTTCCATATCGGCAATGGTCTTGGGAGCGGTCAGCCCCTTTGCGTCAGCCATGGTCTTGTTGTAGTAGAATACGGGGGTGGAGCGGACATAGGGCAGGGTGTGCACTTCGCCGTCATGGATGGCAGGCACATTGAGGAACACGTTCAGCAGGTTGTTTAGGTCGAAGCCGGTTTCGGCCATATAAGGGGCCATATCGGCGGTCAGGTTGTCGTCCAGCAGCATGGCGGTGTGCGCGGAAGAGGTGACGGCGATGACCGGGATATCGCCGGACTGGGAACCAAGCTGAATCTTGGTTACGTTGGTGTTGTAGTTGCCCTGATAGATTTCTTCCACGATGATGCCTTTTTCTTTGCCGACCGTTTCGTTGAACGCGTCAACGGAGGCCTTGAGCACCTCGTAATTGGCGCCGCTTCCGCGCGTATGCCAGAAGGGAATGGTGATAGGGTCTTCGGGCGAGTATGCCAGGGCGGTGCTGGCGGCGCTGATGAGCATGACCAGCGACAGGGCAAGGGCGACGAGCTTTTTCATGGGGGTACCTCCTGATTGATTTTAAACAGCAACCCTCTGCTGTTCTTACCTAATTAAAGTGAGTTAAAGCGATTTCCCCTCGAAGTACTGGCAGGGCAAAAACTGCGTGACGATCTCCTTATTGCCCTGAAGCTGGCGATAGATCTGCCGGGCGGCGCATTCACCGATCAATCGGTTGGGTTGAATCACGCCGCACAGCTGCGGATTGGATAGGCGAATCCAATCATAATCGGCGAAGGTCATCATGCCCAAATCCTGAGGGATGCGAACGCCGTTTTCATTCCAGTAGGACATTGCGCCCACCGTCATGGGGCTGGAAAGAATCAGCACCGCGTCTGCGTCGGTATTGTGCGCGATGCGCTGGGCAAACTGGCGGCCGTCATCGATTGTGGCTACGCCGTAGCAAATGTGCTCCTGCCGGAGGGGCAGCCCGTGCTTGGCCAGCGTATCCTGATAGCCCTGGATGCGGTGCATGGTGGGGGCAAACTGCGGCGTGGGGCTGATTAGCGCAATCTTGCGGTAGCCTTTTTGCAGCATTTGCTCCATCACCTGGCAGGTAATGGTGTAGTTGTCGATGTAAAAACCGCTCACCGTTTGCTTTTCAGGCGCACGATCGATGAGCACCACAGGGCAGGGCACCTGCGAATAATCATAGCCATTGTCGCTGAGTACGATGATGATACCATCCACCTTCCAGCTGAGCAGGTACTCAATCGCGTCCTTTTCGGCCTGCGGATTGTTGGACGACGCCTTCATAATCAGGTTATATCCGTGGGCGGAAAGCTCCTTTTCAATCGCTTCCAGGGATTTGCCATAGTAGGTGCCTGCATTCAGGCTGGGCAGGATGATACCGATGGTGTTGGTGCGCTTCTGCCGCAGCGAACAGGCCAGACGATTTTTATGGTAGCCGGTATCGGCGACGATTTTCATCACCCTTTCGGTGATTTCGGGGCTGACATAGCGCGTTTGATTGAGCACGTGCGATACGGTGCTGGAGGATACGCCGGCGAGGCGCGCGATATCTGTGATGGATATGCGTTCTTTCATGATATTAAACCTTTCAAAAAAACGATTGCGCAAACGTTTCGATGGAAAGCAAAATTATGATAGCACAGATTTAGCCGTGTGTCAATGCCGCCTGGACGCAATTCGTGCGAAACAGCAAAATTTAAAAGCACAGAATTTCTCCATTTTTTTGAAAAATACCTATTGACAAACGTCCATGAATCATGTATTATATCCCTTGTCACCGAACGCTGTGCATAAGCTCAATCGGGGTGTAGCGCAGTCCGGTAGCGCACGTGCTTTGGGAGCATGGGGCCGGGGGTTCGAATCCCTTCACCCCGACCAATTTGCTTGTGCACAACATGGCCCCGTGGTCAAGCGGTCTAAGACATCGCCCTTTCACGGCGGTAACTCGGGTTCGAGTCCCGACGGGGTCACCATTTTTTCTTCCCTTCGGGGTAACGGGCCTTTAGCTCAGTTGGTCAGAGCGGCCGGCTCATAACCGGTTGGTCCGGGGTTCAAGTCCCTGAAGGCCCACCACATGTGGCCCGGTAGTTCAGTTGGTTAGAACGCCAGCCTGTCACGCTGGAGGTCATGGGTTCGAGCCCCATTCGGGTCGCCACTTTTCTTTTCTCGCCGGTTGGGCCATTTTGCTGGTGTAGCTCAATTGGCAGAGCAGCTGATTTGTAATCAGCAGGTTGCGGGTTCAAGTCCCATCGCCAGCTCCATCATGGGTAGGTTCCCGAGTGGCCAAAGGGAGCAGACTGTAAATCTGCCGTCACAGACTTCGATGGTTCGAATCCATCCCTGCCCACCATCAGAAGAGCGTCTGAGTAATCAGGCGCTCTTTTGATTTGCCTGTACCTTCACAGACGATTTGCCCGCATGCTAAAATGCAATTGCAGGCAACTTCTGAACATAAGGAGCAGCGTTAGTTGAAAAAGAAAAAGCACAATTGGTTAAAGCGTATTGTATTGGGGCAATGCATCCTTTCTACAGCGCTGAGCATCATTGCCATTGGCATTGTAGGATACGATATCATCATGTTTGCTGTCACAGGCAAGTTTACGCTGTTTAAATCGCTTAATACAGTGCCCTATGAAACAGTAGACGAATCGTGAAACTATGTAACCACCGCGGGCTTGAAGCTATGGGGCGATGACGAATAGGCGCAGAAGTATGTTCCCTTCTTCTTTTCATTGAGCATGTGGCATATGATATGGCTTGCAATCCTCTGGGTATGCGAATATATCCGCAATAAGCCGCTGCTGATGATATCGTTGATCGTAATGCTTGTGTGCCTGGCCATTTACTTTGTTTATTTGGGTTATATTGATGGCTGCGTAAGCTATAATTATATTCGCGAGGTGATCATGTAGACCTTGCGGCATAAAAAAGGATCCCGATGGGAGCCCTTTTTGCGTATGATGCTTTTATGGACACCGCAAAGCATATTCTTCCGGCGTTTCAAAATGGGTGGTTTCGCTGGCTGCGACTACGCGTGCTTCTTCTGGGAAAGCGCCATAGCCGACAAATTGCACGGATTCGGGAAGAATAACATCTGTGGTGAGATTCCAATTGTATAGGAATGCGTACTCGCCGATGCGCGTTACGCCTTCTGGAATTTCAATGGATGTGAGGTCGCAGCCGGCAAAGCAATAGGAGGGAATCTCGGTAATGTCGGGCGGCAGTTGGATGCTGTTTAACCCTGTGGCAAAAAAACAATGCGAATCCAGAGTAATCACGCTGTCTGGCAGAGTTACCTGCTTTAGCTCCGGCATATCATAAAAGACCGCGCCGATCGAAGTGAGCGTTGGGGGCAAGATGACGTCAGTACGATCTGTCAGCCAGTTGTCCAGGCAGTGATTGCCCAGCCTCGTTACGCTTGGCAGGGGATAATCGTGGCTGGACGGGGCGGCGTATAGCAGCGTGTTGGAACGCAAATCAAGCAAAAAGCCGTTTTCACACGAAAAATACGCGCTGCCGTTTGGAAAAGAGACTTCAGCAAATACATTCAAGAACCCTTCGCCAATCTGCTGAAGCGTGGAGGGAAGAACGAGCATCGTTGCGTTACAGCAGCTATCGAAAGCGTTTTCCTCCAAATATCGCACGCCCTCGGGCACGGTGATGCAAAATCGGTTTCGATGATCAAACTGATAGGAAATGCCCATCGCATATGCCCCAATGCCAATGAGCGGATGACCACCCAGCGTATCTGGCAGGAGCAAATCGACCTGTTCCTCTCCGTCCGGCCACCCCTGCCAATTCCGCAGCACAGCGCCCTCATCGGTTAGCGTATAAGAAAAAGCGCCGTCCTGATAAATGGGAGAATCTGCCAGCGCAAGCCGTAAAGGATGCATGGCAAGAAAGAGAATAACCGCCCAAAGTAAGCATTTTCGCATGAAAACTCACCTTTCTGTGTTTAGCTGCGCCATGCGCACATAGCCGGTCAGCTGCGCGGGCGCATCTGTCGGGACGTACAGCACGCGCGCCCAGGTGCCGTCGCGGCCGCAATCGGCCTTGAGCACTTGCAGCGTTGCGCTCTGGGGCAGCGTCGTCAGCGCGGCGGAATCCTCGCTATCCAGGCTGTACAGCGCTGTGCGTTCACGTGTATGGGCCGTGGGAAAATCCTGCCCCATCAGCGTGGATTGGATTACATCGTGGCGCTCGTTGAATATGGCTGCTTCAGAATCAGCCCATTCCGCCGGATAGACCTGTTCCCAGTGGCAGCTGCCATCCAGCCGCCAAACACGCTCGCGCAAGAAATCGCCCGGTAGATCACGCTGCGTGGCTACGCTGATGAGGCGCAGGCGGCGGCCTTCCCAACGGTAGAACGTCCAATCGCGATTCGCCCAGCCGTCCGCTTCATCGCTGTCCAGCATGCCCGATTCGGGATACAGATTATAGTTGCACAGCCAGAGCTGCTCGGCATCATCGGCAAAGCGCTGCTCCTCCGGCAGATAGGGATAATCCGTGTAAACCTCGTCAAAGCGCCCCGTTTCGGGGTTCCACAGGGCAAAGGACGTGAAGACATTGCGCGCGCCCGCCGCCGTTACCAGGCACAGGTCGGCGTATCCATCGAAGTTCAAATCGTTCATCCGGCCTGCACCGGCCGCGCCTATGGGCATTCCAACCGCCCGATAAAGCAGCGACTGCGACAGACTCCCATCTTCGGCGGTGATATCCGCGCGCAGAATTTTATCATCCGTGGCGGGATCAATCTCGCCCGTATCCACGATAGAAATGGACAGCAGCGGCGCGCCCTCGCACACCCGGCCGGGAAACCCCGTGACCTCGCCCAGTACGGGCAGGGCGTACAGCAGCAAAAGCATTAATAAGCAGGCAAACGTTCTTTTCATTCTCAAGTGCTCCTTTGAAAAGGATTCCGCTATATAAACGCGCCAAGGGCCGCGCTTCATCCCCGAATGTTAAAAAAAGGGAAGCGCCGCGTGATGCGGCAGACTTCCCTTATTCAACCAACCCGGCCTCGCGCAGGGCCGCGTATATGCCGTCGTGGTTATGATCCAGCGTATGCAGGGGCAGGCGGCGCAGCAGCGGCTCGGGCGCGTTGGCCATCAGATATCCATGCCCCACAGCGCGCAGCATGTCCTCGTCATTGTAGTTATCGCCAAAGGCATAGGCGTTTTCGGGGGTGGTGTGATAATGCGCGCACACCGTGCGTACCGCGCTGGCCTTGGTAACGCCCTGGCGCATGATTTCCAGCAGGATGGGCGAGGAGCGCACGATGGAATAACTGGGGAAGCGTGCCTTCATCTGCAGTTCGATTTCCTCCGTACAGGCAGGATTGCAGATGCACAAAATTTTATGCACCACGTCCTGCACAAAGCTGTCCACGCTGCCCTCGCGCGCCTGCGCGTGCACAATGGATTCCTCCCGCTGCACGCGCGCATCTGCCCGGCTGGCCACCACCCAATCGTCAAACGAAAAGGCGTTCCAGCTTAGATCAAAGGCGCTTTGCTGCATAAAATCAATCATTTCCCGCGCCACGGCCTTGGAAAAGCCCTGATGGGCCAGCACCTGGCGGTTTTCATCCAGCGCCAGCGCGCCGCTGTATGCCACGATGGGGCAGTTGAAGCCGTGCGCGGTCAGAATGGGATAAATGCCAGAGGGGCTGCGCGCAGAGATGATGACAAAGGGGATTTGCCGCGCCTGAAGATGGCGAATGGCGCACAGCGTGCGGGGCGTGATCGTTAGATCGGAGCTGAGCAGCGTGCCGTCGATATCCGAAAATACGATTGTGTTTTGCATGGCGATTCTCCGCTATTTTTCATTGTGCAGGGTAAGCAGATCCAGCGCAGTGCGGAAGTAGGCCTCGCGCTCATCGCGCGTTAAGTGCAGGCGCTGGCACACCCAGTTGATGACCATCCGCGGGCGGCGGCGCGTATAATTCATGGTTGCGCGGACGTTTTGCTTCCATTCGCTGACGGAGGGGAAGGTCTTGAATTTGGCGATGTGCCGTGGCATGATCAGCTCAATCTGATCGCGCCAGCGTGTCAGCACCGGCTCGGATTGCGTATCATACAGGAAATTGGTCTGGATTACCTCGGCCAGCCGGCGCAGGAATTTATCCCTGTATTCCGGCACTTCCAGCAGCGCGGTAATGGGCCAGTGCGGCACGGAGGAGGCTTTATCCGTTTTCCTGCGCAGATACAGATCTACCACCAGATCGTCGCCGTTGGAGCAGCCTACGTCCAGATCGTGCACCATAAACTTCCATTTACCGCCGGGAAAGCGATAATAGCGCGTGTTGTTTGCATCCGCATTGCCGATAATCATGGCATAGGCTGCGTGGGTAAACCAGTTGTCCACATCGATTTGGGACAGCAGATATTCACGGTCGGCTGCGTTGTTCATATCGTGCGTTTTGCAAAAGTCCACCAGCGCTTTCCACTCCGCATTGCTGCCGTACACCACATATTCATCCAGCACGCCGGTGGCTTCCAAAATGTCCACGCCATCGATGATCTCCGGGTCGGTAATGCCCTCCCATTGGGCCAGGGATTCGCGGTTGGCGCGCTCACGCAGGTTGTAGTGACCCCAGTACTGGCCGTTCAGATACACCTGAATGACCTTTCCCGCCTGATAATACAGCCCCAGTCCCTTGGCAAGCTCCTGCAGGGCGGCGTCGCGCAGGCGGGTGGATTTGAAATCCGAGTTGGTATATCGCAGCAGGATAGCGGAATAGCCATCGTAATCCCGATCTTCAAAGAAGGGATAATCAAAGGTATCGCTGCCATAGGCTTTGCGCGCATATACGGCCAGGGATTTTTGCTTGCCGGTGCGCATGGTTTTGCCTGCGATTTTGAAGGTGCCCATCTGGCAGATGCCCAACTGGCCGTTTTCATCAAAGTATTCAAGCTGACAGGGATATTGCAGATTCTTTATGTAATTGGGCGTGCGTCCAGTGCCCTTGACCATCACGCCTGTGCTGTCGTCAAACAGATAGGTGTTATCCGTATATAGCGATACTACTGGCACGGGCGAGGAATCGTTGATGAAATAGGTAGCTCCGGCTACGGCAGAGCACAGCTGATCCGGTGCGCAGGCGATGGCACGGATGACCGTGGTGGCGCTGATGGAGATCGGCCCGGTATACAGGGGCGATGTGCGCGTGGGCGTGCTGCAATCGGTGGTGTAGTGAATTTCAGCGCCGTCAGCGGCGGAAATATGCACGATCACGCCGTTTGCATAGAAGCCCGCGGCGGTTTCGATGACAGGCTGCTGGGCGCGCTGCTCAAAGCCAAAGGTGGGATTGGCCGAGCCGGGCGTGGCGATCTCGAGATAGCGATATTCGCCACCCGCCAGACCATAAGAAACATTGCCAAACTGCGTGCCAAAGGAGAGCACAGTGCTTTCACCGCCGGGGCTGGTCAGGTATAGCGTGTCGCCGTCAGCGGACAGTTTGAAATTCGTGCACAGCGCATCCGTCATGGGCTTCTTGCCTTCCCCGGCGCAATAAACCAGCAGATAGCCGCCGGCGGCGATTTTGGCGTCCTCCGGAAAAGCCCATTTGTACGGCTGATAGGGATCGTTGCTCAAATACCATCCGGCCAGCGATACCTCCGCTCCGTCGTTATACAATTCCGCCCAGTCGTAGGCATGGCCATCCTGATAAACGCCGTTGGAGGCCATCACCTCGTTGATGCGAATCTCAGCCATAGCGCCAGCGCAAAGCAGCAATACTGCCGCTGTAATCATCGTTCCCAAACATAGCCGAAGCCTGTTCATGCGTTCCTGTGCCTCCTGGAAAATTTATGTTTCCATTATACTGGAAAAAGCGGGCGGGTGTCAAATCGCGCATATGAAAAGCCGTTTCCCTGCTGAAAAGGCAAGGAAACGGCAAGGGCAGTATGTTATTGTATCACTGTCAGCGCAATTTCCACGCTGGGCGCTGCGGAATCGTCTGTGCCTTCCGATAACACGGTCAGGCGGGCGGTAAGCGATTCAGGCAGAGCACCGGAGCCGTCCAGCGAGAAGGTGAGAGGCAGGGCGGCGTCTGGGCCGAAGCCATCACGGGGCAGGTAGGTGCGCCCGGCTTCATCGCTCAGAGAAAGCTCCAGCCAGGTATCTGCGTCCGTGCCCGCAAGCGCTGGCATCAGGTCGGCCAGCGTGCCTGTGCCATTCAGCGTCAGCACGGCGGCCAGCGGCGAAACCTCTGCCGTCAGGGTGGTGGGGACACCGTTTAACTCGGCGCTGCCTGTGAAGCGGCGCAGCATGCCGGGATCGCGCTGCACAACGGCGCGGATTGTGCCCACGTTCTGGCGCGCGACGCTGCTGCGGTAGAAATTATGCCCGTCGAAATAGTAAACGGTATCGTGGTAGTACAGCGCGCAGTTTAGGGTGATCTGATCCAGATTGCGCAGCTCCGCAGGCAGGGGCGATTCAAAATCGCGCATTTCCATGTATTCGCCGTTTTCGCCTAGGTCATCCGAGGCCGAGGTGGGGGGAACATCCGTCCCGTCGTCGGTCGTCACATGATCGCTGGGGTATACGCTGACGCTGCGCCAGCCATAGGACGTGCCGCTTTCGATGGCTGCCTGCCACTCCTGCATGATGGCGCGGGTCTCGTCGTCCAGCGCGGCCATGCCGAAAGGCGAATCGCCTAACTTTTCCATCTGGGCCAACTCGGCGGCGGTGGGGGTATAGCGCTCGATCCAGGCAGCGTGCTCGATCACGATGGCGGCGCTGAGCGTCAGTCCATCGTAATAGGCGCTGTCAAAACGCGCGCTGACCTGCCCCAGGATGGGATCGTTCAGTTGCGCGTCGGCAGTCTGCGCGGGCGCGGCCTTCGAGGCGACCTGGCTGTAGCGCGCATCGCGCCTGCCAAAGTGATCGAAGGCGTTCAGGCCGGCTGCCAGGGCGACGCCGCCCAGGATCAGCAGAAGCAGGATGAATAAAAGCAGGCCTGCGGAGAGCTTTTTCTTCATGAGGGGTTCTCCTTTCTGTTCGCAGGTACGGATAGCCTCGCGGATGCGGGCGCGGCGCGCGGCGGAGGGCTGCAGGCCGGACAGCCGCGCGTCCAGGCTTTGACGGATGGGGTTTTGCTGAGACATGATTATCCCTCCTCCAACTCTTTTTTCAGAAGCGTTTCGGCTCGGCGCAGCCGCCGGTTCATGGTGCTCAGCGATATGCCAAGCGCCCGGGCGGCCTCGGGCAGGGTGAACTGCTGATAATAGCGCAGCAGCACAGCCTGCCGGCAGGGCAAGGGCAGGCAGAGCACGGCGCGGGCAAGCGCGTCCTGCTGCGCGGTGCAGGGGGCGGCGGGCTCGGGCAGGGTATCGAGGGAGACGCGGCGATCCTCGTGGCGAAACCAGCCCTTGCGCTGCAAATCGCGGCAGACGTTGACGGCGATATGGGTGAGCCAGGTTTTCTCGCTGCTGTCGCCGCGAAAGTGCGGCAGCGCGCGCCATGCGCGGATGAAGGTATCCTGCACGGCGTCCTCCGCCAGCGCGGCGTCGCCCAGCAGCGCGCAGCACAGGCGCAGCAGCGGCGCTTCATATTGCGCCATGGCGTTTTCAAGCCACAGCTCCCGGGAGACGGTGGTTTGCATGGAATCCCTCCTTTCATCCATATAGACGGCGCAGCGGGGCAAATCGTGTCAGAGAGAGGGGGAGAGGGGGGACGTTTCTTTCTTGACGCAAGAAAGTACCGTCCATTCCGTCCCCCGTTCTCCTTCTCCCCACACAAAAACCGGCGGGGAGGCTCCCCGCCGGCAGAGGTTACAGCTCCGCGTAGAAATTTCTTTTTTTCTTTTTGTCCGGGTCGATGTATTGCAGCTCCAGCTTGTCAAAGTGCACCGACTCCAGAAAATGCTCGGGCAAAAAGTGCGTCAGGCCAAACTGCTCCCAGTCGCGCTCGTGCCGGGGCAGGATGACCGGGCGGCTGATATCCAGCCCGTGGCAGATATCATCCAGCGCCTGCTGCCAGGTTTCATAGGTGCAGGGGGCCGTCCTGCTTTCGATGATCTTGTTTTTGCGGATTACGCGAACCCACAGTTGTCCTGCCATGCGCATCCCTCCGTTCATCGGCTATTATGGCACATTCGCGCGCGGATGGCAAGCAGATTTTATCCTCAAAATCAGGAAAGGGGCAGAAATCCCGCATCAGCAGACGGGAGAAAAAGAAATCCGACGGCAGCAGCTTAATCATGCTTCCGGCCCCCTGCGATGCGGCTGAACAGGGCGTTCAGCTGATCCTGGGGCAGGAAGGGGGCCAGCGCGCAGAGCGCCTCGGCATGGTCGGAAAGGTTGCAACGGGATACCAGGCGAGACAGCGAATCGGCGGACAGGAAGGGAGCCAGGCTGACCAGCGCCTCCACGTTATCCTCGGGATCGCAGCGGTCTGCCAGACGGTTCAGCGTTTCCTGGGACAGGAAGGGCGCAAGATCCGCCAGCATTTCAATATCGTCGTCGAGATCCAGGCGATCAGCCAGCGCTTCCAGCGTATCCTGGGATAGGAAGGGCAGCATTTCCTGCAGCAGATCCTCGTGGCTGTCAGGATCGCAGCGGTTAGCCAACTGGTTCAGCGCGTCCTTGGACAGGAAGGACAGCATCTCCTCCAGCAAATCCTCGTTGCTGTCGAGATCGCAGCGATTGGCCAGCTGGTTCAGCGCATCCTGGGACAGGAAGGGCAGCATCTCCTCCAGCAATTCTTCGTTGCTGTCGGGGTCGCAGCGGCTGGCCAGATTGTCCAGCGCGGCCTGGGAAAGGTGCGGCAGAATGCTGGTCAGCAGGTCTTCACTTTCATCGGGATCGGCCTGGGCAGCCAGCTGATCCAGCTGCTCCTGGTTCATCATGGCAGCCGCCATCTGATTGATGGATGCGCTTGCGGGCCGGGCGGGTGCGGCGGGTCTGGCAGCCTGCGCGGCCTTGGCGGCGGAATGAATAATGTTGACGGTGGACATAGCGGACATGGCGGCGCGAAGCTTTTCCATCTCTTGCATCTGCTGCTGAAGCTGCTCCATCTGCTTGTTCAGCTGATTGAGCCAATCCTGATTAAACACGGAGGGCGGAGTCTGCTGCGCGGCTTCGGGCTGTGCAGGATCGGCCTGCGCAGGCTCAGGTTGCGAGGGCTCGGCGACCTCTTCTTTGGTTTCTTCGATTACTGCCGACTTAGCCTGCGGCGCTTCTTCCTTTTCAGGTACGGGCGCGGCGGGCTCCTGCGCGCTCAGCAGCGCATCCACGGTGGTGTTCAGGATGCGCGCCAGATCGAGCAGCTTTCCGATGTCGGGCATGTTGCTGCCGCGCTCCCAGGAGCTGACAGCCTGATAGCTGATGCCCAGCTTTTCAGCCAGCTCGGCCTGGGTGAGACTGGCGGCGCGGCGCAGCTGCGAAATGCGCGCGCCTGTTTTGCGCATATCAAACATATTGCTCTCCTGCTGATAGAAAAGGCCGTTTACGTTGTTTCCCATGGGGTGATCCTCCTTTGCTTGATGGCGCAAGTATAGGGGACAGAGCCGCGAAAAACAAGCAAACGGCGCTTGAAATGGGGTCAAATGGCGCTTGCGGGGGCAACTCAAGCGGCGCTTGAGCGATATCAGCGCAGCCGGTAGCCGTCCATTTCCAGCATACGCTGGGCCTCGTCCAGCTGGCGGCGGTTCAGGGCAATATTGCGGCTTTCGGCGGCCACGCTGTCAAAGATACCGAAGATGATGTTTTCCATTTCACTGCCCTGGGTGTAATCGGTGGGCGCGACAAAGTGCACGCGGCCATGGATCAGCATATCGTTGACGGTGGCGTTGCGGCGGCCCTGATACACCGCGATGGCGTGTCCGCCGCGCGAGCCTACCAGCTTCATGCACGGCACGTCGGTAGAGCCATCGCCAATGTAGATCATATTGGTAAAGGGCACGCGGCGCATATCGTGGGGGGTGTGCTCGTTGACGCGCTCGTTGTCCGTCACATCCAGCACGCCCTTGTTGATGCGGTAGATGAACTGGGTTTTGTTGGTATAGTTTACCGCCATGGCAGGCCATACGGGCTCACCGGTATGATCGTCGTATACGAACTCCGCTGCGTAGATCATCTTAAACTGATTGGCGATGGGCGTGCCCTCGATGATTTCCTTCTGACCGGAGGAGAGCACATAGTGCTCCACCTTAAAGCCCAGCGACGCGCCGTAATCGTTGACGCGCTGGAACCAGGTATCCAGGCCGTCGAACAATTCCACATGCGCGCCCTGCTGGGTGAAGGTATCGCGCGTGAGGGTCATGCCGCGCTTTTTGGCCTCCTGCAGCATCACATACATGTATGCCAGGATGGGATCCATCCGGTAGCGATTGCCGGCGCTGCGGCACAGCGCCCAGAAATCGTCCGATTCCATATTCAGCTCGGGAATGAAGGCGTATTCCTGCATATCGCGCGGGGAAAGCGTATGGTCAAAATCATACATCAGCGCCAGAATCGGCATTTTTTCCATCACAGCGGCCTCCCGTCTGCATCGATTTATCCAACCATATCATAGCAAATTCAGGCAACGCTGTCAATGTTTTCACCTGCCTGTGCGCGCCTGCATAGGATAAAGCGAAAGGCGGTGAACCTTTTATGGCCTATTATAACGGCGTACAATCCGTAACCAACGCCACGGTGACGGGCACTCCCGGCCGCCGGGCGAGCCAGTGCAATATAGAAATCAGCTACGTCAATGCAAACGGCGGCACGGACAACGTGATTCTGCGGGTCAATGACGCCACGCAACTGCGCTCCGCCGACGGCAGGCGCATTGCCTGCTCCAGCTTCGTGGCCGGGAAGCGCGTGGACGCTTCCTTCTCCGCCGCGCGCAGCGATACCGCCCCGCCGATGGCGCGCGCCTATACCATCACCCGGCAGGGCACGCGCGGCCGGCTGGGCGTGGATATCGATATGGGCTGACGATGGGATCATAAAAAACTCGCCTGGGTACATCTCAGGCGAGTCAGATTATCAAAAAAGTCTCGCTTAAACTCTTGGGATGCATGAAGGGGCTGCAGCCTCTTCATATGTAATCCGCAGCAGCGACATGCGCGGTGCGAGGAGCAGCC
>OLSD01000277.1_pt1 | contig 55090 bp, 44 predicted proteins | sample 1672211 | NCBI WGS metagenome assembly OLSD01 (sample SAMEA3136659, study PRJEB25190) | human gut metagenome | reverse complement strand
GCTGGGTTCAGAACGTCGTGAGACAGTTCGGTCCCTATCTGTTGCGGGCGCAGGAGATTTGAAGGGAGCTGTCCTTAGTACGAGAGGACCGGGATGGACAGACCTCTGGTGCACCAGTTGTCGTGCCAACGGCACAGCTGGGTAGCTACGTCTGGACGAGATAAACGCTGAAAGCATCTAAGTGTGAAACTCCCCCTAAGATAAGATCTCCCATCCATTAGGAGTAAGGGACGACAAAGACTATGTCGTTGATAGGTCGGAAGTGTAAGTGCAGTAATGCATTGAGCTGACCGATACTAATAACCCGAGGGCTTGACCTACAAGAATATTGCAGGCAAACCGCCTTGTGAATTCTTCATCCTCTGTTCGGTTTTGAAGGTGCAGATGCAAACCTTGAGCACCATTAGCTCAGCTGGTAGAGCACCTGACTCTTAATCAGGGTGTCCAGGGTTCGAGTCCCTGATGGTGTACCACCCTTGTGGTGTGCCACGAGGGTTCATAGTTGGTGTTTTTAACGGTGAGGGTCCACCCGTTCCCATTCCGAACACGGAAGTTAAGCTCACCAGTGCCGACAATACTTGTCTGGAGACGGACCGGGAAGATAGGTCAATGCCAACACAAAAAGCCGCAACCATTCGGTTGCGGCTTTTTGCTGTCTATTGCATGGTGATTTGGGCGCAGTTCTCTTGACATTTTTTGAAAAGTCAGTATACTGATGGTAGAATCAAGAAACGGGGGACTGCGCTATGAGAAGACATTCTTGGTCTAAGCTGGTCATGCTGCTTGTGGTGGTTTTGCTGCTGGGCGCTGTGCCGGCGGCTGCGTTTGCTGGGTTTGCAGATGTACCGGCGGACGCATGGTACGCGCCTGCGGTACAGACCTGCGCAGAGCGGGGACTGTTCCAGGGAACATCTCCGACCACCTTTTCACCGGAGCTATCTATGACCCGCGGTATGTTTGTGACAGTTCTTGGCCGGATGGAAAATATCGACCCGACACAGGCTGACGCCTCTGGTTTTATGGACGTTCCGGAGGACGCCTATTATGCGGGCTATATCGGCTGGGCTGCGCGCAGCGGAATCGTTGTAGGCGTTTCGGATTCCGTGTTTGAACCGGAACGCGCCATCAGTCGTCAGGAAATCTGCATGATTGTGCACCGTTATTTGGTTTGGAAGGACGTTTCTCTCCAAACCGTACCGTCTGCGCAATTTGCGGATGATGCGCAGATTGCCGAGTGGGCTAAGGAATCGGTGTATGTGTGCCGCAGCGCGGGGATCGTCCACGGTATGGGCGATAATCATTTTGCTCCGAACGTGACGGCTCGTCGCTGTGAGGCGGCACAGATTTTCAAAAATCTGCTTGCGGTTTTAGAAGATGCGCTCGAGCCGCAGCCGCCGGTTGAGCCGCAGCCGCCGGTTGAGCCGGAGATGCCCGCGATTCGCTATGTTGCGCACAGGGGTTATCATGTGCAGGCACCGGAAAATACGATGCCGGCCTTTGCGGCGGCGGCGGAGGCTGGCTATCAGTTCATGGAATCGGACGTCCACTTCACAAAGGACGGCGTGGCAGTTTTGTGCCATAACAGCACGATCAACGCTACAGCGCGCAATGCTGACGGCAGTAAAATCATTGGCGTGAAGTCGATCCGGTTCATGACATATGAGGAGCTGCTTCAGTATGATTTCGGCTTTGCGGCGGGTGAGGCATACCGGGGAACCAGAATTCCCACATTCCGGGAGTGGATCGCGTTCTGCCGGGAAGCGGATGTGACACCCTATATCGAGCTGAAGTCCAGCATGACGACGGAGCAGGTGCAGACGCTCATGCAGCTCGTGGAGGAAGCGGGGATGACGGATCGCGTCGTGTGGATCTCCTTCACATGGAATTTGCGGATGCTGCAAGATGTGGTTGCCGCGAACCCGGAGGCGGAGGTCGGACTACTGAGCAATGGACTTGCCAACACGACCGTGGCGATGGCGAAAACGCTGCAGACAGGGCAAAACCGCGTCTTTTTGGATGTGCTGCATACCGCCGTGAACCGGCTGTCGATGCAGCTTGCTGCGCAGGCCGGGCTGGAGGTCGAGGCATATACCGTGAATGATGCGGAGCTTGCGAATGCGCTGACGTCGCTCGGCGTCGTTGGAATTACGACAAATACACTGCTGCCGGCTGCAACAACAGCAGGGCCGATGCAGCTTCAGGATGCAGAGGCGATTGTAGCGCGTTTCGCGCAGGACTTTACCATGACACCTGAACTGGAGCCATAATAGAACTATGAGCGATTCGCTCCAGTCGAATGCAAAGCCGCAACCGAAAGGTTGCGGCTTTTTGCTGTCTGTGATAAGATTTGAGCCGAGGTGATCTTTTTGAAAATTCTGATGATCAACGGCAGCCCGCACCCGCGTGGCTGCACTTATATGGCGCTGCATGAGATGGAGCAGGTGCTTCAGGCGGCAGGCGCTGAAACGCAGATCCTGACCGTTGGCGCCGAGCAGGTGGGCGGCTGCACCGCCTGCGGTGGATGCAATGCGACCGGCCGCTGCGTGCGCGGCGGACTGGTGAACGATGCCATTGACGCGATGGAGACGGCGGACGCGCTCGTGCTCGCTTCCCCGGTACACTATGCCGGGATTTCCGGCGCGATGTCTGCTTTTTGTGACCGGTTGTTCTATGCCGGCGGCAGTTGGGCGAATAAGCCGTGCGCCTGCGTCGTCTCGGCGCGCCGCGCGGGCACGACGGCCGCGCTCGATCAGCTGGTCAAATACCCGATGATCTCGAATATGCCGGTCGTGTCCTCTCAGTACTGGCCGATGGTACACGGCGCGCGCCCGGAGGACGTCGCGCAGGACGAGGAGGGTCTGCAGACCATGCGCCAGCTTGCGCGCAATTTGCTCTGGCTGCTGCAGTGCATTGCAGCCGGCGATGCCGCCGGTGTCCCGCGGCCGGATACGGAAGCGCGCAAGTTCACCAATTTCATCCGCTGATCTGCAGCAGGATCACAAAAAGAGCCCCCGCAGGCACTGCCTGCGGGGGCTCTTTTGCTCGTTATGTACGGTGCATTCAGTCGTGCTTTTTCGCGCGGCGCTTGCCGGTCATGTGCTCGACGGTCAGGCACAGGACGGTCGTCGCGGGAATGACGGCCTTCGAATACGGAAAGTCCGGCGCACGATACTGCGCCATGAGCACGCGCAGCGCGCGCTCCTTGTCCGCGTCCGGCACGACCGAGATGCGGCCCTGACCAATGACGCTCTCGTACGTCATGGTGCAGTTGCCGTGCTCATCGTCGAGGATGAGCGCGTGCCCGCGGTCCATCTCGAACGCGACATTCGGATTTTTGGCAATGAGGTCGTACTTCGTGCCGGTGTTTGCGCCGTGGAAGTACAGGCGGACAGTCTCGCCGTCCACCTCCAGGCCGAAGTTCAGCGGCAGGATGTAGGGATACGGCTCGTCGTGCAGGGCGAGACGGCAGACGTCGCACCCGCGCATGACGGTGATGAGCTCCTGAAAATCGGTGATCTCTCGATCGGATCTGCGCATGGGAATGCTCCTTTCTGATTAGCCGACCGGCGGGCCAAGGCGCGCCAGCACGTCCTGAAAATAGTCCGGCAGGGGGCAGGAGAACGTCACGAGCTCGCCGGTGCGCGGGTGGAGAAAGCGCAGCGCCCGCGCGTGCAGGCACTGCCCGCTCAGGCCCTTTTCCGGCCGCTTGTGGCCGTAGACCAGGTCGCCGAGCAGAGGGTGACCGATGTGCGCCATGTGCACGCGGATCTGGTGCGTGCGGCCGGTCTCAAGCTCGCAGCGGATGTGCGTGTAGCCGTTGTAGCGTGCGATGACCGACCAGTGCGTGACAGCGCGGCGGGCGTTTTTCTGTGTCACGGCCATGCGCTTGCGATCCGTCGGGTGGCGGCCGATGGGCGCGTCGACCGTGCCGGAATCCTCGCGCAGATTGCCGCAGACAACGGCCTCATACGTGCGGGCCATGGTGTGGTCGGCCAGCTGCGCCGAGAGGGCGAGGTGCGCAAAGTCGTTTTTCGCCGCGACAAGTAGGCCGGACGTATCTTTGTCGATCCGGTGCACGATGCCGGGCCGCCGCTCTCCGCCGACGCCGGAGAGACTGTCGCCGCAGTGGGCGAGCAGGGCGTTGACGAGCGTGCCGTCCTCGTGGCCGGGCGCAGGGTGCACGACCATGCCGCGCGGCTTGTTGACGACGATGAGGTCGTCGTCCTCATACACCACGTCCAGCGGCAGGTCCTGCGCTACCAGCTCCGAGGGAGCGGCGTCCGGCAGCGTGACGACAAACGTGTCGCCCGGCGCGGTCTTATAGTTTTTCTTCACAGGTGCGCCGTCTTTCGTCACCGCGCCCTGCGCGAGCAGCCGCTGGGCGGCGCTGCGCGTGAGCTCGGGCAGAGAGCGTGCAAGGAGAGCGTCGATCCGCTCGGCGCTCTCCTGTGTTTGAATCGTTCGTTGTTCCATTAGAAATCCGAAAACTCCGCTAAAATGTCGTCGAGCGAATAGTGCTCGCCGTCCGCCGGGGCGGTGCCTTTTTCCTTGTCGCTGTCCGCGACTTCCGGTTCGGCCGGCGCGGCGGGCGTGCTGTTGAGATAGGCGAGCAGGGGGTCGTCCGGGGCTGTGTCCGCCGGTTTGACGGCGGGGGCAGCCGCCTTGGGCGTTTCCTGCACCGGTTTGGGGGCGGCAGGCGCTGCCGGGGCCTTTTTCGGCGCGGACGGCGCTGCCGGTGTCACCGGCTGCGCCTGCACGGGCGCGCGATCCCACGCCGCGAACGGGTCGTCTTTCGCCGGGGCGGGGGACACGGGCTGCGCGGCGGGCTTTTTCGGCGCAGCGGGCTGCTGTTTCCGTGCGGGCAGATGCAGCTTGTGCGCACGCGCAGGGGCGTCCGGGTGCTGACGGGACTTGTGCGCCTTCTTCGGCGCGGGCTCGCCCTCCTCGCTGCCGTCGCCCCGGTAGAAGATGACGTGCAGGCACAGTGTGATGCCGGCGACGACGATGAAGATATCCGCCAGGTTGAACACGGCGAAGCGCATGAACAGGAAGTTGAACATGTCTACCACGTAGCCGCTGAGGATGCGGTCGATGCAGTTGCCGACCGCGCCGGCGAGCACGAGCACGACCGACCAGCGGCCGACCTTGCCGTGCACGATATTGCGCCGCAGGCAGAACACCGCGATGGCGGCGAACACGACCGTGAAGATGACGAAGATCCAGTGCGGCGCGTGCTGCAGGATGCTGAAGGCAGCGCCGTTGTTGTGGATATTCGTCAGCTCCAGCACGCCGGGGATGAGCGTGACGTGCCCGGTGTCGAGCGGGATATTGAGCGTGACCCAGTACTTCAGGCCTTGGTCAGCGATGAGGATCAGGATGGCTACGATGGCATACCACATAGCGGTTCCTCGCTTTCGGATCAGGATTTTGGGATCGGAATTTTACTCCGCCTTCTGCGCGGCGACGACGGCGGCGCAGCGCGGGCACAGACCGGTCTCGGGGTCGGCCTGCTCGGAGTGCATCCAGCAGCGCGGGCACTTGGTGCCGGGCGCATTGTGCACGGAGATGTGCAGGCCGGGGAAGTTCGTGCCGGTGCCGGTGACGGCGTCAGCCGGCACGTCGCCGCCGACGAGGCACTGCGACACGATGAGCAGCTCGGGCAGGTTCATGCTCTGCACGTCGTCGAGCGCGGCCTTGGCGGCATCGTCGTCGGCGCGCAGCGTCACGGCAGCCTCGAGCGGCTTGCCGATGCGCTTTTCGGCGCGGGCGGCCTCGAGCACGCCGTTGACGTCCGTGCGGACGCGGATCAGCTGATCCCACTTGGCGAGCTCGTCGTCGCTGAGCGCATAGGCGTCGAACGGCTGATTCATGACGTTGAGCAGCACGTTGCGCGCGTCGTCCTCGGCGCGGTGCGGCATGGCCAGCCAGATCTCGTCGCAGGTGAAGGCGAGGATCGGCGCGAACATCTTTGTCATGCTGTCGAGGATGAGGAACAGCGCCGTCTGCGCGCTGCGGCGCTTGAGGCCGTTGCGCTCCTCGCAGTAGAGGCGGTCCTTGATGATGTCGAGGTAGAAGCTCGAGAGCTCCACGACGCAGAAGTCGTTGATCGCGTGCGAGACCGCGTGGAATTCATAGTTGTCATACGCTTTGGCCACGCGGCGGATGAGGTCGTTGAGCTTCGTGATGGCCCAGCGGTCGAGCGGAAGCATATCCTCCGGCGCGACGAGATGCTCGGCGTCAAACCCGTCGAGGTTGCCGAGGCAGTAGCGCGCGGTGTTGCGGAACTTGAGGTAGTTTTGCGTCAGCTGCTTGAAGATCTCCTTGGAGCAGCGCATATCGGCGTGGTAGTCGGCGCTGCCCGCCCACAGTCGCAGCATGTCGGCGCCGAACTCGTTGATGATCTCGGCCGGATCCATGCCGTTGCCGAGCGACTTGTGCATGGCCTTGCCCTCGCCGTCGACCGTCCAGCCGTGGGTCAGACACTCGCGGTACGGAGCGCCCTTGCCGAGCGCGCCGACGGCCACGAGCAGAGACGACTGGAACCAGCCGCGGTACTGGTCGCCGCCCTCGATATACATATCCGCCGGCCAGAAGCCCTGGTCGCGCTGCATGGCGGCAACGTGGGTAGAGCCGGAGTCGAACCAGCCGTCGAGCGTGTCGGTCTCCTGCGTGAAGTGCTTGCCGCCGCAGTGCGGGCAGGTGAAGCCTTCGGGCAGGATGTCGGCCGCCGGGCGGTCGAACCAGGCGTTGCTGCCTTCCTTTTCAAAGAGCTTGGCCACGGCGTCGATGCTCTCTTCATTGCACACGGGCTTGTGGCAGTCGTCGCAGTAGAACACCGGGATCGGCAGACCCCAGCGGCGCTGGCGGGAGATGCACCAGTCGGCGCGCTCGCGGATCATGGCGGCCATGCGCTCTTTGCCCCAGGCGGGAAGCCAGCGCACGTTCTCGCACGCGGCGACGGCCTCCTCCTTGAACGAATCGACGGAGCAGAACCACTGCGGCGTGGCGCGGAAGATGATCGGCTGCTTGCAGCGCCAGCAGTGCGGATAGCTGTGCACGATGTCCTCGGATGCGAACAGAGAGCCGGCTTCCTTCATGTCCGCGAGGATGACGGGGTTGGATTCCTCCGTGGTCATGCCGGCGTACTTGCCGGCGTAGTCGGTGTGGCGGCCCTGATCGTCCACGGGCACGACCATGTCCATGCCGTAGCGCTTGCAGGTCAGGTAGTCGTCCGCGCCGAAGCCGGGCGCGGTGTGCACGCAGCCCGTGCCGGAATCCATGGTGACGTAATCCGCCAGCACCAGGCGCGAGGTCTTGGGCAGGAACGGATGGTCGGCGAGCATATTCTCGAAGAAGTCGCCCGGATGCTGCTCGAGCACCTCATAGCTGTCGAAGCCGCCGATGTGCATGACCTTCTCGGTCAGGGCGTCGGCCATGATATACACCTCGCCGTTCGGGGCCTGCACGAGGTTATACAGCTCGCGCGGGTTGAGCGCGATGGCGAGGTTGCCGGGCAGCGTCCAGATCGTCGTCGTCCAGATGACGAAGAAGAGCTTGCTGTGGTCAACGTTCGGCAGCTTGCCGAGATCGTCGTGCATCGGGAACTTCACGTACACGGTCGTGCACGGATCGTCCTGATACTCGATCTCCGCCTCGGCGAGGGCGGTCTCGTCGTGGGCGCACCAGTACACGGGCTTGAGGCCCTTGTAGATGTGGCCGTTTTGATACATCTTGCCGAACACGCGCACCTCGTCGGACTCAAAGCCCTTGTTCATGGTCTTGTAGGGGTGCTCCCAGTCGCCCATGACGCCCATGCGCTTGAAGCCGGCCATCTGGCGGTCGATGTATTTCTGCGCATAGTCGTGGCACGCGCTGCGGAAATCGGCGATGCTCATGGCCTTGTGGTTGAGCTTCTGCTCCTTGATGATGGCGCTCTCGATGGGCATGCCGTGGTTGTCCCAGCCGGGGATGTAGGGCGTGTAGTAGCCGCGCATGGCGTAGGAGCGGATGATGAAGTCCTTGAGCGCCTTGTTGAGCGCGTGGCCCATGTGGATGTCACCGTTAGAGAACGGAGGGCCGTCGTGCAGGCTGAAGCGCGGCTTGCCGTCGTTCTTTTTGAGCATTTCGTGGTACAGGTCCATGTCGTACCAGCGCTGGAGCATCTCGGGCTCCCGCTTGGCAAGGCCGGCACGCATGGGGAAGTCTGTTTTCGGCAGATTGATCGTGGCGTTGAAATCGTTCTTGGACATGGTTCTATTTTTCTCCTCTCAGAGTTGTATTTCCATCAAAAATTGCGCAGGGCGGTACGGCACCGGCCGTCCCGCCCTGGTTGATTGCATGTTCACTCAGCTGTTATGCAAGAAGTGATAAAGCTGCGTGGCGTCATCTGCTGCACTGTCGGCCGCGGTGTCGTCGGTCTCCACCGGCTGCGCCTCCACAGGGGCGGCGGACACGTGGGCTGCTTGCGCAGGCTGCTCGACGGCCGGGGCTTCCGGCTGCGCGGGCTGCTCGACCGGCGCGGACACCGGCTCGGCCGGGGCTGCGCTCACGCTCGCCGGCTGCGCAGCAGGCTGCGCGGCCGCGGTTTTCGACCCGGAGAGCTTATCCAGGTACTCGAGCTGATTCATGCACAGATTACGCACATCTTCCAGAAATTTTGCGCAGGACGTTTTGGCGTTGAGGAGTTTGGCTTCCTCGTTGGCGGTTTCGTGCTGGAGGCCGCCAAGTATTCGGTCGGACGTGTTCTTGGCCTCACCGAGTATCTTGTCGGCGCGGGCCTGGGCATCGTCCTCTATCTGCTTGCCGACCTTCTGGGCCGACAGTATGGCCAGACGCATGGCGTCTTCGCTGGCGCGGTACTCTTCTATCTTATCGACCAGCACCTTCATCTTGCCCTTGAGCACGGCAACTTCCTTCTGCGCGTTGGCAAGCTCGGTGGCCACTTCTTCCTGATAGTTCTGCACGGCGGCCATGTCGTATCCGCCGAACATCGCTTTTTCAAACGTTTTTTCCCGAATATCCTGAGGAGTCATGTTGGATAGTCCTCCATTCTTTCTATAGGTGTACTACACGATAGGCGCTGTCAGAGACAGTATGCCCGGATTTACAGGTGAAACTCGCCCGACTCCATATCGTCGAGCTGGTCGCCCATGAGGTCGACATTGAATGGCGTGATGATATACGTCGCGCTGGCCACGCGGCGGATCTTGCCGTCCTGCGCGTAGGCGACGCCGGACAGAAAGTCGATCAGCCGGCGGGCGACCGCCGGATCGGTCTTTTCCAGGTTGAGGAGCACGGCGCGGCGATCGCGCAGATGCTCCGCGATCTCGGACGCGGCTTCAAACTGCTTCGGCGCAGCGACCACGACCTTGAGCTGGCCGCCGCCGTTGTTGAGATTGACGACCTTGTCGGCCGCGCGGCTGTCGCCTCTCGGCGCATAGCTCGGCGCGGGGCGCTCCGATTCCGACAGCTCGTCGTGCACGAAGGCGCTCCTTTTCGGTGCGGGCGCCGGGCGGCGGGCCGCAGCCGGACGCGCCTGCGCCGGACGGGCCTGTGCCGGGCGGGCCGGCGCGGGCTCTTCCGCGACCGGGATTGCTTCATCCTCATCATCGAAAAACTCGTCGTCGTCATCATACGGACGGGTCATTTTTTTCAGTTCATCCAAAAATCCCATTCGGGACCCCCCTTTACGTGCCGGCGGCTGCCGTGCCGCTGCACTGATCTCTGCGGAGTGTGCCGAGACGGCGCTCAGTGCCGGGAATAATCCCGCGCGCCAAAAATCGACGAGCCGACGCGCACCATGTTCGCGCCGGCGGAAATGGCGTCTTCAAAGTCTCCGCTCATACCCATGGACAGAAAGTCCATAAAAACATTATCGTATTTTTTTCTGCCGATGTCAACAAAAAGCTCATGCATTTTCGCAAAATATGCATGATTTCCGTCGGAAGTTTCTGCCACGGGCGGGATCGCCATCAGGCCGCGGACGCGAATATGCGCGCAGCCGGCGGCCGTTTCCAGCAATTCCGGCAGGGCGGCGGGGGCCACGCCGCTCTTGGCGGCCTCGCCGCCGATGTTCACTTCCAGCAGGATGTCCTGCACAATGCCCTGCCCGGCCGCGCGCTTTTCGATCATGGCCAGAAGCTCCGGCGAATCCACCGACTGGATGAGATCGACCTTGCCCACGACCTGCCGGACCTTGTTCGTTTGCAGGTGGCCGATGAAGTGCAGCGGCGCGCCGGTGTAGGCGCCCTGGGCGAGCTTTTCGGTCATTTCCTGCACGCGGTTCTCGCCGCAGGCGTCGATCCCGGCGGCGACGGCTTCGCGCACGCGCGCGGCGTCGTTCATCTTCGTTGCGGCCACGAGCGTGATGTCGGCGCCCGTGCGGCCCGTAGTGCGGGCGGCGGCGTCGATGCGCGCGCGGATGGCGGCAATGTTTTCGGCAATGGTGCTCATAGTGGGTGACGCCTCCTTATTTCACGACCTGCCCGTTGGACAGGCCCTTGCCGGTGACGACGATCTCGTTGCCGGCGCGCAGGGCGTTGCTCTCCGTGCTCTGGGCGACGAGACAGTAGTCGTCGGTCTGATAGATGATCTCGATCGGTTTTTTCTCCAGCTGCGCCGCCGTGACGACGTAGACGAACGCCTGCCCGTCATCGTTCATATGCACGGCCTTGAGCGGGACGCGCAGGCCGGTGTGCTCGCTGTAGACGACGTCGGCCGTCGTCTTGCGCATGGCCAGCGTGTCAGAAAGCGCCGCGTTGCACGCGAACACGACGGCGACCTTGCCGCTGTCGTCCGGCTCGCTCTTGCTCATCACGGTCGCCGAGACGGTGCCGGTGTAATGCTGCGGAAAGTCGAGCGTGGCGCTGCCGTTCAGGTTCAGGCGGTCGGCGTCAGCCTTGTTCATGACGGAGGCGAAGTACCACTTTTTTGCCGTGACGAGCTTGCCGATCGCGTTGGCGGGCGTAGCAGGGGTCGTGCGCTCGAGCGCGTCCACGCCGTCGGGCGTGAGGTTTTCGAGCATGTCCGGCGTGAGCGATTCGTATCCGTCGGTCGTGGACGTGAACAGGCCCGCGGCCGGGGCCGTGATGCTGCCGCGGCCTGCGCCGGCGTTTTCGAGCTGGTGCAGCTCGGCATTGAGCGCATCGAGGTCGCCCTGCGAGACGGTGCCGGTCGCAGAGCCGAAGAGCAGGGAGCTGAGATCCATGCAGAGGTCGTCCAGCTCCGAGGTGCTGCCGGCGGAGACGGCGGCGTTGAGCTGCAGGATGGCGCTGCGCACGTCGCTGTCGCGGTCGGACGCGCCGGAGGCGCTGCCCGCGCGTGAGAGCAGGCTCGAGACGTAGGCGATCTCTTTTTTCAGCTCGCGGGCGCGGCTGGCGCTGTCGAGCGCGGCCTTGGAGTCCACGCCGATGGCGATCTCGCCGCCGCTTGCGACCTCCTTGCCGTCGTCCACGGACAGGGACAGAAATTCCTTGTCCGAGGCGATGACCTGCTCCTCGCGCACGACGATGCCGCTGGCCTGTCCGCTCTCGCTGACGGTCACGAGCACCGCCGGGGCGGTGGCGTAGGATTGCTGTGTCGAGCGAAACAGGTACACGCCCAGATACACAAGCATGGCCGCGAAGAGCACGAACATGGCGATGTTCGTGAAGGTATTCGTTTTCTTCAAATCCGGCCCTCCTTTCGGCGGGGGGCGGCGGGGAAATCAGCCCTGCGGCTCGAGCGAGACCGGCCGCGCCGGGGCGACCGTCGAGATCGCGTGCTTGTAGATCATCTGCTGCCGGCCGTCGGCGTCGATGAGCACGACGAAGCTGTCAAAGCTGCGCACAACGCCGCGCAGCTGAAACCCGTTCATGAGAAACAGGGTCACGGGGATCTTTTCCCGCCGGATGTAGTTGAGGAATGCGTCCTGAAGGTTCTGTGTCTTTTGCATGATCGCCGCTCCTTTGGCCGGAGCGGATACACATTTATTTATCATAGCACAATCTGCCGCTCCGTGAAATAGTGAATTTATACAAATCCGGTCGAAATGGCAGTTTCCTCCGGATTTGTACAGGCCACTATTCTATACCGCGGCCGGATAAGAATTGCGTCGAAAGGCGGCACGCCCGGTCCATGTCCGGCGTTTTTTCGTGCCGGATCCAGAACAGGTCCGGATCGCGCCGCAGCCACGTGAGCTGGCGCTTGGCATAGCGCCGGGAGGCGAGCTGGATGGCGGCGACGGCGTCCTGCGGCGATGCCTCGCCCCGCACGGCGGCGACGGCCTCCTTGTAGCCGATGGCCTGCATGGCCGTGCAGTCGGCCGGGACACCGGCGGCCAGCAGCGCGCGCACCTCGTCGAACAGGCCCTGGCGCACCATGGCGTCCACGCGCCGGTCGATGCGGTCGTAGAGATCCTGCCGGTCGGCGAAATCGAGCGCGATCTTCGCCGCGTCGTACCGCGGCGGCACGGCGCGGGTCTCGGCGTCGTGCTGCGTGATGGTCTTGCCCGTGAGGATGTAGACCTCCATGGCGCGCACGATGCGTTTCTTGTCCGCGGGGTGGAGCCTGGCCGCCCGCTCGGGGTCGACCTTGCACAGCTCGCCGAGCAGGCCCTCGCCGCCGATCTCGTCATAGCGCTCGCTCAGCTCCTGCCGCAGCGCGGTGTCGGCCGTGCCGTCGGCGAACGTGCGCCCGGCGATGAGCGAGTCGATGTACAGCCCCGTACCGCCGACGACGATCGGCAGTTTTCCCCGCGCGAGAATATCGTCCACGCAGGCGGCCGCCTGCGCCGCATAGCGCGAGACGGAGTAGTTTTCCGCGGGGTCGGCGATGTCGATCATGTGGTGCGGCACGCCCTGCATCTCTTCCGGCGTGGGCTTGGCCGTGCCGATGTCCATGCCGCGGTAGATCTGCATCGAGTCGGCCGAGACGACCTCGCCGCCCAGGCGCTGCGCGAGCGCCACGCCGAGCGCGGTCTTGCCCGAGGCGGTCGGGCCGGTGATGACGACAAGTTTTGGCTGCATCGTGGCAGTCTCCTTTCCGTGAGGGAGAATTCAAAAAGATTATGTTGAAAAGTATTAGAAATGTGTTAGAATGAAAGCACATTTCCCAGTTTTCAAGAAGGTGAACCCATGAAGATCAAAATTTCTGCCGACAGCACGTGCGATCTTTCGCCGGAGCTGATCGAGCGCTACCACATCGGCATCACGCCGCTGTACATCATCCGCGGCGAGGAGACCCTGCGCGACGGCATCGACGTGCGTCCCGAGGAGCTCTACGAGTACGCAAATGCCACGGGCAAGCTCTGCAAGACCGCGGCGGTGAACGTGTCGGACTATCTGGCGTACTTCGCCGCGTGCCGGGAGGAATATGACGCCGTGATCCACTTCACGATCTCGAGCGACATGTCCGCCTGCTACCAGAACGCCTGCATCGCGGCGCAGGAGTTTACGAACGTCTACCCCGTGGACTCGCGCAACCTCTCGACCGGCATCGGCCACCTGGTGCTCGACGCGGCCGAGATGGCCGAGCAGGGCATGGACGCGGCCGACATCGCATCGGCGCTGGAGAAAAAGCGCGAGAAGCTCGATGTCAGCTTCGTGATCGACACGCTGGAGTATCTCAAGCGCGGCGGCCGCTGCTCGGCGCTCGTGGCCATGAGCGCCAACCTCCTGCACCTCAAGCCGTGCATCGAGGTCAAGGACGGCAAGATGGGCGTCGGCCACAAGTACCGCGGCAAGCTCGAAAAGTGCTACGTGCAGTACATCGAGGAGCGGCTCAAGGGCCGCGACGACATCGACTGCCACCGCATCTTCATCACGGATTCCGGCATCGACGAGGCCACGTGGAAGGAGCTTGAGCGCGTCGTGCGCGCGTGCCAGCCGTTCGAGGAGGTTCTCCACACGCGGGCCGGCTGCACGGTGTCGAACCACTGCGGCCCCGGCTGCATGGGCATTTTGTACTATCACAAGTAAACGAAGCTGTACAGGCTGACAGGGAGCGCGTTCCGGCGCTCCCTGTAGTCTTTTTAAACAATGCGCTTGAAGAGCTTGTCCAGCTCCCGGTGCGTGAGCGTCACGGCGACGGGGCGGCCGTGCGGGCAGTATTTCACCTCGCCCGCGCACACCGCGTCCGCCAGACGCAGCAGCTCCTCGGGTTCGGTCTGCCAGCCGGCCTTGATGGCGGCCTTGCACGCCACGGTCTTGAGCACCTCGTCGCGCACGGATTGCGCGTCCATGTGCGCGCCGTGGCGCAGCTGCGCGCAGATCTCCTCGAGCGCGGGCAGCGCGTCCGCCGCGTCGAGCTGCGCGGGCACGCCGCGCAGAATGTAATCATTGCGGCCGAACGGCTCGAGCGTGAAGCCGAGCTCCGCGAGCACGTTGCCGTACTGCTGCAGCACGTCGGCATCGCTCGCGTCCGGCGTGAAGGGCAGCGGCTCGAGCAGCGTCTGCGATGGGATGTCGGCCGGGCTCTGCCGCAGGCGGTCAAAGTTGATGCGCTCGTGCGCCGCGTGCTTGTCAATGAGGATGAGCGTCTCGCCCTTTTCGACGAGGATGTAGGTGTGCATCGCCTCGCCGATCAGGCGGGCGGGCGGCTCGGCCGGGGGCGCGGCGCTCTCGAGCGGGGAGGACGTTTCCGCCTCCGGCTCGATGGCGGTCTGCACGATCTGCGCGGCCGGCATAGCCGGCTCGGGTGCGGCCGGTGTGGCCGGCATGGGGCGCGCGGGCGCGGAAAACACCGGCAGCGGGGTCACGCGCGGCGCGGCGAAGGCCGACGCCGTCGGCGAGCGGAGCGCGGCCGTCTCCTCCGCCGGGGCGGCGGGGGTATAGGTGCGCGCGGGCGCAAATGCCGGCGCTACGGGCGCGGCCGGGGCTGCTTTCGGCGCAGCCGGCACGAACGGGTCTGCCTTCGGCGCGGGCGCCGGTCTGGCAGCCGCCTTCGCCAGCGTGGTCACAGGCGCTTTTTCCGCTTCGAGCGCGGCGCGCGCGCCGTAATACACGGCGTCAAACACCGCGCGCTCGTGCGTGAACTTTACCTCGGTCTTAGCCGGGTGGACGTTCACGTCCACGGCCGCACAGCTGAGCTCCACATACAGCACGCACGCGGGGAAGCGGCCCACGAGCAGCGTGTTGCGGTAGGCCTGTTCGAGCGCGGCCTGCAGTGCGGCGGAGCGGATCCACCGGCCGTTGCAGAAGAAGTACTGCTGCGCGCGGCTGCCGCGCCCGGCGGCGGGCGAGGAGATGAAGCCATGCACACGCGCGCCGTCGGCCTCGCCCTCGCAGGGCAGCAGGCTCATGGCGAGGTCGCGCCCGAGCAGACTGTAGACGCAGCTGTCGAGCTTGTTGTCGCCGGGGGAGAAGAAGACCTCCTCCCCGTCGCGGATGCAGCGCACGGACACGTCCGGCCGGCCGAGCGCGCACCGCAGCGCGGCGGCGGCGCAGGCCGCGCCTTCCGCGCGGTCGGACTTCAGGAATTTGCGCCGCGCGGGCGTGTTGAAAAACAGGTCGCGCACGATCATCGTCGTGCCCTCGGGGCAGCCGGTCTCGTACATGTCCTGAATGTCGCCCGCGTCGAGCGTCATGTGCGTGCCGGATGCCGCGCCGCGCTGCCGCGTCGTGAGCGTGATGTGCGACACGGCGCTGATCGCGGCCAGCGCCTCGCCGCGAAAGCCCATCGTGCCGATGGCCTCGAGCCCCTGCTCGTCGTGCAGCTTGCTCGTCGCGTGGCGCAAAAACGCGATGCCCGCGTCCTCGGGCGCCATGCCGCAGCCGTCGTCCGTCACGCGCAGATACGTCGCGCCGCCGCCGCGCAGCTCCACCGTCACGGTGCGGGCCCCGGCGTCAAATGCGTTTTCCACCAGCTCCTTGACCACCGAGGCGGGCCGCTCCACGACCTCGCCCGCGGCGATCAAATCCGCCAGATGCGGAGAGAGAATTTGAATATCGGGCATCGTTTGCCCTCCTTTAAGTACAGTCCATGGGGCGCGTGCGCCCCGCGCGTATATTATAAAGGATTGTCATTGAAAATTCCACCGCGAAATGCTACAATATTCTATCACACTTCAAATTTTATCCGGCCAGGCCGGACAGGCAGGAGCATCGCATGAGCTATCAGAGAACGGAGATCCCCGAATCGGACATCCAGCACCAGTTGGATATCTGCGCGCAGCTGCGCGCGCACTTTACCGCCGGCGGCCGCCAGCCGCTGGCCATGGTCGATACCTACGGATGCCAGCAGAACGAGGCCGACAGCGAAAAGCTGCGCGGTTATCTGCGCGCCATGGGCTTTGATTTCACACAGGACGAATTCGCGGCCGACGTCGTCGTCATGAACACCTGCGCCGTGCGCGAGCACGCCGAGACGCGCGTGTTCGGCAACGTCGGCGCGCTGACGCATACCAAGGCGCGCAACCCCAACCAGATCATCGCGGTCTGCGGCTGCATGGCGCAGCAGGAACACGTGGCCGAGAAGCTGAAAAAGTCCTACCGCATCGTCGACCTCGTCTTCGGCCCGCACGAGCTGTGGCGCTTCCCGGAGCTGCTGCGCACCGTCTGCACCGAGCACCGGCGGGTGTTTGCCATCGCGCCGGCGGACGGCAGCGTGGCCGAGGGCATCCCCCAGCAGCGCGACGGCAGCGTCAAGGCATGGCTGTCGATCATGTACGGGTGCAACAACTTCTGCACCTACTGCATCGTGCCGTATGTGCGCGGGCGCGAGCGCTCCCGCCATCCGGACGAGATCGAGCGCGAGGCGCGCGAGCTCGTCGCGGCGGGCTATAAGGACATCACGCTCCTGGGGCAGAACGTCGACTCCTACGGCCGCGACCTCGACGAGGACGTGGACTTTGCCGACCTCATCCGGCGGCTCAACGCCATCCCGGGCGACTTTGTCATCCGCTTCATGAGCAGCCACCCGAAGGACGCGACGGAAAAGCTCTTCCGCGCCATGGCCGAGTGCGAAAAGTGCGCGCACCAGATGCACCTGCCCGTGCAGAGCGGCAACGACCGCGTCCTGCACGCGATGAACCGCGGCTACACGCGCGAGAAATATCTGGCGCAGGTGGCGCTCGCGCGGCAGTACATGCCCGATCTTGTGCTCACGACGGACATCATCGTGGGTTTCCCCGGCGAGACGGACGCCGAATTTGACGACACGCTCTCGCTCATCGAGACCGTGCGCTACGACGCGATGTTCACCTTCATCTACTCGCCGCGCGTCGGCACGCCGGCGGCGAAGATGCCCGACCCCTACACCCGCGCACAGAAGCAGGTGCGCTTTGACGCGCTCGTCGCGGCGGCCAACCGCATCTCGGAGGAAAAGCACCGCGCCTATGAGGGCAGCGTGCAGCGCGTGCTCGTCGACGGGGCCGACGGCCGGGGCGACCATCCGCTCACGGCGCGCACGAAGGGCGGCCGCCTCGTGCATATGCGCGGGGACGCATCCCTTGTCGGCCGGTTCGTGGACGTGAAGATCACCGGAAGCAACACCTGGGCGCTCTATGGCGAGGAGGTATGACGCATGGCGGAACTGACGCCGATGAAGCGGCAATATTATGAGATCAAGCAGCGCAACCCCGACTGCCTGCTGTTTTTCCGGCTGGGTGATTTCTATGAGATGTTCGACGACGACGCGCGCCTGGCTGCGCGCGAGCTCGACCTCACGCTCACGACGCGCGACCGCAATGTCGAGGATCCGGCCGAGCGCACGCCCATGTGCGGCGTGCCGTACCACTCGGCCGAGGCGTACATCGGCCGCCTGATCGCCAAGGGCTACAAGGTGGCCATCTGCGAGCAGCTGGAAGACCCCGCGCTGGCCAAGGGGCTGGTCGACCGCGACGTGATCCGCATCATCACGCCTGGCACAGTCACGGCCTCGTCCATGCTCGAGGAGAACAAATCGAACTACCTCTGCGCGGTGTATCTCAGCGGGCAGTCCGGCGGCACGGCGTTCTGCGACCTCTCGACGGGGGAATTCTGCGCCGCGAACTACCCGGCCGACGCCGTGAGTCACATCCTCAACGAGCTCGGCCGCTTCGCTCCGCGCGAGGCCGTGTGCGCCGACGCGGCGGCGGAACATGACGACATCCGCACCTTCCTCACCAAGCGCCTCGGCAGCCTGGTCGAGGCGGGCGGCGACCGGTTTGAATACATGGCGGCGGCTGCGCGCGTGTGCGAGCAGTTCGGCGTGCAGAGCACGGACGCGCTCGGTCTCGGCGAGGCGCCGGCGGCCGTGTGCGCGGCCGGGGCGCTGCTGGCCTACCTGCACGAGACGCAAAAGTGCGACCTCGGCCACATCCGGCGGCTGGAGCTGCTGGGCGACGACCACTACATGGAGCTGGACTACACCACGCGCCGCAACCTGGAGCTGACGGAAAACCTCCGCTCCGGCGAAAAGCGCGGCAGCCTCCTCTGGGTGCTCGACAAGACGAAAACGCCCATGGGCGGCCGCCTGCTGCGCGCGTGGGTGGAGCGCCCGCTGCTCAGCCCCGTGCAGATCCGCCGCCGCCTCGGCGCGGTGGAGGAGCTGGTGGGCGACAACGTCCTGCGGGGCGAACTCATCCGCTGCCTGCGCGAGATCGGCGACATGCAGCGCCTCGTCTCCCGCGCGGTGTACGGCTCTGCCAACGGGCGCGACCTGCACGCGCTGGCCCTGTGCTGCGCGCAGCTGCCGAACCTGACAGCGCTGCTGAAAGACGTGCACAGTGCGGCCCTGCGCGATATTGCGCAGATGGACACGCTCGCCGATCTCTGCGCGCGCATCGACCGCGCCATCTGCGACGAACCGCCGTTTTCCGTGCGCGAGGGCGGCATCCTCCGCCCAGGCTACAGCGAGGAGGTCGACCGCCTGCGCAACGTGCGCGACCACGGCGCGCAGACCGTCGCCGAGCTCGAGCAGCGCGAGCGCGAGCGCACCGGCGCGAAAAAGCTCAAGGTCGGCTACAACAAGGTTTTTGGCTACTACATCGACATTCCCAACAGCGCGGGCGTCACCGAGCTGCCGGACGACTATATCCGCAAGCAGACGCTGGTGTCGAGCGAGCGCTATTTCACGCGCGAGCTCAAAGACCTCGAGAACACGCTCCTGACGGCGCGCGAGCGCATCGCGGAGCTGGAGTACACGCTCTTCAACGAGGTGCGCCAGCTCGTCGCGGGCGAGGTCGCGCGCGTGCAGGCGGCGGCGGACGCCGTTGCCCGGCTCGACGCGCTGTGCTCGCTGGCGGAGACGGCGGTGAAAAACCACTATGTCTGCCCCGAGGTTGATCTCTCGCGCACGCTCGATATCCGCGAGGGGCGTCACCCCGTTGTCGAGCAGGCGCAGAAGGACAGTCTCTTTGTCCCGAACGACACGTTCCTCAACGACGCGGACGACCGCGTCGCCATCGTGACCGGGCCGAACATGGCCGGTAAATCCACGTATATGCGCCAGACCGCGCTCATTGTGCTCATGGCGCAGATGGGCTCGTTCGTCCCGGCCAAGAGCGCCGTCATCGGCGTGGTCGACCGCGTGTTCACGCGCATCGGCGCGTCCGACGATCTCGCCGCCGGGCAGAGCACGTTCATGGTCGAGATGAGCGAGATGGCCAACATCCTCCGCCACGCCACGGCGCAGAGCCTGCTCATCCTTGATGAGATCGGCCGCGGCACGTCCACCTACGACGGCATGGCCATTGCCCGCGCGGTGCTCGAATACTGTGCAGACCCCCGCCGCCTCGGCGCCAAGACCATGTTCGCCACGCACTACCATGAGCTGACCGCGCTCGAGCAGACGCTGCCCGGCGTGCGCAACTACAACATCACGGCCAAAAAGCAGGGCGGCACGCTGCTGTTCCTGCGCAAGATCGTCGCCGGCGCGGCCGACGACAGCTACGGCATCGAGGTCGCCAAGCTCGCCGGCGTGCCCGACGCGATCATTACGAAGGCCAAGACCTACCTGCGCGAGCTGGAGTCCGGCGCGACGGAGCTGGCCGCGCCCGCCCACGCGGCGCAGGATGCGGCGCAGATGACGCTCGGCGACGCGGCCGGGGACGAAATCGCCGAGCAGCTGCGCAGCATCGACCTCAACACGATCACGCCACTCGAGGCCATGCGCCTGCTCTTTGAGCTGCAGCAGAAAGCGAGGGGCTGACGTGCAACATCCCAACACGGCGTGGACAGACCCCATGCCGCGCGGCGCGCGCATCGCGGGCTGGGTGTATTTCCCCATCCATGCGGTCGTGCTGCCGCTGACGCTCGGCATGCTGCTCCTGGCGGTGCTCGGCGAGCAGCCGTCGGACATCACGTGCAACGTGGTGTATTATCTCTGCGGCCTCGTGTTCACGCTCATCGCCATGTGGCGGTTTCTGCGCCGCAGCTTTGACACGATGGTCGGCAGCATCCTGCGCTGCATCGGCATGATGTTTGCCGCCTACGGCATCGACGTGCTGCTCTCGCTCGTGCTGCAGCTCGGCACGAGCCTCATCGGCGAGCTGCCCGTGCCGAACAACGACGCCGTGACTGGCCTCGCCCGGACGGACTACAAGCGCATGATCGCCGTCGCGGTGCTCATGGCGCCGCTCGTGGAGGAGTGCCTGTTTCGCGGCGTGGTCTTCGGCACGATCCGGCCGCGCAGCCGCTTTTGGGCCTATGCCGCGTCGATCGCGTTCTTCTCGCTCTACCATGTCTGGCAGTATGTGCTCGTGTATCAGGATCCGAAGCTGCTGCTCTCGGCGCTGGCGTATGTGCCGGTGTCGGCCGCGCTCACGTTCTGCTATGAGCAGACGCGCTCGATCTGGCCGCCGGTGTTTTTCCACATGTGCATCAACGCGCTCTCACTCACGGTGCTCACCGGGTGAAGGCAGAAAAAACCGCCGCTTTCCGAAGAGGAAAGCGGCGGTTTTGAGTTTGTCGGAAAAACCGGAGGTTTTCCCGACAAAAGGCTTGCAGCCTGCTGCGCGCAGAATTTGTACGCCGATGGCGCACAAATTCCACACTTGCAGTCTGAGAAGTATTTTCTCTCACGCACATGTCGCGCGAGAAAATGATTGCACTTTTTTGCCGCCTGCGGGCGGCAAACTCTGCGAGGCTTTTTATGCTTCTGCTTTTTCGTACACGCAAAACTGATAGCCCACGCCGTCGTGCTCCGCGCGCGGCTCGGCGGATACGCAGCGCCACGCGGGGTCGGCGTCCAGATCCGGAAAAAACACGTCCGAGTGGGGCGCGGCGTCGATTTTCGTGACGTATACGCGCGTCAGGTGGGGAAACATCTGCTGAAACACGCTGTCTCCGCCGATGACGAAGCAGCGGTCATACTGCGCGGCGGCGGCCGCGGCCTCCGCCGGGGAGTGCACCACCTGCGCGCCCTCGATCACGATGTTCTGCCGCGTGAGCACGAGGTTTTCGCGCCCCGGCAGCGGCCTGCCGCCCGGAAAATCGTCCAGCGTGCGCCGGCCGACGATCACGGCCGCGCCCATCGTCAGCTCGCGAAAGCGGCGGCGGTCGGCCGGGATCACGAGCGGCTGCGTGCCCTTGGCCCCGATGCCCCAGTCGGCATAGACGGCGACGATCGCATCCATGGCTCAGTCCCCCTTACACCGCGATGGGGATCTTCCCCGTGAACTCGCTGTATTCGTACCCCTCGACGCGGAAGCTGTCGCGGGTGAAGGCGTAAAAATCGTGCACGTCTGGGTCGATGAAAAACTGCGGTGCCGGTTTCGGCTCGTTCTGGATCAGCTGCTCGATGACCGGCACGTGGCGGTCGTAGATGTGCGCGTCGGCAATGACGTGCACCAGCTCGCCCGCCTGTAGACCGGACACCTGCGCGAACATGTGCACGAGCACGGCGTACTGCACGACGTTCCAGTTGTTCGCCGCGAGCATGTCCTGGCTGCGCTGGTTGAGGATGGCGTTGAGCGTGTTGCCCGAGACGTTGAACGTCATCGAGTACGCACACGGATAGAGCGCCATCTCGTGCAGATCCTCGAACGTATAAATATTCGTCAGGATGCGGCGGGAGGCAGGGTTGTGCTTCAGGTCGTAGAGCACGCGGTCCACCTGGTCGAATTCACCCTCGGGATACTGGTGCTTGACGCCGAGCTGGTAGCCGTAGGCCTTGCCGATCGAGCCGGTCTCGTCGGCCCACTGATCCCAGATGTGGCCGCGCAGGTCGTGGATGTTGTTCGACTTCTGCTGCCAGATCCACAGCAGCTCGTCCACGGCGGTCTTCCAGTAGGTGCGCCGCAGCGTCAGCAGCGGAAATTCTTTGGACAGGTCATAGCGGTTGACGATGCCGAACTTTTTGACCGTGTGCGCCGGCGCGCCGTCGTCCTCCCAGTGGGGGCGCACCGCCTGATCGGTGTCCCAGACGCCGTGCGTCAGAATGTCGCGGCAGTTGCGGATAAAGACTTCGTCTGCGTAGCTCATCGTTCGGCTCCTTTCAAATAACACTTTGAAACAATAGTTTATCATATTATCTGAAGCGTTGTAAATGGGGAAAAGAAGAAAACGGTGTCTGCTTCGGTTATTTGACAAATGTGGCAAAAATGACGAATAATTTTGTTCAAATTGCGCGCCGGATTTGCCGCACTTTTTGCGCAAAGCCCATCCCAATTTTTCTCATGGGATGCTATAATCAAAACAGCGATACCCCAAATTCAAAAAATGGAGGATATCACATGAAGCACACGAAGAAACTGCTTTCGCTGCTGCTGGTGCTGTGCCTGATCCTGAGTCTGTCGTGCACGGCATTTGCAGCTGACGAGGCAAAGCCGCTCACCGGCAAGACCGTCATCCTGCACTCGAACGACGTGCACGGTGCGATCGACCTGTATGCGGCCATGGCATCCCTGAAGGCAGACTATGAGGCGCAGGGCGCCGAGGTCATCCTGGCCGACGCCGGCGACTACAGTCAGGGCACCGTCTACGTCAGCGTCCACAAGGGCGCGGACGCGGTGGCGATGATGAACGCCACCGGCTACGATGTGGCCACCATCGGCAACCATGAGTTCGACTACGGCTATGCCCAGCTGGCGGAGAACATGAAGGCTGCCAAGTTCAAGGTCCTGTGCGCCGATGTGCTCGACGCCGACGGCAAGACCATTTTCGATGCCAACACCATCATCGAAAAGGGCGGCGTGAAGATCGGCTTCTTCGGTCTCGAGACGCCCGAAGCGCAGACCAAGGCCAACCCAAAGCTGATCGAGGGCCTGAAGTTCCTCGCGGGCAAGGACGGCAGTGAGCTGTATGCCTGCGCGGCCGCACAGGTCGCAGACCTGAAGGCGAAGGGTGCAGACCTCGTCGTCTGCCTCGCGCACCTGGGCGTGGACGAGAGCTCCGAGCCCTACACCTCCTATGATCTGGCCAAGAACGTGAAGGGCATCGACTTCATCATCGACGGCCACTCCCACAGCGTGATCACCGCCGGCCCGAACGGCGAGGACATCCAGTCCACGGGCACGGCCTTTGCCAACATCGGCGTCATCACCATTGACAACGCCACGAAGAAGATCGTCGGCAACGAGCTCAAGGCCATCTGGCACACCGAGAAGAACGCCGACGGCAAGGACGTCACCGTCGTTGACTACAAAACGCGCGATGAGAAGGTCGCCGCGGCCGCCAAGGCCATCATCGACCCCATCGACAAGGCCTATGGCGAGAAGTTTGCCGTCAGCAAGGTCACGCTCAACGGCGCGAAGGCCCCCGACGGCAACCGTGACTCTGAGACCAACCTCGGCGACCTGATCACGGACGCCATGCTCTGGAAGATCCGCACCGATGCCGCGCTGGAAGTGGATCCTGAAATGGTGGTCGCCATCACCAACGGCGGCGGTATCCGCGCGACCGTCAAGGCCGGCGACATCACCAAGAAGGACATCAACACCGTGCTGCCGTTCGGCAACACGCTGGCAGTTGTTTACGTGACCGGCGCCGAGCTGCTCGAGGCGCTCGAGGCCAGTACTTTCTGCACGCCGGAATCCCTCGGCGGCTTCCCGCAAGTGGCCGGCCTGCAGTTTGCCCTCAAGACCTATGAGCCGTACGACAAGGCCGAGGAGCCCTATCCCAACTCCACCTACTATGGCCCGAAGAGCATCCAGCGCGTGGAGATCACCGGGGTCAACGGCTTCGAATTTTACAAGGATGCTGTCTATGCTGTCGTCACGAACAACTTCGCGGCCGGCGGCGGCGATACCTACCACGCCTTTGCGGCGGCGACCAACCAGTTCGACACCGGCCTGCCGCTGGACGAGGTGGTCATGGAATACATCACGAAGGAGCTCAAGGGCGTCATCGGCGAGGAATATGCCCTGCCGGGCGACCGCATCGTGAGAGCGGCGTCCGCTGAAGAGCTGGAGGCCCGCGGGACGTTCCTGGAGAATATGAGCCTGCTGTGTGACCTGACGGCGTACACGGAAGACTCCGTCCAGGGCGTGAAGGCGGCCTATGCGGCCTACAAGGCGGCGAAGACGACGGAAGCGGTCGAGGCGGCCACGGCCGACCTGCTCAAGGCCATGCCGAATCTGGTCTTTGTGTCCAACACCTTCACCGATGCGCAGAGCGGCTGGTACAAGGCGGCTGTCGATTTCGCACAGGCTTCCGGCCTGATGAACGGCATGACCGCGACCGAGTTTGCGCCGAACGTGACGACGACCCGCGCCATGGTCGCGCAGGTGCTCTACCGGCTTGCCGGTTCGCCGACCATGTTGCATATAGCTGCGATTCCGGACGCAGATCCGGATGCATGGTATTACAACGCCATGCTCTGGGCAAGCTGCACCGGCATCATGCAGGGCTATGAGGACGGCACGTACCGCCCGAACCGGGCCATTACCCGTCAGGAGATGGCGACCATCCTCTTGCGCATGGCCGATGTGAAGCTCGGCGCGGATATGGTCGATGCGGCTCTGGCTGAGCTCGCGGACGGCGGCAGCGTCGCTTCCTGGGCGAGAGCGGGCGTGGTGTTCTGCTACCTGGGCGGCATCATGAACGGCATGGATGCTACGCACTTTGCCCCGACGGGTATGCTCACGCGCGCGCAGCTTGCGCAGGTGTTCTTCAACCTCTACAACATCGGCATGGATGAAGTCATGAATTCCGGGGAAGATCCGGAGCCGGCTTCGTCGCTTCTGGCCGCGTGATTTTTCGCATATTACGCATATGAAATTTTTGGAGGCTGCTTCGGCAGCCTCCTTTTGATCGCGGCCGGAACGGCTGCGGATGGATTGTGCTTGACAATTTCGGAAAACCTTTTACAATATAGGCGAACCAAGCGGACCGACACAACCAAGGAGGTTTTTGATTATGAACATGAACAAATATCTGGACATCGCACCCGAGGTGCAGCAGGCGCTCGCGGACGGCCGCCCGGTCGTCGCGCTCGAGAGCACGATCATCTCCCACGGCATGCCCTATCCGAAAAACGTCGAGACGGCTCTGCTCGTCGAGCAGACTCTGCGCGACAACGGCGCCGTGCCCGCCACCATCGCCATCCTCGGCGGCCGCCTGAAGGCCGGCCTGTCCAAGGAGGAGATCACCTACCTCGGCAAGGCCGGGCGCAAGGTTGCCAAGGTCTCCCGCCGCGATCTGCCGGTCATCTGCGCGCGCGGCGCGGACGGCGCGACCACCGTTACCACGACGATGATGATCGCCCATATGGCGGGCATCCAGGTCTTTGCCACCGGCGGCATCGGCGGCGTGCACCGCGGCGCCGAGACGACCATGGACATCTCCGCCGACCTCGAAGAGCTGGCGCAGACGCCGGTCATGGTCGTGTGCGCGGGTGCGAAGGCCATCCTCGACCTCGGCCTGACGCTGGAGTATCTGGAGACGAAGGGCGTGCCCGTGCTCGGCTACGGCACGGATGAGCTGCCCGCGTTCTATACCCGCGAGAGCGGCCTCGGCGTTGACGCGCGCGTCGACACGCCGGAGGATCTGGCTGCCATCTTCCAGGCGCAGCGCGACCTGGGCCTCAAGACCGGCATGCTCGTCACGAACCCGATCCCGCAGCAGTATGCCATGGACAAGACCGTCATCGACAAGGCCATCGATCAGGCGCTCGCCGAGAGCCATGAGCAGGGCATCCACGGCAAGGAGACCACGCCGTTCCTGCTTGCCCGTGTGGCGGAGCTCACCGGCGGCGACAGTCTCGAGAGCAACATCCAGCTCGTGCTCAATAACGCCCGCGTTGCGGCGAAGACCGCCGTCGCCCTCTGCAAATGAAGGGCGGTGCGTGGCTCGTGCTCGCGGTGTCCGCGCTGATGGGGCTCGGCCTCACCATCGGGGCGATCGCCTCGCGCCGGCAGATGAGTACCGCCGTCGTCGTGGTGCTGTGTCTTGTCGGCATCGGCATCGTGCTCGTCGGCGCGGTGCTGAGCATCGGCATCGGGGTATTGTGAGCGCGCGAAACTGCATAAGGTAAAAACACCGCAGGCCGGTCGGCCTGCGGTGTTTTGTGTATTTATGCCTTATTTCTCGTCGCCGGGCTTCGGCTGCGCGACGCGGAAGATCATGCGCGGGGTCTCGGTGCTGGCCTTCGTGTTCGGGGCTATGGACTCGGTGATGAACGAGTTGCCGCCGATGACGGAGTTTGCGCCGATGACGGTCTTGCCGCCGAGGATGGACGCGCCGGAGTAGATCGTGGCGTTGTCGCCAACGGTGGGGTGGCGCTTGCCGGTCACGGCATGGCCGTGGCGCGGGCTGAGCGCGCCGAGCGTCACGCCCTGATAGAGCTTGACGTGGTCGCCGATGATCGTCGTCTCGCCGACGACGATGCCGGTGCCGTGGTCGATGAAGAAATATTCGCCGATCTGCGCGCCGGGGTTGATGTCAATGCCGGTCGCGCCGTGGGCGTACTCGCTCATGATGCGCGGGATGAGCGGAACCTTGCTCTCGTAGAGCTCGTGCGCCACGCGGTAGACGAAGATCGCGTACAGGCCGGGGTAGGAGAAGATGACCTCCTCCTTGCTGCCGGCGGCGGGGTCGCCGTCGAAGTTCGCGGCCACGTCTTTCATGAGCATGGCCTGGATCTGCGGCAGGCGGCACAGGAAGCGGTCGCACACGGCGCTCGTGCGCTCGCGCAGCTCGCTCTCGTCCTTGATCGTGTTGGAAAACGCCAGGTGCACCTGCTCGCACAGGTCGGTGTAGATCTCGCCGAGCAGGAACTCCGCAAACGTCTCGGCCGAGACGTGCGACACCGTGCCGCCCGCGAAATACGCCGGGAAGAACACCTTTTGCAGGTTCTCGATGATCTTGATGATGACCTTGCGGTCGGGCATGCGCAGCTGCTCGCTGTACATGGGCACTTCGGCCGTTTCGTAGCCGTTGGCGATCTGCGCCGCCACGGCGTGCAGCAGACTTTTTTGCGTCATGATGGGGACACTCCTTCTTCTTTCACATAGCGCCACAGGCAAAAAAGCGCAGGAAGCGTTTCGCTTCCTGCGCTGCATGACCATGTGGATGCATGACGGACGTACCTTTTGGGCGCGGCCGTGGACTTACCGGCAGAAAGCGACGCTTCTTTGCGCACGACAACAACAGGCCGTCGGACATACCGCGACCCGGATGCTGCTGCAGCTGCAAAGACGCATGGCTCAGACTCCTTCCGGTCAATTTCCCCCTCATGAGGGGAATTCCTCTTTCTTGTATAACACGATATGCCGCGCTTGTCAAGTGCGTGACGGCTCAGTGCTTTTTCTTCGGCAGTTTCGTGATGCGGCCGTCGCCGTGGTCAATGTACGTGTTTTCGAGCACGTCGATCGTGCTGCGGCGCCAGTCGGCGATGTATTCCTCGCGCAGCGCCTTGCGCTCGGCCTGTTCCTCGGGGGTCAGGTCGCGCTCGCGCGCGATGCGCGTCAGCTCGCTGATGCGGTCCATCTTTTCCTGTGTCAAGGCTTTGCTCTCCTCTCAGTTTTTCAGGCTGTGCAGCGGGGCGGGGATGCGCCCGCCGCGGGCGATGAAGTCGGCCGCGCTGCAGCGGTTGACCGGCATGACCGGCGCGCTGCCGAGCAGGCCGCCGAACGCCACCGTGTCGCCCACCTGCTTGCCGGGGGCGGGGATGATGCGCACGGCGGTGGTCTTGTTGTTGATCATGCCGATGGCGGCCTCGTCCGCGATGATGGCGGAGATCGTCTCGGCCGGCGTGTCGCCGGGCACGGCGATCATGTCCAGCCCCACGGAGCACACGCACGTCATGGCCTCGAGCTTCTCGATCGTCAGGCGGCCGGCCTCGGCCGCGGCGATCATGCCGGCATCCTCCGACACGGGGATGAACGCACCCGAGAGCCCGCCGACGTGGGACGACGCCATGACGCCGCCTTTTTTCACCGCGTCGTTGAGCAGCGCGAGTGCTGCCGTGGTGCCGGGCCCGCCGACGGACTCCAGCCCCATCTCCTCGAGCACGGCGGCCACGCTGTCGCCGACGGCGGGCGTCGGCGCGAGCGACAGGTCCACGATGCCGAACGGCACGCCCAGCCGCGCGGACGCCTCCTGCGCCACGAGCTGGCCCATGCGCGTGATGCGGAAGGCCGTCTTTTTCACCGTCTCGGCCACGACGTCGAACGGCTGGCCATGCACGCTCTGCAGCGCGTGCTGCACCACGCCCGGCCCGGACACGCCGACGTGCACCTCGCACTCCGGCTCGCCCACGCCGTGAAACGCCCCGGCCATGAAGGGGTTGTCCTCCACGGCGTTGGCAAAGACCACGAGCTTGGCGCAGGCCATGCCGCCCTGATCGGCCGTGAGCGCGGCGGCGCGCTTGACGGTGCGGCCCATCTCGGCCACGGCGTCCATGTTGATGCCCGCGCGCGTGGAGCCGACGTTCACGCTCGCGCACACCAGCTCCGTCTCGGCCAGTGCCTCCGGGATGGAGGCGATGAGCACGCGGTCAGATTCCGTCATGCCCTTGTGCACGAGCGCGGAAAAGCCGCCGAGGAAGTTGACGCCGATCTCGTGCGCGGCGCGGTCGAGCGCTTTGGCATACGGCACATAGGACTGCGCGCCCGTGCCCGCCGCGACGAGCGAGATGGGCGTGACGGACACGCGCTTATTGACGATGGGGATGCCGAACTCGGCCTCGATGTCCTCGCCCGTGCGCACGAGATTGCCAGCAAGGCGGCAGATCTTGTCGTACACCTTCGTGCAGCTGCGGTCGATATCCGTGTCCGCGCAGTCGAGCAGGGAGATGCCCATCGTGATGGTGCGGATGTCGAGGTGCTGCTGGTCGATCATGGCGATCGTCTGCAAAATTTCACTGCGGTTGATCATGGCTGTGTCCCCTCAGATGCGGTGCATGGCGTTGAAGATGTCCTCGCGCTGGGCGCGGATCTGCAGGCCGCGCTGTGTGCCGGCCTCGTCGAGCGTGCGGGCGAGGTCTGCAAACGGCACGGTGCACTGCGCCGCGTCCACGAGCATGATCATCGTGAAGTATTCCTGCAATACCGTCTGGCTGATGTCCAGCACGTTCACGCCGTACTGCGCCAGCAGGGCGGTCACGTCGGCGATGATGCCGACACGGTCTTTTCCGATCACGGTTACGATTGCACGCATGGTTTGTCCTCCTTATTGACCGATCGCGCCGAGCTCGTCGAGATCGCGCTCGAACGCAGGGATGAAATGCTCCAGAAAATACTGCACCTCCGGCAGGGGGGATGCCTCGAGCGCCGCGCGCGTCTGTGCCTCGGCGGAGAGAAACTCGTTGTTGCCGGCCTTGCGCTCCTCGATGCACTTGATGTAGGCCGAGAGCTTGTCGGCCGCCTTCACGAGCGGGTAAATGTCGCCGTCCTTATCCTCGGCGAGCACATCGGCATAGGTCGCGCGCAGCTCCGGCGGCAGCATGCCGAGCAGCTTCTGCACGGCCAGATCCTCCACCGCGTGGTAGGCCGACATGATCTCCGCGTTGTGATACTTGATCGGCGTCGGCAGGTCGCCCGTGAGGATCTCCGACGCGTCGTGATACAGCGCCGCAGTTGCGAGCGCGTTGACATCGCAGGGCTGGTGGAAAATGTCGCGCCGGATGACGCCGAGCGCGTGCGCCAGCACGGCCACCATGTGGCTGTGCTCCTGAATGTTCTCGGGCAGGGCGTTGCGCATCAGGCCCCAGCGCGCGATATAGCGCATGCGCGAAATGAGCGCAAAGAAGTTGGAATCCATGGTCTGTCCCCTCAAAAACGAAAAATACAGATATGAACACATTTTATCATGCCGTTCTGGGAATGTAAACACGAAAAACTGTTGCAATATCAGGTTTTCCATGCTAAAATACAATTTCGTGCGAACAGAAATCATTTGAAATATGTATTTGCGTTGAGGAAGTGTGCAAAATGGAGAAATTGAGAAACGTCGCCATCATCGCCCACGTTGACCACGGCAAGACCACCCTGGTCGACGAGATGCTCAAGCAGAGCGGCGTCTACCGTGAAAATCAGGAGGTCGTCGACCGCGTTATGGACTCCAACGATCTGGAGCGCGAGCGCGGCATCACGATCCTGGCCAAGAATACCGCCGTGCGCTACGGCGACACGAAGATCAACATCGTCGATACCCCGGGCCACGCCGACTTCGGCGGCGAGGTCGAGCGTGTCCTGAAGATGGTCAACGGCGTCATTCTGCTCGTCGACGCCGCCGAGGGCCCCATGCCGCAGACGCGCTTCGTGCTCAGCAAGGCGCTCGAGCTCGGCCACCGCGTTATCGTCGTCATCAACAAGATCGACCGCCCCGACCAGCGCATCCACGAGGTCATTGACGAGGTGCTCGAGCTGCTCATGGACCTCAACGCGACCGACGAACAGCTCGACTCGCCCATGCTCTTCTGCTCGGGCCGTCAGGGCACCGCGTCCTACTCCCCGGACGTGCCGGGCAAGGACCTGCGCCCGCTGTTCGACACCATTCTGGAGTATATCCCCGCGCCGGAGCAGAACGTCGACGCGCCGTTCCAGATGCTCGTGTCGTCCATCGACTACAATGAGTTTGTCGGCCGTATCGCCATCGGCCGCATCGAGCGCGGCGTCATCCGTCAGAACGAGGAGATCGCCGTGTGCAACTACCACGAGCCGGACGCCCCGGCCAAGAAGGCCAAGGCCGTGTCCATGTATGAGTTCGAGGGCCTGCAGCGTGTGCCCGTCACGGAGGCGGAGGCCGGCAGCATCATCGCCATGTCCGGCATCGGCGACATTACCATCGGCGACACGATCTGCGCGCCGACCTGTGTCGAGCCGATCGAGTTCGTGAAGATCTCCGCGCCCACGATGGAGATGACCTTCTCCGTCAACGACGGCCCGTTTGCCGGCCGCGAGGGCAAGTTCGTCACCAGCCGCCAGATCCGCGAGCGGCTCTACCGCGAGACGCTCAAGGACGTGTCTCTGCGCGTGAGCGATCTCGAGGGCGCGACGGATTCGTTCAACGTCGCCGGCCGCGGCGAAATGTCGCTGTCCATCCTCATCGAGACCATGCGCCGCGAGGGGTATGAGTTCCAGGTCTCGCCCCCGCGCGTGCTCTACCAGACGATCAACGGCCAGAAGTGCGAGCCGATCGAGCGCCTTGTCGCCGACGTGCCGACCGACGCCGTCGGCGCCGTGATTGAAAAGCTCAGCAGCCGCAAGGGCGAACTGCAGCAGATGGAGCCCATCGGCAAGCGCACGCGGCTGGAGTTTCTCGTGCCGTCGCGCGGCCTGTTCGGCTACCGCAACGAGTTTCTGACCGATACGAAGGGCGAGGGCATCATGGCCTCCGTCTTTGACAGCTACGCCCCCTATAAGGGCGACCTCAGCCGCCGCAACACCGGCTCGCTCGTCTCGTTCGAGACCGGCGAGAGCATCACCTACGGCCTGTTCAACGCGCAGGAGCGCGGCCAGCTGTTCATCGGCGCGGGCGTGCCCGTGTATGCCGGCATGGTCGTCGGCGTGTCGCCGAAGCAGGAGGACATCACCGTCAACGTCTGCAAGAAAAAGCAGCTGACCAACACCCGCGCCGCCGGCTCTGACGACGCGCTGCGTCTCGTGCCGCCGCGCAAGCTGAGCCTGGAGCAGTGCCTGGAGTTCCTCGCGGACGACGAGCTGCTCGAGGTCACGCCCAAGAGCCTGCGCATCCGCAAGCGCATCCTCGACCATGAGCGCCGCATGAAGGCCGCCCACGGCAAGGGCGCGAAATAAGTTTGGCCCGTTCCCGCCGCTGTCCGCCGAGACGGCGGCGGGAATTTTGCGCCGCGCGGCGTATGGAGAAAGATTTCTCTTTACAAGTACCGCGGGGTGTGGTATTGTAAAACAGTCCATGTGCCCGGATCCGGGGCTTGCCGCTTTGCAGCGGTGCCTTTCCGCCCGGTTCTGCGCCAGCGGATACGAAAACAAAGAAAGGAAGTCATCACCATGATCACCAAAGCTGAAAAGACCGCAGTCATCGAAGCCAACAAGACGCACGAGGGCGACACCGGTTCTCCGGAGGTCCAGATCGCCATCCTCACCGAGCGCATCCACCAGCTCACCGAGCACCTGAAGGTGCACCCGAACGACAAGCACAGCCGTCTGGGCATGTACAAGATGGTCGGTAAGCGCCGCCGTCTGCTCGACTACCTCGCCAAGAAGGACATCGAGCGCTATCGTGCGATCATTGCAAAGCTGAACATCCGCAAGTAAGTTCGGCTTTTCCGAAGGGTATGAACGTTTGAACGCAGGGGGATAATTTCATATTGTCCCCCTGCTTTTTTCGTTTCCGCCCCGGCAGTCCATTTTCGGGAGCGCCGCTGCCCAGTATTTGAATCTGCGCCCCATCGCGCATGGGACGTGGATGCAAGTGCTGGCTCTGGCGTTTCCGCCAACAAAAGAAAGGAGCACCAGAACCCATGATCATCACCACGCACAAGCAGTTCCCCAACTACAAGCGCTACGAGATCGAGTATGAAGGCCGTCCCCTCGTCATGGAGACCGGCAAACTCGCAGAGCTGTGCAACTCCGCCGTCCTCGTCAGCTACGGCGAGACGACCGTGCTCGTCACCTGCACGGCCTCCGCCCGCCCGAAAGACGGCGTGGATTACTTCCCGCTGTCCGTCGACTTCAACGAAAAGCTCTACGCCGTCGGCCGCATCCCCGGCAGCTTCATGCGCCGCGAGGGCAAGCCCAGCCTGCCCGCCGTGCTCGCCAGCCGCCTGATCGACCGCCCGATGCGCCCGCTCTTCCCGAGCGACCTGCGCAACGACGTCATCATCGCCTGTGAAGTGCTGTCCGTCGACCGCGACTGCAGCCCGGAGATCACCGCCATGATCGGCGCGAGCGCCGCCGTGAGCATCTCCGACGTGCCGTTCAACGGCCCCATCGCCGGCATCGTCCTCGGCTGGGACGGCGAGAAGTACCTCTTCAATCCCACGCAGGAGCAGCGCAAGACCAACCGCATGACCACCACCATCGCGGCCACGCACAAGAAGATCGTCATGATCGAGTCCGAGGCCGACCAGGTGCCGGATGATGTGATGTACGAGGGCATCGTGCAGGCACACGAGCACCTGCAGCCCGTGCTCGACCTCATCGACAAGATGGTCAGCGAGATCGGCAAGCCGAAGTTTGAGTATGAGCACGCCTCCTTTGACGAGGATCTGTTCGAGCTCCTGTGCGCCAACGAGATGGAAGGCATGGAGTACTGTATGGACACCGACGACAAGAACGTGCGCGAGGCGCGCGTGAATGAATGGATCGCCGCCGTGCAGGAAAAATATGAAGCCGAGCACCCGGACATGATGCAGTACATGGACGAGATCCTCTACAAGATGCAGAAGAAGATCGTCAAGAAGTGGCTGCTTGCCGGTCATCGTGTCGACGGCCGCAAGATGAACGAGATCCGCCCGCTCGACGCCGAGGTCGGCGTGATCCCGCGCGTGCACGGCTCGGGCCTGTTCACCCGCGGCCAGACGCAGGTGCTGTCCATCGCCACGCTCGCCACGCTGTCCATGTCCCAGAAGCTCGACACCATCTGGGAAGAGGAAGAAAAGCGCTTCATGCACCACTACAACATGCCGCCGTACTCCACCGGCGACGCCCGCGCCGCCCGCAGCACCAACCGCCGCGAGTACGGCCACGGCGCCCTCGTCGAGAAGGCGCTGCAGTGCGTCATCCCGCCGGTCGAAGAGTTCCCGTATGCCATCCGCGTGGTGTCCGAGGTGCTCTCGTCCAACGGCTCCACGTCGCAGGGCTCCATCTGCGGCTCCACGCTCGCGCTCATGGACGCCGGCGTGCCCATCAAGGCGCCGGTCGCCGGCATTTCCTGCGGCCTGATCCAGGACGGCGACGACTTCACCACCTTCATCGACATTCAGGGCGTTGAGGACTTCCACGGCGAGATGGACTTCAAGGTCGCCGGCACGAAGCAGGGCATCACCGCCATCCAGATGGACCTCAAGAACGACGGCCTCAAGCACGAGATCGTCAAGGAGGCGTTCCGCATGACGCGCGAGGCCCGCTTCCAGATCCTCGATGAGATCATGCTCAAGGCGATCGCCGAGCCGCGCAAGGAGCTGGCCGATTCCGCCCCGAAGATGATCCAGATGAAGATCAACCCCGACAAGATCCGCGAGGTCATCGGCTCGGGCGGCAAGGTCATCCAGAAGATCTGCGCCGACACCGGCTGCAAGATCGACATCGAGGACGACGGCTCCATCTTCATCGCGTCCGAGGACATCGAGGCCTGCCGCACCGCGCGCAAGACCATCGAGAACATCGTCTTCGAGCCGGAAGTCGGCGAGCTGTACTACGGCAAGGTTTCCAACATCCGCAGCGACTTCGGCGCATGGGTCGAGCTGGCTCCGGGCAAGGACGGCCTCGTCAAGATCAAGGATCTCGAGTTCAAGCGCACCGAAAAGGTCGAGGATGTGCTCAAGATCGGCGACATGACCTGGGTCAAGGTCATGAATGTCGACGATCGCGGCCGCATCGACCTGTCCCGCAAGGACGCGATGCGTGAAAAGGGCCTGATGTAATTTCGGCACAACTGTGTGGGCGGGGTGCGCATACACCCCGCCCACTTTTCCACGGGGGGACAGCACATTATGTACGAAAAACAGACGCTGCCGAACGGCGTGCGCATCGTCTACGAGCACATGCCGCACGTGCGCTCGGCGGCCATCGGCGTGTGGGTCGGCGTTGGGTCACGGTATGAGTCGCCGTGCGAGGCCGGCAGCGCGCACTTTATCGAGCATATGCTCTTCAAGGGGACGGCACAGCACTCCGCCTCCGAGCTGGCAGAACGCATGGACGCCATCGGCGGCCAGGTGAACGCCTACACCACGCGCGAGGGCACGTGCTACTATGCGCGCGTGCTCGACGAGCACCTCGACCGCGCGGGCGACCTGCTCGCCGAGATGCTCTTCACATCGAACTTTTCCGAGACGGACGCAGATAACGAACGCGGCGTCATCCGCGAGGAGATGGACATGTACGCCGACACGCCGGAGGATCTGGTCACGGAGCGGCTCATCGGCGCCGCCTTCCCCGGCGCGCTGGGGCGGCCGGTGCTCGGACGCCCGGCCACGATCGACCGGCTGACGGGTGCGCGCCTGCGCTCGTTTCAGATCGCGCACTATATCGCGCCGCGCATCGTTATCGCCGTGTCCGGCAGCTTCACGGATGAGAACATCACGCGCCTCGCCGCGCACTTTTCGTGGTTGCCTGTTCGGCCGGATCTGACCATGCGGTCCGGCAGCTACACCCCGGCCTTCACGCTCAAGCGCAAGGCCATCGAGCAAAACCAGATCAGCATCGGCTTTCCCGGCCTGCCGACGGGGTCGGAGGAGCGCTTCACCATGGCGCTGCTCTCGTCCATCCTCGGCGGGAACATGTCCTCGCGCCTGTTTCAGACCGTGCGCGAGAAAAACGGCCTGTGCTACGCCATCTACACCTACACGGCGAGCTTTCTCGACTGCGGCATGTTCGGCATCTCCGCCGCCGTCGGCCGCGAGACGGAGCAGCGCGCGCTCGCGCTCATCCGCGACGAGCTGGAGCGCTTCCGCACCGACGGCGTCACGCAGTCGGAGCTCGACCGCGCGCGCGAACAGGTGCACGCGAGCGTGCTCATGGCGGAGGAATCCACCGCCTCGCGCATGAACAAGCTCGGCTATTCCGAGCTGTACCTCGGCCGGGTGCTCCCGGCGGACGAGGTGCTCGCGCGCTACGATGCCGTCACGCGTGAGGACATTCTCGGCCTCGCGCGCGAGACGCTGGACTTTGACCGCGTGTCGTTCTCGGCTGTCGGCCGCCTGCGGCCGCAGGAGGAATACGCGCAGCAGCTCAAGGGATAACAAAAAACGCCGCGGAAGCCTCCGCGGCGTTTTTCTGTTTCAATCGTCCGGCTCGCCGGCCATGACCGTGTGCCGGATGCGGCGGATACCACACCCGCGCCGCTTGCGCAAGGGGGCAGATCTTTCCGCCATGTATCATAAAACGCCCCCCGGCGGCTTCTGCACGAAGCCGCCGGGGGCGTTTTGTTTTTTCAGGCGTTTTGGATCAGCAGCTCTGCGATCTGCACGCAGTTGGTGGCCGCGCCCTTGCGCACCTGGTCGCCGCAGCACCAGAGGCACAGGCCGTTGGGGTCGGTCAGGTCGGGGCGGATGCGGCCGACGAACACGAGGTCCTGATCCGACGTGTCGAGCGGCATGGGGTACTGCAGCGCGTCGAGATCGTCCACAAGGCGGCAGCCGGGGGCGGCGGCGATGGCCGCGCGCGCCTCGTCAACGGAGATGTGGTGCACGAAGTGCACGGCGGCGGAGATGGAGTGGCTGCGCACGACGGGCACGCGCACGCAGGTGCACGAGACGTTCATGTCCGGCAGGTGCAGGATCTTGCGGCCCTCGTTCTGGAGCTTCATCTCCTCGGAGGTGTAGCCGTCGCACTGCTCGCCGCCGATCAGCGGGATGACGTTGTAGGCGATCTGGTGCGCGAACACCTTCGGCGCGTAGGTCTTGCCGGCACGCAGGGCGTCGACCTCGTTTTGCAGTTCGATCGGGCCGCCCGCGCCCGCGCCGGATACGGCCTGATACGTCGACACGACCATGTCGCGGATGGGTGAGAGCTTGCGCAGCGCGTTGATGGCGGTCAGCGTGATGATGGTCGAGCAGTTGGGGTTCGAGATGATGCCGTGGTGCAGCTTCACGTCTCCGGCGTTGATCTCCGGCACGACGAGCGGCACGTTTGGGTCCAGGCGAAAGGCCGAGGAGTTATCCACAAACACGGCGCCGGAGCGCACGATCGCAGGGGCGAAGCGCTCGGCAATGTCGTTTTCCGCCGCGCCGAGGACGATGTCCATGCCGGAGAAGGCGGCGTCCGTCGCCTCCTCGAGGGCGATATTCTGTCCCTGCCACGACACGACCTTGCCGGCCGAGCGGGCGCTTGCGAGCAGGTGCAGCTCCCCGACGGGGAACTTGCGCTCGGCGAGGATCTTCATCATTTCCTGCCCGACGGCGCCGCTGGCGCCAAGAATGGCTACGCGATACTGCTTCATATTTGAAAACTTCCTTTCTTATTTCACAAAGCTGTTGTACAGGACCTGGATGGCGGGCGCGAAATCCTTCGTGTCCACGCCGACGATGATGTTGAGCTCATCCGGCCCCTGCGAGATCATGCGGATGTTGATGCCGTGCTCGCCGAGCGCGGCGAAGATGCGACCCGACGTGCCGGGGCGGAAGGCCATCTTCCGGCCGACGGCCGCGACGATGGAGATGTTCTCCGTCACGTGCAGATTGTCCGGGTGCAGCTGCTTTTCCAGCTCGCCGAGGATGGAGTACAGGCAGGGGGCGACCTTTTCGCTCGAGACGACGAGCGACAGGCAGTCGATACCGCTGGGGGCGTACTCGATGCTCACGCCGTGGCGCTCGAACACTTCGAACACCTGCCGGAACGTGCCCACGCTCGAGGACATACCGGACTTGGCGATCGTGATGATGGAGTAGTTTTTCTTGCCCGCGATGCCGGTGATGAGCCGACCGTCGTCCACGTCGTCGAACGACTCCATGATGAGCGTGCCGGGGTGGTCGGGGTCGTTGGTGTTGCGGATGTTGAGCGGGATATTCTTCTCGCGCACGGGGAAGACCGTGCCCTCGTGCAGCACCTGCGCGCCGACGAAGCTCAGCTCACGCAGCTCGTTATAGGTGATGCGCTCGATGGGCAGCGGGTCGGGCACGATGCGGGGGTCGGCCATAAGGATGCCGGACACGTCCGTCCAGTTTTCGTACACGTCGGCATCGAGCGCCGCGGCCGCGAGCGCGCCGGTGATGTCGCTGCCGCCGCGGGAAAAGGTGCGGATCTTGCGGTCGGGCGTCACGCCGTAAAAGCCGGGGATGACAACGCTGCGCCCGTCGGCCAGCCGCCGGAGCGCGGCGTAGGACGCCTCCTTGTCGATCGAGCCGTCAAACTGAAAGCGCACCCACAGCTCCGCGTCCAGAAACGAGTAGCCGAGGTAGTCCGCCATGAGCAGGGCGGAGAAATATTCGCCGCGCGACACGAGCTCCTCTTCCGAGATGCCGGCGCGCATCTGCCGGCGCAGCACGTCGAGCTCGGCCTCGATATCGACGTTCAGGCCGCATTCGTCGCGGATGGCGATGTAGCGATCGCAGATCATCTGAAAGACGGCGTCGCAGTTCACGCCGTACTGCAGGTGCGCGTAGCACAGGTACAGCAGGTCTGTGAGCTTGTGGTCGTCCGCGCTGCGCTTGCCGGCGGCGGACACGACGATCACCTTCCGCGCGGGGTCGGCGCGCACGATGTCGCGCACTTTTTCAAACTGCTTGGCGTCCGCCATCGACGAGCCGCCGAATTTTGCAACCTTCAGCATGGGGCCCTCCTTACTGCAGCGCGGCAAAGAAGCTCTCGCTGTCCTGCACCAGCGCCTGCGCCATGAGCGCGTGCATCCGGCTCACGGGCACGGGCTGCGTGATGACCGCGCCGTCCCAGTCGCCCTCGGCGAGGGCGGCCAGCTCCGGCAGCGCGGCGCGCGTGCGCACATAGTAGCGGTGCTGCACGCCGGAATTGTCCGGTACGGCCGGAACGAACGAGTCGGTGTAAAACGCATGCACGCCGCGGCGGATGTCCACGAGGTCCTGCACGACGTTGTAGGCCGTCGGGTAGCGGCCCGCGCCCTGACCGAAGAAGCTCTGCACGCCCATGCGGTCGCCCTCCATGCTGATGAGGTTGAAGTTCGCGGGCACGGCCGCCTCGAGCGCGTCATGGCTCAGCAGCGTCGGCTCGACGTAGGCGCGGATGCTGCCGCCTTTCTGCTCGGCCGCTGCGATCAGCTTGCACGTGCAGCCGTGCGCCTGAAAGCGGGCGATGTCCGCCTTGCGCACATTGCGGATGCCGAACACCGGCACGTCCGCCTCGCGCAGCGACACGCCGAAGGCCACGTTGGCGGACAGGATCAGCTTGCGCTGAATGTCCAGCCCGTCGATATCGGCCGAGGGGTCGGCCTCGGCGTAGCCGAGCGCCTGCGCCTGCGCGAGCGCGTCGGCAAAGTCGGCGTCGCTGCCGTGCATCGCGTCCATGATGTAGTTGGTCGTGCCATTGAGGATGCCCCAGACGCGGGAGATGTGGTTGGCGCGCGCGGCCTTTTCGAGGTTCGTCAGCCACGGGATGCCGCCGCCGACCGCCGCTGTGCACCGCAGCGCTGCGCCGTGCTCTTTGGCGAGCGCGGTGAGTTCGTCATAGTACCGGCACATGAGGTATTTGTTCGAGGACACCACGTTCTTCCCGGCGCGCAGCGCGGCCGCCACGTATTCATACGCCGGGTGCAGGCCGCCCATGACCTCCACAACGGTGTCGACCGCCGGGTCGTCGAGAATGTCCTGCATCTCGTAGGTGGTTCGGGCCGTCAGCTCGCCGAGATCGCGCCGGCACAGCACCCACGCCGCGCGGATATCGTCCCGGCCGGCGAGCATATCGTAAACGCCCCTGCCGACAACGCCAAAGCCCAGAAGTCCGATGTTCATGATGTTCCCTCACTTTGTTTTGATGAAAATTGCCCGCGCATAGCGGACATATGTTTTTCGAGCGAGAACAATATACCACGTCTGCCCACGGATTGCAAGGGCGCGCGGGCACATTTTCCCGAAACCGGCAAAAAACCGGCAGAAGCGCACTTCTGCCGGTTGCCTTTGTGCAGTTTTACTGTCCGCGGTTTTGCAGCGCGGTCAGGTAGGGGTTGAAGCGGCGCTCGGTCTCGAGCGTGGAGCAATCCATGTGGCCGGGGTAGACCTCGTAATCGCCGGGCAGAGCCGCGATCTTGGCCAGCGACTGCAGCTCGACCTCCATGCTGCCGCCGGCGAAATCCGTGCGGCCGCAGGAGCCGGCGAAGAGCGTGTCGCCGGTGAAGAGCGCGTCGCCGCAGATGAGCGTCACGCCGCCGGGCGTGTGGCCGGGCGTCTCCATGACGCGGAAGGTCAGATTGCCGACCTTGACCTCGTCGCCCTCCTTATAAAAGATCGTGCCCTCGGGCGGGGTGAACGTGTAGCTGTCGAAGGCGACGGCCGTGCCCGCGTCGAGCGCGTTCATGTACACGGGCGCACCGGTCTCCTCGTGCACGGCGTAGACGGCGCCGGTGTGGTCGTAGTGGCCGTGCGTGAGCAGGATGGCGCGGCAGGTGAGGTGGTTGTCCTCGAGGTAGTAGAGGATGGTGTTGGACTCGTCGCCGGGGTCGATGACGGCGCACTCGAGCGTGGTCTCGTCCGTGACGATGTAGCAGTTGGTCATGAGGTGCCCGACGGGCAGACATTTGATGAGCATGGGGTGGCCTCCTTTATAAATGATCGGTATCGAGCAGGATGGTGACAGGGCCGTCGTTGACGGACGCAACTTTCATGTCCGCGCCGAACACGCCCGTGCGCACCGGGAAGCCGCGGGCCTCACAGCCCGCGATCACGCGCTCGTAGAGCGGCACGGCGGTCTCCGGCCGGGCGGCGGCCGTGAAGCCGGGGCGGCGGGAGCGGCAGTCGGCAAAGAGGGTGAACTGGCTCACGATGAGCAGTTCGGCCCCGGCGTCGGCGGGGCTGACGTTCATTTTGCCATTGGCGTCCTCAAACACGCGCAGGCCGCAGATGCGGTCGACGATGCGGTCGGCCTCGGCCGCCGTATCGGACACGTGCACGCCCAGCAGGACAAGGAAGCCCCGGCCGATGCGGCTGTATTCGGCGCCGTCGATCGTGACGGACGCCTCGGTAACGCGGGTGACGACGGCTCTCATGCTTTGCCCTCCTGTTTGGCTTTCTTTTCCTGCTCCGCCTGCAGCTCGGCGGTGTGCGCGGCGGCTTTTGCGGGGTCGGACGCGCCGCTGCGCGAGATGCGGATGACGCCGCGGATGGCGCTCAGGCGGCTGATGATCGTGCGCAGCTCGGCCAGATCGTGTACCTCGACGGTGATCGTGATGGTCGAGCGGCCGCTGTCCACGTCGCGCGCGGTGAGCGTGCGCACCTTGGCGTTGAGCGTGTTGAGCGCCGTGGCCACGTCCATGACGAGGCCCGAGCGCTGCGCGCTGAGCAGCATGAGCGTCGTGCCGTAGGAATCGGTGGTGCGCTCGGCCCAGCTCACGCGGATCCAGCGGCCGGCGGTCTCCGGATTGTCGCGGCTGGCGAGATAGTTTTCGCAGTCCGTGCGGTGGATGGACACGCCCGCGCCGCGCGTGATGAAGCCGATGATGCCGTCGCCGGGCACCGGCGTGCAGCAGCGGGAGAATTTGATGAGGCAGTTGTCCAGCCCCTCGACGAGGATGCCGTGCACGGCGTGGCGCGGACGCTTGTTGCGGCGCTCGGCCGCCTCGTTGATGCGGTCGATGGCGTTTTTCTGGTTGGCCTTCTGGTTGCGCAGGATCTCGTCGCGGATGCGGTTGACGGTGCGCGTGGCGGTCACGCCGCCGTAGCCGATGGCGGCATACAGATCGTCGAGCGAGGTGAAGGCCAGCCGCTTGAGGATCAGCGGCAGGATCTCGTCGCCCATGATGTCGGCCGGGGCGATGCCGTTGGCGCGCAGCTCGCGCTCAAACTGCTCCTTGCCGTGGACGATGTTCTCCTCGCGGCGCTCTTTTTTGAACCACTGCTTGATCTTCGTGCGCGCGGCGCCGCTCTTGGCGAGGTTCAGCCAGTCGCGGCTCGGGCCGGGCGCGTTTTTCGACGTGCGGATGTCGACAATGTCGCCGTTTTGCAGCACGTAGTCGAAGTTCACGATGCGGCCGTTGACCGTCGCACCGACCATGCTGTTGCCGATCGCGGAGTGGATGCTGTAGGCAAAGTCGATCGGCGTCGCGCCGGCGGGCAGATTGATGACATCGCCCTTCGGCGAGAACACGAACACCTCGTCGGCGAACATATCCACCTTCAGGTTGTGGAAAAAGTCCTGCGCGTCGGACTCCTGCTGCGTCTCGAGCAGGCGGCGGATCCAGGCGAACTTCTCCTCGTCGCCGGGCTTCGTGCCCTCGCCGCTGCCGGTCTTGTATTTCCAGTGTGCCGCAACGCCGTACTCCGCCGTCATGTGCATCTCCCAGGTGCGGATCTGCACCTCGAACGGGATGCCCTCCGAGCCGATGACCGTCGTGTGCACACTCTGGTACATGTTCGGTTTCGGCGTGCTGATGTAGTCCTTGAAGCGGCCGGGCAGCGGCTTATACATATCGTGGATGATGCCGAGCACGTTGTAGCAATCGGGGATCGTGTCCACGATGACGCGAAACGCGCACAGGTCGAAAATGCCGTTGATGTCGAGCTTTTGCGCGTACATTTTGCGGTAGATGCTGTAGATGTGCTTGATGCGGCTCGAGATCGTCGCGTGCACGCCGTCTGCCTCCAGACGCTCGCGGATCTGCGTGCGCATCTCGCCCATGAATTTTTCGAGCGTCGGCATGCGCTGATCGAGCGCGTCCGTGATGGCCTTGTAGCCCGTGGGGTCGAGATACAGCAGCGAGAGGTCTTCGAGCTCCCACTTGATCTTCTGCATGCCGAGGCGGTGCGCGATGGGGGCGTAGATCTCCATCGTCTCGAGGGACTTGATGCGCTGCTTTTCCTCGCTCTGGTAGGCCATCGTGCGCATGTTGTGCAGGCGGTCGGCCATCTTGATGAGGATGACGCGGATGTCCTTGGCCATGGCCAGGAGCATCTTGCGCATGTTCTCCATCTGCTGCTCTTCAACGCTCGTGTACTGCACGCGCGTGAGCTTCGTGACGCCCTCGACGATGTCGGCCACCGAGGTGCCGAAGCTGCGCGCAATGTCCTCGTGCGTGAGCGAGGTGTCCTCGATCGTGTCGTGCAGCAGCGCGGCGATGATCGAGTCCTCGTCGAGCCCCATCTCCGCCGTGATGATGGCGGCGGCAATGCAGTGCGACACGTAGGGCGAGCCGTCGCGGCGCTTCTGGCCGGAGTGGGCCCGGTCGGCGCACTCGAAGGCCGCGCGCACGCGGCCAAGATCGGCCGGGATGCCGGCGGCGGTGATCTTCTGTTCCAGCTCCTGATAGTGGGCCTCGAGGTCGTAGGGCTTCGGGGCCACGTTTTCGGCGCGGGTCGCTTCAGACATAGGGACAGCTCCTTTCCCGAACGGAATGGGGATTTCTTGAAAGTGTTTCATAGCAGGCTCTGGCGGCGCTCGCGCAGGGTCTGCAGCAGCTTCGACGCGCCAAGGTCCACCTTGCCGCTCGTCGGCAGGGGGCGCAGGCGCAGCGTTTCGCCGTCAAAGTCCACGGCGGCGAGACCCATCTCGGCCATGACGCGCAGGCACACGCAGAGCTTCTCCGGCCGCATGGGCGCGCGCGCGGGCAGCTCCTCGAGCGGGAAGGCCACCGGCGCGTTCAGCCACCGCCACGCCACGGCGAAGTCCGCGCGCAGGGGATAGAGATCCACCGTGTCCCACGCGGGGATGCACTGATTTTTCAGCAGCGCGCGGCACAGGGGCAGCGGGTCACTCGGGCGCACGTCGGTCACGAGCAGCTGCACGCTGCGGCGGCCGCGGAATTCGTTGATCTGCGGCGTGAAGGCCACGTCCACCCACTGGCCGATGCGCACGCCCAGCTGCGCCGGGGTGCACGAGAAGAAGATGCCGGCATAATTATATCCGCCCTTGGCAAAATGCAGTCGCAGGTGGCGGCCGCCGCCGATGGGCACGGCGTTGACGAGCCGTGCGCCCGTGATGCACAGCAGGGGCTTGGGGTTGCCGTTGCCGCACGGCTCGAGCGTGTCGAGCGACTCGATGCACGGCATGGTCAGCAGGTGCGGATCGTTCACGCGCAGGTCGCACGTGAGCTCCGGCAGGTCGTCGGCCGGGTTCTGGCGGTAATACTCGCCGAGCGCGCGGCGGAAGCGGTCGATGTTCTCGCGCCGGATCGTCAGCCCGGCTGCCAGCGCGTGGCCGCCGAAGCCCTCGAGATACTCCGAGCAGGCGCTCAGGGCATTGTACAGGTTGAAGCCGCCGAAGCTGCGGCACGAGCCCTTGCCACGCTCGCCGTCGCAGCAGATCATGATCGTCGGCAGGTGGAACTCCTCGCTCAGGCGCGAGGCGGCGATGCCGATCACGCCCTGGTGCCACGAGTCGCTCGCAAGCACGAGCGGCATCCGCGGCGGGTAGCGGCACGCGATGGCCGAGGCCTCCTCCCAGATCTGCTGCTCGAGCGCCTGCCGCTCGCGGTTGAGCTGGCAGAGCCCGGCGGCGTAGCGGTCGGCCTCGCCGTCGTCATTCGTCAGCAGCAGCAGCGCTGCAACGGCCGTCTTGCCCAGTCGGCCGGCAGCATTGATGCGCGGCGCGAGCGTGAAGCCGATGGTCGTGGCCGTGACGGGGCGGCCCTCCGCGCCGCACTCGTGCAGCAGCGCGCGGATGCCCGGCCGGGGGCGGGCGTTGATCTGCGCCAGCCCCTGCGCCACGAGATAGCGGTTCTCGCCCGTGAGGGGCATCACGTCCGCCACCGTGCCGATGGCGACGAGGTCGCCGTATTCGCGCAGCACCCGGTCGCTGCCGTCCTCGAGCGCACACAAAAGCTTATATGCCACGCCCACGCCCGCGAGCCCGCTGTTCGGGTACTGCGAGCCGGGGCGCTTCGGGTCGACGACGGCCACGGCGTTCGGGATCGCCTGCCCGCTGCACTCGTGGTGGTCGGTGATGACCATGTCGATGCCGCGCTGCAGGGCGTAGTTCGTCTCGTCGATGGCGGTGATGCCGCAGTCAACGGTGATGATGAGCGTGATGTCGCTCGTGCGCTGGAGATTTGTGATCGCGTCCATGTTCAGGCCGTAGCCCTCTTCGATGCGGTCGGGGATGTACGGATGCACGGGCACGCCCTGCCGGCGCAGATAGTCCGTGAGCACGCACGTGGATGTGATGCCGTCGACGTCATAGTCGCCGAACACGGCCACGTTTTCCCTGCGCTCGATGGCGGTGCGGATGCGTGCGACGGCCTTGTCCATGTCCTGCAGGAGCATGGGGTCGAACGCGCTCTGGTCGCCGCCGCTGAGAAAGGTGCGCGCCTGCACGGGGTCAGCGTACCCGCGCAGGGCCAGCAGCACCGCCAGCAGCGGCGAGTAGCCCGCGCGCAGCAATGCCTCCGGCGGCTGCGGCGCCGTGTATGGAATTTGCCAGTTGCGGTATTTCATAAGTGCAATGTGCCTCGAATCCCAAAACGATACCTATAGAAATAATTTATTATTTTATCAAATTTTCTGGCCGGATGCAAGAGGCGTGTGTCGGGTATCGGCGGCTGCCGCGCAGATTTGTCGAGCAGATCGAACGGCAGAGACGCACGGGGCGGCTGCGTGGGCGCGTCGGGTATTCGATTTCCTGTGCTTGACAGGTGCTGCCTGCGGTGGTACGATGTGACGGAGTGTGCCGGCGTGGCGAAACAGGCAGACGCAAGGGACTTAAAATCCCTCGGTGGTAGCACCGTGCGGGTTCGAGCCCCGCCGCCGGCACCACGTCGGAGCGGACTGCATATCGTTCGCTCCGACCTTTCAGCAAGGCCGGAGCTCATTCATTTCGTCGCTCCTCCTTTTCAGCTGTGACCCGCTTGCGCTGGGCTCACATCTGAGATGCGCCGGGTTGTACGAGGCGCGTGGAGAGCAATGTGCGCGGACTGCATATCGTTCGCTCCGACCTTTACCATGACGGAAAACCTTTTTTCGTACACAACGCAAGCCGCGCTTTCCGCGCGGCCGGGAGGGAACTGTTTTGAACGAACGATCGCACGTGGATTACTTTGACGGCCTGCGCATTTTCGCCGCGCTGTGCGTCATTTTCATGCATACGGCGGCGGGCCCGCTGCGCGCCGGCGTCAACACGGACTGGCACCTGCTCAACGTATGCACGTCGCTCGCTTTTACGGCGGTGCCGCTGTTTTTCATGATGTCGGGCTATCTGCTCATGACGAGCCGGAAAACGGCCGACATTTCCGTCCTGCTGCGCCACCGGCTGCCGCGGCTGGTCGTGCCGCTCGCAGGCTGGACGGTCGTGGCCGTGCTGTGGCAGATGTTTCTGGCGCACACGCTCACGCCAGGCACCATCTGGGCGCAGCTCGTCACGGCGCTGCACGGTCCGGTCATGGTGCACTTCTGGTATCTGTATACGCTCATTGCGCTCTATGCGCTCTCGCCGATCCTCTACGGCGGGATCCAGGTGCTCGGCAAGTCTGGGCGGGTGTATCTGTTCGTGCTGGCGGCGGCCGTGTCGGTGCATACGATCCTGATGACGGTGCTGCCGGACGGCGCAGCGCAGTATGTCGATCTGGACATTTTCGACAAGCTCAAGATCTTCGGTGGGCACATGGCCACGTTCGTGCTCGGTTATCTGCTCGGCAGCTACGAAAAAGAGATCCCAAACTGGCTGCTTGCGCTCGGCGCGGTCGTGCTGCTCGCGGTGATCTCGGTCGGTACGTGGGTGCGCACGGTGCGCACGGGGGAGTTCAACCAGAACTTCCAGAACCAGAGCGCCGGGTTCGAGATCGTGCTGGCATCGTGTATTTTCCTGCTCTGCAAGCAGACGTGCAATCGCCCGCCGCGCGCATGGGTCAAGGCCGTCACCGGCCCGGTCGTCGCGCTGTCGATGGCGGTCTACCTCATGCACAACATCTTCCTGAGTATGCTGTTTTCCGTCGGTGTGTCGGTGCGCTCGTTCGGCAGCACGGTGGGCGTGACGCTGCTGGCGTTCGCCGCCTGCTTTGTCGTGACCAAGACGGTCGCAACCATCCGGCCGCTGTGTTATCTCGCCACGGGCAAGACCTATGCCGAGGCGTGCCGCAGCTGCAACTGGGTGTATACGTTCCGCAGGCTGCGCGGGCACAGCGCGGCGGAAAAGTGAAAACACAGCCGGCCGGAGGAAGTCCTCCGGCCGGGCGCTTTTCATGTACATATATATCACGTTTCCGCGCGGCGCATCGTCACGCGCTCGGCCACGACGGCGATGTAGCCCAGCATGATCGTGAGATAGTACGACGCCAGACGCCAGATGAGCATGGCGGTGGTCAGATAGTCTCCGAACAGCGGCGAGAAGGCAAGGTAGAACGTGCCCTCGCTCGCGCCGGACGCGCCCGGCATGGGAAAGCAGCTTGCCCCGATGTACAGCAGCACCTGCGTGCCCGTGACCTGCCAGAACGGTACGCCGCGCAGACCGAAGCCGCGGTACGTGCAGTAGGCCACCGACATGTACGCCGCGCACTGCCCCAGCGCGAGCGCGAGCGCCCCGGCGAGCTTGCCGCGGTGGCGGATGCCGGCGGCGAACGCATCGTGATACTCCGCCACGAAGGCACACCATTTTTCGGCGGCCGCCTCGGGGTCTGCGCCCCGGCGGACGAACGGCTTACGCCGGTACAGCCAGCGGATGCACGCCGTGCCGAACGCGGACATCGGCTTCGGGAAGATGGCCGAGAGCAGCACGAGCGACAGCAGCCCCGCGTGCACGAGCAGGCCCAGCGCCAGCACGGGGATCCACGCCGCGCTCTGCGCTGCGAGCTTGCCGCCGCACAGGCACGCGCCCACGATGCCGAGCGTCACGAGCGCGATGTTCCACAGGCTGTAGACCGTGCAGATGACGGACGTGGCCGTGCCGGTCGGGATGCCGCGGCGGTGCATGTGCAGCACCTGAAACGGCTGGCCGCCCGCGGCCGCGGGCGTCACGGCCGAGTAGAAGAAGCCGATCATCGACACGTCGATGCTGTCGCCCAGCGGCTGCGCGCAGCCGAACGCGCGCGTGATGAGCCGGTACTTGAGCGCGTCGCACAGATAGTACAGCAGCATGCAGCCCACGATCGCAGCCGTCCAGCCCGGCAGCAGCGCCGCGAGCGAGGCGCGCACGTCGCCCGCGTCGAGCGTCGCGGCGGCGAACACCGCCAGCGCCGCCGCGCCGAGCGTCAGCAGGCCGATCGAGAGCCATTGTTTTTTCTTGTCGTGTTTCATGGGCAGACCTCGCTGCAGGAGAAATTCCTTTTTAGGCCCTATATTATAACGGATATGCAGGAAAAGCGCAACCAGAAACCGGGCGCCCCAGTCGGGACGCCCGGTTTGGCATCAAAAGACGAGCTGCACGAGCAGCATATAGCACACGGTGCCGGCGGCGATGCTCAGCAGTGTGTTGCGCCGCCACCAGTGCAGACCCGCCGTCACGCCGACGGCGATGACCTGCGGCACCCACGCCCCGGCGGCGGTAAACTGCATCCTGCGCAGGCAGTAGACCAGCAGCGAGACCATGACGGCCATGGGCAGGATCTTGCCGAGGTACTCCACGACCTTCGGCACGGCGCGGCGGCCGAACAGCAGCCACGGCAGCCAGCGCTCCAAAAACGTGCACGCGGCGCAGACCGCGATGATGGCGATGCTCTGTCCGACGGAGATGGTCATGCCCCGGCACCTCCTTCGGCATACTTCGGCTCGAGCACCGGGCGCAGCAGCGTGAGCGCCGCGACCGTCACGAGCAACGACGGCAGCAGGAACTTGTCCGGCCCGAGCAGCAGCAGCGCGCCGATGCTCGACACGGCGGCGACCGCGGCGGGGATGCGCGTGCGCGCGCCGCGCAGCTGATCGACCACGATGACCGTGAACAGCGCCGTGAGCGCAAAGTCGATGCCCGTGGTGTCAAATGGGATAAGCGAGCCGACGAGCCCGCCGAGCATGGACAGCGCCACCCAGTAAAACGTCACGAGCGCGGCCGTGAGCACGTAGGCCCACTTCTCGTTGACGTCGGGCCCGAAATCGTGCGAGCAGTGCAGCGAATAGTTCTCGTCGCACAGCGAGTAGATCAGAAACCAGCGCCACGGGCCGAAGGAGCGGAACTTGTCGATGAACGACAGGCCGTAGAAAATATGCCGGCTGTTGAGCAGCAGCGCCAGCACGGCCACCGTGGCGAGCGACACGCCGCCGGCAAAGAACGTGACCATCAGAAACTGCAGCGAGCCTGCCAGCACGAACAGGCTGCACGCGCCCGACCACAGGAAGTTATAGCCCGCCTGCTGCATGAGCAGCCCGTAGGCGAGGCCGACGGGGAAGAAGCCGATCAGGATCGGGATCGAGTGGTGGAAGGCGTAGGCGACCGTTTTGCGCATGGCGCAGCGCTCCTTTCGGACGAAAAATGGCGGTGAAGCCCAGTATATCAGAGCGTTTTCGCTTTTTCAACAAGCGTCATAAAAATGTCAGCGCCCGCCCGTTTGGGCAGACGCTGACGGAATTTTTTGCGGGGCTCAGCTCAGGCCGGGGATCTTCAGACCGAAGAAGTCGATGAGCTGGCAGAAGAGGATGAACGCGAGCAGCACCGGCACGATGAACTTGAAGCAGAGCTTGAAGTAGCCGGCGGCGCGGTACTTCAAGCCGCTCTGCTCGCACTCGAGCTGCACGACCTCGGGCTTGAGCACCCAGCCGATGAGGATCGTCATCACGAGCGCACCGAGCGGCATGAGGATGCCCTCGGCGACCATGTCGTACAAGTCGAGCCAGCAGTCGTTCCATCCGTGCACGCTCAGGCCGAACAGGGTGGCCGGCGTCTCGACGGCGGCGCCGCCGGCAACGCCCGCGCCCAGCCCGTCGAGTGCGACGAGCGAGCCCGCCACGAACACGAGCGCCGCGACGCTGGCCGTGTGCTTGGCGCGCTTGGGCGTGAGGCCCTTGTCGATCTGCTTATCGACGGCGTAGGCCGTGCACAGCTCGAGCATGGAGATCGACGACGTGAGCGCCGCGATCAGCACGAGCAGGTAGAAGATGAAGCCGATGAAATTGCCGATGCTGCCCATGTGGGCGAACACCGTCTGCATCGAGGCGAACAGCAGTCCGGGGCCGGCGCCGTACTCCACGCCGAAGGCGGCGCAGGCGGGCATGACGGCCATGCCGGCCATGACGGCGATGAGCGTGTCCGCGCCGCAGACGATGAGCGCGTTGCGCTGCAGGTGCTCCTGCTTGCCGAGGTAGGAGCCGTAGGTCATCATGACGCCGAGACCGATCGACAGGGAGAAGAACATCTGCCCGGCGGCGTTTTTGAGCACGCGGCCGAAGCCGATGTCCGGATTGCTGAACACGGAGAAGTCGGGGCTGAACATGAACTTGTAGCCCTCAGCCGCGCCGGGCTGGCAGGCGATGTAGAGGATGATGAACACGAGCAGGCAGAACAGCGCCGGCATGCCGACGTTGCAGAACTTCTCGATGCCGCCCTGCACACCGCCGGACACGACGAGGATGTTGAGCAGGATATAGAGCACGAAAAACAGGATCATGCTGTTCGTATCCGTCAGGAAATAGCCGAAAAAGCCCGTGCCCTGACCCGACCAGGCAAACTCACTCCCGCCAAAGATGGCCAGGAAGTAGCCGACGGCGTAGCGCAGGACGATGCCGCCGAGCACGAAGTAAAAGCACATGATGCAAAAGCCGCACACGATGCCCGCGTAACCGAGCCAGGTGTACTTCTTCGACAGGCCGCGGTAGGTGCTCACGGCGCTCTTGCCGCTGCGGCGGCCGAGCGCGAGCTCGCCGAGCATGACCGTCACGCCCACGAGCACGACGAGCACGAGATACAGCAGCAGGAACACGGCGCCGCCGCTCTTGCCCATCTTATACGGGAAGCCCCAGATATTGCCGAGGCCAACGGCCGAGCCGATCGAGGCCATGAGGAAGCCGAAGTTGCTGCCCCAGCCGCCGCGTTTGGATTTGATTTCCGTATCCACGAGATCCCTCCTGTTTTTTCACATTTCTCCCAAAACACCGCACCGAAAGGTGCAGATATGCCATCATTATACCAGACAAACGGCCAATTGCAAGCCGCCGTTACACACTTGACAAATATTTGCGCAAAAACGCGGCCGCCCGATCGGGGCGGCCGCGTGGAACAGACCGGAAATCTACGCTGCGGGGAAGGAGGACAGAGCAGCGGGAGAGCTCGAGGGGGCAAGGCCCACCTCGAATCGGATCTTATGCGCAAAGCCCTGAGGGGTCAGGGCTTTGCGCGGCCGCCCGATCGGGGCGGCCGCGTGGAACAGACCGGAAATCTACGCTGCGGGGGGCAGCACTCACAGGTCGAGAATGCCAATCAGCACGATGCCGACGACGATCAGCAGCAGCATGAGATAGTGCCGCCACGAGAGCTTCTCGCGCAGGAAGATGCGGCTCCAGAGCACGGACGCGGCGCAGTAGGCCGAGATGATGGGCGCGGCGTACATGACGTGGTCCTCGTCCGCGATGGCGTAGATGTACGCGAACTGGCCGGCCGTCTCGAACAGCGCGCCGACGTACTTCGGCCCCTCGCGCTTGGGCAGGAAGCGGTCGTGCCGGATGAACTTGACATACACGAATGACACCACCGCCGCGAACAGAAACGTCAGCTCATAGGCGCAGTTGGCGGCGTCCGGGTCAAGGCGCGTGAGCACGCGGCTGTCGGCAAACGTGCCGGCCGCGTCGAGCAGGCAGTAGGCCACCGGCAGCGCGAGGGCGAGCCAGCTCTTGGCGTAGCGGTAGTTCGAGGCCGCCTGGCGCGCGCGGCGCAGCTCGTCGTCCTCGCGCGACTCGACCACGCCGAGCCCGATCACGCCGACGCACACGAGCGCGATGGCCAGCAGTACCATCACGCGCATGCCGCCGCTGAGGTCTTCGTCCAGCCCGCCGAAGCACAGGTACAGCACGGCCACCACCGCGCCGGAGGCGTTGCAGATCGGCGACGAGATGGACAGCTCGATATACCGCAGGCCGACATAGCCGAGCGCCATCGACACGATGTACAGCAGCGACACGGGCAGGTACGTCCAGATGACGTGCCACGTCACGCTCACGCCGCCGATGAAGATCTCATACGCCGCGTGCAGGCCCATGACGACGCCGACGGCGATGACCATTTTTAAATGTGCCAGATGATCGTCCGCGTCGCGGCAGCCGATTTTTGAAAACAGATCCGAGCCCGACCAGCACAGCAGGGCAATCAGGGAAAGCCAGAACCACATACTTTATTTTTCCTCCAGTTGATCGAGTGTAACGAGACCGGCGTCCACGAGCTTCTGCAGGCTCATGAGGATGCCGAGTTTGGCGTGATACCACGTCAGGCCGCCCTGAAAATACACGGCGTAGGGCGGGCGGATCGGCCCGTCGGCCGACAGCTCAATGGACGAGCCCTGCACGAACGCGCCGGCGGCCATGATGACCTCCGAATCGTAGCCCGGCATGGCCCAGGGGATGGGGTCGACATAGCTGTCCACGGGCGCGGCCGCCTGGATGCCCTTGCAGAAGGCGACCATGCGCTCCGGCGAGCCGAGCTCCACGCACTGGATGATGTCGTGCCGCGGCTCCGCCGCGTTCGGGATGCAGCGAAAGCCCAGCCGCTCGTAGACGTTCGCCGCGAACACCGCGCCCTTGAGCGCGCCGGCCGTCACGGTCGGCGCGAGGAAGAAGCCCTGATAAAACGCCGGCATGAGCCCGAGGTTCGCGCCGACCTCCTGCCCGAGGCCGGGGGCGCTCAGGCGGAAGGCGCAGCGGTCGACGAGGTCGCGGCGGCCGCAGATGTAGCCGCCGATGGGCGCGAGCCCGCCGCCGGGGTTTTTGATGAGCGAGCCCACGATCATGTCCGCGCCGAGGTCGGACGGCTCGATCGTCTCGACGAACTCGCCGTAGCAGTTATCGACCATGCAGATGACGTTCGGGTCGATGCGCTTGCAGAACGCGATCAGCTCGCCGATCTGCTGCACGGAAAACGTCGGCCGCGTGGCGTAGCCCTTCGAGCGCTGGATGGTCACGAGCTTCACACCGCCGCGCAGCGCCTGCTCGATGGCCGGATAGTCAAAGCCGTAGTCCGGCAGCAGGTCGACCTGCCGGTAGTGCACGCCGTATTCCTTGAGCGAGCAGGCGCTCGGGCGGATGCCGATGACCTCCTCGAGCGTGTCATACGGCGCGCCGACGGGGCTGAGCAGCGTGTCGCCGGGCAGGAGGTTGGCGCTGAGCGCCACGGTCAGCGCGTGCGTGCCGCAGGTGATCTGCGGCCGCACGAGCGCGGCCTCGGTGTGGAAGCAGTCGGCATAGACGCGCTCGAGATTGTCGCGCCCGGCGTCGTTGTAGCCGTAGCCCGTGGTGGCGGCAAAGTGCGTCGCGTCGACACGGTTTTTCTGCATCGCACCGATGACCTTGCACTGGTTATATTCCGCGACGCGGTCGATCTCGTCAAAGCGCGCGCGCAGACCGGCGAGCACCTCCTCGCCGAAGCGGTGCACCGCCGGCGTGATGCCGAGCGCGGTGTACATGGACTCTGTATTCATCGTTCCTCTCCTTATATCATTCGTCAGATTCGTCGAAAATTTTTGCGGCCACGTCGCGCATGACCTCCGGCCGCGTGACCACGATGCCGCGCGCCTCGTCGCCGAGCACGAGCAGCGTGTCCCCCGGGCGGATGCCAAAGACCGTGCGCGCCTCTTTCGGGATCACGATCTGGCCCTTTTCGCCGACCTTCACCGTGCCGAAGATGTGCCGGTCGCGGCTCTGGCCGAGCACGTGCTTGCCTCCGGGCATAGCCTCGCCTCCTGTTGCGGAAATTCATACTTTTCCTACTTGTAGGAACCGATGATACCGCACATCGACGGGAAAGTCAACCGCGTCCGGCACAAAAACCGTCCATTCGGCGATTTGCCGGATTTTTTGCGAAAAACGGTTGCGCGCGCCCGGCGCGGGTGCTACGATAAAAACCATCTTAGTGATTGTGGGAGGATGGAGCAATATGCAGCTTCTCGAGCAGCGCATTCTCGCCGAGGGCGAGGTCAAATCCAGCGAGATCCTGAAAGTGGACCGGTTTTTGAACCATCAGATGGACCCGAAGCTGTTTCTGGCGATGGCGGAGGAATGGAAGCGGCTGTTCGACGGCTGCGGCGTGAACAAGCTCGTCACGATCGAGGCCAGCGGCATCGGCATCGCGGCCGTGGCCGGGCTCGTGTTCGACTGCCCGGTCGTGTTCGCCAAGAAAACCAAGAGCCGCAACGTCTCCGACGATGCGTACACGACGGTCGTGCACTCGTTCACGCACGGCAATGACAACACCATCCGCATCTCGCGCGAGTATCTCTCGCCGGACGACCGCGTGCTCGTCATCGACGATTTCCTCGCCAACGGTGCGGCGCTCGACGGACTCATCACGCTCATCGAGGGTGCGGGCGCGACCGTGGTCGGCGCCGGCATCGCGGTGGAAAAGGCGTTTCAGCCCGGCGGTGCGCGCATCCGCGCGCGCGGCTACCGCGTGGAATCGCTCGCCCGCGTGCAGAGCATGGACCCCGAGACGGGCATCGTGTTCTGCTGAGCGGCGTTGTGCAAATTGACGGGGAAAATGTTTCAAAAGTATGAAATTCGCTCATTTCGACGGTTGACAACCCCGTTCGCCCATGGTAACGTATTAAGTGTTCCCGCACTGCGGGAGCGATCGTAAATAGCAGTCGATATATACCAAAGGATATGGCTTGGCGTTTCTACCCGGCACCGTAAATTGCCGGACTATCGATGTGAAATTCCCCGCGGGAGATGGCAGTACCGGCATCTTCCCGGTTCCACATTGGCAGGAGCGCCGTAAGGCCAGCTCCTGCCAATGTTTTTTTGTATCTTCTTTGCGCAAGCAATGCAGATAAATACAAAATTTGATGATTTGAGGGAGAGCTGAGAATGAAAAAGTTCGTTTCGATGCTGCTCGCGCTCGTCATGGTGTTCGCACTGTGCGCCTGCGGCAGCAAGACCG
>OLSD01000273.1_pt1 | contig 55426 bp, 54 predicted proteins | sample 1672211 | NCBI WGS metagenome assembly OLSD01 (sample SAMEA3136659, study PRJEB25190) | human gut metagenome | reverse complement strand
ATTTTGGCTTTTGTTTTGTTGCCGTATCGCGTCGACTTGTATATAATACCACGTGGTCTAGGTTATGTCAACACCTTTTTTGTTACTTTTTTAACATTTTTTCACGATACACGTGGCTCAGTATTCAAAAGAAGCATCATGTATACACGCTTTAAAGCACCTAAATTTTCTTCAAAAAATCTCAAAAAAAGTTAAATTTTCTACCGAAAAACGGTAAAAAACGCGTAAAAAAATCATTTTCTCCCCAAAAAAATTCGAGATTTTTTTCTTTCTCAGCAGCAAATTCCTTGCTCGTTTTTTGCTGGCATTTTGCACGATTTTCTAGGAAAAAGGAAAAATGCGCTCTGCTTTCGCAGAGCGCACCAGTAAAAAGCTATTATTTTTCGTAAGTGAAGTTGTTGATATGCGGACGCAGGTCCTCGCCTTCCTGTGCTTCGACAGACAGAACAGCCTGAACAATGATAGCATTCTCCAGACGTTTCTTTTGCAGGCGACAGCCATACTCATACGGCTTGGTAATATCGCCATTAATCAAATCTGCATTGGCATGGCAGCCACCGCTGCAGAAGAAGCGTGCCCAGCATTGGCTGCACTCCGGCTTAGTAAGAACATGGGTATGACGGAACTTCTGCACCATCTCAGGTGTAACAATACCGGTATCCAAGGTACCCATCTTATATTGTTCGCGGCCTACAAACTGATGGCACGGATAAATATCACTATCAGCAGTAATGCAATAGTATTCATGACCTGCGCCGCAGCCTGCCAAGCGCTTAGCTACGCACGGACCGTTATCAAGTGCTACATTGAAATGGAAGAAGTCAAAGGGATTGCCTTCACGACGACGCTCCAGATATGCACGCGCCAGCTTATCGTATTCATCGAAAATTACCGGCAGATCTTCCTCGGTCAATACCCAAGGTTCATCAATGCCTACTACGGGTTCTACGGAAATTTCCTTGCCAACCTTAGTCATATCCAGCACATCCTCACAGAAATGGGTGCTGAAATGGGTATAGGTTCCGCGCAGATAGTAGTTTTTGCCCTCACGGCTGTCAATTACCTTCTTAAAGCCGCGTACAGCTGTATCATAGCTGCCGGCTTTATTCGGGAACGGACGCATAGCATCATGAGTTTCCTTCTTGCCATCCAGGCTCAGAACCAGCATAACACGGTTATCATTGAGGAATTTGATATTATCATCATTCAAAAGAGTACCATTGGTAGTCAGCGTCAGCTTAATATTCTTGCCGGTTTCTTTTTCGCGACGACGTACATATTCGGCAATATGTACAACAACCGGCCAGTTCATCAGCGGTTCACCGCCGAACATATCCAACTCCAGGTTATGGCGCTTCTTGCTGCCTTCAATAGCAAACTCGATAGCCTTTTCCGCAGTTTCCTTGCTCATAAGCTGACGGCAGCCACCAAAGGAACCGGTGTCAGCAAAACAGTAACCGCAACGCAGATTGCAGTCATGAGTTACAAGCAGGCACAGGGATTTTACAATCGGCTTTTCTGCAAAAGTCGGCGGCACATCAAAGGAAGGGCTGAAAAGCAGGCCTTCATCCTGCAGGCCGTGCATTTCTTCCAAGGCATCGCGCAAATCCTCTTCGCTGTATTTATCCTTCAAAGCAGCCATAGCCTCAGCATCGTTGCTGCCATCATAATAATCGAGTAAATCGTAAATAACATCGTCTACAAGATGAACGGCACCGCTGTTGATATCCAGCACAGCCATATTATCATCAAGACGCATTTTATGTATCAGCATGTATTCCAACCTTTCTTTTTGCATAGATAGTAAAACAGCCCCCTGCACCAGACAGGGAGCTGCATTAAGCTCAGATATTATTTGCAGTGTTCGCAAACCTGGTTGCCAACGGTGCAGGAAGTTTTGCAAGCGGATTGGCAGGAAGCCGGGCACTCGCCGCAGCCACCGGTACGCAGAGTTTTGTTCAGCATTGCTTTATTAACAGTTTTGATGTGTTTACGCATAACGATTACCTCCAAAAAAATATATTATTACTTGTTTTATTTTACCTTGTTTTTGCCCATTTTGCAAGGATTTTTTTAAATTGCTCATTTATAAATACTATTTCGCGACCTATATTCTTCCATTGCATTATCTGTTTTTATTATAGCCTGTTCATACGCTTTTATCCATACAACACCAGTCAGAAAATCATTGCAACACGCGGATAGAAATAATTTAATATTATTTTCTGCTATTTGCTACCCAACCTCAATAATGTATAGTCATGCATTCATAGTAAAATTTCATTGTATATGCTAGAATATTCTTAGTAATTATATAGGAGGTCTGCTTGCTATGAAAATAACACGTATTTTAATCCTTCTGAGCGCTGCCGCCATGCTGACATATGGTATCTGCAACAGAGAATATCTTGCCGTCTGGCGCAAGGCAGCGACAATTTGTCTGGAGTGTATCGGCATTGGTTAAACGTAAGCTTGTACAAATTTGCACCGCCCTCCTATATAACGGCAATTTTGCAGGCTTTACCACCGGCAATATCTGGAAGGGCAGCAGCAAGAATATCTGCCTGCCGGGGTTAAACTGCTATTCCTGCCCCGGAGCCTTGGGCGCCTGCCCGCTCGGTTCGCTGCAAAGCTCACTCAGCGGTGTATTTTTGCGCATTCCCTTCTATGTGCTGGGCTTCATTCTGCTCTTTGCGTTAATCTTTGCGCGTCTTATCTGCGGCTGGGGCTGTCCCTTCGGCCTCGTGCAGGAATTGCTCTACAAAATTCCTACGCCTAAGCTGCAGCGCAACCGCTTCACCTATCTGCTCAGCTATCTGAAATATTTTATCGCGCTGATTTTTCTCATTATTTTACCCTTAGCCTTTTATCAGTTCACAGGCAGCGGCGTACCGGCCTTCTGTAAATTTATCTGCCCCGCAGGTACTTTGGAGGCTGCTCTGCCCCTGGCATTTTTCAAGCCGCAGCTTCGTGAGCTTTTGGGCCAGCTGTTTATCTGGAAGCTGTCACTGCTGTGTCTTACCGTACTGGCAGCCATCTTCATCTATCGCCCATTCTGCCGCTTTATCTGCCCTTTAGGTGCCATCTATGGGATTTTTAATAAAATCTCCCTCTTTGGCATGAAGGTTAACCACGTCAAGTGCATCAACTGCAACCTCTGTATGGAGCATTGCAAGATGGATTGCCGTCATGTAGGCGACAGCGAATGCATTGCCTGCGGTGAATGCCGCAAGGTCTGCCCGGTAAAGGCAATTTCTCTCGGCAAAAAATTTTAATTTATATATACCATTTTTCTCTTATTTTCTTACAAGGAGGTCAACATGAAAAAAATCCTGCTTACCTTATCGATGACTGCACTGCTATTATTTACCGCAGGCTGCAGCTGTCCTTTCTCCGATAAAACTGCCGACAGCAAACCGCAGATGAACACCGCTGCTGCCTCAGCTGCCGAAACCGCACCCGATTGCAGCTACAAAGAGTTAGGCAGCGGCAAAACCATGCGCCTGAGTGACTTAAAGGGCAAGCCTGTCTTTATCAATTTCTGGGCGACCTGGTGCCCTCCCTGTGTCGGCGAGCTGCCGCATATTGAAAAGAAATACGCCGAATATAAGGACAGAATGCATTTTGTCATCCTCAGTGTAGATGATAATGAACAGGAACCGGCACGCTTCATTAAAAGCAAGGGCTATACCTTCCCTGCCGCTTACGGCGACCACCAAGCACTCGGACGTGCTTACGGTATTGATGCTATCCCCGCATCATATATCATCAGCGCCGATGGCCGCATAGTTGCAAGCACAGTCGGCAGCATGAACGAGTCTTCCCTAGATGCCTTCCTTCAGAAGGCCTTCTAAAAGCATATTAAAAGCGAAAAGCAGTCCCGCAACCTTTTTATAAGATTGCAAGGACTGCTTTTTTATGCCTTCAGCCAGATGCCGGCCTTATAACCGCGCACACCCAGCATAGCCGCACCAATGCAGAGCACAACATCAGGAATAACCTGCAGAATACCGCAGTACCAGATAACTGCCCACACGGAAATCGGTGCATTGATTATATAATTGGATACTACATAGAACCATACGAGTCCAAACAGATAAACAATTACCATACCAACAAGATTTGCTTCCAACAGGCTACGAAAATTGATTTGCTTAGCCTTGCGCGCCCAGGCACCGTTTACCCATGCCTGCACGATAAATCCCAGCAGATAACCGAATGTCGGCTGCGCAATATAACCGGGGCCGCCGCCTGATGCAAAAACAGGAATGCCGACCAGACCCATGACAACATAAGTACCGACAGCAATCGCTCCCAGACGCGGTCCGAGCAGCAAGCCTACCAGCAACGTAAACAAAAATTGCAGTGTATAGACATCGGTGCCTACCGGAATTTTAATAAACGTTCCCACAGTAATAAGCGCAATAAACAATGCGCATAAAATCAGTTCTTTTGTTTTTAAATGCATATCACACGCCTCCAAATCCTTTATGACATCTGTCATAATTCATAGTTTATAGAATACTCTAGTTTTTCCTTGTTGTCAACCTGTTTTTATTTTTGGTTAACCTTGCTTGCAAAGGAAAAGGGAGACAACCGCCTCCCTAAGTCTCATTTATCCGTTTCTTCAATACAACAGGTATGTTCTTTGGTTTTTTTATCATAATTTATACCAACTAACAAAAGCCTGCCAGTATATTCTTTTATTGACTCTGTATAATGCTTTTCCTTTATTTGTGCCAATGCCGTGCTTGCAGATTTATTCCATTTTAGTTCAACCACTAAAGCAGGATAATCAGCTTTATATTCAGGCTTAGGAATATATACAAAATCTGCAAAACCTCTGCAAGTAGGCAATTCCCTAACTGGCTTAAAGTAATAATCCATTGAACTCAAAAACGCTATTGCCAAAACGCTGCTTAACGAATTTTCATCATTGTATTGAATAATAGATATATATTGATTATGAATCTTTTCCAGCATATCAGCAACCGCTGCTTCATCTCCATCTAAGACAGCATTAAGCAAATTTTGCGATTCTTTTTCCAAATTTCTCAGTTCACTCCACTTGTTTAGTTTAGTAGCCATTGCAAACTCAAAGCGTATCTCTTCATTAGGAATAAAAGCTTGCTTACGTGTCTGATCATAACCTAAATAACCAAGATGTATAAGTAAAGTCAAGACATCATCCTTATCCCTAAAGCTGACCATATCATTTTGAAAAAAGTACGGAATAACTGTTACAGAATCTCCTGACAGCATATCTATAATATCCGAACGCAGGCCATCAAAATCCATGTTAATCAATGGCAAAATTGATTCGTAAGTACCCGTCTGAGTCCAATAGCTTTGAAAATTGCCCCTCGTCATTAAGCTTACAACAGCACGCGGATTATATACATGGTACTCACCAAGTTGATATCCATCATACCAGCGCTTGACTTCCGAAAAATCTTTATGATACTCATCGCATAATAGTTTAACCTCACTCTCCGTAAAGCCAATATATGGAGCTAAAGAACCCGGGTCAAGCATAGTATACTCATTAAAATTGTTCAATGCAGATTGCGTATTATACTTTTTTATGGGCAATATGCCTGTAATATACGCCAATGCTATATATTTTTCCGGTTCTATACCTTTAAATAATCTTCGAAGAAAATCTATATATTTATCCTGAATACCTTTGTTTTTCGAAGCATCTCTTATAAGCATATCCCATTCGTCGATTATGATAACAAACCGATTGCCTGTCGCAGCATTAATTTGCGAAAACGCATCTGGAATAGTTCTTATATCTGCAGATAGTACACCCTCATATATCGTCTTCAATTCGTCTACTATCGTTTTAGTTATTAAATCTACAGTTTCATCTATGTGCTCTTGCGAAAAAAACCACTGTAAATCAAAATGTATCACATCGAATTTGTTAAGATACTCACGATAAGCAGAATTTTTGGCAACAGCTAAGCTGGAAAAAAGTTCTTGAGAATCGCAGCCTTTACTATAATATGCTGACAACATATTAGCAGTATAAGATTTGCCAAAACGACGCGGACGACTATTGCAAATAAAATTTTCAGTTGTTCCAATCAAACTGTTTGTGAACTCTATTAATTCTGTTTTGTCTACATAAATCTTAGTATTAAGTGCTGCCTTAAATGTTGTATTATCAGGATTAACGAATCTGCCCATATAGCTCTCGCCCCCTTGCTTATCCTCTTAACAAAATTATACTACATACAAGCAAGCATACGCAAGATTATTAAACATTCGTTTTGCATTTAACGCAAAAAAAAGGGAGGCTACTGCCTCCCTAAATATTCCTTACCGCACAAATATGTCACGCACAATATTGATATCAATGCCCTTCGTCTGCAAAAAGCCGAAGAAATAGGCCTGCTCTAAACGTCTCTTAAAGCCCTCGAGTCCGTTTCCGTCATCAGCAACGGTTACACGGTACATTTCAAAAGGTGCCTTTTGGTACGTAGCCGACGTATTGACACCTACATGACCAGTCAGCGCCCTGTAAAAACCGTATTTTTTCGCTGCAGCGATAACCCTGTCATTATAGCTGCCGTTAGGATAAGCCAAGGTACGCACAATATAGCCGTCGAATTTCTTCTTCAGCCAATAACGTGACGTATCCGTTTCCCATACCAGATATTTTTCATCGATAGCAGCCAACGGATTATGGCTGTAGGTATGCGAACCAAGCTCCATACCGGCAGCAATAAGCTCCTTGATTTCCTGCTCATTCATATGCAGCTCATCGCCAATATCCCTGTTGATAACAAAGAACGAGCCCTTGGCATCATACTTCTTTAGTAACGGCAGCACTACACTGTGATTATTCTTATAGCCATCATCAAAGCTCAAGGCAACGTACTTATCTACACTTTTTCCCTGCTGCAGACGCTCTGCCAGCTCTGCTACCGTCACAATCGTGTAGCCCTGCTCCTTCAGGTACTGCAGATGCGCTTCAAACAGCTCCGGCTTCATAATCAGCGTCTTGGGCCAGTCTGCTCCTTCTTCCAGACCGACAGCGTGATACATCAGTACCGGTGCACCGGTTTTCCTAAAGGCCGCATATTCCTGCTGCCAACGCTCGCCGTTAAGCTTCCATGCAACACCTGCAGCCGCCAAAAGTACGACAACCAGCGCCAGGAATACTAAGCATACTTTCTTAATCATTTATCTGCTTTCTCCAATTCCATACCTAAACCTACTGCAATATCCTGCAGCTTTTTCAAACGGTGGTTGATGCCTGATTTACCCAAACCACCGGAGTATTCTACCAAATCATTTAACGACACATCCGGATACTGCAGACGCAGACGCGCCGTATCCTGCAATCCCTGAGGCAGCTCGCTCAGTCCCATATGCTCATCAATATAATGAATGCAGCTTACCTGACGCACAGCAGCCTTAACTACCTTGTTCAGGTTTGCGGTTTCGCAATTAACTGCTCTGTTGACATTATTGCGCATTTCCTTGACAATGCGGACATTTTCCAGCTCCATCATCGCATTATGTGCACCAATAACGCTCAAAAAGCTGATAATGCTTTCGCCATCCTTCAGATAAACAATATACTCGTTTTTTCTGTCGGTCAGCTTGGCCTTCAAGGAAAAGCTCTGCATAACCTTAATAATCGTATGAGCAAAATCCTCGTTGCCGGTAACCATCTCCAGATGGTAATCACTGGCCGGACGACTGATGCTACCGCCACCCAAAAAAGCTCCGCGCAAAAAGGTGCGCTTGCCTTCGTGATGCGAAAGCAACGGATTTTTTAAATCGCCCTCTACACTTAAGAGCTGCAGCTCGTTCAGCGCCTTGCTTACCTGCGGCGCCGGCACTACATGCACCTGATAACGGTTATTCTTCTTCAAGCGGCGTGAACGGGTAATAACTACCTCCGTCTGCACTTGATAATTGCTTTTCAACAGCTGCAGTACACGTCTGGCCAAAGCAGCATTTTCTGTTGAAAAGTGGATACCTATATTCATACCGCGGATAACAATTGCACCGCTCATACGCAAAAGACCGAGCAGCTCTGCTTTGTCACCGGTCGCATCGTTAGTTTCTATACGAGATAATTCATTTTTTACATCATTGGAAAAAGACAAGCAGACTCCTCCCTTCTCAGCCTGTATCTGGTTTTATTTTTGTTTGCACAGCTTCTTCATGCCTGCACGCATAAAGAAGTAATCAAAAAACTGCATGCCGCGCCCAAAAAGACGCAGACGATAAATCAAAGCAATAAGTACACGCGCTAATTTACGCGGATCATGGCGCACCAGATCATCCTTGCTTATCAAACGCGCCGGTACAACCGTAATTCCCAGACTGCGGATTTTATCAATATCCGGCGTAATAGGACGCGAGCCTTCAGCATCATACTGACGCAGCTGCTCCGAAGTAACATCCTGGGAATTGACAATAGCGTAATCCAAGAACTGTGTACCGACATGATCAATCAACGCCTGTACATGGTCATAAGCACCGTAGCCGTCGGTTTCGCCTGGCTGTGTCATAACATTGCAGATATAAATTTTAACTGCCTTCGAGCGTACAACAGCATCACGGATTCCTTCTACCAAAAGATTAGGAATAACACTGGTATACAGGCTGCCAGGGCCAAAAATAAGTACATCCGCGTTTAAAATAGCCTCTATCGCACCATTTGCTGCCTGTGCATCCGCCGGCAGCATCATCATCTTCTTAATATGCTTGCGCACCTTGGGAATCTCCGATTCACCTGTCACAATGGTGCCGTCTGTCATCCGTGCCTGCAGTTGAATATTCTCCAAGGTAGACGGAATAACCCTGCCGCGCACCTTCAAAATCTGACTCGTAGCATTCAGTCCGGCCTCCATGCCACCTTCAGCCTGCGCCATCGCCGCAATGAACAGGTTACCAAAGCAGTGACCTGCCAGTGGTGAATCGCCCTGAAAGCGATACTGCATCAAACGTTCCATCAGCGGTTCGCGGTCAGCCAGAGCAGTCAGGCAGTTACGCAAATCACCGGGAGGAATAATACCCAGCTCCTTGCGCAGACGTCCGGAAGAACCGCCGTCATCAGCAGTTGTTACTACGGCCGTACAGTTATTGGTGATATACTTCATGCCGCGCAGCAGCGTCGACAAACCGGTACCGCCACCAACAACGGTAATGGCTGGGCCACGCGTCAGCTTGCGCTGCATAAAAATCGTTTCCATCAATGAACCGTTTTTGTCGGGCACTACAACAGATACTACCGAACTGATTAAGCGGCGTGTTCCGTACACCATAATAGCAAAGCCCACAATAAGAAAGCCCACGCCCATCGTCATAATCAGGCCGTTTGAATAGCGTCCTGTTGTCAGATAGGTCATCTGGAAGAGCAGTTCTTCTGCCTTGCCCATCAGCTGATAATTAAAAAACAAAGCCAGTCCCAAAGCACATAAAAGTACACCTACCGCAAAAAGCAGCAGCCAGCGCTTCAAATTAATGCCGGGACACAGCCAACTAATCCAACCCATTAGGCTCCTCCCTTACTTTCTGTGAGGAATATCACGATGCGTCACATCAACGCTGTAACCCTTTTCACGCAGATATTCGTACAATTTATTGGCAATAAAAACGCTGCGGTGCTGTCCGCCTGTGCAGCCTACGCTGATAACAAGCTGTGCCTTGCCTTCGTTAATATATTGCGGTACAAGAAAATCAAGCAGCTGCTCCTCCAGCTTCAGATACTGGAAGGTCTGCGGATAGCGGCAGATAAAATCCGCTACCGGACGGTCGTTGCCGGTCATATTGCGCAGCTCCTCCACATAAAACGGATTGGGCAAAAAACGCACATCAAGCACCAGGTCACTGTCCAGCGGCAGGCCATGCTTAAAGCCAAAGGAACGCACAACAATGCCCATACGCTCTTTAGAAGAGCCCTCGCCAAACATTTCCGTTACCTTAGCCTTCAGCTGTGCCGTTGTCAGCGTTGAGGTATCAATAATATGCGTAGCCTTTTCGCGCAGCGGATCCAACAATTCACGCTCACAGGTAATATTCTGCAGCAAGGTATTGCGCTCACCCAATGGATGACGACGACGCGTTTCCTTGTAACGGCGCACCAGTGTCGCATCGGAAGCATCCAAAAACAGCAGCTCATATTTTTGGCCGCTGGCCTCCATTTCATCTAAAACCTGCAACAGCTTGTCAAAAAAACGACCTCCACGGATATCGACAACAAGTGCTACCTTGTCCTCCGATGTCTGACGACATAATTCCGCAAACTTGGGAATAAGTGTCGCTGGCAAATTGTCTATGCAAAAGAAATTTAAATCCTCCAGGGTACGCACAACCTGCGTTTTACCTGCACCGGACATACCGGTAATAATAAGAAAGTGTGACTGCATTTTGCTTCACCTCTTTAAAGTCATTAGTAAATTATATTATATCATAAAATTTGCCGTAGAGGGCAGTGCTTCCGCAAATAAATGGTGGATTGATGATATGGATTGATGATACTGAAGACGGTGCGTCATCAAATAAATGCGTGCGTCAGAACGTGCCAGATTCAAAGAAGCAATCCCGACGGCGTATTTCTCATACGTCGAGGGATTGGTGATGCAGAAGATGGTGCGTTATCAAATAAATGCGTGCGTCAGAACGTGCCGGATTCAAAGAAGCAATCCCGACGGCGTATTTTTCATACGTCGAGGGATTGATGATGCGGAAGACGGTGCGTTATCACGCACGCATAAAAAAAATAAGCAGACTGCTCGCAACTCCAGTCTGCTTATCTTTTTGAGATTTTAAGGTGTAAGATTGTATTAAAAATTCATGGAAAACTAATTAATTAAGATTCGGCATGCTGCGCGGACGATCAAGATCCTTGAGCATCTGCATATCGCGGTCAGTACCGCGGCCGGCAGTAGTCAGATAACCGCCGATCATAATGCCGCTTGCACCGCCATTGAGTGCCAGCGCCTGCAGGTCACGCAGGTTTACTTCACGACCGCCTGCGGTACGGATTTGTGCCTTCGGCAGAACAAAACGGAAAACAGCGAACGCACGCAGGATTTCCAGCGGCGGCAGCGGTTTGTTGTTTTCAAACGGAGTGCCCGGAATCGGAGTCAGCATATTCAGAGGTACGCTGTCAATGCCCAGCTCCTTCAGAGTAAAGGCCCATTCTACACGCTGCTCGCGTGTTTCGCCAAGTCCTAAAATGCCACCGCTGCAAACCCGCAGGCCGGCAGCCTGTGCATTTTTGATGGTAACAAATTTATCAGCATAGGTATGAGTGCTGCAGATATTTGGGAAGTTGCTGCCTGCGGTTTCCAGATTGGAATGATAGCGGGTTACACCGGCTTCGCGCAGCTCTTTTGCCTGCTCTACAGTCAAAATGCCCAAAGAAGCGCAAACCTCAATGTGCAGTTCTTCTTTAATACGTTTCAGGGTACGGCAGATGTTTTCAAAGTCATCAGCCTTGCTCTGTCCACGACCGCTGGTAACGATGGAGAAGCGTACAGCACCTGCTTCCTTAGCTTTTTTAGCTGCATTGAAGATTTCCTCTTCGCTCAGCAGGCCGTATTCCTTAACACCGGTATGATAATGTGCGGATTGTGCACAGAACTTGCAGTTCTCACTGCACTTACCGCTGCGGCCGTTGATGATTGCACAGCAGTCAACAGGATCGCCGGCATATTTTTGGCGAATCTTGTCAGCCATAGCTAAAAGCAGCATGGTGTCGTCATCGCTCACGTTAATCAAAAATTCAGCTTCTTCTTTAGTAATATCCTGACCGTTCAAAACCTTCTCGGCCAGTGCAATAATCTTTTGCATTGTAATTCACATCCCTAACCTTAGTAGTTAACCGACGCTATTCGTTGGTTAACTGTATCTATTATATAGCAGAATCCAGCTTGCGTCAACCGTTAATTTGCAGAAGTTAACTTCAATATAATAAAAAGCGCACCATGCCGCAAGCCAAAGCTCACAGCGCAGCGCGCTATTGCATTAAATATCAGCGAATACCCGCGATACCCAAAATCAAGCCCAAAACACCGCTCATGCACAGTGTACGGATAACGCTTACCTTATGACGGATACACCACAGGGAAATCGGCAAAACAATACAGCCAAGCAAATCCACCTTGGTAAAATCCTTCGGCAAAGTTTCCGTATTCCACAGCGCCAGCATTACAAAGCTTAACCCGGCAGAGCAGATAAGTGCCACAACCGCAGGACGCAGACCGTTCAGAATACCGCGAACCGGACCGATGTCACCATATTTAAAGAACAATTTTGCGAGTGCCAGTACAATGAACACCGAAGGGAAAACAAAGCCCACAGTTGCCGCAACAGCACCGGGCAAACCTGCAACTTTCGTACCGACGAACGTCGCCGCATTGATACCGATAGGACCCGGCGTCATCTGCGAAATCGTAAAAATATCAATAAACTGCGGCATAGTCATCCATGCATGATTTTCAATAACCTCTGCCTGAATCAACGGCATCGAAGCATAACCACCGCCAACGCAAAAGGCACCAACCTTGACAAAGCTCCAGAAAAGCTCCCAATAAATATACATCTCGCCGCCTCCTTACGCGTACTTTTTGTCACGCAGCAGGAAGAAGCCGATAATAGCATCCACAACGACTGCATACATCAGATTTATATTAAAGAAATAATTGGCAATAAAGGTACCGATAATAATCAAAAACGGCAGTGCCAATTTTTTCTTCAGCTCCTTTTTGAGCAGGTCAATCGCTACATTGATGATAATAGCCGTCGCGCCGCACTGCATGCCCTTCAAAACCAGCTGAATATATTGGTTATGCGCAAAGGCATCATAAGCATAGGAAATAACGCTCAGGGTAATCAGTGGCGGCAAAATCGTTGCCAGCAAAGCAGTAAGCGTACCGCGGATACCGCCAAGCTTGTAGCCCATGCTGATTGCCGCATTGGCTGCCACAACACCCGGTGCAGACTGTGCAATCGCCACAAGATTCAACGCTTCCTTATCATCCATCCATTTATACTCATCAACAAATTTGGCCTTCAGCAACGGAATGATGACAAAACCGCCGCCGATAGTAAAGGCACTAATTATAAAGGTCGATTTAAACAGCTTCCAGTAAAAATCTTTTTCGGCTGCAGCTTCACCCATTATCAACAGCTCCTTCTGTCTATAGAATGAAATTATTATAGCATATTTGCCAGCAAAAAAACATAATTAGACTACACTAATACCTAGATAATTTTTCACATCAGCTTTTTTGTAACAAAAAAAGCACACCCTGCTACCAAATCAGTAACAGAGTGTGCAATCTATAGCCTACTCAAGCTATATTATACAATTTTGACATCCGGTCTGCAGCTTACATCATACCGGGCATGCCGCCGCCCATCGGAGGCATTGCCGGCATAGTAGCGCCTTCCTTAACAGGTTTGTCAGCTACGATGGATTCAGTGGTCAGAACCATAGAAGCGATGCTTGCAGCATTTTGCAGTGCGCTTCTGGTAACCTTAGTCGGGTCAACGATACCTGCTTCGATCATGTCAACATACTCTTCGGTCAGAGCGTTGAAGCCATAGCCTTTGCGGCTGCGTTTAATGGTATCAACGATAACAGCGCCTTCCAGGCCAGCGTTGTAAGCGATTTGACGAACAGGCTCTTCAATAGCGCGTTTAACGATTTCTACGCCGGTCTTCTCATCGCCGGTAGCTTTGATTTTTGCCAGAGCAGGCTGTACTTGCAGCAGAGCAGTACCGCCGCCGGCAACAATGCCTTCAGCAACAGCAGCGCGGGTAGCGTTCAGAGCATCTTCAATGCGCAGTTTTTTATCTTTCAGCTCAACTTCGGTAGCAGCGCCAACTTTGATAACAGCTACGCCACCAGCCAGTTTAGCCAGACGTTCTTGCAGTTTTTCTTTATCGAAATCAGAAGTGGTTTCCGGAATTTGTGCACGGATTTGAGCAACGCGTGCAGCAATAGCATCTTTATCACCCAAGCCGTCAACGATAGTGGTCAATTCTTTGGTTACACGAACCTGACCTGCGCGGCCAAGGTCTGCCATGCTTGCGCTGTCCAGCTTACGGCCAACTTCTTCACTAATAACGGTTGCACCGGTCAGAGTAGCGATATCCTGCAGCATTGCTTTACGACGGTCACCGAAGCCAGGAGCTTTAACAGCAACTGCCTTGAAGGTGCCACGCAGCTTGTTAACAACCAGGGTTGCCAGTGCTTCGCCTTCAACATCTTCAGCGATGATTAAGAGTTCGCCGCCGTTTTGAACAACTTTTTCCAGAACCGGCATAATGTCGGCAATCATGGTGATTTTTCTATCAGTAATGAATACGTACGGATTGCTCAGTACAGCTTCCATTTTATCAGCATCGGTTGCCATATACGGGGAAATGTAGCCACGGTCGAACTGCATGCCTTCAACAGTTTCCAGATGAGTTTCCATGGTCTTGGATTCTTCAACAGTGATAACACCGTCGTCGCCAACTTTTTCCATAGCGTCGGCAATCAGGTTACCGATTTCATCGTCAGCTGCAGAGATAGAAGCAACTTGTGCTTTTGCAGCCTTGGTTTCAACCTTTTGGGAAACATTTTTCAGTTCGTCAACCAGTACGTCAACTGCTTTTTTGATACCTTTTTTCAGAACCATCGGGTTAGCGCCGGCAGCAACGTTGCGCATGCCTTCGTTAATCATAGCCTGTGCCAGAACGGTAGCAGTGGTGGTGCCGTCGCCGGCAACATCGTTGGTTTTGATGGATACTTCTTTAACCAGCTGTGCGCCCATGTTTTCAAACGGATCTTCCAGTTCGATGTCGCGGGCAATGGTTACACCGTCATTGGTGATGGTCGGTGCGCCGAATTTCTTTTCCAGAACAACGTTACGGCCTTTAGGACCGAGGGTTACTTTTACAGCGTCAGCCAGAGCATTTACACCACGCTCCAGGCTGCGACGAGCTTCTTCATTAAACAGGATTTGTTTAGCCATTTTATATCGCTCCTTAAGTTACTTTATTATTAAACTACATATTGATTTGCGCCGTGCTTTGTTCAGTACCGATAACGACGCAGACGGTGCTTTCTGCAACGCCAAAAATTATTTCTCGATTACAGCGAATAAATCACGCTCATTGAGAATCAGATATTCCTTACCTTCATGTTTAATAGGAGTGCCATTATATTTAGCGAAAATTACTTCATCGCCAACCTTAACAGAAGGTTTTACAAATACGCCGTGGTCATATTTACCAGCGCCAACTGCCAGTACTTTACCTTGTTGCGGTCTTTCTTTCACAGCGGTGTCCGGCAGGAAAATACCGCTGGCGGTTTTTTCTTCTACTACTACAGCCTCAACAATAACATGATCAGCCAAAGGTTTTAAATTTAACATTTTTCATAACCCCTTTCGAGTATTCTTACTAACGTGAGAGTAATTTGCTTCTTGGTTATTAGCACTCATTTGTCCCGAGTGCTAACCACAATTCTTATTATATCCATATTAGGAAAAAATGCAAGTACTTTTTTGCTGTTTTTTACAAATTTGTCGCAAATTCAGCTTCACACCCTCAAAAAACTGCTTCAGCGCTCTATTTTTTTGCTTCGCAGGTTCAAAATTCTGCTTGAGCACAAAAAAAGAGCAGTTCGTACTGCTCTTTTAGCTTATCCTTGTTTCTTCGCCGCCGCGGCAATAATGCTTTCTGCAAGCTCCTTCAGGCTGATGCGTTTAGCCATGCTGAACTGCTGCATCTTACGATACGCTTCCTGTTCCGTCATGCCATGCGCTGTCATCAGAATCCCCTTGGCACGGTCTAACAGCTTACGTGTCTCCAGACTTTCCTTCAGCTTATCAAGCTCCAGATTAAGCTTCTGCATTTCCTGAAAGCGCTTGGCTGCAATCTCCATTGCCGGAAAGAGCTGTTCCTCACGCACAGGCTTAACAAGATAAGCAATAACGCCTGCCTCAGATGCCTGCTCAACAATATCCTGCTGACTGTATGCTGTCAACAGTAATACCGGAGCAATATTATCGGCAGCAATGATTTTTGCGGCCGTAATACCATCCATGACAGGCATTTTTACGTCCATGATGATAAAATCCGGCTTTAATTCTGCAGCTAGCTTCACTGCCTCCTGTCCGTTCGCTGCCTCGCCTACTATGTCATGACCAGCATCTGCCAGCATTTCGCGCAAATCAAGACGCAAAATAGCTTCGTCATCTGCCAATAATATTCTCAGTTTATTTAACATCTTCCAGCCCCTCCTTTGGAATTGTTACTAAAGCAAGTGTACCGCCATCCTCACGATTCGTCAAGCGGAAGCTTCCCTGCAGGTCTGCTTCCGCCATAGTCTTGATAATTTTCAATCCTAAGCTTTGACGACTGCTATTTAAGGAAAAACCTTCTGGAAGACCAACTCCGTCATCAGCAATTGACAAAACGTACTGTTTGCTCTCTTCTGTAAAACGCACCTGCAGACTACCGCTCATGCGCCCTTCATAAGCATGTTCTATAGTATTCTGCAGCAATTCGTTTAAAATCAACGCAATACTCGTCGCCTTGTCCGACGGCAGCTGTACAGGATCTGCTTTAAAATCAGCATGCAGCATAAATTCAGGATTCAGCATGCTGCTGATAATCGCCTGATAAATTCCCTTAGCTACTTTACCGACATCAATCAGCCCGGCATCCTGCTGCGATAGATATTCATGCACAATTGCGATGCTGTTGACTCTGTTGACGCAGTCACGCAAAACTATTTTAGTTTCATCACACTGCGCGCGGCGCTCCTGCAAGCGCAGAAGACTGGCAATAGTCTGCAGATTATTCTTTACGCGGTGATGGATCTCTTTGATTACGACAGATTTTATCAGCAGCTCCTCGTCCTTTTTGCGCAGCTCAGTGATATCCTGCAAAATGACAATTGCACAACCAGCTTTCGGCCTTGGTATTACCGGAAGAATGCGTATAGAAAGCAACAGCCCATGCATGGTAAACTCCTTGCTTTCTGCCGTGCCAGTTTCCATAACCATGCCAACAAGCGGCCAGTTGATAGCAACATCATTAGTACGGCAGCCAACAAGGTGGGAAATATCCATCACGTCAAACATGTGTCGCGCACGATTATTGGCAGCAATAATCACTCTGTTGGTATCTACCACCATAATACCGTCAGAAGGCAGCAGACGGCGATAGTTATTGTTATTGCTCACATCCTGGCGCAGGCTGCACAAAAGCTCCAACGCCTGGGCAATAATAATATCATCAGGAGCAGCACTTTCAAAGCTGACAGCACCATAGCAATGGCCACGACTGTCGCGCAGCGGGAAAACCTTCAGGCTGCTGAACATACCCAGGGTCCACTCCCGCTTGCCGTTGACAGGCACATTTTTCTGCAGCACACGCGCTACAAGCGGTTCCTCAACCGCCCGCACACGTCGCCCTGTCATATCAGGACGCACATTGCCAACCTGAGTCATCGGCTGTTCCTGCTTATAAACATTTAAAAACTTTTTATTTTCTCCCGGCAGATAAATTGTCACAGCAGCATGCGCTATATCTGCTGCCAAGCCGAGCACCTGTGGCATAGCTTGTAAACTGTTTCTTTGTTCTGCTGTTAAATTGCTCAGCATGTTTCCCCTCTTCTTCCTGTTGTTGTCCTTTCCACAGCTTTTTCTGATTAATCCACTATTTTATCCACTATATCCACAAGCTTTTCCACAACATTAATGCGTTTATATATGGATATTTCCAAGTTATCCACAATATCCACAGGCTTATACACCATAAAAGACATTTGTCTAGCCTAATTTCAAAGATGGATTAGCGTTTAAATCCAATGGACTGAAGCTACCCGCCTGATACATAAAATACCCACGACAGGCAATCATTACGGCATTATCGGTACACAAAATTGGTGTCGGGTGTACCAGCTGGGCGCCAATCCCCTCCATAGCCTTGGCCAGCGTGTTTTGCAGTGTTTTGTTGGCAGAAACACCTCCGGCCAAAACTATTTTGTTATAACCGGTATGCTGCATAGCATGTACTGCTTCCTTAACAAGTGCATCCACAACTGCACGCTGGAAGGATGCTGCCACATCGCTGCGGTTCACCTCACGGCCTGCCTGCTGCTGGTTATGCAGATAATTGATTACAGCAGATTTCAGACCGCTGAAGCTGAACTCGTAAGGCTTATCCAGACGTGCTACCGGAAAATCAATTGCCTGGTCATTGCCGTCCAATGCCAGACGCTCGATTTCCGGACCGCCGGGATAAGGCAGCCCCATAACGCGGGCAATCTTGTCGAAGGCTTCGCCTGCTGCGTCATCACGCGTCTGTCCCAAAAGCTCAAAGCTGTTATAGCCGGTAACCTTCAGCAGCGCCGTATGACCGCCGCTGACAACCAGCGCCATGAACGGCGGCTTCAGCTCGCTGTCTGCCAAAAAATTGGCAAATACGTGGCCTTCAAGATGGTTGACACCTATCAACGGTTTATCCGTTGCCCAGGCCAGCGCCTTGGCGGCCGAAAGGCCGACAAGCAGCGCGCCGACCAGACCAGGTCCATAGGTAACGGCAACAGCATCTATCTGCTCCATGCCGACGCCTGCCTGAGATAAAGCCTCATCAATAACAGGCATAATATTTTCTATATGCTTACGCGAAGCAATTTCCGGCACAACGCCGCCAAATTTGCGGTGAATAACGATTTGGGAGGAGATAATGTTGCTCAGTACCTCACGGCCGTTCTTTACTACGGCAGCCGCAGTTTCATCACAGCTGCTTTCAATACCTAAAATATATACATCCTTCTGCTCTTTATTCATGGCCTGCTCCTTCTTTATACAGCCACATTATAACTGCATTTTCATGATTGTCTTCGTAATAATTCGGGCGAATGCCCTCGCTGCCAAAGCCACAGGTCAGGTAAACCTTCTGCGCGGCAATGTTGCCCTCGCGTACCTCCAGCGTCATCGCCGTAGCGCCAAGCTCCCAAGCCTTGTTGACCAATGCCGCCGTCAGACGTGTACCATAGCCTTGACCGCGTTCTTCATCCGCAACAGCCACGCGCGTTATCTGCGCTTCGCCTGCCACCAGCCAAAAGCCAGCATAACCGACAAGCTTGCCGGCATATTCCATCACCAGATAGGTAGTCAGCTCGTTTGCTATTTCATTACGCAGCATATTTTCATTCCAGGCATCATAAAAGGATTGTGCCTCTATGGCAACCAAAGCCGGAATATCTGCTTCCGTCATTGCTCTGAAGCTTATTGTTGCTTGTGCTTCTTCTCCCACAATTCCTCAGCCTCCGATCTTCTGATATAGTATGGCTCCAGGCCAAAAATTTTCTTATCGTTTTCTGCATCAAATTCTGCTAACGCAGCCAAGGCCACAGAGCTGCCTTTTGGCATACGCAATGCTTCCGGTGCTACGCAGATAAAATCCGGCAGACCGTTTTTCGCAAGCTTGGTGCACTCGCCCAAAAGCAACGCAGGAGTTCCCTGCAACGCAATTCTTTCCAACACTTTTTCCGCACTGACAACTTCAACAGGTGCCAGCTCTACAAGCTCACCATTGCGCCATTCATATAAGGCCTGATAAAAATTGCCCTTTTGGGCATCCAGCACCGGTGACAGCACCCTGCCTTCAAGCTGGATATTATAAGCCATAGCCTTTAATGTATCTACTCCATGCAGGCAGCACTGCCAGCTGTAGGCCATAGCCTCCGCCGTTGCCAGACCGATACGCAAACCGGTAAAGGAACCGGGTCCCATGCTGACAGCCAAAAGCTCAATATCCTGCTTTTGTACGCCGGTACGCTGCAACAGCTGGTCTAATTGCGGCAGCAGTCCTTCACTATGTGTCATCCCCATATTAATCGTATATTCAGCTAAAATTTTCTTATCACGGCATAAAGCAATCGTGCACACCTTGGTGGCCGTATCAATTGCTAAAGTCAGCATCTTCTTCTACCTCCTGCAGCAGTTTTTCGTATCTTTCACCCTGAGCCTGCAGCACAGCACGACGGCCTTCACCATCATGCAGCAATGTAATCTGCAGATATTCCTCCGGTAACTCCTCCTTGAACAGCTCAGCCCATTCAATCAAGGTTACGCCATCGCCTCCGGCATATTCCTCAAAGCCAATGTCTTCCAGCTCTTCCGGACGGTTTAGGCGATATAAATCAAAATGCCTTATTTCCAGCTCACGCCCCTGATAAACATTCATGATGGCAAAGGTCGGACTGTTGACATCTTCAGCCTCAGCACCCAAGGCTACAGCAACACCGCGGCTGAGCAGCGTTTTGCCTGCTCCCAGATCTCCGCTCAGGCAGTACACATCACCGCTTGCTGCATGCTTGCCCAAAAGCCTTCCCAAGGCTTCCGTTGCAGCGCTGTCCTGCAAATAAATTTCCATAACCAACTCTCCTCACATTTGGCAAAAGTATTTGCCATAGTAATCAATAATTTGAAAAAGCGGCACCAGAATTACCAGTACCGCTTCTTTGTTTTTACAGTAAAGTCGTATTACGCGTCAGCGGATCCTCAATATCCATATGACCACTCAAGGTAATAGCCTTTTTACCTTCTATCAGAATCTGTACCCGCTTAATTTCCGGAAACTCTGTCAAGGTATTGGTAATAGCGTAGCAAAGCATCATCTCGCCATAGGAGCCTTGTCCCTTCTTGGCCAGCTCGCGCGTAAAATCAGCATAGGCAGTGCCGTCCTGCTCAATTTTCAGACTGCGAACCTTAGTGCCGATAGGTACAACATCATCCATCTTCGCATCCTGCGGCTTTGTAGTCACCAAAGCAATCAAAGCATTTTCCGGCAAACTTTTGCCGTTATCCTTCATCGTAATTTTTTCCGGTAACAGCTTTTCGCTGCCATCGGAAGCTGCACGATAAACAATAAAGCTGATATCCTTTTTTTCCTGCACTGCAGCAGTTGCCGCATTCTTAGCATCCTCTTTCGGCGGAACATTTTCACTGCAACCGCTTGCTATTACTGCACACAAAAGCAGCATCAATAAAATTAGCTTTCTCATTCTTGCCGCCTCCGTATTATGCAAAATATTTTTCAATGCCTTCAGCAATCAGGCGCGCTGTCTTCTTTTGGAACCATTGTCCCTTCATCAAGGTCAGCTCCTTTTCATTGCTGATGAAGCACATTTCAACCAAAACTGCCGGCATACTGATACGCTTGATAACATAAAAGTTTGCCTGACGTACACCCAAATCATCTACGCCAAAATTAGCTGCCAGCTTATTTTGGATATTTTTGGCTAAGCGCAGATCATTATCGGTTTTCGGATAGTAGTATGTAGAAAAACCACCAACATTTTTATTGACCGAAGAATTGATATGCAGGCTGACGAACATATCTGAATTATATTTTTCGCCAACGTTTACACGTGCCTGCAGTTCCTCAGCATCACTGGCATTAGGTTCGAATACATCAACATCGGTAGTACGTGTCATATAGACCTTAGCACCCTTATCTTCCAAAATTTCTTTAACTATTTTTGTAATAGCCAGGGTAATATTTTTTTCCTTCGTACCATCACTGCCGATAGCACCCGGATCGCTGCCGCCATGACCTGCATCCAGAGTAATGATTTTACCATCCAAGCCACCGCTGGTGCGGAACTTGCCATTTCCATTTACTACTAAAAGCTTATCGCCGGCAGATTTATTCTCTTGTTTATTTACCGTTGTTTCTGTTTTAGCAGCTACAGTATTTTTCTTATTGTCAACCTTCTTGGTTTCGGTTTTCTTTTTATTATTCTTTTTCTTATCGGGTGTCTTAACCACTGTAGTATTTGTCTTGACAACAGTATTTTGCTTGATGCTGCTGTTAGTCTTTGTCGGACGGTTGCTTACTACCGGTCTGTTACTTACAACGGTGGTTACAGCACCGGAACCGCTGTAGGAAGCCTGGCGCGGCGTAACATCAAGCACTACACGGAAGGGACGGCCTGTTGCCGGATCCTTCTTTAAGACGAAAGCCTTATAGCTTTTTTCCAGCAGGCGCTGTTTCAGCGGTACACGCACCACCGTATAGCTGCCTTTATCCACAATTTTCAAGGAATCAGCCAAAGAGCTTTTTACAGCCTTACTATGCGGCACCTGCGCTCCCTTATCAGCATTCACCGTCAGATTCAGCGTATCGCCTTCCATATCAACAGCATAGCCTGCAGTATCCGTTACATCAACAACAATACGCAGAACGTCTGCTTTATTAACACCCCATTTTACATCTGTTATCTGCGCTGCCTGCGCCACTGCACTCAAAAGCATACAGCAGGCCAGAAGCGTCAGCAGAAAAATCTTGCGCAATAGTTCCACCTCGCAAACTTATATACCCTTACTAAAGATTTTACTTCAACAATTTATTTTAACACTAATTGCAGAAGTCTGTAAACAAAATTAGTATTAAAGCATTAATTGCCTTTCAGAACCTCATGTCGCGCTTCCGGCAAAAACTGCGCCAGCTCACCTGCTGCCAGCCCGATATCAATGCCGCTGATATCTGCAGCCTTTCCGTGCAGATAAACGCCGCATAAAACAGCTTCCTGCAAAGTAATCTCCTGCGCTGCCAGACCGGCAATAATACCTGTCAGCACATCGCCGCTGCCACCTGTAGCCAAGACACTGGAACCTGTACTGTTGACATAAACGCTGCCGTCCGGGCAGGCAATAACTGTCGGCGCTCCCTTGAGCACCAGTACAGCATTCCATTCCTTCGCATATTGCATAGCAATATTAATACGGTCAGCATTAATTTCACTGATTTCCTTGCCAATAAGGCGTGCCATTTCGCCAGGATGCGGTGTCAGCACCTTTGCAGCCTGCATCTGCGTCAAAATTTCTGTATGTCCCTGCAAAGCTGTCAGTGCATCTGCGTCAATAACAACAGGCACCTGCAGCTGCAGCAATATATCGCGCACTGCCTGCTGGGTGCTTTCGCTGGTGCCTAAGCCGGGGCCAATCGCCAGCACGTCAGCTGCATTAGCATTTTTCGCAACATCGCCTGCAGCACCACCGCCCAAAATACCAGGCATGCGCTCCAGCAAGCCATGCACCATAACCTCTGTCAGTTTGCCTGCAAGCACATCACGGCTACTGAGCGGAGTATAAAGCGAAACAAGCCCGGCGCCTGCCTTAACAGCAGCGTAGCTGCTCAAGGCTGCAGCACCGGTAAAACCGGGACTACCAGCGCAGATTACAGCGCGTCCGGCATCACCCTTATGCGCATCTGCCTTGCGCAGCGGCAGCAGCTCGCGTACAATATCGTCTGTCAGACGATATTTTTTGCTCGCACATTCGTCAACCATTTTTGCAGGCATACCAATATCTGCCAGCTCAATATCACCGCAATATTCGCGTCCTGGGTAAAGTAAAAGACCGGTTTTCAGCAAAGCCATAGTTACAGTTTTATCTGCACGCACTGCATTTTCAGCAACAGCTCCATTATCTGCATTTACACCCGTAGGCACATCAACAGCAACAATATATTTTTCGCTTTCATTTAACAGCTTGCAGGCACGCAGAATATCTCCCTCCAGCTCGCCGTGGAAACCAGTTCCTGCTAACGCATCAACCAACAAATCTGCCTTGGCAACAGCCAGCTCCGCCAGCAGCCAATCATCCTCGCTGGCAATAGCCTCTACCTTAGCATCAGTTTTTTGCAGCATCGCAAGCTCTGCTGCAGCATCACCGGTAACAGCCTCCAATGCCTTGCCCACAACAAAAACGCGTACTTTGGCGCCATAATTTTGCAGCCAACGGGCAGCACCGAAGCCATCACCGCCATTATTGCCGCCACCGCAAAAAACAACTACGCTTTCTCCATCCAGCTCATCTAAGCTATCATTAACAGCATCGGCAACAGCCTGCGCTGCATTATCCATCAATAAAATTCCCGGTACAGCATATTCCGCTGTCGCCAGTTGATCAAGCTGTTTCATTTCCTGTACATTTACTAATTTCATTTGTCATCCTCCATTATCACATAGGCCACAGCAAAATCTCTGCTATGGCTTAAGCTGATTTGTATATTTTTTACGCCAAGCTGTCTGGACAGCGCTGCAAAGTGCCCGCTAAGCTGCACCAAAGGTTTACCTAATGCATCATTAGCTACAGCTATTTCCTGCAATGAACCTTCTCTCAGGCCTGTTCCCAAAGCCTTAAGCACTGCTTCCTTAGCTGCAAAACGAGCTGCAAAGCTTGCTGCTGCCTGCTGGCCACGGCTTTGGCAATAAGCAGCCTCCTTTGCTGTAAATACACGCTGAATGAAAGACTCGCGCTTTATTGCCCGGGCAATACGTTCTATTTCGATAATATCACAGCCAACGCCTACAATCATCTGCTTTCACTCCTTCACGCAGCTTTTAACCTTAACTATTATTAATTCTTGCAAGTATATCTAAAACCCTTTTTTTATTTTTGCTTTTCACAAAAAATACAAATATAAATACAAAAACTCCGCAACTGCAACAGCTGCGGAGTGATTTGTGCGATTTGTGTTTGTGATTGGTGCTTGACAGTAAACCAAAAATTAACGTTTGGAGAACTGGCTAGCTTTACGAGCTTTCTTCAAGCCGTATTTACGACGTTCTTTTTCGCGCGGGTCGCGAGTCAGGAAGCCTGCTTTTTTCAGTGCAGGACGGAATTCAGCGTCAACTTTCAGCAGTGCGCGAGCAATGCCGTGACGGATAGCACCAGCTTGGCCGGAAATGCCGCCGCCGTTTACGTTAACGAGTACGTCATATTTGCCTTTGGTTTCGGTAACTTCGAGCGGTTGGTTAACAATCAGCTCTAAGGTTTTCAGACCAAAGTATTTGTTCAATTCACGGTCGTTGATAACGATGTTGCCTTCACCCGGAACCAGGCGAACGCGAGCAACAGAAGATTTACGACGACCAGTTGCGTTATAAGTAACTACTGCCATTTATTTGTTCCCTCCCGGATATTATCTAACGTTGATTTCCATTACTTCAGGTTTTTGAGCTGCATGCGGATGTTCGCTGCCAGCATATACATGAAGTTTGGAGAAAATTTGAGCGCCGAGGCTGTTGTGCGGAATCATACCTTTAACAGCGAGCTCTACCATTCTTACAGGGTTTTTCTTCAGCATGTCGCCAGCTTTTACATAGCTGTCGCCGCCGAGATAACCGGAATGACGGAAATAGATTTTGTGAGTCAGTTTTTTGCCGGTCAGAACAACCTTATCTGCATTGATAATGATTACGTGATCACCGGTGTCCATGTGCGGGGTAAAGGTCGGTTTGTGTTTACCGCGCAGGACTTTTGCAACCTCTGTAGCCAGGCGGCCCAGAGTTTTATCAGCTGCGTCAACAACGTACCATTTGTGTTCGATGTTAGACGGATTAGCCATAAAAGATTTCATCGCTTGTGTCCCTCCTAGATATTTTCCAAATATACAGTTCGTTGCGATCTTCTCACCGTATTTCGGGGCTAGTGAAATCAAGCGGAAAATCACGTAGATATATTATACGCAACTTAAGAGTTTAAGTCAAGTATTTTTGTTAAAATTTTAGCATTTTCCAAGAGTTTTTACCTTAAAGCTGCGGATATTCCTTATAACCGACCTCGGCAAGATATAAACCCTGTGCCGGAGCAGGCTCGTTTAAAAATTCACAGCGCTGTGCCGTCAGCTCGGCGGCAAAATCCTGCACCGTGCGCTTGCCCATTCCCACCTGTACCAACGACCAGACTATATTGCGTACCATGTGATACAAAAAGCCGTCACCGCTGATGCTGAAAAGAAGCTCTTCTCCCTGCTGCTGCCACTTGGCAGCATAAATTGTTTTTATCGGCGAATTATCAACACTGCCGCTGCTGCGGAAGGCACCGAAATCATGCGTTCCCAGAAGCAGCTCGGCCGCCTCGTTCATAGCCTTCAGATTAAGCTGCTGACGCAGCTGCCAGGCATAACGCACCATAAAGGGATTGACGTGCTCATTGACAAGCAGCTTGTAATGATACGTTTTCCACTGCGCACTAAAGCGTGCGTGGAAGCCTTCCGGCATCTCCTCAGCGCTCACAACCACGATATCCTCCGGCAGCAGGCTTGCCGCCGCACGCACCAGATTAGCGCAGGGAATGCGCCCATTCGTAGTAAAGGTTACCGTCTGCGCCAAAGCATGCACCCCGGCATCCGTGCGCCCACTGCCTGCAGTTACTACAGGCTCGCCGCACAGCATAGTCAACGCTTCTTCCAAAACATTTTGCACCGTCTGCACGTTTTTCTGCTTCTGAAAGCCATGATAGGCACTGCCATCATAGGCTACAACTAGCTTTATTGTACGCATACATTCCCCCAGCGCAATACTGCCAGGCCAACCGCCAGTATAATAATCAAAGCAAAGGCCAGGTAATCGCGGCCGGCATATACCAGCTCATGCATACGTGTACGTCCTTCGCCACCACGATAGCAGCGTGCTTCCATAGCCACAGCCAGTTCATCGGCACGGCGGAAGGCACTGATAAACAGCGGCACCAGCAAAGGCAGCATATTTTTCATTCTCTGGAAGATATTACCGCTGGCAAAATCAGCTCCGCGAGAGGTCTGTGCCTTCATAATGCGGTCTGTTTCATCCAATAATGTAGGAATAAAGCGCAAAGCAATGGTCATCATCATAGCCAGCTCATGCGCAGGAACCCCCAGCTTTTTGAACGGACGCAGCAGGTTTTCAATACCGTCAGTCAGCACAATCGGTGATGTCGTAAAGGTCAGCACTGAAGAAAACAACAGCAACAGAATCAGGCGTACCGCCATCTTTACGCCCATGTCAATGCCTTCGGCAGTTACGCTCAAAAACTTCCAGGTAAAGACAATATGCTCACCGGGAGCGGTAAACATATGAATCAGCATCGTCAGAATAACGATAATCCAGATAGGCTTCAAGGATTTAAAGACCAGCATCCACGGTACTCTTGAAATAAGAATCACCACAGCTGCAAAGGCGGTCAGAATGCCGTAGGCCAACGGCGTTACCGCAAAGAAAATAGCAATGATATAAATCAAGGTAGCCAACAGCTTAGTACGCGGATCAAGCTTATGGATAAAGGATTTACCGGGGAAATATTGTCCTAAGGTTATATCTGTCAGCATTATTTCCACCCCTTTGCTTGCTTAATCGCCTTAACCAGGCTCATATCGTCCTTAATATTCTCTTTCACTGCCAGGCCGTTTTTACGCAGCAAATCTGCCAGCTTGTAAACCTGCGGAACATCTACGCCAACCTTGACCAGCTCATCGGCATGCTGCTTGAAAATATCTGCGGGAGTACCGTCGAACAGCACCTTGCCGGCGTTGATAACCAGCAGGCGGTCAGCATATTTTACCGCCTCCTCCATGCTGTGCGTTACCAGCACAATAGCAATGCCACGGCTCTTGTGCAGCGACATGATTTCCTTGAATACGGCATTGCGGCTGCGCGGGTCCAGGCCTGCGGAAGGCTCGTCCAAAACCAGATAATCCGGATTCATCGCAACTACGCCGGCAATAGCTACACGGCGCATCTGGCCGCCGCTCAGCTGAAACGGAGAGCGCTGCGCAAAGGTATCATAATCCAGACCGACGAAGGCCATAGCCTCACGCACCTGCTTTTCTACCTCATCCTCGGCAAAGCCTTTATTGCGCGGGCCGAAGGCGATATCCTCAAAAACAGTTTCCGCAAACAGCTGATGCTCGGGATACTGAAATACCATGCCAACCTGCTGGCGTGCAGTCTTGGCCTCCGCACCCTTGGCAGTAATATCAATTCCATCAATGCTTGCGCTGCCCTTATCCGGCTTCAGCAAGCCGTTTAAATGCTGTACTAAGGTAGACTTGCCGCTGCCGGTGTGTCCTATAATGGCAACTATTTCGCCCTTGGAAATCTCCAACGACACATCATTGAGCGCCAGGCGTTCAAACGGCGTGCCCTTGGAATATGTATGATATATATTAGAAAGTTTTATTGACATAATGCCTGCGCCAGCTCCTCATCTGTAATAATATCCTGCGGCAGCTTTACACCGCTTTTGCGCAGCTCGCTGGCTACCTTCGCTGCCAGCGGAGCCTCCAGTCCCAAGGCCTCAAGCTCATCTACCCTGCTGAAAACCTCACGCGGAGTACCCATAAATCTGATATGACCTTTTTCCATAACAACTACGCGGTCGGCAGCCAGAGCCTCAACCATGTAATGCGTAATATAAACTATGGTCATCTTTTTTTCTTCATTGAGCTTACGTACAGTGCCGACGATTTCCTTGCGTCCCTGCGGATCTAGCATAGCAGTCGGCTCGTCCAACACAATGCATTCCGGCTGCAGCGCCAGAATACCTGCTATAGCCACACGCTGCTTCTGGCCGCCGCTCAAAAGATGCGGTGCGTGCTTGGCATATTCCGTCATGCCTACAGCAGCCAACGAATCTGCTACACGCTGCGGTATTTCCGGTCCCGGTACGCCGATATTTTCCGGACCGAAGGCCACATCCTCTTCGACAATCGCAGCAACTATCTGGTTATCGGGATTTTGGAACACCATGCCCACCTTTTGGCGGATATCCCACATTTTGCTTTCATCTTCAGTGTCCATGCCATCTACCAGCACAGTGCCGTCAGTCGGCAGCAGCAAAGCATTCAAATGACGTGCCAGCGTAGATTTACCGCTGCCGTTAGCGCCGATAACAGCAACAAATTCGCCCTGCTTAATTTCCAGGCTTACGCCGTCCAGTGCTCTTACCTCATTGCCATCAGCATCTGTATAGTAATGCTTCAAATTCTTTATACTAATCACAACAGTGCCTCCATCATAAATTCGTGTACTTAATAATTATATACGTGATAAAAAGATTAGTCAACCGTCTTTTCTTTTACGGTTAACTATAATGATAAAAAAGTAAACCATAAACGCTCAGGCACGTTTACGGCTTATTTTTATAAATCAAAACGTTCAATTTTAATGCCAGCAAAGCAACACGAGCTTTAGAAAACGAGAAAACAGCCTGCAGGGGATATTGCAGGCTGTTTCTCTTAGGAAAGCTGTTTATGATGAATTTGATGGGAAGGGTGTAGCAACTTCTTGCTACACTCATAGTATACTACATCGCTGTGACATAGCAAGGGCAAACTTTTGAAAAAAACGTGAATAAAAAACCTGCATGAAGTATTTCTATATTATAAGTTTATTCTTAATTATCTACAATTTGTGCTCCGAACGGCAGCAGTGCCAGCTTAGCCAGCTTAAAATGCTGCATACCAAAGGGAATGCCGATAATCGTGCAGCACAAAATCACAGCAAAAACAGCATGCGTAATTGCCAGTTCGATACCACCGAAAATCAGCCAAAAAATATTTAACAGCAATGAGGTTGTTTCGCCGCTCAAAACTACGTCCTTACCAAAGGGGAAGAAGCTCAAGCGTCCCAGCTTAAAGCACTGCAGCCCGACAGGAATACCGATAATTGTCAAACACCACACAAGACCTACCAGATACCAGATAATGCCTGCTAAAATACCGCCAAATAAAAACCAGATAATATTACCGATAATGCTCATTGCACACTTCCTTTCATCTACTGATACTGACAAACCAACCGGCACACCGAAAAATATACACGTAGTTGGTTACTGATACATTGGATTTAAAAGATTGTAAGCAATCTCTCTAAGGCTAGTTTAGCATATCGCTAACTTTTGTGCAAGCGCAAAGGCAAGCGGCACTGTGGGAACTCTGGGGAGAGTCTCACAGTGCCGCTGCCTATATTAAATTAATTGGGAAAACTTAATGATTGGTTTCTTCGGCTAATTTTGCCGGAACCAGCTCAGCCTCTTCTTTGAGATGCTGTTGATATGCCTTAGTTTCAGCAACAACTACACCGGAAAGAGCAACCAGTGCGATAAGGTTAGGCAGAGCCATCAGACCGTTAACGATATCGGACATAACCCAGATTTCTTCCAGCTTCAGGAACGGGCCAACGGCTACAAGAATAATGAAACCGATGCGATACGGAAGAATTGCTTTAACACCCATCAGATATTCTACACAACGTTCGCCGTAGTAGTTCCAGCCAAGGATAGTAGTGAAGGCGAAGAGCACCAGGCCAACCAACAGTAACCAAGTACCAAAGGCAGGGAATGCAGAGCTGAAGGCTGCATTAGTCATTGCAGCACCGTTGAGATCGCCGTTCCAAACGCCGGTAACAATCAAGGACAAACCGGTCATGGTGCAGATGATGATAGTATCAATGAAGGTACCGGTCATGGAAACCAGACCTTGTTCAGCAGGCCAATGAGTTTTGGCAGCAGCTGCTACGATAGGAGCAGAGCCTAAGCCGGATTCGTTGGAGAATACGCCGCGGGCAACACCATTACGCATCGCCAGCATAACAGTTGCACCAAGGAAGCCGCCCTGTGCAGCAGTAGTAGTGAAGGCACTTTCAATAACCAGTGCGATAGCGCCCGGAACCTGGTCCGCAAAGCTAACTAAAATGCCCAAGGTAGTAAAGAAGTAAATTACCGCCATGCCGGGAACAACCTTAGAAGAAACATTAGAGATAGATTTCAGACCGCCGATGGTTACAGCAGCAACCAATACGGTAAGAGCAATACCGGTGTAGATAACCGGGATACCAACAGAGATTTTGGTAATCTCAACTATGGAGTTTACCTGAGCAAAGGTACCTACGCCGAAGTATGCGCACATGATACCGAAGACACAGAACATAATTGCCAATGGTTTATATTGCTTGCCGAGGCCGTTTTGAATGTAATACATCGGACCGCCGGAGATATTGCCGTTAGCGTCGACAGTACGATATTTTACAGCCAGCAGGCATTCTGCATATTTGGTTGCCATACCGAAGAAGGCAGCCAGCCACATCCAGAACAATGCACCGGGGCCACCGGCCTTAATTGCGGTAGCAACACCGACAATGTTACCGGTACCAACAGTTGCAGCAAGAGCTGTACACAGAGCTTTAAAGCTGTTTACATCACCGTGACCATCATTCTTGGCACAGAAGATCAGCTTCAATGCCTGCGGCAGCTTCAATACCTGCAGCAAGCCTAAACGAATAGTCAGCATAATGCCGGTACCTACAAGTAGCACCAGTAGCGGCGGACCCCAGACAAACGAATCAATTGCATTCAATGTTTCCAACATGATGATTTCCCCTCTCATTTTTAAAGTTCCCTAAGTAAATAAAAAGCCGGAGTATGATTATCTGATACTCCGGTTTGTCAGCGGCCCTGATAGCTATGCTATAATTGTTGTTTTGCTCCGTCCACTGGCCTGAGAGATAAGGATGTGCTTTACACATCTTTGCACCTTCGGCGCCCATTCAAGGGACTCTCCAGAGTTGTGTCTGTACACGGTTCTTGCTTTTTATAAGCACCTGAGAGTTTTGCTCCTTCGGTAGGCATTGCCTTCTCCTATGTACTTCATCCACTCATTATTTACTTATGTATCTGATTATAACACATATTAAACAAAATTCAAGAGCTTACAGCAATGTATACACGCATACATGCAAAACTGTAAACTAAAGTATGTTTATTGATTTTTTTAATAACAAAACGGCGCTGTGGGAACTCTGGGGAGAGTCGCACAACGCCGCTTTGCTATATAAAGATGAAATACTAGGCTTACTTATTTATTCTTTTCTTCAGCCAGATGCTTCTGATAAGCCTTGGTTTCGGCAACAACTACGCCGGACAAAGCAATCAAAGCGATTAAGTTAGGAATAGCCATCAGGCCATTAACGATATCCGCCAATACCCAAATCTCTTCCAGCTTCAGGAAAGGACCGCAGGCAATCAGGCAGATGAAGATGATGCGGTACGGCAGAATTGCCTTTACGCCCATCAGATATTCTACACAGCGTTCGCCGTAGTAGTTCCAGCCAAGGATGGTAGTGAAAGCAAAGAGTACAAGGCCAACCAACAGCAGAATGCTGCCAAATGCAGGGAACGCCATGGTGAAGGCAGATTCAGTCATTGCAGCACCGTTCAGAGGTCCGCACCATACACCGCTGACAACCAGGGACAAGCCGGTCAGAGTACAAATGATGATAGTATCAATAAAAGTACCGGTCATAGAAATCAAGCCTTGCTCTGCAGCCCATTTAGTTTTAGCAGCAGCAGCTACGATAGGAGCAGAACCTAAGCCGGATTCGTTGGAGAATACGCCGCGGGCAACACCACTGCGCATTGCCAGCATAACGGTTGCACCAAGGAAACCGCCTTGAGCAGCAGTCGGAGTGAAAGCAGAATTCAGTACAGTTGCGATTGCAGCAGGAACCTGGTCTGCAAAAACAATCATGATACCGACAGTAGTCAGGAAGTACAGCAGAGCCATAGCCGGAACTACCTTTGCAGCAACAGTTGCGATGGATTTCAGACCACCGATGGTTACAGCGGCAACAACAACAGTCAGAGCAATACCGGTGTAAACAACAGGAATACCTGCAGAAATCTGGGTAATTTCAACAATGGAGTTTACCTGAGCAAAGGTACCGATACCAAAGTATGCGCACAGAACACCGAATACAGCAAAAATAACAGCCAACGGTTTGTATTTTTTGCCAAGACCATTTTCAATGTAGTACATCGGACCACCGGAAATATTGCCGTTAGCATCGACAGTACGGTATTTTACAGCCAGCAGACATTCGGAATATTTGGTTGCCATACCGAAGAAGGCTGCCATCCACATCCAAAACAATGCACCGGGGCCACCAGCCTTAATTGCGGTAGCAACACCAACGATGTTACCGGTACCAACAGTTGCAGCAAGTGCGGTGCACAATGCTTTAAAGCTGTTTACGTCACCGCTGCCATCATTTTTAGCACTGAAGATCAGGCCTAAAGCCTGAGGCAGCTTGAAAACCTGCAGCAGCTGCAGACGGAAGGTCAGCAGAATACCGGTACCAACCAAAAGTACCAGAAGCGGCGGACCCCAGACAAACGCATCAATTTCATTCAAAATTTCCAACATGATTCAAACATCTCCCTTTAAATTCCCATTAATTATTTATAAGCAAATAAAAAACCGGAGTATACAAAAAATACTCCGGTAAAAGTCAATGACATATGATAGGCAATAGCGCCATCACATAAGCTTTGCTCTGTCCACTGGCCTGAGAGATAAGGACGTTTCTGAATTTCAGAATACATCTTTGCACCTTCGGCGCCCATTTAAGGGACTCTCCAGAGTTGTGTCAGCATACGGTTCCTGCTTAAAATTAAGCACCTGAGAGTTTTGCTCCTTCGGTAGGCAGTGCCTTCTCCCATATACATCATCCACTCGTTATTTACTTATGTACGCTATTATAACACACTTTTTGAAGAACGCAAGCCTTTTTTTTAACAATTTTTATGTATACAAGAATACATAAGGTAGTGTAACTTTTGAAGCAATTCGTTAGCAGTTTTCACGTGCAAAGCTGCGCTCGCTTAACAGATAACATGGTAAAGCGATAAGCTGTGCTGCTACCGAAACAATGATGAATATATTCAATGAATAATCATAAACAGCTCCCAACAGCCAGCTGCCTAAAAACCACGCTAAGCCAAAGAAAAATTCGAACGCACCGTAGCTGCTGGCACGATGCTCCTTGCTCGTCATGGTGGCAACTGCTGCCTTCATAATAGATTCCTGAGCGCCCATGCCTACGCCCCACAAAGCAATACCCAGCATAATCATACCCGGTGAAGTCATGCCAAAGGCAAAACATGCAAAGAAAGCTGAAATAGCCGTAGAAATAACCAGTGCCTTCGTGCGCATTTTGTCAAACAGCCAGCCAAAGAAAAGCGCCGCAACCGCATCCACAAGCATCGCACCGGAATAAAGCAACGGCAAAGTGCTGTCATCAAAAAGGTTATTTTTAGCCAAATGCATAGTCACCAACGGGAAATCCACAAAGCCGAAGGCGAAGCAGCTAATGCCCGCAAGATACAAATAAAAGCTTTTCTTGCCTACAAAGCTATCCTTCTTCTCTGCCTTAGCTTCCGGCTCAAAGGCTTCGGGATTCGGGAAACGGCTTTTAGCAAACAGCAAAAAAGCAATTGTGCATACAGCAGGCAAAGCCAGAAAAGCAAAGGCTGCATTGTATACCTCGTATTCATCGCCATGCTTATACAGCATCACCGCATAAAGCAGCAAGGGGCCGATAAAAGCGCCAAGCTGATCCAAGGCTTCCTGTATAGCAAAGCTTTTGCCGACACCCTCCTGTGAGGCCGCAAAGGAAAGAATTGTGTTCTTCGCAGGCTTTTTTATCGCCTTGCCGATACGCTCAACAACGAGCAGTACACAGGCTGCTATCCAGCCGTCACGATGGACCAGCGCCAACGCCGGTACGGCAAAAACATCCACGGCATAGCCTAAAATCATAAAGCCCCAATAGTTGTGCGTTTTATCAACCAGACGGCCAAAAAGATAACGCAGGCCATAGCCCAAAAGCTCGCCTACGCCGGAGATAAAACCGATGGTAGAAGCACTCGCTCCTAAAATTAATAAATACGCACCCTTAATACTTGTCGCCGCTTCATGCGTCATATCGCTGAACAAGCTGACAACACCTAGCAGTACGATAAACGCCATAGCGGAATTTTTATTGTGCATGCTTATGCCTCCAATTCAGTTATCATTCTCTTATTATAGCATAATATCTTAAACTTAATTATTCTTTATTTTGCAGAATATCTGCAGATTATAAAAAGTGCCTGCAATAACACATTGCAAGCGCCCATAAGCTACGTAGTATTATATCGTCTTTGCTTTTTTTGCCATCAGCACAATCCAGCTTTTGTCAGCATCAATAACAGGAGCAACAGTAGCCAAATAACGATAACGCTCTCCGTTTGCTCCATGCATCCGCAAAAGGCGTGATGTATTCAGCTTCTTCGGCCAATCATCTTTATGACTCATCAGCTCCTGCCCTGCCTCACCTGTTCCAAGCTGGTTTAAAATTACCTTCGAGCCATCTGCATTCACAAAGTATGCAAGCATCTTCCCGCTGCGGATAGCTGCTTCAGAACAAGGAGCCTCCTCGGACTCCACCCATTCCTCGCCCTCATGGTAAATTTGCGCTACAAGATTTTCCTTTTCATGTGCCAATATTTCCCACCAGATGAAGGTATAGGCAGCGGCCACAATAGCTAATATCAAAATACCGAAGATGGCAGCATATAAACAGGTCATACGCCTGCGCAGCTTTTCAAAAGGCTTATTCCACATAATAGCCCACGCCTCGCATTGTTTTAATCAGCTCCTCGCCGTTCAGCTCCATTATCTTTTTGCGCAGCAGACGAATATGCACATCCAGATTGTTGTCAGTCACATCGCTGTCAATGCCCCAGATACGATCCTGCAGAACCGCACGCGGCATAACCTGCCCACGGTTACGCAAAAGCAGCTCCAGCAGCTTGAATTCACGCGGTCGCAGTTCTACGCGCTGTTCGCCATAGGCCAGGCAATAGGTAGAGCTTTCCAAGGTATAAGCACCGTAACGTAGCTTTTCCGCACTGTACTGTCCCTGGCGGCGGCACAAGGCGTTCAGACGCGCCACCAGCTCCTCCAGCTCAAAGGGCTTTACCAGATAGTCATCAGCACCGCTATTTAACCCCTCTACATTATCAGCCAGTGTATCCTTAGCCGTCAGCAGCAGTATTTTACCCTGATAATCCTCGCCACGCAAGCGCTTCCACAGTTCAAGCCCGCTCAAAAGCGGCATCATCCAGTCCAATACCAGCACATCATAGACATACAGCATACACAGCATCGTAGGCAGCCTCGCCATCCTGCACCCAGTTCACAGTTATATTTTGTTTTTTCAGCAGCATGCTCAAAAGCTTGCCTAAATTTATATCATCCTCAGCTAATAAAATCTTCATTGCTTCCGCCTCCGTTACAGCTATTGTATCACAATGCAGTATAGGCAGGTAAAACTAATTTAAGCTGAAAAAAATCGCTGCCGAGGCATTGCCTTCAGCAGCGATTGTCTTACATGATATATCTGTTCAGTGGCGGCACTATTTCCGCATAGGTGCCTTTTTTATTGGCCAGCATAAGATTAATGGCCCATACTGCCTGCCCACGATCATCCTCCGTGCGTGTAGCCTGCAGCTTACGACTGGTGCCTGTAAAACTCACAATGCCTTCCAGCTCCAGTAAAAGCGGCATATCATCGCGTCTGTAGCCTTCCAGACACTGGTCAGAAAACATTACGGTCAGCATCAGCATATCGTCCATACGCCAGCATTCCAGGCGATAGGCGCGGCCATCGCTCAGCTTGCCATTATAATAGCCGACATCCTGCACGCCATCCTCATCAGGCTCATAGGGAGAAGGCACGTAGTCAACGCGACAGGGAACAGGAAATTTTTTTATCAGCATAAATCGTTCTCCTCATAGAGCAAAGCGCCTCAGAGCCTAAGGCTTTGAGGCGCACTTGCTTATACGTTATTCCTTATCAGTAGTTTCCTCAGCTTCAGCAGTTTGAACTTCCGGCATCGGAACATTATATTTTACTTTGATATCACGGTAACGGCTCATACCAGTACCAGCCGGAATAAGCTTACCAATGATAACGTTTTCTTTCAGGCCCAGCAACGGGTCAACCTTGCCTTTGATAGCGGCATCGGTGAGTACGCGGGTGGTTTCCTGGAAGGAAGCGGCAGACAGGAAGGAATCGGTAGCCAAAGAAGCTTTGGTGATACCCAGCAGAATAGCGCGGCCTTCTGCAGGAGTCTTGCCTGCTTCCAGCATCTCGGTATTCTGATCTTCAAATTCTGCCACATCAACGTCTTCACCTGGCAGCATCGTAGTATCGCCGGATTCCTCGATGCGGATTTTGCGCATCATCTGACGAACCATAACCTCAATGTGCTTACTGTTGATATCTACGCCCTGAGACTTATAAACGCCAACTACCTGAGATACCAGATAGTTCTGGGTAGCCTTGACGCCGCTGATACGCAATACGTCATGCGGGTTAAGAGAGCCTTCAGTCAGGCGGTCACCCTTAGCGATTTCCTCGCCCTCAACAACAGACAGCTTAGCACCATAAGGAATCTGGTATTCCTGGTTTTCGCCATCCAGTGCCATCACAGTTACCTTGCGGCTGTTGCCTTCCTGGGTAATATGTACGTGACCGGAAACCTCAGACAGAATGCCAGGATGCTTCGGCTTACGTGCTTCGAACAGTTCCTCGACACGCGGCAGACCTTGGGTAATATCATCAGCACCTGCAACGCCGCCGGTATGGAAGGTACGCATGGTCAGCTGAGTACCAGGTTCACCGATGGACTGTGCAGCGATAGTGCCGACTGCCTCACCTACATCAACGTTCTTGCCAGTTGCCAGGTTGCGGCCATAGCACTTGCGGCAAACGCCGAATTTAGCCTTACAGGTCAGTACACTGCGGATCTTAACCTTTTCACGCAGCTGGCAGATGCGTTCTGCCATAGGCTCGGTAACATATTCATTGATATGATAGAGAATTTCACCATTTTCATCCAGAATATCCTCAGCCAGGTTACGGCCAATGATACGGTCATGCAATGTTTCAATGATGGTTTTCTCTTTCTTGCCTTCGGTAATTGCCTCAACCTCAATACCGGCAATTTCGTTGTTGCGGATACGCATTTCCTTAACAGTACCGTCAGCCAAAATAGCGTTGATAATGTCTTCGGTCATGGTGTCGCCGGTATGTGCCAGCACTTCGCCTGCACCGTTAACGATATCAGCTGCTACCTCTTTATTGTTGAAGTTATGCATCATAGCTTCCTTCAGCACATTATGTGCAAAGGTGTCGCTGATGTTGATGCAGACAGTTTCAATATCCTCACCATTCATATCTTCATCAGAGTAGAGGTTAATCTCTTCAATCTTAGCATCATTGAGTTTAGCGAAAAGCTCTTCAGTGATGTTGGTATCTGCTTCTGCAATCAGGTTGCCTTCTGCGTCAAGTACGCCGGAAGCCAGAGTGCGGCCCATAACCTTTTCGCGGATTTTGTTCTGGCTTGCACCAAGAACAGCCTTGCTCAGACGGCTGCGTTCCTTAACCAGGTTCATACCTACAATATCGCAATCATCCTCACGTACAATTACGTCCTGAGCAACGTCAACCAGACGACGAGTCAGGTAACCGGAGTCAGCAGTACGCAATGCAGTATCGGCCAAGCCTTTACGAGCACCATGAGAAGAAATGAAGTATTCCAAAATGGTCAGGCCTTCACGGAAGTTGGATTTGATAGGACGGTCAATGATACGACCGGAAGGATCGGCCATCAAACCACGCATACCAGCCAGCTGACGAATCTGCTGTTTGTTACCGCGGGCACCGGAGTCCGCCATCATGGAAACAGGATTGAACTTGTTCATGGTGGATTTCATCAGCTTATCGGTAACCTTATCGGTTGCTTCGTTCCACAGATCGATTACCTTACGATAACGTTCGTCATCGCTCATCAAACCACGGCGGAAGAGGCGCTCAACCTTATCAACCTCATGCTCTGTTGCTTCCAGAATAACTTCTTTTTCAGCAGGAATCTGAATATCAGAGGTTGCGATAGAAATACCGGATTTACAAGCATTATCGTAACCCATCTTTTTAACAATATCCAGAATCTCAGCAGTACGCAGGTTGCCGTACAGCTTATGAGCTTTAGCAACGAGTTTGCCCAATTCTTTTTTGTCAATCAGCTTGCCAAGGTGCCAACGTTCAATCTCAACGGTTTCTTCAACAACGTTGCCTTCAGCATCCAGATGCTTTTCAACAACCTGATCTTTTTCTTTATGATAGTAACGCATTTCCAGAGGCAGCTCGCCATTGAAAATAGTATTACCTACAGTTGTAACTACCAGGGACATACCGGTTTCACCGACAGCTGCACCCTTTTCTTCATCATAGATTTCGCTGTTGGGAATATAAACCTCGATAGGTACCTGCAGATCTACCGCATGGTGGAAGTAAGCCAGCTGAGCTTCGTCCACGCTGCTGTAGCGGGTTCCTTCACCCTTAACGTTCGGGTCATCCTTGCTGGTCTTGACGATAGTCAGATAGTAGGAGCCCAAAACCATATCCTGGGTAGGAACAGCAACAGGCTTGCCATCCTTCGGTGCCAGAATATTGTTTACAGACATCATCAGCATACGTGCTTCAGCCTGAGCCTCAACGGAAAGCGGCAGATGGACAGCCATCTGGTCACCATCGAAGTCGGCGTTATAAGCGGTACATACCAGAGGATGCAGCTTAATAGCACGGCCTTCAGACAGGATAGGCTCGAATGCCTGAATACCAAGTCTATGCAGAGTCGGTGCACGGTTCAGCAGTACCGGATGCTCCTTGATTACCTCTTCCAGAACATCCCATACGGCGTTGGTAGCACGCTCTACCATGCGCTTAGCGCTCTTGATATTGCTTGCTTCACCGCTGTTTACCAAACGCTTCATAACGAAGGGTTTGAACAGCTCCAAAGCCATTTCCTTCGGCAGGCCGCACTGATGCATTTTCAGCTCAGGACCTACTACGATTACGGAACGGCCGGAATAGTCAACACGTTTACCTAACAGGTTCTGACGGAAACGGCCCTGTTTACCTTTGAGCATATCGGACAAGGATTTCAGCGGACGGTTGCCAGGACCGGTAACCGGACGACCGCGACGACCATTGTCAATCAAAGCATCTACCGCTTCCTGCAGCATACGTTTTTCATTGCGGACAATGATATCAGGCGCATGCAGCTCCAGTAAACGGTTCAAACGGTTGTTACGGTTGATAACGCGGCGATATAAATCATTCAAATCGGAGGTAGCGAAACGGCCACCGTCCAGCTGTACCATTGGGCGCAGCTCAGGCGGAATAACCGGTACTACATCCAAAATCATCCATTCAGGACGGTTGCCGGATTTCAGGAAAGCTTCAGCAACTTCCAGACGACGGATAGCGCGTACACGGCGCTGACCGCTCAGCTCCTTCATATCATGGCGCAATTGCTCTGTCAAAGCTTCCAGATCAATAGCTTGCAGCAGCTCTTTAATAGCCTGCGCACCCATGCCTACACGGATACCTGCTTCAGGATATTTGTCGCGCTTTTCCATATACTCAGGCTCAGTCAGCAGCTGACCTTTAACTAAGTCAGTGCCTTCACCCGGATCAAGAACGATAAATTTAGCAAAATACAGAACCTGCTCCAGGCTTTTCGGAGAAATATCCAGCATCAGGCCCATACGGCTGGGGATACCCTTGAAGTACCAGATATGGGAAACCGGCGCAGCCAGCTCGATGTGGCCCATACGGTCACGACGAACCTTGCTGCGGGTTACTTCAACGCCGCACTTATCGCAGACAATGCCCTTATAACGGATGCGTTTATATTTGCCGCAATGACATTCCCAATCCTTAGTAGGGCCAAAGATTCTTTCGCAGAACAGGCCATCACGTTCCGGCTTCAGGGTTCTATAATTGATGGTTTCGGGTTTTTTTACCTCACCGTAAGACCAGGCTCTAATCTGGTCAGGAGAGGCCAAACCGATACGCATAGACACAAAATTATTTACGTCGATCAAGAATCATTCGCTCCCTTCTCTTACATATTATCCGGATCATTTAAGTCACCGTCGGGATTATCGGTAATTGTGAAATTACCCATATCAGCAATGATATCCCCGGAGTCACTTACATCCTCGGTAGCGTCATTATCAGCATAATCATCAACAGGCTTTTCAGGTGCATTTTCAATTACCTGACCGTTGATATCCATGTCCATTTCGCGAGCGGTGGTTGCGATATCTTCATCATCATCGTCACGCAAGGAAACCTCTTCTTCGTCCTCGTTGAGAACCTTGATATCCAGGCCGATAGACTGCAGCTCCTTAACCAGTACCTTGAAGGATTCAGGAATGCCAGGATCAGGCACATTCTCGCCCTTAACGATTGCTTCGTAGGTCTTAACACGGCCAACAACGTCATCGGACTTAACAGTCAGGATTTCCTGCAGGGTGTAAGCAGCGCCGTATGCTTCCAGCGCCCAAACTTCCATCTCACCAAATCTCTGGCCGCCGAACTGTGCCTTACCACCCAACGGCTGCTGGGTAACCAGGGAGTACGGGCCGGTGCTACGTGCATGGATCTTATCGTCAACCAAATGGTGAAGCTTGAGGTAATAGGTCAGACCAACAGTAACAGGGTTATCGAAGGGCTCACCGGTACGACCATCATACAGAGTAGTCTTAGCAGTCTTATCAATGCCTGCAAGCTCCAGGGCATCAGCAATATCCTGCTCATGCGCACCGTCGAATACAGGTACAGAAATCTGTACTGCTTTTACGCTCTTGCCACCGAATTTATCAATTTCAACAGTTTCCGGCATACCATATTTTTCATAATCGTAGCCGTAATGCTCTAATTTCTTAGCGGTTTCGGAATTAGCAAGCTCTTCCTTATAAGCTGCTTCAAATTCCGGAGTACCTTCTGCTGCGCCAGTCTTTTCAACTGCGTTCAGCTTAGCTGCCAGGTTGGTAGTATCAATCTCCATACCCAGCGCACGTGCTGCCCATCCCAGATGGTTCTCCAGTACCTGTCCGATGTTCATACGGGAAGGTACGCCCAGCGGATTCAGTACGATATGTACCGGTTCGCCGGTAGGCAGGAACGGCATATCCTCACGCGCCATGATGCGGGAAACGACACCCTTGTTACCATGACGACCTGCCATCTTATCGCCTTCGGAGATTTTACGTTTTTGGGCAATATGTACACGAACCTGTTCGTTTACTCCCGGCGGCAGGTCATCGCCGTTTTCACGGCTGAATACCTTAACGCTGACAATCTTACCAGCTTCGCCGTGCGGTACACGCAGGGAGCTGTCACGTACTTCACGTGCTTTTTCACCAAAGATAGCACGCAGCAGACGTTCTTCAGCAGTCAGCTCGGTTTCGCCTTTCGGAGTAACCTTACCTACCAGAATATCGCCAGGACGTACTTCAGCACCAATGCGGATAATACCACGCTCGTCCAGATCCTTCAGAGCTTCGTCAGATACGTTAGGAATCTCGCGGGTGATTTCCTCTTTGCCAAGCTTGGTATCGCGGGCATCACAGTCATATTCTTCAATATGGATAGAAGTAAAGATATCAGCCTTTACCAGGTCCTCGTTCAGCAGAACAGCATCCTCGTAGTTATAGCCTTCCCAAGGCATATAAGCAACGATTACGTTGTGGCCTAAAGCCAGCTCGCCGTGATCGGTAGCCGGGCCATCTGCCAGAATCTGCTTTTCAACAACCTTGTCGCCTTTGAAGACGATAGGACGCTGGTTAATGCAGGTACCTTGGTTAGAACGTTTGAATTTCAGCAGCGGATATACATCTACCTCGCCATTTTCAGCACGTACACGGATTTCGTTGCCTACTACGCGGATAACCTCGCCGGCACGTTTAGCCAGGACGCAGACACCGGAGTCAGAAGCAACCTTGTATTCCATACCGGTACCGATAATCGGAGCCTGAGTACAGAGCAGAGGTACAGCCTGACGCTGCATGTTCGCACCCATCAGAGCACGGTTAGCGTCATCGTTTTCCAGGAACGGAATCAGTGCAGTTGCGATAGATACTACCTGTTTAGGAGAAACGTCCATCAGGTCTACTTTATCAGGAGTAATAGACAGGACATCATCCTTAGCACGGGCAGTTACACGCTCGCCCATAAAGTAGCCATCATCATCCAACGGTTCGTTGGCCTGTGCTACGATATATTTATCCTCTTCATCAGCAGTCATGTATCTGATTTCTTCAGTTACACGTTTATTTGCTTTATCAACAACACGATACGGAGTTTCCATGAAACCGTATTCATTGATAACAGCATAGGTAGACAAGGAACCGATCAAACCGATGTTAGGACCTTCAGGCGTCTCGATAGGACACATACGGCCATAGTGGGAGTTGTGTACGTCGCGGACTTCGTAGCCTGCACGTTCACGGGACAGACCGCCAGGGCCAAGGGCAGACAAACGACGTTTATGAGTCAGCTCTGCCAGCGGGTTGTTCTGGTCCATAAACTGGGACAGCTGGCTGCTGCCGAAGAATTCCTTAATAGCAGCAACTACAGGACGGATGTTGATCAGCGCCTGCGGAGTAATAGCCTCATTGTCCTGAATTGTCATACGTTCTTTAACAACGCGTTCCATACGGGACAGGCCGATACGGAATTGGTTTTGCAGCAATTCACCAACGCAGCGTACACGACGATTGCCCAAATGGTCAATATCATCGCCGGTACCATGACCATCCATCAGGTTCAGCAGATAGTTAAAGGAAGTAAATACATCCTCTTGGGTAACTGTATGCAGTTTTGCATCAATGCCGGTGGTAAACATCAGCAGCATATCTGCTTCATGATTTTTAACCTTAACAGCACGCAGGCCACGTTCACTGTAGACACCGCTCTCTTCAATCTTATCCAGATTTTCGTCGGTCATCTTAGTGCCTTCCGGCAGGATGATTTCGCCAGTTTCTTCATTAACAATAGGTTCAGCCAGTACAGTACCGCTCAAACGGTTGCGCCAGCCAAGCTTCTTGTTGAGCTTATAACGGCCAACATTAGCCAGATCATAACGCTTGCTGTCGAAGAAGGTATTCTCAATCAGCTGTACAGCGTTTTCCAGGATAACAGGCTCGCCAGGACGCAGCTTTCTGTAAAGCTCCAGCATTGCTTCATCTTTGTTGGTAGTGGTATCCTTCTCCAGGGTAGCCAGCAATGCAGGATGATTGCCGAAGCATGCGATAATCTCATCATTAGAGGATAAGCCTAAAGCACGCAGCAGCACTGTTGCCGGAACCTTACGGGTACGGTCTACACGAGCAGAGATAATATCATTGATATCAGTTTCATATTCAATCCAAGCGCCACGGTTAGGAATTACGGTAGTACCATAAATCTTTTTGCCGCTCGGATCCATAGTTACACTATAATAAACGCCAGGAGAACGCACCAGCTGGCTGACTATAACACGTTCAGCACCATTGATAACAAAGGTACCGGTATCAGTCATCAGCGGGAAGTCACCCATAAACACAGAGGATTCTTTCATCTCGCCAGAGTCATCTTTGAAAACGAGACGAGCTTTTACGTTCATTGGTGCAGAATAAGATTCATCTCTCTCCTTACACTCTTCAACGCTATATTTAGGAGCTCCTAATTCAAAGCTTTCGAAGTAAAGCTCCAGATTGCCTGCAAAGTCTTTAATAGGAGAAATGTCATGCAGAATCTCCATGAGGCCCTTCTGAATGAACCACTCATAGGACTTTCTTTGAATATCAATCAAATGCGGCATAGCCAGAATTTCATTGATTCTCGCATAACTATACCGAGTCCTATCACCTACTGGAACCGGTTTAAACATGTAATTCCTCACCCCTTCTTGTATTATCAGCATACTAAACTTGGCAGCATCACTCCCGACAAAAAAAACAACAAGGTTCTTACCACAAGGACCTTGTCAGTTGTCTTCGATGAGCAGCCTCATCTTTCATTATAAGCAAGATACGCCGTTCAACCACTGACCCGGCAGTATTTGTTGTCAAAATTTACACCTGCAAAAATAATAATGATGTAGTATGATATGTTATCATAAATAATGCAAATTGTCAAGATTTAGCTCAAAAAAAATTACAGACACCTCATTTTTATGGGTGTCTGTAACTTTATAGCCACGTCTTATTCAAAACGTCCTTTAAGTACAATCTCTTTATCCATCAGAGCTACCTGGCCTTTAGCAAACAATGCGTCAATATCCAGGTTTTCGTCCAGAACCAACAGGTCAGCGTCCGCGCCAACTGCAACGCAACCCTTAACGCCGGTCTTGCCCAGCAGCTCGGCAGGTGTAGAGGTCAGCAGCTTAATAGCCTCTTCAAGCGGCAGGCCGCGGCGTACCAGACTCTTGATCGTCAGATGCAGATATTTAGGAGAGCAGTAGGTGAGACCAATGCAGTCACCATTTTCATTGAACTTAGGTTGGGAACCGAAAGCATCACTGCTCATCGTCAGGTGGTCGGTGCTCATGCCTTCCCAGCTCAGGATTTCCATAATCTGCTCTGCGCCGATTTCCATATCCTCATCAGTGCTGCCGGCAGTCATGTCGAAGTAACCGCCGCGACGTACCAGCTTTGCACCTTCTTCCATCAGCTCGCGAGTACGCAGCATATGAGTAGGCAGGAAGTTCTTTGCAGGAACATCGGAATGGTCCAGAGCATAGAACAGCGGGTCCAGCTTGCCGATACCGGAGCCCATGTGCATGGTTACCAAACCGGCAACATTAGCCAACAGACCACCGCGACGGGTTGCGGTAGCAACCTCAATCAGCTCCGGTCCCTGAGGATTAGAACTACGATGATCGCTTACTGCAATCTTGGTGCCGATAATCGGTGGAACCATCATGATATCCTTTTCGATAGAACCGGTAATGGTCGGAGAAGGGATACCGTAAGCACCGGTCAGGCAGTAGGCGGTAATGCCTTCTTCCGTCAGTGCGCGTGCTTTAGCTACCAGGTTTTCTACACTTCTGGTTACACCGTCTGTACCCAGCAGGCCCAGAACAGTAGTAATACCGCAGCTGGTAATCTGGCTCAGCATTGCTTCGGGTACGCGGGAAGCAGGGCCCTGCTCACCGCCGCCGCCGGTGATATGCATATGCATATCAATGTAACCGGGCAACAGCTTTTTGCCGCTGAAATCAAATACCTCAACCTCAGGCATACCTTCGTAGCCTTCAATTTTATCAGCAATACGCACTACCTTATCTGCAATAACCAGCACATCTTTTTTACCAAGATGCGCAGGTGCATAAACGTCAGCATTTCTAATTAACTTAATCAAAATGTGTCACTTTTCCTTTCATTGTGTACTAAGCAGTTACTCAGTACTGCCGACTTGCTTGCGCAACCGGCTTATTTCTTTTCGTCTTCCAGCTTAGCAATACCGATACCGGTGTAGCCGTAGAACAGAGCGATAATGAAACCGGTGTAGCAGAGAATTGCCCACGGTGCATAATCCAGAGTTTCAATACCGGTGCAGGCGGTCATATATGCACCTGCTGCAGACCAAGGAACCAACGGTACAAATACAGTACCTGCATCCTCCAAAGTACGAGACAGGTTCTTCGCAGCAAGACCTCTTGCTTTATAAGCATCACGGAACATTTCACCGGGAATCAGAATGGACAGGTAGGAGTTACCGGTGCACAGGCCCATGGTAATGCAGGAAGCAACGGTGGAAGCAATCAGATCGCCGGTGCTCTTAGCAAAGGTCAGGATTTTTTGCAGAACTACATCCAGGCAACCGGCCTTACTCATAATACCGGCAAAGCAGAATGCGCAGAATACCAGCAGAGTGGTACCCATGATTTCAGCCATACCGCCGCGGTTCAACAGCTTGATAATCTGCGGAGCAGCAGTAGCAGGGTCAAAGCCAGGAGTGGTCAGCATAGAAATTTTGAAGCCTTTTACGGTAGCCAGCAGCAAATTTTTCAGGTTGATGTTTTGGAAAATCAATGCTTCAGCGCCAGCCAGAACAGTGGAAGCCATCATAACCGGCAGAGTCGGTTTCTTAAAGATAGAGCCTGCCAAAATCAGCAGTACAGGCAGAATCAGCAGAATGTTGAAATTGTACATGCCATCCAGCTGAGTCAGCATGGTGCTTACTGCTTCGGAAGAAACATCACCGCCGATATTGCCCTTTAAGCCTACGAAAGCGTAAACAACCAGGGAAATAATAGTTGCTGGAACGGTAGTCCAGAACATGTGAGCAATGTGCTCATAAAGAGTAGAACCAGCTGCAACCGGTGCCAGGTTAGTGGTATCGGACAGCGGGGAGATTTTATCACCAAAATAGGAACCGGCGATTACAGCACCGGCAGTAGCTGCCAGGTTTACACCCAAAGTGCTGGCAATACCCATCAGCGCAACACCCATGGTAGCAACAGAGCCCCAGGAGGTACCGGTTACGATAGATACTACTGCGGTAATCAGGAAAGCTGTTACCAGCATAAAGGTCGGGTTTACAATCTGTACGCCATAATAAATCATCATCGGGATAGTACCGGAAGCCATCCAGGTACCAACCAGCGCACCAACGCAGGTCAGAATCAAGATTGCCGGCATGCCCTTGGCAATCTTCTGGCAGATTTCGTCCATCATTTCATCCCAGGTAACACCAACGCGGTAAGCAATCAGGCCGGCAATAGCAGCTACCAAAAGCAGCAGCGGCTCGGTTGCGTAACCCAGATAACCTTTGCCGACAGTCAGAATAACCATCATGGCAATAATAGGAATAACGGATTCCGTAAAGGTTGGCATACGCCTATTTGTTTTTTCTTCAGTTTTTTGCATATCCTTTGACATAATACCCTCATTTCTGCCGGTCATATAGCCGGCTTAATTTTGCGCAAGCAACGCTATTTATAAAAATTTTATCATTATAGCTTAATTATCTCAACAGTTTTCTTTATCTATACTTATTGGAATTTCTCTTGTATACATAAGCAATTTATTTGCCATCCTGTATTTTGTATACAAAATTCGTACTATAATTCGTGGACATTTGCTTAACTATGCGCTTTTTTATACTAAAAATTTAGGACTTCTTCAAACACGTTGAAGAAGTCCTAAATTAAAAAGTCAATAAGATTACTTTTCCTGTTATAGTGTTTTGATAAATTATTCTTATATAAAGAACAGAAAGTAAATTAACCCTTTATCTTTTCCTGCGACTCTTTTAAAAGCTCCAAAAAGCGCTTTGTTGGCAAGGTAAAGTTAAATTCATAATCGTAAAGAACCGAAATAGGCATATTTCCCGAATACTTGACCGGGAATTCGACTAATGTTCCCTGCTGCAGTTCCTTCATTACTTTTACCCGCGGTGTCAAAGCTATACCGAGATTCTGCTCAACTGCCATCAGTACGGATTCCGAATCACTAAAGGTCAATATACTTCGCAGACGCGTGAAATCAACCTTAGATTTCAGATGCTTATAGTATACCTCGCTTGCAGGATAAGCAATAAAGGGATAATCATAAATATTATTGTTTTCTCCCACCTGTTCATACAGTTCTTTGGAGGCTACAAAAACCATCGGCTGGTTCCAAAGCTGTACACGCTTGGTATAAAGCGGCTGCACATCAATATGCACAAAGGCAAAATCATACAGCTTCTGTACAAAAGCATCGTTTATTGTCGACTCTACCGTCATACAGCGGTTGACCTCTATCTCCAGCTCGGGAAATTCCTTTTTGAGCTTCAGCAGCACAGGCAATAGATAAAAATTTATGCCCTGGGTGGAAACGCCTATTTTCAGACTGTAATTCTTCTTTTGAAACTGGCGCATTACCTCCTGGCTTTTCTGATAATCAGCCATCAGCTGCTGTGCTATCGGAACAAAGTTTTTACCTGCCTGCGTCAGATAAACGTTTTTGCCATCTCTGGTGAAAAGAATAACGCCATATTCTTCTTCCAAAGCGTTGATATGATTGCTGATTGTAGGCTGAGTAAAATTAAGATATTTCGCAGCCTGCGTAAAGCTGCGGCACTGTACAACAGTCAAAAAAGATTGATATACTTGGATGTTCATTTCGGATATTCCTCAAATTCTTATTTTTCATCGAGAACAGGTACAAAATATGCTTCCACGCCGGTAATTTCTCCCGGCTGCAAGCGCACAAAGGTCTCCGACGCTTTACCGTTGATCACAAAGCAGGAATAAGTGTACTTGCCGGTTGCCTCACCGTTATCTGTTTCCTGCTGTACATCAGCAGAAGGAACAAACTGTTGGTAAATCAAATCGCAGTCATCGCACTCCTCTGCCTCGTAGCTTAGAGCACCATCCGTCTCTACAATAGCAATGCCTGCACCCTCACGCCCAAAGATAGGCTTTTTGATATAACGCTGTCCTGCCAGTGGCTTGCTGTCCAAATAGGTCGGCGTTAAATGCGCAGCCAACAGTTCTTCCTCCTGCGGTGTCCAGAACAGACGATGCTGATATAGATACCATGCCAGTGCCAACAGCGCTTTATTCTGCAGTACAATGGATTTTACCGGATTAACCAGATCCACCGCACCGAAATTAGCTAACTCCATGAGCTTTAAGCCAACAGGATAGCCATCCTCGCTTTCATCATCCATCAAAAGCTCCAGCGGATGCAGACGATACAGTATATCAAGCTTATCTTCCTTACTTTTGAAGATTTCATTGGGAATGTAAACTCCGTCATCATGCACAATTAGCTCATCCAGGCCGACAAGACGACAAACGAAGGGCTGCTTGCTCAAAATGCGATCACGCAGCACCTTTTGCACGCGCTCAAATAAGAATTTGGCATTAGCCCAGTCCTCGCTGTAGCTTTTATCAGCAGCAAAAGCAATGCGCACTACATCCTTATCTGCATATTTAGGCTGTTCCAACAGCTTTAAAAAGGGTTCTGCCAGCTCCTCACCATCCGAACGCGGCTGCAAATGCAGGCCGTACTCCTTAGCAAAATATGCTTCCGCTACCTTGTTGGCATAAAATGTTTCCGGCAAGGCGCAAGGAGTATCCGAATTGATCTCTACCAGCTTATAGCAGCCGTCAGTATTCTTTACAAAGTCAAGACGGCTGATATAGCTCACATGATCCGAGTTATCCGCAAGGATATACGGTGTGAGCTTATCCGTCATATTAAACAGATTAAAGGGCATTGCACCATTATTATTGGTACGCAAAGCCTCTGCCAGGCGTGAGAGTGCTGCTGTAAGGCCGGCACTGATGCGCTGCAGCTCACGCTTATTGGCATTGCTCATAAGCAGCGCGCTGATAGTAGGATAACGGTTTTCCCACTCCGTCGCATCCACATACGGCATAATATTCAAATCAATTTTATCAAGCCAGGTATCAGGCTTACGATATTTATACATCTTCATCACCTCAGGAAATTGCGCTGCCGCTGGAGCGGCTCATGCCACTGCCGATGCCGCTTTTGCCTGTGCTTCCCGTACTGCCGAGCTTGGAATTTTGCGTGCTTCCTGCAGTTCCCTGCTGCACAGAGGCGCCATTAGCTGCATTACTGCTATCTCTGGCAGTAGCTGAACCAGCAGCTGTATTATCCTGCTTCGTATTAGCAGCAGGCGCAGTGCGCACACCTGCTGCAGGTCCTACGCCAAAGGTACGACCGATAAAGTACCAGGGAAAGAAGCCATGAAAAAAGCCGCCGCCGTTATCTTCATCCTTCTTTTCATCTTGATTATTCTGAGCAGAGTTATCATTCTTCCACTCACTGTCTTTATCGTTACCACAGCCGGCAACACCTGTCAGCATAACTACCGCCAGCGCACCGGCCAAAAGCTTTTTACGTTTTTCGTCTGTAAGCATATGAAACTCCTTTATAAAAAATCTCTATCATTTTTACACAGCAATATAGTAGGTCATTTTTTATATTATAGCATAAGAATGTTAGAATGTAATTTTTTTCTTAGAAAGCTGAGCAAAGGTGAAAGTATATATTACAAATGTTATCGCTAACTACTTTATAGCCGAAATCCAAGTCAATTATTAATGTGTTATCTTGCATATAATTTCTACTTTAAATCACTTATCGCCCCAAACTTATTCATATACATATCTAGCCAATCCTCCCAACAGAATCCACCTATATTTACAATCACAACATGTTCCCATCTATCCTTAATTGACTTGCCTTCAAAGATTTTAGCTTCTAACATTTCTTTGGCAGTCAAGAATTCCTCACCATCAGGTATGTCACAATACCCCACCCAATATGGTTTATCATATTCACGTAAACAGCCAAGGTAATGTTCCTGTTGATTTTTAGGCTCATCATCAAAATAAAATAAGGTTTCATCAACAAGAAAAACTTCATCATGCTCAAATATTTTAAGAAAAAATTCATATGAGTGAATCTTTTCATAGTTCATCAACCATGTAAATCCTTTTGCCATACGCAAAGCAGGTTCCTTAAAATGATTTCCCTGGTTCCAAACAAGAATACTGCTCAACCTATGATCTCTTAATGAGCGATACACATCATAAATATCATTTGCCACCTGTGCCAGTATTTGGTTATGTGTCTTTGCTTCCTTATCGCCAAGACTTAAATAGACTCTATTAGTTAATATTTTGTGGTTATGCACAAAATCAACAAATTTAGGAAACCACACAGACGGAGATACTGCTGCTATACCTTCGAATAAATTTGTTTGATAAGCCGCCCACAATACAAATAATCCGGCTAAGGAATAGCCGCCAGCAAAAATCTTTATATCTTGATGCTCACTTAATAACGGAACAATTACTTCATTTTTTATACGTGTTAGAAGTTTTTCCGCATTGCCGGCAAATGCAGCATCTCCAAAAATCGGCTCTGCCACCCATGGTGAAAGGTCGTCGTTCCAGCTATCAACCTGCACTGTAATAAACAAAAAAGCTGTACTCTGCGTTATAGCTTTTATATGTGAAAGCTCCTCTTCGATAAACGGCAACTCGTGTTCTCCTATTATTTGCAGCAAGACTACTTTTGCGTCGCGATTGCCCTGATAATTAACTTTCATCCTCTACTCGCCTCCTAGTTCCGTTGCAAATATTATATATTCTTTGAGGCAGAAAATCAAAAAACTCCCGACACACCTAAGTGCATCGGGAGTCGGATTGCAGACGAATCAACAATCTATTGTGCTACTAGCGTAGCAGCAAGATTATTTAACTTCTACAGTTGCGCCAGCAGCTTCCAGTTTCTCTTTCAGAGCGTCAGCGTCAGCTTTGGAGATTTTTTCTTTGATAGCTTTCGGAGCGCCGTCAACCAGCTCTTTAGCTTCTTTCAGGCCCAGGCCAGTAGCTTCGCGAACAGCTTTGATTACGCCGATTTTGGAAGCGCCAGCGGAAGTCAGGATTACGTCGAATTCAGTTTTTTCAGCTGCAGCAGCTTCGCCGCCAGCAGCCGGAGCAGCAGCAACAGCTACCGGAGCAGCTGCGGATACGCCGAATTTTTCTTCCAGAGCTTTAACCAGTTCGGACAGCTCAAGTACGGTCATGGATTCAATAGCTTCGATGATTTGATCTTTATTCATTATAGTTACCTCCAATAATAAGTAAGTTTTTATTTTTTAAGCTGCCTTATGCAGCACGCCGCGAATTAAGCGGACTCTTTTTGTTTGCGTACAGCTTCCAGAGCGTATACGACATTGCGGATAGTACCTTGAAGTACATTGACAAAACCGCTGATAGGAGCATTCATGCTGCCCAGCATCTTGGCAATAAGAACTTCTTTCGGCGGCAGAGAAGCCAGTGCTTTGATTTCGTCAGCACCGATAACTTTGCCATCAAGAACGCCAACTTTAACTTTCAGTTCTTTGTTTTCTTTTGCGAATTCGCAAACGATTTTTGCAACTGCAACAGGATCTTCCGGGGAAACAGCGATAGCGGTGTTTTTCTCCAGAGAAGGTTCCAGACCTTCAATACCAGCTTGTTCTGCAGCAATACGCAGCAGGGTGTTCTTAACTACATTGTAGTGAACGCCAGCTTCACGCATTTTGCGACGCAGCTCGGTATCCTGAGCAACAGTTAAACCGCAGAAGTCAACTAAAATAGTACATTTGGAGTTAGAAAGCAACTCTTGAATCTCAGCAACTTTAGCTACTTTTTCAGGTCTAATAACTGCCATTTAGATTGCACCTCCTTTTTTTGATGTTTTTATTAAATCAAAAAGACCTCTCGGCCGTAGCCGGAGGTCGGAAGGTCTAATATATCTTCACGCTCCAGCCTCGGCAGGCGTAGTTAAAACTTACGCACGTGGCACCTGCTGTCTATGGCCCGATTATCTTCTGATTTAGTAAAATTAAGTAAAACTACAATTATTTGTCGCTATTAGCTTTCAGGACGTCAACTTTAACGCCAGGGCCCATGGTGCAGGACATGGTGATAGTCTTCATGTACTGACCTTTAGCACCAGCCGGTTTAACCTTAACCAGGGTGTCAGCCAAAGTCATGTAGTTTTGTAACAGTTGCTCTTCAGTAAAGGATGCTTTACCGATAGGAGCTTGTACGTTGCCGGATTTATCGGTACGATACTCGATTTTACCAGCTTTGGATTCCTTAACGGCACGGGTTACGTCCATGGTAACGGTACCAACCTTCGGGTTAGGCATTAAACCACGAGGGCCAAGGATTTTACCAAGACGACCAACAAGACCCATCATATCCGGGGTTGCGATGCACACATCAAATGCCATCCAGCCGTTCTTGATTTTATCAACATATTCTTCACCGCCAACGAAATCTGCGCCAGCAGCTTCTGCTTCTGCAACTTTGGGGCCTTTAGCAAAAACCATAACAGTCTTGGATTTACCAGTGCCGTTCGGCAGAACCAGTGCACCACGAACTTGCTGATCAGGGTATTTAGGGTTAACACCCAGACGGAAAGCAACTTCAACAGTGCTGTCGAATTTAGTAGCAGCGGTTTTCTTAACCAGAGCTACTGCTTCTTTCGGAGAGTAGAATTTGTCAGCTTCGATTAATTTCAAAGCGTCAGCATACTTTTTGCCCATTGTTATGAATTCCTCCTATGTGGTACAAGCGGCTTTTGCCTCCCACTAAATGAGAAGACTGTTTAAAATTAGTCTTCGATTACAATACCCATGCTACGTGCAGTGCCTTCTACCATTCTCATAGCAGCTTCAACGTTTGCAGCATTGAGGTCTTGCATTTTGCTTTCTGCGATTTCGCGAACTTTGTCACGACCGAGTTTAGCAACTTTCTTTTTGTTAGGTTCACCAGAAGCCTTTTCCAGACCAGCAGCTTTCTTCAGCAGAACTGCAGCCGGAGGGGTTTTGGTTACGAAAGTAAAGGAACGATCTTCGAATACAGTGATCTCAACAGGAATGATGAGGCCAACTTGTTTCTCGGTACGTGCGTTAAATTCCTTAACGAAGGCCATGATGTTAACACCAGCCTGGCCAAGTGCAGGACCTACCGGAGGAGCCGGAGTAGCTTTAGCAGCCGGTACCTGTAATTTTACCATTTTAACGACTTTTTTCGGCATTTAATTACACCTCCTTACTCAATTTCTTCAACTTGTGTAAAGTCAATTTCAACAGGAGTTTCGCGTCCCATGATATCAACGAGTACCTTCAGTTTACCCTTTTCTTCGTTGATTTCATTGATTGTGCCTTCAAAATCCATGAAGGGCGCAGTCTTGATGCGGACTCTCTGATGTAACTGAAAATCAATTTTTGCGGGTTTTTCAGTTGCTTCAACTTCCATACCCATCGAAGGCATAATCTGCCTTACTTCTTCAGCTGTAAGCGGAGTCGGATGGGTAGAATCAGAACCGACGAAACCAGTTACACCTGCAGTATTGCGGACAGCATACCAGTTGCGCTCATTGACAATCATTTCCACCAGTACATAGCCTGGAAAAACTTTATGCTCAACAACTTTTTTCTTGCCATCCGAAGTGATTTCAACCTCTTTTTCCGTAGGTATTTCAATACGGAAAATTTCATTTTCCATACCCAAGGAATGAACTTTTCGTTCCAGGTTTGCGCGTACTTTATTTTCGTAGCCAGAATAGGTATGAATTACATACCAATGTTTTCCTTGCTTTTCTTCTTCCATGAATAAACGGAAAGCAACGCTTCCCCTTCCCTCCTTACTTAAGCCTTACAGCTCATTATTGCAAAATTATGCGGAATAACATACTAAAGATGGAATCAATAATCCAGATTAGAGCTGCGCACAAAACAACTGCAATAATTACCACTATAGTGTTAGCAATAAGCTCTTGTTTGGTAGGCCAGGTAACCTTTTTTAATTCTACTTTAGTTTCACTAAGAAAGGTGGTAATACTAAAGCCCTTATTCTCAGTGTCTGTAGTTTCCGGAACGGCCATCTTGTCACATCCTTGCTATTACTACCCGGTTACGCACGAGCCAATATTATTTGGTCTCTTTGTGCAGAGTGTGTTTCTTGCAGAACTTGCAATATTTATTGAGCTCGATACGATCAGGATCGTTCTTTTTGTTTTTGTTGGTTTGGTAATTTCTCTGTTTGCACTCAGTGCAAGCCAAAGTAATCAGGTTACGCATTTAGTTACACCTCGCTTACGTACATAATAATAAAACCAATCACAAATTGTCGCTAATATAGAGTAACACAGTTAACACTTTATGTCAACTATAAATATCCGTCTGACGCAATTTTTTTCTGCACAAACAGTACTTAGTTACTCTAAAGCGTTTCTTTAGCAATCAGTCTTAAAAATCAAGACCGGCCATAAGCTGACCGGTCTTGTATTTTGCATTACTATGCCGGAAAAATTATTTCTCTTCTACTTCGGAAACAACGCCAGCGCCAACGGTACGGCCGCC
>OLSD01000271.1_pt1 | contig 55621 bp, 34 predicted proteins | sample 1672211 | NCBI WGS metagenome assembly OLSD01 (sample SAMEA3136659, study PRJEB25190) | human gut metagenome | reverse complement strand
CAAGTTGCGAGTTTGATTTATATAGAGGGTAGTTTTGAACTTTTGACACACCCTCGCAAGGCAGCAAGTCGAATTTAGAGTTAAGAATGTAGAAACGAAGTTCGGCGGCCGAAGGGAAAGCCAATTCAACCCGTCAACTCCTTATAATATATAATAGGTGGTAAATCCTGATGCAGTGGAAAAGGTATGGCGATGGGAAAATATTAAAATATGATGACGTGTCGGAAAAAATAATTACGGAAATGTTTATGATGTCAGAAAAAAAGACTATATTTGCAAAAAGATAATAGAAAACGATAATATTTCATGGGAGCGAGCCATTGTCTCCTGTGAATATTCCGTGTTTACCAAACAAAATTAAACCTGGTTGATTAGTTTTTAAGACAAAGACTGAACTACCAAAACACATATTTGCCATAGGGGAGGAATCCCCGTTAAATCTGATAACATCATAGCGGTATACTATATACTGAAGAAAAATATATAAATTAATATCTCAAAACTAAACAAAATGAAAAGGACGTTGACAACGTTGGGCGTGTGCACAGCCGTATTGTGTTCGCTTGCCTTAGCCGCAACAGGCCAAGGACCCATTGCTAAACTGACGCGAATGTTCGGTTCTGACGAAAAACAGCAGAACAAGTTGGTAACCCAAGAATTGAAAATCAATGAAGCGAGTCTGGCATTGTTCAAAAACAAGGTGCCAGGCAGCGACAAGGCAGGCATGAAGAAGCAGAAAGGCAGCCTGCAGACCAAGACCATGGACATGTGGAACCAGGAGGGTGGAACCATCTTTCCTACCAACGCCACTTATGACGAATCCACGAATACCCTGACAGCTTCGGACGTTTCGAAAACTTCCTACAACGTGTTTGTCACCATGACGAACGGCAACTATTACGCATGGTATGCCAATGGCCGTGAATATACCTTCAGCGCTACGGTGGAGACGGGCGGCGAAGCTGTTGTCACGCCATACATCATGTTTCTTGATACAGACAAGAAGCAGCTGTATATCATAAACAATGGAGAAGAAATCAGTCTGAATAAAGATAACAACTACACCAGTGATTTCACGGTGACGGGCAGCAATTCAACGGGCAAGCCGCTGTATGTGGGATATACAGTACAGACGGCAAATGCGGGCGTATCGTTCAAGTCAACGAACAACCAGCTGTCTTACCCCTATGAAACCTACGTGGCCGAGAAGTGGAGCCAGGAGAAGAATCTGCCGGGACTCGGCATCACGGAAGAGATTGCAGACAATGCCTACACGATAGTGTGTGATGACAACGTGACCACGCTCGGCTTGTATCTCGTCAATAATGACAGTCTGTGTCTTGTGGGCATGAACACCACCGCAACATCGGTTAAAGTGCCGTACAGCGTTACGATTGACGATAAGATCTATGGTATAAGGCAATTCGGCAATCCGTATAATGACAAGTTCGACTGGACAGGTTCGCAGAGCGTCACTTCGCTCAATCTGGAAATGATGGACGCGGTTTGTTTCGATATGGAGGGCTCAAAGATAACCGACCTCTATGTGTCTGATCCCGAAATTTACAACAGCAATGTTGTGGGCGACATCTATCTGCATATACCTTATAATTTCTCGCGCAGCAAGTATGACGGCATGGGCTTCAAGCGTGTGCTCATAGGCGACGAGCAGCCGTCATACCCGGAGTCGGGCATCGACAACGCATGGGTAATGCCAGGCAAGAATGAGGGAGAATACTTCGGAGTGATCAACAATTCAGGCGAACTGGATGTAGTGGAGATATTCACACAGGCAGAGAGCGTGACACTGCCGGAGAAATCGAAATACTATCAGAATGAGTACTTCATCACACAGTTCGGAGAGAGCGGCTTTAGCACGGAGAAGCTCCTGGCCAATGCGCCGAACCTCAAGTCGGTGACGATACCGGAGATTTACAACAAACTGTTTGTCTATTGGCCGTCAACGCAAATCAATGAACTGCACATTATGGGCGCCAAGCCGCAGACAGAATACGGCTTGCCGTCAAGCATGACCGTATACATCGCCAAGGAGGAAGCCTATAGTGACTTTAAATACGACGAGCTGTGGGATTCCGCCCAACTCAAACCGGAGGGCTGGGAGCTGAAGAAGCTTGAGTCGACGAGTGACGACGGACTCACCACATTTGAATACGATTTCTTCGGCGGACAGCTGGCAGTGGTGAACTTTACCTCTACGGCGGAAACCGTGACGATACCGGCCACCGTGAATCTCAACGGCAAAGAATACAAAGTGGAAGTCTTCGGCAATGAGAGAACCCGTAAGTTCGACTGGACGAACGCCCAGTCGGTGCGCACGCTTGACCTCTCACATATATCAAAGCTCTATCTCAACCTTGACGGTTCGGCAGTGACGGACATTTACGTGGGCGAGAACGCTTTGTGGGAAGACTACAGCGACCTAAGCGGGAAATACCTGCACGTGCCTTACGGCGTGAACCGCTACGAATACATGCAGTATGGAGCGAAGAAGGTGCTCATCGGCGAGGAGCAGAGCTACTATCCGGAATCGAACATCGAAAACGCCTGGGTGATAGCAGGCGAGGAGGAAGGTGACTACTTCAGTATCATCAAGTCGGGCGACCGCTACATGGTGGGAGAGATATTCACCGACAAGGAGAGCATAAAGCTGCCGGAGACTACACCTTATAATAATGGTACGAGGGAAAAGATAACGGTAGCAGGAAACGCAGACAACTACAGCTATGACAGCGAGATACTGCTGGACAGTGCAAAGAATCTGAAATCGCTCACCGTGCCTGCAGGCTACGAGTATCTGCATATAAACTGGTATGTGGACAAGTATCATCTCAACGAGCTGCACGTGATGGGCCAGAAACCGCAGACAAACTGGGCGGTGCCGGACACATACAAGGTGTATGTGGGAATGAAGGAAGCCTATGAAGATTATATGGCCGACAGCAACTGGAAGAATGCGGAACTGATACCGGAAGGCTGGGAATTCGAGTGGCTCGCAGTGAACGTGAAGCGTAAGGGCGAATTCGCACAGACCTATATAGAGATGACCGATGCCGACTGGAGCAAGGGAATCTACGTGAAGGTAACCGGCGCACTCAACGAGACCGACCTGAAGAACATCAAGAAGCTCACCAACCTGCGCTGTCTTGACCTTGCAGACGCAACATTCGATGCTCTGCCGTCATCATTCCTTTCAAGCAGCCCTGTCAAGGAGATTACGCTGCCGGAGTCGCTCAATGCCATATCAAGCGATGCATTCAAAAACTGCAGAAGCCTGCAGAAGGTAATTGCCGGCGGAGTGAAGATAATCGGTAGCAGTGCATTCTATAATTGCGAGAAACTCACCGACCTCGACATTTCCGGAGTGACCAATATCCAGGATAACGCATTCTGCGGATGCAAGAGTTTCGCACCGTCAGTATTGTGTGAAAGCCTGAACTATATAGGCAACAATGCCTTCAGCGGGACAGCCGTAACCGAAGTGGCCATCCCTGATGGAGTGACGGTTCTTGCACGGTATGTATTCTCTGGCTGCAAGCAGCTGCAGAAGGTGACACTGCCGGAAACGCTTACTGCAATAAACTCTTATGCTTTCAGGAATTGTACGAGTCTCAGCGAGATAACGATACCGGAGTCAGTGACAGTCATCAATGATAATGTGTTCAGAGGCTGCCAGGCTCTGACGGAGATTACCATCCCGTCGGGAGTGGAAACCGTAGGCTATGATATGTTTGCAGAATGCAGCAATATCACGACAGTGAAATGTAAGGCCATCGTGCCTCCAGGCACAAGCGGCTCGTTTACAAGCGGTATTGATCTGAACCACTGCACGCTCTACGTGGCACCATTCACTATCGATGCATATCGTGCGGCAGCCAACTGGAGCGACTTCTATATCATGAAGCCGCTCAACGAGCCGGTGAAGAATATCTACGTGAACCGCCCGATGACGTTCGACCTGCAGTCGGAAGACAATGCAGTATTGCAGGACAACCCGAATATGAAGCTTGCATATAAGAAATCAGACGATTATTCTAACCAGAACACCGTGGGAGAGCTGACAGCTGCAGGTGATGGAACCCTCTCGGCAGGTGTGTTCACAATCAACCACTCCATCAAGAGACGTGAAAACAGTTCTATATATCAGAGCGGTGATACGTATTACAGCACAGACCGCAGGCCTACTCTCGTAAACAATGCCGAGAACATGCGCGCCGACAGCGTGGTCTGCTCCGTAGGTATAGAAAAGAACGCATGGCATTTCATATCATTCCAGTATGACGTGCAGATGAAGGATATCTTCGGAAAGAACAACACAGACTTCGTGATACGCCAGTATAACAGTGCCAAGCGAGCCGCTGCAGCAGAAGAGACAACCGGAAAGAACAATGCTCCGATGCACTCAATGGGCGGCGGAGACGGCACCATCACGGAAACCACAGAAAGCAACTGGGAACCGGTGCCTGCCGACGGAGTGCTCCTCGCCGGAAAGGGATACATCATCCAAGCGGCAAACAACGGATCAGACGAGAAAGGCAATACATACAGTGCAACGGTGGTATTCCCGTCGCGCAACACCGTGACGAAGAACCGCCTGTTCACCTCTTCCGACATCATCGTGCCGCTTGAGGAATACGCATCAGAGTTTGCACACAACCGCTCATGGAACCTCGTGGGCAACCCGTATCCTTGCTACTTCAATATGCACGCACTGAAGGACGGCTTCTATTCACCTATAATATTATGGAAGGGCTCCAACTATCAGGCTTACTCGCCGGTAGATGATGACGTGATACTGCGTCCGAACGAGGCATTCTTCGTACAGCGCCCGATCGACATGGAGCAGATGGTGTTCGGAGCTGAGGGACGTATGCACTATAGTGCAGCCCTTGGTGAAAGTTACAGCAACAACAAGAAGCCAGGCGTGAACTATGCACCGGCACTCAATGCCAACGGCACGGAGCGCAACGTCTTCAACTTCACGCTCGAGGGATGCGGCAGCGAGAACCGCACACGTATCGTGATGAACGAGAAGGCTACGATGGACTACGACAGCGGCCGCGACGCAGCCAAGTTCTTCGCTTCCACACCGATGGGAGCCGAGATATATGTAGACGGCGGCGTGAAGTATGACATCTGCGAACGTCCGTTTGCCGACGGTACGGCACAGCTCGGCATACGTACAGCAGAAGCCGGCAGATACACGATAACACTCTCCGGACGCTATGCTGAAGGATGGACGGTGGTGCTCACCGACAAGTTGACCGGCAGCACGGTGAACCTGAATGAGGGCGCTTACCAGTTTGAGGCGGCAGAAGGCACAACAGCCGGAAGATTCATGATCAGCTTCAAGTCGGCTACCAACAACATCGATACAATAGATGCAGATGCTGACATCGATGCAAATGCAGAAGTAAGCGTGGTGAACGCTGCGGGCATCACCGTATTCAACGGCAGATATGCTGAATTCAAGGCCAAGGCCGCTGCGGGAATCTACGTGGTGGTATGCGGCGATAAGACATATAAGACAGTGGTCAAGTAAAAACTCGTTCTTATGAAACAAATGATTATTAACATACAGCGAACGGCCATGCTGCTCGTCCTGCTTATCGCAGGATGGGCAGCGGGCAGCCCGTTGTCGGCACAGACCTATGTGGAGCTTTTGCCAGACAAGACAATGGCAAACGGCACCGACGTGACGAGCCTAAGCGATGAAGCCACAGGCATCTCGTTCGCATTTGACATAGCAAAGGGAACCACTCCCCCAAGGTATTACAGCGGAGCCATCAGAAACTATATAAACAATACCGTCACCATGTCGGCACCATCCAGCTTTGCGGTAAGCAAGATAGTGTTTGCCACGGCTGTAAACAAAATCCCTGCCACCCTGACTCCAAGTAGCGGCAGCGTGAGCTATGATGAAACATCCCAAACCTTCACCTGGGAGAACCCGACGCTTGAAAGCGAAGCAACATTCACGGTGGGCAAGTCACAGTTTCGCATCACATCCATCCGGGTGTATTACAGCACTTCGGGCGATGTAAAGCCAAAGCCCAAGGCACCGGTGTTCTCACATCCTGACTGCGAGTTCTACAATGCGTTCAAGGTGGTAATCACCGACCTTAACGAACCGGCAACCACCATCCGCTACACTCTCGACGGAACAGATCCGACGGAAACCAACGGTACGGTGTATACGGGGCCTGTAGAGATAACAGCAGGGCAAAACGCCGTGCTGAAGGCTGTGTGTATAAATGGAAACGGAGTGAGTGCCATTACCACAAGTGTGTTTACATACAAGGCAAAGAGTCTCTTCAAGTTCACGTGCAACAAGCCGGGAGGCATCAGCCGGGTGGATTTGAACAGCACTGTCCTGACAGACAAAACCAAGTATATAGCAGAACACGGTTCGTGGAAAGGCAATTACGAAATGTTTGTCACCGACGGAGCTGAGGTGTCCCTGCAGATATACATGAATACGGGATACGTTCTGAAAGGCGTGACTCTTAATGGCGAACAAAAGGAAATTTCGAAGTATGGCGAACTGAAGTTCGTCATGCCGTCAGCCACTGAGGTCACCGTAATGGCCGATGTGGAGTTCGACCCGAATTCGCCATCCGACCCGCAGCCGCCTACACCGGTGGAGAAGACATACCAGCTGTCGGTGGTGAGCAACCCGACGGGAGCGGCAAGCGTTTCCGGTACGGGCAAATACAAGGAAGGTCAGTTGGTGTATGTTTCTGCAAGCGCATATCCAGGTTACGTGTTCAAGAGCTGGACCTGTGATGGCGTGACGATAGGGACAAGCAGAAGCTTCAACTACACCATGACAGCCTCGGATGCAGTGCTCACGGCCAACTTCGTATACAATCCGTCCAACCCCGGCGACCCGGAGAAGCCCGCATTGAAGCATCCGCTCACGGCGGTAGCATCGCCTGCAGGAGCAGCAACATTCTCGCTATCTTCTTCGGAGGTGGTGTCAGGACAGGAGTACACTGTGAGGGCATACCCCGCAACCGGCTATAAGTTGAAGGGATGGATGCTGAACGGCGTGGGACAGGAGGGAACATCAACCACCTTCAGTGGCGTCATGACAGATGCCGGAGCACAGGTGGTGGCAGTTCTCACCTACGACCCCACATCGCCGGGCAATCCTGGAGCCAACTACTATAATCCTGCCACAGGACTGGCAATCATCGACGACTTCGTGCCAGGCAGTCTGTCCGCTGCGCTCCAAGCCACAGTGGGCATCAACAACTACAGCAACGTGAACCGCATGATAGTGAAGGGACGCATGACAACCGGCGACTACCGCTGTCTGAAAGGTCTGACCAATGCGGCGACAATAGACCTCTCGCGCGTTGGCGGCGTAACGACTGTGCCATACGGTCAGTTCGATGGTATGGCAATATCATCGGTGGTGCTTCCTGCAACTATAGCAGAAATGAAGAATGCTGCGTTCCAGAACTGTGCGAACCTTACAGCCATCACGGTATACGCCATGGAGCCGCCGGTATGCGGCAGCGAGACTTTCTATGCCTTCACCAACAAGGAGAACTGTATCGTTTATGTTCCTGAAGAAGCCGTGGGACTGTATACCGCAGCCGAAGGTTGGAAGGATTTCACAATTCTTCCTATCACCGACGATGCTCATACATTGCAGGTGAACCTGCCGGCAGAAGGCAATGACGGGCGCTACAAGAACAACACGATAGAACTCGTGAACATCAATTCGGGCGTGCGTCAGAAGTATGTCATCACCGACCGCCAGCTCTATACCTTCAGCGGATTGCGCAAGGACGAGCAATACAATGTATATATGTACTCGCGCACCGGTCTTGAGATCGGCCGCATCGAGAATGTCGTCATCCCTAATGACGACATGGAAGTGGTGTTCAGCACACTGAAGCCCCTGCATACCATTTCCGCCAAGGTGGTTTCGCCGGATGGCGAGGACTACACGTCAATGACGACAGTGGAATGGCTCAAGCCGCTCGAAGACGAGACAATGACGTATCTGCGCAAGGCAGTATCGCTGGGCGAGATACCGGAAGGACAGAAGCTCGTCTGCCGTGTGACGCTGGGCGACAAGCTCGGCACTGTATACAAGGCACCTGCCGATATGCAGTTCACCGTGAGCAGCGAGGAGAACACATGTCTCATAACCCTGCAGCCGCTCCGCACAATCACCCTCAAGGGAACAGTGGTGGACGGTGACGGCATCTATATCGCCGATGCTGCCGTGACGGCAACGCAGACGCTCAACGGTAAATTCCAGAAGACATTCACCGCAAAGACCGACCGCCGCGGACAGTGGACAATGTCCGTACTCGCTGCGCCCGAAACACGACTCACGGTTGCAGCAACAGAGTTCGTGAACAGGCTCGACACAATCGGCGCATTTGCCGAGGACGAGACCACACACGACATAGGCAATATGATGATGAAGTCTATTGTCGGCGCACGCATTTCATACGGGTTCACATACATGAAAGCGGGAGCCGAGGCCCCACAAAGTTTCTATTCAGACTACCGCAATGTGGCCATCAACGTGTTCAACATAACGCAGAACTGCGAACAGAAGAATCTTACCCAGCTGTATCCTACGCTCACCGTAATCGACGAAACAGTAAACGTAGGCGATGAACTGCGCCTCACGGCAGTATCCAAGACCGGAGCATTTGGTCCTGTGGAGCGCATTGTTACAGTTGGAGACAACCGCCGTGCGGAGGCTACGTTCGACATCGTGGGCAAGGGCTGCATCGAGGCTTCGTATGAGATGACAGACAACCCAGCCGTAATCGCTATGTTGTATTCCGACAAGGGCGAACTCCTGAAGAAGGTTGCCTATACGGAAGCAAAGGCATCTTTTGCAGATGTGGAAGACGGCGAATACACGCTCGTTACGATGGGTAAGTCGGAACTGATGAATGCCATCCTGCGCCTTTCCGCCTTCAATGAAATAGGACTCACCGAGGGTAAGGACTATCTGAAGAACGGTGTGAGGGTGGAGACAGGAAAGGTCTCAAATGTGCATAATGCCACAGTACCGGCTTTCGACGAAAGTCTGTTCACTTACACCACAGACAATACATCGTTCTCTTCAAACAAGAGCAGCATCATCAACGGAAAGTATCTGACACTCAGCTCTGTCATTGACTTCAAGGGCGCCTACAAGAGCGACGTGAGCAATGTAAGGCTCGTGGTGGACCTTCCTGATGCCTGCGACTTCGTGGAGAAATCGGTTATCCAGGGACCGAAGCTCATACAATATACACTCAGCGGCAAGCGACTCACCATACAGCTCGGCGACAGCTATCAGACACAGACCCGCTTCTGCGTCATACCTACTGCCAGCGACATGTTCAATGCCACTGCTTCGGTAATCTTCGACTATAACGGACAGACACTGACGCAGCCTATCGGCTCCGCCACGGTGGAAGTGAAGAGTCTCGACATTATCGTGCCTGAGATTGTAACAGAAGCTACAGTCCATGTGGCAGGTTCGGCTCCTGCACGCTCTACAGTGGATATATATTCAGACAACGAGCTCATCGGACACGCCACAACAAAATCAAGCGGCAACTGGAGTGCGGAATGCGTATTGCAGAATGTGTTCAACATGTCTGAGTATCCTATATCGGCAAAGATAACGACAGAGTCGGGAAGCATGCTGCTGACCGAGACAAAGAACGTGAAATACATAAAGGACTACCCGATGATAAAGACGGTGACCATGAACACGAATCCTAATATCGTGTTTGACTTCGAGAAGGGCACCACTTCACAGTCGTGGTATTACACGCCAAGCAATGTATTGTTCACTCTCGACTTCACCAACAACAACCCGGATATATTGAAGGAGGTTTATCTCAACATCTTCGGCGAAGACGGTTCGGTGAGGACCATCGACTGCAGCTATGACACCAACAAGGCGATATGGTTTGCCAATGTAAGCTTCAACTCTTACAATGGTATCGTCAACCTCAGCGTCAACTATATAGCAAATGGCGACTATAGTTATGATTCTGATGAGGCCAAGCTGTTTGCCAAGAAATATGAGGATGAGATAGCGAATGAGGAAGACAAGAAAAAGGAGTTTGACAACCTGATTCAGGATGCCTTGGACTATGTGGAACGTGAAGACGTGACAAAAGAGGAAAAGATAATCTATGTCACAAGGGTCAAGAAGAAAATCTGCAAGTATTACACCGGCGACGACAATATTCCGCCATACGGAAGCAATCCGGATGTGGATACGGATGGTCTTGGTGCCGACGGATACACTGGAGGCAAAGTCATCCTGTACGGCGAACGCGAGGAAGACAAGAACCAGGAGTATGACCCATACATGCAGGATATGCCTAATCCATACGACACAAGTCTGTCGCTCGATGGTACGGAATATTCGGCATCCATCAGCTCCCCTACAGGTTCGTCTATAGACTACATTGCACCCGGTGATTTCAATTTCGAGGCAATGCCTGACAATGCCGCAGGCAACAGCTTCAGCATCACCAACTCCAACGGTGATGTATGGACAAGCAACAACAAGGCTATTCCTGCCAGCTTGAATCCAGACTCCAAGGAGTCGGTAAAGGCATTCTATGACGCTCTCGCCAAGGAGCAGGAGGAATTCCAGATAAACTGGATGGGGCAGACCGAGAAAGGTATTGCAGCCATTGATATGTCTATCGCATTGGCCAAGTCGGTTAAGACAAGACACCTCTGCGACAATGTGGACCAGGTTGTGGCTATCTCAATGAACAAGAATCCTGGAGTCGTCATTGAGAAACAGGCTTTGAAGGACGCTCTTCTCGAAAACAACAGGAATCTGAAGAATCTCAAGGTTGCCGGCAAACTCGTAGGTCATGCCGGAACGGCTCTTGGAGTATTGGGTATAGGTTCTGATGCCATGAATGGTTATGGCCGCTATGACGAATGGAGCTATATCATTGATGCAATAGAAAAGGACTGCTCCGGCAATGAGGCTACTGCCATCGTCAATAAGGCGAAAGAATACAGAAGCTGGATAGTGGACAGAGACGTGAAGAAGGGTTTGGGCGACTTGGGCAGCATGGCCCTCGGTGCCATTGGAGCGGCGGTTGCACCTGAAACATGCGGTGCTTCGCTTACCCTGAACCTTATATCTCTTGGCGTAAGCGGTGCTCTGACATTCTGGGAGGACAACTTCGTGCGCACCAACAGCGACCATATCGCCGAGGTGGCTCGCATGGCAAGACAGTCATCCGATTGTCCTGTTGACCCGTTGGCAAATGGATATCCGGGATTCTTGATGTATAAAGGCTCTTATCCTAACAGCCCTTACTACGGAGGCTACAATCCTAACATGCCGCCTTTCTCTCCGCTTACCATCAACCACGATCCTGCCGGCTACGTATATGAGGCCGTGCCGGAGAACCGTGTAGAGGGCGTACAGGCCACTATATATTATAAGGAGACGAAGGAAGACATCTATGGCGATATGCACGAGGACATCGTGATGTGGAATGCCGAGGATTATGCCCAGAAGAACCCGCTGTTCACCGATGAAAACGGTATGTACCGCTGGGATGTGCCACAGGGACTGTGGCAGGTGAAGTTCGAGAAGGACGGATACCTCACGGCATACAGCGAGTGGCTGCCCGTGCCGCCGCCACAGTTGGAGGTGAACATCGGAATAACCCAGAACAAGCAGCCCGAGGTGACCGAGGCACGTGCATACGAAGAGGGCGTGGAGATACAGTTCGACAAGTATATGGATCCGGCCACTCTCACCGATGCCAACATCAGTGTGACGGCAGGCGGAAACAAGCTTGCCGGAGAGATCCAGCTCGTTGATGCCGCCCTTGCCGACGAATATGCTTCGCCGGAGGACGCCGAGGCCACGCGCTATGCTTCGCGCATAAGATTCGTGCCGCAGCAGGCTCTCGCCACCACTACGGGTGAGGTTCGCCTCACGGTGAGCCGCAATGTGAGGTCGTATGCCGGTATTCCGATGACCGAGACATTCAGTCAGACGCTTGATGTGGAGAAGGAGGTGCAGAAGATAACCGCCGACAACATCAAGATTATCTATGGAGCCGAGAAGGAGCTTACGGTATATGCCCTGCCGAGCGAGGCAGCTGCCGGACGCACACTCCATGTTGCCAACTCGTCAGAGATGGTGGCATCGCTCGAGACCACTGATTTCACCCTTGATGCCGAGGGCAAGGCGATAGTGAAGATAAAGGGCGACCTGCCTGGACGTACGCAACTCTCGTTCACCATCGATGATGTAACGGCAAAAGGTCAGTGTATTGTCGACGTTATGACGGAAATCATCACCGCCGAGGCTCCTACAGCATCGCGCGCCAGCGGTACCGCCGTATACCGTGGCACGAAGGTGGAACTGGCTACCGATTCAAAGGATGCCACCATCTATTTCACCACCGACGGCACTTGTCCATGCGACGAGAACGGCACGAGGCGCAAGTACACCGTGCCTATCGTCATCAACGACGACATGCATATCAAGGCCATGACAATGGTTGGCAATGACGAGGTGTCGGATGTGAAGGAGTTCAGCTATGTACTGAAGAAGTCCGACATGGACTTCAACATGACAGAAGGCTGGACCTGGATGTCGCACAGTTTCGCCGATGGCATGGCTATTGAGGAGCTTGCTGCTGATGCAGCCGTGGAGCGTGTGAAGAGCCAGACCAAGGAGTCGCTGCGCGACCCGCAGTTGGGATTCGTCGGCACGCTGTCTGTCCTAAATGCTTCCGAGAGCTACAAGGTGGAGACTTCGGCTGCCGTTCCTTCGCTGCGCTTCAGCGGAGTGTCCTGGAATCCGGCTACGCCTATCGCCCTGAACGGCGGTTGGAACTGGCTGGGCTATCCTGCCGGGCAGACGATGACTCTGGATGAGGCTTTCGCCACATCGGCTGTGGAGAAGCTCGATGTCATTGTCGGTCAGGACGGATTCTCGCAGTATGACGGCGAACACTGGGTCGGAACTCTCGAGACGCTTATGCCTGGCAAGGGCTATATGTATCAGAGCATGTCTGGGAAAGATGTGGTCTATAACACATCCATCGTTTCAAAGGCTCACGCCCAGCATACACAGGGCATTGGCAATAAGCTGCCGCTTGCTGTCGACAAGCATAAGTATCCGTCTGTCATGCCTGTGATAGCCACTGTCTGCAATGCCAATGGCACATTTGCCGACAATGCCGATTATCAGTTGGCTGCGTTCTGCGGCAGCGAGTGTCGTGGTGTGGGACGACTTGCCGGCGGACTGTTGATGATGAGCGTCTATGGTAATACGGGCGACCGCATCACCGTCCATGTTACGGACTATGAGGGCAACAACGTGCTTGCAAGCGATATGCTCGACTTCAGCGAGAATCTTCTCGGCAACATTGATGCTCCATACGCAATCTCTCTGGGCAATACCAACAGCATCGGTACCACGGCATACGACGGCAACGTCCGCGTGACGGTTGTCGGCAAGCGTCTGCTCATCCTGGGAGTGGATGCAGGGGATGTCAGCAGTGTCGAACTGTTTGATGTCAATGGACAGAAGGTGAAGTCGGATACGCATATCAGCGAGAGCGGCATCGACGTTTCCTCTCTGCCGGGTGGAGTATATGTTGCTGTTGTATGCAGCGGCGGTCATTACTCTTATCATAAGATAGCCTTACGCTAAACCATAAAAACGAAACACAATGAAAAGTTCGATTATCAAACATACAATGGCGATAGTCGCGCTCCTTATGGCGCTCTTCCATGGTGTCACGGCTTCGGCCGCTGACACATGGAGCGTCAATCCGAGCGATTACCGCTACGACATGAGTCTTTATCTTGATGTGGTGTTCGGCACCGGCGAGAAGTTGGACTATACTCAGTTTGACGTGGCGGCATTTGTCGGCGATGAATGTCGCGGCGTGGCCGAGATTCTGTCTTTTGACGGCAACAGCTGTCTTTATCTCCGTGCGCGCAGCAACAGGGAGAGCGGCGAGTCGATGTCTTTCCGCTATCGCAATAGGTCTACCGGCGAAGTGAAGTCCATCGAGGGTGCTGATTTCTCTTTCAGTTCCAATGTGCGTCTTGGTTATCCGTCTTCTCCCCATGTGGTGAAGATTGTGATTTATCATGATGTGGACATCACGGCTGGTGAGGGCGGAACAGTGAATACTGCCGGCGGTCGTCTGGCCGAGGGCACCACTCTGTCTCTTTCTGCAACGCCTGCCGAGGGTCATCGCTTCGTGCAGTGGTCGGATGGCGTGACGGACAATCCGCGCTCCATTACTGTGGGCAAGGAAGACATAACGCTTTCTGCCGAGTTCGCCATCATTTCTTATCATCTCACCTATATTCTTGATGGTGCAAGCTATAAGGAGGCTGACGTTCCCTATGGCACGGCTCTTACCCCTGAGCCTGACCCCGTAAAAGAAGGCCATACCTTCTCCGGTTGGCAAGGACTTCCTGAGACCATGCCGGCACATGATGTAGAGGTGACGGGTATTTTCTCAATCAATACCTACAATGCAGTCTTCAAGATCGGCGATGACATCATCGAGACCAAGCGGATAGTCTATGGCGAAGCCGTCGTAGCTCCCGAGGCACCAGCCAAGGAGGGACACACCTTTGCCGGATGGCAGGATGTTCCTGCGACGATGCCAGCCCATGATATCGTTGTTATGGGTTCCTACACCGTTAACAAGTACAAGCTGAACTATAAGGTAGACGGACAGGACTACAAGAGCGTTGAGGTTGAATATGGTACGGCCATCACTCCGGAGCCGGCCCCGGTAAAGGAAGGCTACACCTTCTCCGGTTGGCAGAATCTCCCCGAGACTATGCCGGCACACGACGTAGAAGTGACGGGTACTTTCTCAATCAACTCATATCGCCTGACGGTATATCTCGACAACGAGGTATATATGGACGAAGTCCTGGAATACGGTGCGGCGATAAACGTACCTGATCCGGAGGTACCGTCAGACCGGAAGTTTGATGGTTGGGACATGGAAATCCCCAAGACCATGCCGGCCCACGATGTCATTGTACACGGCACTACAACGATAGTAAGTGGATTGCAGGCGATATTCGCCGATGGCAATATGCGCGTGACAATCTGTTCGATGAACGGAACGCTCCTCTTCCGCAACACAACGGTGAAGGACGCTGCCCGTAATCTGAAACCTGGCATGTATATCGTGAACGGCCGCAAGGTTATGGTGAAATAAAATAACCTCTATACAAATCAAGGGCTGGATTCCAAACGGAGGTATCCAGCCCTTGATTTATACCCCAACCGGTTGTTGGGATCAGCTTATCTTCTTGTTCTCACAACTCTCTTCGTCACCTTCCTTGTCACCGCCTTGGGCTTCTTTTCCATTCCTGGAAGGTCTCTCAATATTGTTGCCTTGATGATTCTGACATCCTCCAACGGCCTGTTGTTTGCATCATGTTCCACGTGCTGTATCCTGTCCACCACGTCTATGCCCTCAGTCACCTCGCCGAACACCGTATATGCACCGTCAAGATGAGGCGCACCCCCAATCTTGGTGTATTGCTCCTCCATCTCTTTGGTCATCTTGATGCTGTCGCCGAAGAGTTCGTGCAGACAAGCCTTTCCGCGCTGCAATCCCCTCTCGTCCTGCTTCTTGCCATAAACGATATAGAACTGCGTACTGCTCGATTCCCGCTTGGGGTTGATGTCGTCAGCTTTGCGGGCGGCAGCCAGCGCACCCCTCTTGTGGTAGAACTTGGGCATACGGATTTCCGCCGGAATTGTATAGCCGAGCGAATGGTTGCCGAGCACTGCCCCCTTGGGCGCATTTTTGCTATATGGGTCGCCGGCTTGGATCATGAAGTCGGGTATGACACGATGGAACAAAAGGGAATCATAAAAGTGGTGCTCACGGATCAGTTTCAGAAAGTTGTCGCGATGCAAAGGCGTTTCGTTATACAATTCCACCCTGATGTTGCCCATCGTGGTTTCTATCAGCACCTCCGGGCGCACTTCATCTTTTGTAATCTGGGCACGCATGCAGGTGCTGATTACAAGAAGCAAACTAAAAAGTAAGATTTTCCTCATATATTAAACCTGTCACTACTGTCCCACATGTGTAAAGCAGTAATGAAATAATCATATTTACGTTCTGTTGACCGTCTGGGGGTTAAAGAATACGTCCGCGGAAAGTAACCTTTAGTACAGGATATACGCGCAGCCAATCCATGAACTTCGAGATGCTGTCATCTGTATTCTGGTCTACCACCTTGTTGAGGTCGCCGATGCCGTCAGCATATACCACAGGTTTGCCCTGGAACTGTGCGCCAAGCTCAACCCTGGCACCAAAGCGCTTCTTGGGGATAAGGCGGCCATAACCCAGGCCGAGGTATGGGCGGAAGCTGTTCACCTTGATGCCGCCACTCACATTACCATTCTCGTCAACAGGAATCTGGTAATCGCCAATCTCTACATTATAGTTCTTGCCATCAGCGATATACTGCTGCAGCTGGTCGCTATGACCGGTGATCTTGACCAATTTGTCACCACCCACAGAAAAACCTGCCGTTACGAAAAACGCATTGGATTCGCCAAAAGGATAGCAATCTACCTTGAAGTCAAAAGTAGTGCGCGAGAACTTGCCCTTCACGTCCATGGTCTCACCATAATTAACACCCTCAACAGAGCCCGACACATCAGCTGTGGTATTGATGTTGATGTTTGGCATCACGTTGAGACCTACGCGGGTCTGCACATATTTAGTGATAGGCACTGCCACGTCGATGCCGATACCCTCGGTACCGACGCCCACACCTGCACCTACACGATTTGCTATACCGAAAAAGTCACTGTTCTGTGCTGATACAGAAGATACTCCTGCCAGCAACATGGAGCCTATCAACAAACTCTTTGCAAAGCCAAAATTCTTCATGTCAATAAATTTTTAAATGGTTAATACTTTTTGCAAATATAAATAAATTAATGCAAACTGGCAAGAAAGATGCCAGAAACACTTTTTTTTCGCAAATCGCTGATGACTGTTCTTTTACATTTGCCGGAAGGCAGAATGTGCCTCGCCAGCCCACGGGCTGCCATTATGCCGCCCCGTCGCCCTGTACCCTACACCTTATTATATATATACCTTTCAATTTCCCGCAACGGCAAATGCCGGAAGGGGGCAAACGGCAGCCATTGTCAAAAGTTTCAGATTATTTCGCAAATAGTAATGCTCGGGTAAGTACAAAACTACTATCTTTGCCAAAACAATTTTACAGAAAAACATATAATGGAAAATAACAGATATTTCTTTGCCGTAGACCTTGGAGCTACAAGCGGAAGGACAATCGTGGGAACACTGGCCGAAGGGAAAATCCAACTGGAGGAACTTACCCGGTTCGAGAACAACCTTATCGAGACTGGAGGCCATTTCTATTGGGACATCTTCGCCCTCTACAACGAGATAATCAAGGGACTGAAACTGGTGGCCAAGCGCCAGCTGCCCATCGTGAGCATCGGTATCGACACGTGGGGAGTGGACTTCGTGTGCATCGGCGAGGACAACGCCATACTGCGCAATCCGCTGGCATACCGCGACCCGTTCACCTTCGAGGCTATGGACGAATATTTCGAAAAATGCATGGATAGGAAGAAGGTGTATGACATCACCGGAATACAGCTTATGAACTTCAATTCGCTCTTCCAGCTCTATGCCATGCGCCGCGAGAACAACGCCGCGCTCGCCGGAGCCAGGAAGATTCTCTTCATGCCCGACGCCCTCTCATGGATGCTCACGGGCAAAGCGGTATGCGAATACACCATAGCCTCGACAAGCCAGATGCTCGACCCGCGCACGAAGGAGCTTGATGACGAACTGCTGCAGAGCGTGGGACTCTCGCGCGACAAGTTCGGCATGATGGTGAATCCTGGCACGTGTATCGGCACTCTGACGAAGGAGGTGCAGGAGATGACGGGGCTGGGATCCGTGCCGGTAATTGCCGTGGCAGGACATGACACAGGCAGTGCCGTGGCAGCCGTGCCGGCAAAGGACGAGCGCTTTGCATATCTGAGCAGCGGCACATGGAGTCTGATGGGCATCGAGACGAAGGATGCCATCATCAGCGACCTGAGCTATGAGCGCAACTTCACCAACGAGGGCGGCATAGAATGTACCACGCGCTTCCTGAAGAACATCTGCGGAATGTGGCTCCTGGAGCGCTGCCGCAAGGAGTGGGGCGAGGACGCACCGCGCGATTACGCCATCCTGCTGGCTGAGGCAATGGCTACGAAACCGTTCCAGAGCATCATCAACCCCGACGACAAGATGTTTGCCAACCCCGCAAATATGCAGGAGGCAATCAGGGAATACTGCCGCATGACGAACCAGCACGTGCCGGAGGGCTACGCCGAGATATGCCGCTGCATCTTCGAGAGTCTCGCCCTGCGCTACCGTCAGGTGATGGGCTATCTGAAGGAGATGGCATCGTTCCCGATAAACACGCTGCATATCATCGGCGGCGGTTCGCTGAACAAATACCTCAACCAGTTCACGGCAAACTCCACGGGCGTGGAGGTGCTCGCCGGACCGCAGGAGTGCACCGCCCTGGGCAACATCATGATGCAGGCAAAGGCCGCCGGCGACGTGGACGGCATCTTCGACATGCGCCGCATTATTGCCGACAGCGTGATAATGACCCGCTTCGCCCCGCAAGACAAGGAGATGTGGGACAAGGCATACGAGAGATACCTGGAGATAACAAGAATTAAAGGATAAGCAAAACAACAACAATAAAAACCTAAAGAAATGAAAACAGAACAAATCATCAAAGCCTATGAGATGGCAAAAGAGCGCTATGCCGCTCTTGGCATCAATACCGACAAAGCCATCGAGATTCTCGAGAAGACCCCAATCTCGCTCCACTGCTGGCAGGCCGACGACGTGGTCGGCTTCGAGCGCAACGTGGCAGCGTCTGGCGGTATACAGACCACTGGCAACTACCCGGGCAAGGCACGTAACATCGACGAACTGCGCCAGGACATCGAAAAGGTGAAGTCGCTCCTTGCAGGAACATACCGTCTGAACCTGCACGAGACATACGGAGAGTTCGGCGGAGAGTTCGTAGACCGCGACCAGGTGGAGGCAAAGCACTTCGAGGGATGGATGCAGTGGGCAAAGGAGCACGACATGAAGCTCGACTTCAACTCCACTTCGTTCTCACACCCGAAGAGCGGAAACCTGACTCTCGCCAACCCCGACAAGGAGATACGCGACTTCTGGATTGAGCACACCAAGCGCTGCCGCCGCATTGCAGACGCCATGGGTAAGTATCAGAACGACCCTTGTATCATGAACATCTGGGTACACGACGGAAGCAAGGACCTCACTGTGGAGAAGCTGCGCTACCGCGAAATCCTGAAGAACAGTCTTGACGAGATCCTCGCTGAGGAACTGCCGGGAATGAAGTCATGCCTTGAGGCAAAACTCTTCGGTATCGGACTGGAGGCTTATACCGTAGGCTCAAACTATTTCTATACAGGCTATTGCGCAAAGAACAACGTGATGTACACCCTCGACACAGGCCACTACGAGCCTACGGAGAATGTATCAGACGCCATCTCCGCATTGCTGCTCTTCGTGCCGGAGCTGATGCTCCACGTGTCACGTCCGATGCACTGGGATTCAGACCACGTTACCCTCTTCGACGACAACACGCGCAACCTCTTCTCGGAGATTGTACGTGCCAACGCTCTCGACCGTGCACACATCGGCCTCGACTATTTCGATGCTTCTATCAACCGTATCGGTGCCTACATCATCGGTGTGCGTGCAGCCCAGAAGTCATTGCTCCAGGCTCTGCTCGAACCTACAGCGACACTGCGCAAATACGAGGACGAGGGCAAGCTCTTCCAGCGTCTCGGATTGCTCGAGGAGGCCAAGACCCTGCCGTTCGGCGCTGTCTACGACTACTTCAACATGAAGAACAACGTGCCGGTGGGCGAGGAGTACTTCGCCGACGTGGAGAAATACGAGGCAGAGGTTCTGTCAAAGAGATAATAAACACGAAACAATAATCTGAAGAAACAATGAAGGTCGGAGACATCCGGACACGCGGTGTCCTCAGGATGTTCCGGCCTTTGTTCTTATAAGTCATGGAAATAATAATAGGTCTGCTTATAATAGCCATCGGCGCATTCTGCCAGTCAAGCTGCTATGTGCCTATCAACAAGATAAAGGATTGGAGCTGGGAGTCATACTGGCTCGTGCAGGGTGTCTTTGCGTGGGTATTGTTCCCGCTGCTTGGAGCGTTGCTTGCCGTGCCGGAGGGACATTCAATCTGTGAACTGTTCGGCGGGGCGAGTTCGTTCAACCTGTGGATGACCGTGCTCTTCGGGGCATTGTGGGGAGTGGGAGGACTCACCTTCGGTCTCTCCATGCGCTATCTCGGCGTGGCGCTCGGACAGAGCATCGCCCTGGGAACGTGTGCCGGACTGGGAACGATAATGGGTCCCGTGTTGCTTAATATCTTCTTCCCTGAAGAGGACGCATTGGGCCGGCTCACCTTTGCCGTTATCCTCGGCGTGGTGGTGACGCTCGTCGGCATCGCCATCATCGGCGTGGCTGGTTCGATGAAGTCGGCATCCCTCTCGGAAGAGGAGAAGAAGGCAGCTGTGAAGGACTTCAACTTCCCCAAGGGACTCGCCATTGCACTGCTCGCGGGATTCATGAGCGGATGCTTCAACGTGGGACTGGAGTTCGGCAAGGACATCAACTTCGGCGATCTGACTCCGGATATGTACAAGACGCTGCCCGCAACGCTGCTCGTCACGCTTGGCGGTTTCGCCACTAACGCCGCCTACTGCTTCTTCCAGAACGGCAGGAACAAGACGTGGGGCGATTACGCGAAAGGCAGCGTGTGGACCAACAACCTGCTCTTCTGTGCCCTCGCCGGAGGCTTGTGGTACAGCCAGTTCTTCGGTCTGTCGCTGGGCAAGGGCTTCCTTACGGAGTCGCCCACGCTGATGACCCTCTCGTTCTGCATACTGATGGCGCTCAACGTAGTGTTCTCCAATGTTTGGGGAATAATCCTGAAGGAATGGAAGGGCTGCTCGCAGAAGACAATCGCCGTGCTCATTCTCGGAATCATTGTGCTGATCGTGTCCTCGTTCCTGCCGCAGCTGGTATAAGGGATTGGTGAAAAAAGATTAAGCAATCATATTTCTCCGTTACTTTTTATCATTCAAATACTGCATAATATATAAAAAAGCTGTAAATTTGCAGTCGCTTGGAGCAAAATGGATTTTCTTCGGGCGGATGATGATAAATCATCGGACAGGATTAATAAAAAACAAAATAAACCAAGAGAGGATTATGAAAAAGATCAGAGCTGCCGTTGTAGGCTATGGCAATATCGGACACTATGCAGTGCAGGCCCTTGAGACCGCACCGGATTTTGAAATCGCAGGTATCGTGCGCCGCAACGGTGCGGAGAACAAGCCGGCAGAGCTTGCCGGATATGAAGTGGTAAAGGACATTACGGAGCTGAAGGACGTTGACGTGGCAATTCTCGCCACACCGACACGCAGCTGCGAGGAGTATGCAAAGAAGATTCTCGCCCTCGGCATAAACACCGTGGACAGCTTCGACATACACACGAGCATCCTTGACTATCGTGCTGCATTGATGCCGGAGTGCAAGGCGAACAATGCCGTTGCCGTCATCGCAGCCGGTTGGGACCCGGGGTCGGATTCCATCGTGCGCACACTGATGCAGAGCCTTGCCCCGAAGGGACTCTCGTACACCAACTTCGGTCCTGGCATGTCAATGGGCCACAGCGTATGCGTGCGCTCTAAGGCAGGCGTGAAGAATGCGCTCTCCGTCACTATCCCTAAGGGCGAGGGCATCCATCGCCGCATGGTATATGTGGAGCTTGAGGACGGCGCAAGTCTTGAGGAAGTGACAAAGGCAGTGAAGGCCGACCCGTATTTCGCCAACGACGAGACACACGTGTTTGCAGTGGATTCGGTTGACGACGTGCGCGACATGGGCCACGGCGTGAACCTCGTGCGCAAGGGAGTGAGCGGCAAGACGCAGAACCAGCGCTTCGAGTTCAACATGAGCATCAACAACCCCGCACTGACGGGTCAGGTGCTTGTCAACGTGGCACGTGCGTCAATGCGCCAGCAGCCTGGTTGCTACACGATGGTGGAGATTCCTGTAATCGACATGCTTGCCGGCAGTCGTGAGGAACTCATCGGTCATCTGGTGTAGATTAATGAAAAAAAAAGTTTTTTTTTCTCTACCCTCACACCCTCACATTCCTTTGGAACGCCCTGTTTATCGGGGATTCAGTGGTGAGGGTAAGTGTGAGGGTGTGAGGGTAAACCGAAACGATAAGGCATAAAAAAAGAGCGTCAATATTCTTGGCGCTCTTTTTTATTATCGTTTTTTGATATGCTTCTTTATCGTCTCGCGTCGTATTTCCGCTTATCCTTTCTCCACGATTTCCTTTGCCCTTTCGAGGGCGAGATTGATGTGGCTGCAGATGTTCTCCTTCCCCACGGAAGCGTAGAAGCCGGCCTTTTCGAGGGCGGCGTGTACCGACGGGTTCACTCCCGAGAGCACCACCTGGATATTCTCCTTCCTGCTCATCTCGCAGAGGTTCGTCAGGTTGTGGATACCCGTGGAGTCGATGAACGGCACCTTCCTCATTCGTATCACGCGCACTTTTGGCCTGTCGCCGAAGGCTGCCATTATCTCCTCGAAACGGTTGCCGGCACCGAAGAAATACGGGCCGTTTATCTCATACACCTCCACACCCTTGGGGATGGTGATATGCTCCAGGTTGCCCTTGATGATATCGCTCTCCTCGTTGATTTCGTCCATGATGACCTTCACGTCGGTCATCTCCGACACGCGCTTCATGAAAAGCAGACAGGCGATGATGAGACCCACCTCGATAGCCACGGTGAGGTCGAAGATGATGGTGAGGAAGAAGGTGATGAGCAATACGCTGACGTCGCTCTTCGGGTTTTTCATCAGTGCCAGGAAGGAGCGCCATCCGCACATGCCGTATGATACGATGACCAGCACTCCGGCAAGACAAGCCATCGGGATGTATTTGGCGAGCGGCATGAAGAACAGGAAGATGAGCAGCAGCACCACGGCATGGATTATTCCGGCGATAGGTGTCTTTCCGCCGTTGTTGATGTTAGTCATCGTGCGGGCGATGGCTCCTGTGGCGGGTATTCCGCCGAATATCGGCGAGGCGAGGTTTGCCACGCCCTGCGCTATAAGCTCCGTGTTGGAGTTGTGGTGGTCGCCTATCACACCGTCTGCCACCGTAGCCGACAGCAGCGACTCGATGGCTCCGAGCACGGCGATGGTGAGCGCCGGTGCCACGAGGTTCTTTATCGTGTCCCAGGTCAGTTCCGGCATGTGGGCTTCGGGTATGGCGTTGCTCACGGAGAAGCGGTCGCCGATGGTCTCGATGGTCGTCACTCCGGCAAACTGCTTGAGCAGCAGCGCTGCCACGGTCATCACAATGATTGCCACGAGCGAGCCGGGTATCTTCTTGCTGAACTTGGGCGTAACGGCGATGATCACCACGCTGAGTATTCCCACGGCTGCACACCACCAGTCGATGGTGCCGAAGTTGCACAGGTAACACCACCATTTCTCAATGAAGTCGCTCGGCACCTTGTCTATCGAGAGGCCGAAGAGGTCCTTTATCTGCGTGGTGAATATCGTCACGGCGATACCGCTCGTGAAACCCACCACGATGGGGTAGGGGATGAACTTGATTATCGTGCCGAGATGGAGCACTCCGAAGAGTATGAGGAAGGCTCCCGCCATGAGCGTGGCGATGGTGAGTCCCTCGAATCCGTACTGCTGTATGATGCCGTATATGATGATGATGAATGCGCCCGTGGGCCCGCCTATCTGCACCTTGCTTCCTCCGAGCAGCGAGATGATGAATCCGGCCACGATTGCCGTGATGATGCCCTTCTCGGGTGTCACTCCCGAGGCGATGCCGAAGGCGATGGCGAGCGGCAGTGCCACGATTCCCACGATGATGCCGGCCATGAGGTCCGACATGAAAGTCTTCTTGTTGTAATTCCTAATTGCAGACACGAGCTGCGGTCTGAAATCCAGTTTGCTATCCATTTTTTAGTGTGTAGAAAATATGAAATATAAATTGTCCGTTTATGCAAACAAAAAAGGGCAGTTCTGCTTCTTGTTCGGCAGAACTGCCCGTATCACATATTGAATGATGGTGCAAAAGTAAGTAAAAATGTTGAGAGGACAAAATAAAAGTAGGTTAACCTCCGATAAAACCGCCCTCCCAGACTGATTTTACAGCTCCAGGTCGCCGTCGAAAATCTCGTGCCATGGCAGTCCCTGCTTGTTGAGCTGCTCCATGAATGGGTCCGGATCGAACTCCTCCACGTTCCACACGCCCGGACGGCGCCACAGTCCCTTGAAGAACATCATGGCTCCGATCATTGCCGGAACGCCCGTGGTGTAGCTCACTCCCTGCATGCCGGTCTCCTGGTATGCTGCCTGGTGGCAGCAGTTGTTGTATACGTAGTATGTGCGCTCCTTGCCGTCCTTGAGTCCGCGGATGCGGCAGCCGATGCTTGTCTCGCCGTCGTAGTTCTCGCCCAGGTCCTGAGGGTTAGGCAATACGGCCTTGAGGAACTGCAGCGGAACGATCTTCACCTTCACCTTCTTCTCCGGCTGGTCGGCCAATGGGGCCTCGTATTCAATCTCGTCGATGCGCGACATTCCGAGGTTCTGTATGCAGTCGAGATAGGTGAGATACTGCTGTCCGAAAGTCATCCAGAAGCGTGCGCGCTTGATGGTAGGATAGTTCTTCACGAGCGACTCGATTTCCTCGTGGTGCAGCAGATAGCTCTCCTTGGGGCCTACGTTGGGGTATGTGAGCGGCTTGTGGATTTCCAGCGGCGCTGTCTCCACCCATTTGCCGTCTTCCCAGTAGAGACCCTTCTGGGTAATCTCGCGGATGTTGATTTCCGGGTTGAAGTTTGTGGCGAAAGCCTTGTGGTGGTTACCTGCGTTGCAGTCCACGATGTCGAGATACTGGATTTCGTCGAAGTGGTGCTTTGCGGCGTATGCCGTGAAGATGCTCGTCACTCCCGGGTCGAAGCCGCATCCTAAGATGGCAGTCAGTCCGGCATCCTCAAAGCGCTTCTTGTAAGCCCACTGCCAGGAGTACTCGAAATGAGCCTCGTCCTTCGGCTCATAGTTGGCTGTGTCGAGATAGTTCACTCCGCAAGCCAGACAAGCCTCCATGATGGTGAGGTCCTGGTATGGCAGTGCGAGGTTCACGCAGAGCTCCGGCTTGTAGTCGTTGAAGAGAGCCTTGAGCTGCTCCACGTCGTCGGCGTCCACCTGAGCTGTCTTGATGTCGGGGTTGCCGATATACTCCTTGATCTTGTCGCACTTCGACTTTGTGCGGCTTGCAATCATGATGTCGGTGAAGACATCAGAATTCTTTGCAATCTTTACGGCAGCTACGGTGGCCACGCCTCCTGCGCCGATAATCAATACTTTTCCCATGTTCTGTTATTTTTTTCTTCTTTTTGTTTCCTTATTTAATCTCGTCTCCGCTGATGCCCAGAGCGCTCATGAGCGAATAGCCCAGGATTTCCTGCCTGAAGTTGCCTCCCTCCATCGGCTGCATGGCGAAGAGCGTTATGCGTTTGCCGTCGTCGTCGATGCGGCGCAGGGCGTGGCGCACCTTGGCGTATGCCTCCTCGTCGTCGGGGATTACCATCACGCGCTTCACCTCCTTCTGCGAGCAGGCTATCTGTGCGGCTTCGGCGATGAAGTCGCTCTTGCTCACGAGTTCCTCCACGGGGAATACGTTGATTGAAAATTCGCCGAGATGGTCCTTGAAGGCCTTCCCGTCGAGTTCCTCCCTGTATTTGGCGGGCGTGAAGTTCTCCAGCTCCGTCTTCTGCTTGTCGTGTATGAGCACCACCTGCACGCTGTTTTCGCCTTCGCGCACTCCTCCGTCGAGCGCCACGCAGTCGATCCATCGTGCCATGTCGGCCTTCTTTATGCGCCTCATGAGCATCCGTTCGAAGTTCACCGTGAGGTCGAATGCCACCTTGTCTATGAAGTCGGCATCGGCGATAATCACGTTCTCGCTCCACTGTGCCGCATTAATCATCTCATTCATAGGTGCAAAGATAATGTAATTTGAAGACAATTCAAAACAAGCCGACTTGTTTTTATTGTTGAGATGCAGCTTATCTTATCCAAAGATAATGCAAAAATCCGATTAAACGGGAGAAGTGATAATTTATTTTCACTTCCGAGCGTTAGGATTTTATTTTCTCTTTTAGCTTCTCTTCTGTTCTGTAGTAACTCTTATCCTCGAAAAAGTGTGGGGTTCACCCATTTTTATCATCGAAAAAGTGTGGTAATTGCTTGGTTTTATCATCGAAAAAGTGTGGTAATTGCTTAGTTTTATCATCGAAAAAGTGTGGTAATTGCTTAGTTTTATCATCGAAAAAGTGTATCTTTGCAGCCGGAACATCTAAAAAACAGGTATTTATGAAGAGAAAAATATATCAGCAGCTGTGTAAATGGAAAGAAAGTAAGGATAGAAAGCCCTTGATGTTGCTTGGTGCACGACAGGTTGGCAAGACCTGGATAATGCGACACTTTGGAAAACAAGAGTATAAGAAAGTGGCATATATCAACTGTGACGACGAACCAAGGATGAACAATCTGTTTGAACTTGACTATGACATTGACAGAATCCTGATTACCATGCAGGCTATAACAGGCATAAGGATAACTCCAGAAGACACTCTTATTATCATGGATGAGATACAAGAGATACCGAGAGGGCTCCATAGTCTGAAATATTTTTGCGAAAAGGCGCCTGAATATCATGTGATGGTGGCTGGCTCATTGCTCGGAGTCACTATCGGCAAGGGTGAATCTTTCCCTGTCGGCAAAGTTGATATCATGTATATGTATCCAATGGATTACGAAGAGTTTCTCTGTGCCACAGGCAATGAAGGATGGCTTGACATTCTACGCTCCAAAGACTGGACTTTAATAGAGATGATGATGTCTAAAATGGTAGAACTGTTGCGACAGTATTATTTTGTCGGCGGTATGCCGGGCGTTGTGGGGAAATTCGTAGAAAACAAAGACCTTCAGCAGGTACGTACATTACAGAGGAATATTCTTGATGCTTACAGTCGTGACATATCCAAACACACCTCAGGAAGTGAATCTACAAGGATACGTCAGGTCCTGAGTTCTCTTCCTATGCAATTGGCAAAGGAAAACAAGAAATTCATTTATGGTGCCGTGCGCAAGGGAGGCAGGGCAAAGGACTTTGAAATTGCCATTCAATGGCTTGTAGATGCCGGTATCGTATACAAGGTAAACCGTATTAAGGAACCAAAGTTGCCGCTTAGTTTCTATGAGGATTTTGATGCCTTCAAGTTGTTTTTGCTTGACTGCGGTCTGTTGGCGTGCATGTCTGATGCCCCTTCCGACCAGATACTTGTAGGCAACAATGCCTTTACGGAATTTAAGGGGGCTTTCACCGAACAGTATGTGTTGCAGCAGTTAAAGGCTATTGGCCTGTCTCCTTACTATTGGAGCAACAGCAAGACTCCGGCTGAAATCGATTTCGTCGTCCAGAGCGGCAGTCGTATAATCCCGATAGAAGTTAAAGCGGAGGAGAATGTTCGTGCCCGTTCACTGTCGCAGTTCGTCAAGGACAATCCCGGTTTGAAAGGACTACGCATATCAATGAAAGGATATGTAGAGCAAGACTGGATGGAAAACATTCCGCTTATTTGTGTGGAGTCATACTTTGAATAACAACAACCCGAATGTTTCTTATTTCTTTCGTGCCACCTTGTCAACCACAAATATACTGAGTTCATATAGCCCATACATCGGCAGCATCACCATACAGCAGGTGAATAAGTCTGGCGGTGTTATTATTGCAGACACTATACCTATAAGAACAAAGGCATGCCGACGGTAACGTCTCATAAATCTTACATTCAATACTCCCATTTTGGCAAGGAAGAATGAAGCAACCGGCAACTGGAATACCAACCCCATCATCAGAGTAAGCGATATAAATGTGGAAATATACGAAGAGAGGCTTATCTGGTTTTCCACAGCTGCCGCCACCTGGTATGTACCGAGAAAGCGCAAGGCATACGGGAACAGTATATAATAACTCATCAATATGCCCAAGAGAAACAACATGTAAATTGACGTTGCCACAGAAACGGAATAATGCCGTTCGTTTTCATACAACGCCGGAGCAATATACCGGTATAGCTCTATCACAATATACGGCGAAACGAGCAGCAATGCCAAATAGACAGATGTAGAGACATGTGTCATAAACTGACTCGACAGTTCCGTATTTATAAGATGTATAGAATACGGTTCGAAATGGAAGTTGATACCGACATCGCTACATAATCCCTCTATTAGCCTATAGGTTACGAAATTGCTACTGCCCGGTGCAAGCAACATGTCGAAAGTAGTATCCTTGGCACAGAATATCACGAGCGCCAGACATACCGTTATGGCAATAATGCGGAAGAGCATCTTGCGGAATACCTCAAGATGCTCCCCGAATGTCATCAGACTATTGTCTTGGTTCTTTCCCATTGTCGATAGTTTGATTTTCAGGATTTTCGTCTGTCTTCAGTTCCTCCGGTTCCTGTATCTCCTTCATACCGTCCTTGAAGCTTTTCACTCCTTGCCCCAATCCTTTCATCATCTCCGGTAACTTCTTGCCACCGAAGAGCAACAACACCAGAGCCGCAATGAGCAACAGCTCTGATGTGCCTATCATCAAAAACATGTCTGTCATAACCATTACCCCACTAAATATATTTCACACGTTTCAAAGTTTATCTCCCAGATGCCGTTCTCGCTGCTTTCCCACTGGTATTTCTCTCCCATTCTGTCCCACCATTGTTGGAACTTCATGCCAGTATCACCAAGGTCCTTTACAAGCTTCTCGTAAAGTTCTGCATTGTCGACTGTAAGAATTTTAGCGAGTTCGTTCAGACCATTACGACGTTCGAACAACTGCTGTATCTCGTTTTTCTCGTCGGTAGTAACCCTACCTATCATTTTCTTTGTCTTCATTATTGTCTGTCTGTTATTTCAATCTTTCAATTTTTAAATATCATCCCTATCCTTTGCGTACATCAAACGGATCAAGGTAATTTATCTCCTTTATATCACCCATTTCCGGTAGGAAAGTGCCATGCTTCCGTATCGCCGACAACAGATTCCTACTTGCGTTCCGCTCCAGATGAGCAACTACACACTGTTCGTGACTTGGCGTATTAACTTCAAACGTTGTCTTGCGGTTCAGCCAGATACAACGTCTACACTGGTAAGCATCACAGTTGCGGCAAAGCGGAGCATGATCAATTCTGTACAGCTGCGGATTCTTTATGTCAAGTCCACCGTTATCCAAGCTGCCGATGGAGAAGCCAAGCTTTCCGATGACATCACTTTCGTCATTGAGATAGAATGCCGGACAGACATAGAACCGTCCGTCGGGCGCCAATGTCACCGTTGTATCGCCAGCACCGCAGTTGTTCATCTTGTTGAGCATCATCCTGTCGGTAAGTAGGTTAAGCTGCACCGAACCTCCTTCCACGTACAGTTTCTCCACCTCTGCCGTAAGTTTTTCCAGCAAAGTAGAATATGCATTGAAATCATTCTCTCCGAAGGTTTCAACATCCGTTATTACGATGTTAAAGCGTTTCAATTTACCGAGAACGCCAACTATCATATCGGCATTACAGAAGAGACTATACTTGTCTGTCCTCAATACATACGAGACATTGTCTACAAAGTCAAACCCCTTAATATCTTCAATCCCGTTAAACACCACGACATCGGTATTGCCTTCTGTCACCGCAGGTTTTATATCAACATGGTCAATACTGTCTATTGCTTCCAGATATTCACTTGGCAACTCATAGTCAGGATAGACAAACTGGATATTCAGGTTCTCCTTCATGGCATACACGATGCCTTTCTTCAACACATCGAGCGGCATAAGCCGTCTCTCCTTTTTTCCACAGGCATAATGACAGAAAGATACAGATGTATCATCAAGCAAGATTACAATATATTGTATCATTTCTCACCTCCTTTCTCCAACTTCCTGTACAGCTTATTCCAGTAATAGTTGTTTGCCCTCACCCTTGCCTTGTGCATCCGGCATATTGCAGTGGCCCTTTGGTATATGGTAGGTGTATCGGCAGCATCATAGTTCTCCCCCTGACACCAGGCACATCCGCTTGCCACTTCGCAGTCGATGCATTCCTCTGTTGACTGCGTGCAACGGTCGAGAGTAAGGAACGGACGGAGTTTGTTCTTGTCTATGCCGTCATGCACGTTTCCTATTATCCATGCCTTTTTACTGCGCAAAGAATACTGTGCAAAGCGTGTACAAGGGTAGAAGTTTCCTTCAGCATCTACGGCAAGCATCATTCCTGCACCACACCAGTTCTGGTTTTCCTTTTGGCAGTCCATAGGCTTTCCCATCTGTTCGGTAAAGAACGAACAGGCGTAGTCTTTATAATATCCGCCGTCTATTATCGCATCGGCAAGTTCCGTGAGCTGTTCCTCAAACAGAATGTCGTCACCGTCTTTCCACACGTCTTCGAAAACACAGTTGATATTCACCTCATGTATTCCGAGTTCATACAGATGAAGCACACTTTCCTTTATATAAGGTATGTCGGCGCTACAGATAGTAACCTTTGTGCCGGCACCGGGGAATTGTTCAAGCCACAGCGGTATGTTCTTCACCACGTCATCATACGAACCTTTCTCTTCCTCTGGCTTTGGCATGACGCCTTGCTCCATCTCCTTAGTCTTCCAAATACGGTTAAGGTCATGCTTCCGTTTCGTTCCGTCGATAGTTATGCCGATGGAAAGGTGGTCGCGGTTCTTATTTATGAACCGCTGCACCTTCTCCGTATGATAGTTTATGCCGTTGGTGGAGAAAGAGAAGCGGTAGGAATTGAACCAGTGGTGGTTTCTCCTGTACATCTCCACTTTGAGATAGTCGCATATCTTGTCTATCAGGTCAATCTCAAGAAACGGTTCGCCGCCGATGAAGTCCCACACCACGCTCTCTTCTGTCATATCCACCTCATGGTCAAGGATATAATCAATAGCCAGCTTCGCCATATCCCAAGACATCCGTTCTTTCGTGTTCTTGCCTACAAGATAACAGTATTTGCAAGCAAGCTGACAATCTTTGGTGACTATGAAAGTGATATTCTTGGCACGGCCATTTTGCCACCCCAAATCATTAGTCTTTAATATTGTCATAATTTTATTATTTTGCACCTCTTACACAGGAAGATTCACAGTTAGAACTGCATGCATAAGAGCATGAATGATAACAACGATTATAACAAGTTGTTGCACAACCAGAACAAGAAGATCCTTTACTTGCAGCTTTGCACCCTCCTCCACATGTATCATTGCACTGTCCATAGCAATGAGATTTACATGTTGCAGCACAATTGTAATCACAATTTGTTTTACATCCAGAAGAACATGAGGACGAACAATTAGAGCAACCACTATTTGTCGAATTGTTTGCACAACTATTATTGCATCCTGTAGTTTGCCCGGACGAACTTGTTACAGCCCGAATGCTTAATTCATATTCATAAATATCGTATCCTGGTTTTACAGCTCTTGCTCTTGCTTTATCAGAATTTTGCCAAATTTCCATATAACCCATATCTCTCATAGAAGCGGCTATAAATGCATCACCAGCCCAGTAATATCCATGTGTACCACGCTCCCATTCCGTATATTTTCCATTATAATAATCCCTATGTCCGGCAAATGGCATGAATAATGTTTTTTTGTTTTTATTGCTTGTAAACAGCAAACCTTTTATGCCATTGTATGTTATTACGCTTTGCGTTGTATTGTTTATTAACTCCGTAAATTGCGCTAACGTAGGAGTTCTCCATTTACTTCCCCACTCATTAGTAATTCTGTCAAATTTCGAACCACTCAACAAACAATTTTTCCAATAATAGGCAGCCAAGTCATAGGTACCTTGAACACCAGGACACCTTGTTCCATAATTTTCTATGCTACTAGCTCCGTAATTACATATAGCCCATTTTACGCTTAATCCCAAGTCCACATATCCGTGTCCGTTAAGTGTTGCATCTGCCGGTGATACCATATTGGTGTCTCCATTATTATTTCCAGAACCACTATTAGAATTATTTCCAGAACCACTATTAGAATTATTTCCAGAATCGCTGTCATCATCATCGTCATCTTTGCTGCAGCTGAAAAGGAATGAAGGTATGGATATTGCCGCGACTATAGGAAGAGCAGTTTTTACAGACTTTTTGAAGAACTCTCTACGATGTAGGAGTTCTTCGTTCCCATTTTTCTTATTCATATCATTTATCTATTAGTATGATAGCATCCATTCTTACAAGTGTTATCACAAGTATACCGGCAACCTGTACAAGAGTTCTTGCATGTACCATCACAAGAATACCGACAGCCTTGGCAAGCATTTTTACATGTCATATAACATGTTCCCGTACATCCCATTGATGTTTCCTCTGCCTTAACGATATTAAAAACATTTGCTATCGCAATAGTACCAATAACCGGCAAAACTTTCTTTGCTGCATTTTTGAAAAACTCTCTACGAGATTGTAGACTTTTATCTTTTTTCATAAATATAAGTTTTTGTGCCTTGGCGAACATCCCAAGCCTGGCAGTTTAAGATAGTGTTGGATAAGATACAAATAAAAAGACGTGGGAGTCTATACTTCTCGCTTATCCCAAGTCTTCAGGCTCTCGCATTGCCCCCACTCTCTGGATAAGCAACATAGATAGCCCACGTCGTGACGTATTATAGAAATACAGCATAAAGTATACCACTATAAAAGTGGTACACTCATTACACTGGGATATAATACACCCATCGTGGACGTTCTCGTTGCCTTATCTTTTGAGAGCAGATTCAAATTTGCGAGATTCGAAGACTCTAAGATAACGTTCCGTAAACGTCCTTTATAAGTAAATAACCCAATCGCCTATACAACAGGCAATTCTATGAGTCGGTGCAAATTTATAAAACTCTTTTGTAAGTTCCAAACAATCAAACAAAAAGATTACATAAAAGCAAAAAAGTTTTGCCATTTAGGATTTTATTTAAATCAAAGACAATACAAGAATTGCAAAGATAAGAATTGCAATTCCAAGCGGGCTTGTTTTTATTGTTGAGATGCAGCTTATCTTATCAAATATAATTTAAAAATCCGATTAAACGGGAGAAGTGATGATTTATCCGGCTCTTCCGTAGAATGCATAGACAGGAAATAATGACCAGTTTATATAGCTAAGTAAGGCGGTTTTTCCCCGGATTTTGGCCATTGTAAAGACTTTCGAATAACGGTACCAGAAAAGTATAGCATCCTGGTACCGATGGTTCAGCATAGGTATACCGATAGTTCAGCATAGATATACCGATAGTTCAGCATAGGTATACCGATAGTCCAGCATAGGTATACCGTCAGTCCAGTATAGGTATACCGTCAGTCCAGCATAGGTATATCGATGGTGCAGCAGCCTTGCACCAACAGTGCAACACCCTTGCACCGATAGTGCAGCATAGCTATACTCCCTGCATACCGCAGCTTCACAGCCCCGATTCATCGGCTTCCTAACGGGCGTGGCGCTTACAGTCGGGAAGGTGGGAGTAAGGACAAAACCAAGCATGCCTTCTGACCGATTAGGATTAAAGCGGAAACCTGGCAGAGTAACCAAAGGAAGAAATGATAAATTGCAATATGTTTTCAGGAATATGTTGCTTATTTATAAATTAAATCCCTGGATATTTGTCTGTTTAACGATTTATTGCGTATATTTGCAAACACATTGTTAAACAAATAAATATAATTTGCCTATGAAGCTTCATTTTATCAAGAACCTGCTGCCGTTGCTGGCAGTTCTTCCCCTTTCCGTTCAGGCACAGAATGTTACGCCATTGCAGAAACGCACAATGGCTCTTGACAGGAAAACGCACAACAAGAATATCGTGGCAGAGCGTATTCCCGCATCACGGGTTCCTCTGGCGCGTGTGGCGGAAGACAGAAAGAATGTCGGCGCGCGGCGCATGGCCATGGCGAAGACCGTGGTGCAGACGCCTTTCCTCGAGACTTTCGATTCGGGACTGGGCGATTTCTCCGTCATCGACGCCAACAACGACGGCAAGACATGGAGCTTCACCGACAAGGAGTCGTATGCCGGCAACCAGGGTGTGGCCTTCTATACATACCATAAGACGAACCAAGCCAACGATTGGCTCGTGACGCCCGGCATCAGGATGACAAAGGGCGTGGAATACGAGATTTCGTTTGAAACATGGTGCGCATCGACGAGCGACAAGGAGAGGATGGAGGTGAGATACGGCACAGACGCCACTGCCTCGGCACTGACGGAAGTACTCGTGGACGGCTTCGACGTGGCGAAGAAATACGCCGACCGCATGACGGTGACAAAGAAATTCACCCCTGCGGCAACGGGCGACTATCATTTCGGCTTCCATGTGATGAGCGATCCGTGGAAATTCTATCTCTTTGTTGACAATGTGTCGGTAAAGACCGTGGCAAAGGCGAGTGCGCCGGCTGCCGTGACCGACGTGACGGCTACGCCTGGCGACAAGGGACAGCTGAAGGCCACCCTGAATTTCACCGCTCCGGCAAAAGACCAGGACGGCAACGCCCTCAGCGCCATCGACAGCATCCGCGTGACGAGGAAGGGCACAACCGTGAAGCTGATTGAAAACCCCGCTCCGGGCAGCAGACTGACCGTGACCGACGGGAACACGGAGCAGGGCAACAACAAGTATACCATCGTGGCATTCGCCAACGCCAGCGAAGGTAAGGCGGCTACGGTGGATGTGTATACCGGACAGGACGTGGCGGATGCCGTGGACGTGAATACATCATATCTCCACGACGACCTGCCTTCGCTCACCGCCTCGTGGGCTCCAGTCTCCACCCGGGGCGCAAACGGCGGATATGTGGACCCGTCGCAGGTGAAATACGTCATCGCCCAGCTGATACAGAGCTACAACGGACCGGTGGCACTGCCCATCGACACTACCGACGTGGCGGCGACTGCCTATGACTTCAGGATAAATCCCGACGAGGGCGAGCAGACAATGGCAGACTATCTGATTGCTCCGCTCAATATTGCCGGCATCGGTGCCTTCAACTATATCGACGCCAGTGCCAAACTGATAGGCAAGCCATACGGACTGCCGTTTGACGAGAGTGTGGACAACGGCGGGCTTAATGGCACGCTGTGGTGGTATTCCCGTTCGTCGGCAGCGGCAGGAATGCCTGTCATCAGCCAGCAGAGCAGTACGCCGGTGCCAGGCAGCGGCTCCATAGGATGGAAGTCTGACGGCAAGGAAACAATGTCGTTCAATACCGGCAAGATAACCCTCGACGGCGCCGTAAACCCGGTATTGCGCTTTTCCGGAAAAGGAGCGCACGGCATGATATCGGCAATCGCACAGAAACAGAACGGCGAGAAGGTTACGCTCGGCAAAATAGACCTCAATGACAGTTGGCAGACCAAGGAACTGGCGCTCTCGGGCGTGAAGGATTCGCGCTACGTGGTGCTGCGCTTCCAGTTCAGCGACGACGTGGCGGGCGACTCCCTCTTCCTCGACGACATCCACGTGCTCGATGCTGTGGACAAAGACCTGCAGGTCATTGCGAAATGCAACGACAGGGTGAGGGCCGGCGAGGAATTGAAAATAGGTTTCTTCGTATATAATTCAGGACAGAAAGCAGCTTCCGGCTATAAGGTCGTTGCAAAATGGAACGATGAGATAATCTATGAAAGCTACGACGCTACTCTTGTCCCCGGTGAAGCGAAAGCCTATAGCCTGGGAGTAACGCCGGGTGTATTCAGTGAGCAACAGGGCAAGGTGTCTGTCAGCGTGGAATTTGCCGGCGACGAGAAACCCGACAACAACGAGTGGGAAAAGTCTGTAAGCGTGGACCTGCCCAAATCGTCGCCCGTGGAAAAGCTCTCCGGCAGCAGCGACGGTTCTACGGTAGAACTGACATGGAAGGCTCCGACCAACCCTTCGGAGGAAATCACCGAAGACTTCGAGAGCTATGAGCCGTGGACCACAGACAACTTCTCGTCATGGATATGCTACAGCAACGACGAGGCGCTGCAGGGCGGACTCTTTTCCGACGTGATGCTCCCGCATGAGGGAGAAAGCTGCGCCTTCATACTGACGAATTTCCAGGATACCTACGAGGCAGGCGACACATATCCCGGACATTCCGGCTACCAGTATCTGTCTACCTTCTACGGCGTTGACGAAAACGGCGACATAGCAGGCTCCGACAAATGGCTTATCAGTCCGCTGCTCTCCGGAATGGCGCAGACCGTGTCGTTCTATGCCAAGAGCGAGACGGCAAACGGCGTGTCATACGCCGAGAATCTGATAATGTCATACTCCACCGACTCCACGAACCCCGCCACATTCCGGAAAGCAGGTGAGGCAAAGGTGGAGACAGATGGCGAATGGCAGAACTACAGCTTCAGCATCCCCGACGGTGCCATCTACTTCGCCATCGAGCGCTTCGACCCCAACGGCGGCAGTCTGTGGCTCGGTCTTGACGATATCTCGTTCAGCATTGCCAGCGGCAGTCCTTTATCATATAATGTATATAAGGACCGTCTGCTATACAGGAACGTACCGACCACATCGTGCAGCATGCCTGCCGATGCCGGAAGCCACGAATATGCCGTGACGGCGGTGTATGCCTCGGGCGAATCAATCCCGGTAAGCATCAGCGTGGGTACAGACGGCATCCGCAGCATAGATGCATCCGCAACTGGCAAACCGACCTATTGGACCATCGACGGCCGACGTCTCACGGAACCTCTGCAGAAGGGCATCACGATAGTGAGGAACGGGAAAGCCATGAAAGTGGGCAAGTAGACGAGTTGTCCACTCGTCCACTTGTCAACTCCACAATTATTCCGTATATTTGCATCGTCGGAATACGGCAGGCGTCATCATACATGTGTCGGCAGGCATCATCATGCATGTAACAGCAATGTAATATCGCTGTAATACGTATGAAGAACGCTTGCCGTAACTTTGCCGACGGATAATAGAAATATACAGAAGAAATGGAAACAAACAGTCATATCTTAGTGGTCGACGACGAACAGGACCTTTGTGAGATTCTCAAGTTCAACCTCGAAACCGAGGGTTACAATGTGGAAACGGCGAATTCTGCCGAGGAGGCACTGGAAATGGGAATAGAGAAATCCGACCTTCTGCTGCTCGACGTGATGATGGGCGGCATGTCGGGCTTCGCCCTCGCCAAAAGACTCAAGGAAAACCCCTTGACGGCAGGAATACCTATCATCTTCCTCACGGCGAAGGATACGGAAAACGACACCGTGACGGGATTCAACCTGGGGGCAGACGACTATATCTCCAAACCATTCTCCATCAGGGAAGTGATGGTGAGGGTGCGCGCCGTGTTGCGCCGCACGAAGGAGAAGGAAGGCGTGCAGCCGAGCAACATCGTGTCGTATCAGGGACTGGTGCTGAATCTCGACAAAAAGAGCGTCAGCATCGACGGCGAGGACATTCCGTTCACCAAGACGGAGTTTGAAATCCTGCATCTGCTGCTCGACGAGCGCGGCAGGGTGTTCTCGCGCCAGGAACTCATCGACCGCATCTGGCCCAAGGACGTGCTCGTGCTCGACCGCACGGTGGACGTGAACATCACCCGACTGAGGAAGAAGATCGGCAGATTCTCCAAGTGTATCGTCACCCGACTGGGATTCGGATATTATTTCGACGCATGAAAGGAGGACCGGGACTTATGGTAAGATCATCAGTAGGCACAAAACTGTATCTCGGCGTAATGGCGATTTTCCTGCTCTTCGCCGTTTCGTTTATCGTTTTCCAGCACGACAGGGAGAAACGATACAAGATTGACGTGCTCGACACGCGTCTGCAGGACTACAACGAGCGTATGGCGGAGGTACTCGCCATGAACAGGAACATGACGGAGAAAGCTATCGACGCATACGTGAAGGATCACTATGAGCCGGACATGCGCGTGACCGTGATAGACATGAAGGGCCGCGTGATATTCGACAATAAATACAAGGACTACGCCAGACTGGAGAACCACCTTGGCAGAGACGAGGTGCGCCAGGCTCTGCGCCAGGGCTCCGGTTACGACATCGACCGCAAGAGCTCCACCATGGGACAGTCGTATTTCTACTCCGCCACAAGCTTCCCCCGCCAGCGCTTCATCATCAGGACCGCACTGCCATACAACGACAGTCTGGCGCGCACGCTGCGCACCGACCAACACTACGTATGGTTCGCTCTCCTCGCCATGGTGCTGCTCACCGTGACGCTCTACCGCTTCACGCGGCGCCTCAGTATGAACGTGATGAAGCTGCGCACCTTTGCCAGCCGCGCCGACCACAACGAGAGTCTCGAGACCGAAGACCTCATTGATTTCCCCGACGACGAACTGGGCGAGATTGCCGAGAAGATAATCAAGATATACAAGCGTCTGCAGCATACCAAGCGCGAACAGAGCATACTGAAGCGCCAGCTCACGCAGAACATCGCCCACGAGCTGAAGACTCCCGTGGCGAGCATACAGGGCTATCTGGAGACCATCCTCGACAACCCCAACATCAATGAGGAGATGAGGCACCAGTTCATGCAGCGCTGCTACGCTCAGGCACAGAGGCTCACGTCGCTGCTTCGCGACATATCTACGCTCAACCGTATGGATGACGCCTCCGACATGCTCACGGATTTCGATACCGTGGACATATCGCAGATTGTGGCCAACATTCAGAAGGAGACTGCCCTGCAGATGGAGGAGAACAGCATGACGTTCGTGAACAAACTCCCCGCAGGTATCATCGTGAAGGGCAACCACTCGCTCCTATACAGCGTGTTCCGCAACCTGACCGACAACGCCATCGCCTACGCCGGAACGGGCACCACGATAACGCTCAGCGCCAATGACGGGGAGGACGGCAAATGGCATTTCACGTTCAGCGACAATGGTGTGGGTGTGCCTTATGAGCATCTTGCCCGTATCTTCGAACGCTTCTACCGTGTGGACAAGGGCAGGAGCAGGAAGATGGGCGGCACGGGTCTCGGTCTTGCCATCGTCAAGAACGCCGTGCTCCTGCATGGCGGCGCAATCAGCGTCAAGAACGGCGAAACCTCCGGTCTTGTCTTCTCCTTCACACTGAGAAAATAGACGGATATCTGTAGATACGATACCGGTAACGGATATCTGGAGATACGATAAAGGCGGAAAGACCAGAAGTATTTGCTCTGTTGGTCTTTCCGCCTTAGCTTTATATTATATGTATGCCGATCGGTTTACCTGTAGGCCGTAAAGCTGTCGGCATGTGGAATCGGGGTTCCGTTTATAGTCCGATGACAGCCTTCTCCACCCAGTATACAGCGATACCGGCGATGTAGCCCACGAAAGCGATCCAAGAGATGCGCTTCATGTACCAGCCGAAGGAAATCTTCTCCAGACCCATTACGACAACACCTGCCGCAGAACCGATGATGAGCATCGAACCGCCCACGCCGGCACAGTAGGCAAGCAGCTGCCAGAAGATTCCGTCAACCGACATGTCGCCGCCGATGGCAGGGTCAACAGGATACATACCCATGCAGCCGGCAACCAGAGGAACGTTGTCCACGATGCTTGAGAGCACACCGATGATTCCGGTAACGAGATAGTGGTTGCCGTCGAACCATACGTTGAGGCCCTGGCCGAGCTGTGTCAGCACGCCTACGGTCTCAAGACATGCCACGGCCATAAGGATTCCGAGGAAGAAGAGGATGGTAGACATATCGATGCGCGAGAGCATGTTGGTGACGCGCTTCTGCATTCCGCCCTTCTCCGGTACGTTAGGCAAGCGGCTGTAGAACACCTCCGTAACGGTCCACAACAGACCCAGGATGAGCATGATGCCCACGAATGGAGGCAGATGTGTGATTGACTTGAAGATAGGTACGAAGATGAGTCCGCCCACACCTATGGCAAACACAATCTTGCGCTGCATGTCGGTGAAGTCGCCGCCAGACATCACGTCTCCCTTGGTCGGGGCTGGCAGCTCGCCCTTCAGCGAGAGCGAGAGGATGAATGCCGGAATCATCATCGAAACGAGCGACGGCAGTGTGATTTCCTTTATCACTCCGCCGGCCGTAATCACGCCCTTGTTCCATAGCATGATGGTGGTTACGTCGCCGATTGGCGAGAACGCACCGCCGGAGTTGGCTGCTATCACCACGAGGGCTGCGTATATTATGCGGTCCTTGTGGTCGCTCACGAGCTTGCGCAGGATCATAATCATCACGATTGACGTGGTGAGGTTGTCGAGGATGGCCGAGAGGATGAAGGTCATGAACGCGATGCGCCATAGAAGCGCCCTCTTGCTCTTGGTCTTGAGCATGTCGCGCACGAAGTTGAAGCCTCCGTTCTGGTCCACCACCTCCACGATGGTCATTGCGCCCATGAGGAAGAAGAGCGTCGTGGCGGTGCTTCCGAGGTGATGCTCTATCGTCTCGCCTACTATTGCCCCTACTTTGTCGCCCACGGCTGCAGCGAGATACTGTCCCGGGTCGAACATGAAGATTGTCCAGCATCCTACGAACATCAACAGTGCCACTGCTGCCTTGTTTACCTTTGTCACGCTCTCCACGGCAATGAAGAAGTAGCCGATGATGAAGACCGCAACAATTAACATTGTTAAAGTTGTCATTATTTTTATTTGTTTTAGTTAGTATCCGTCAGAAAAAAATAATGTATTCATTGCTTGTTTCTTTTTTTTCGGTTGCAAAGTTAAAGATTTAAATTATAAGGAACAAACATTTTACCTATTTAATATTAATAGAGATGTTCTGGAAAAGGTATTTGCTGAATGGCTCGGCCCTCTCGGACGACACATTGACGCGAGGGAGGCCGGACGGGAAATACAGTCCGGACAACACTTGCCCTTTAAGGTCTTCATCGTGTGTATTTTTATAAAAGTTATTAGATAGGTGATTTTCAGGGCGCAAATATAGCAATTAAGTTTATTGCGGCAAAATATAATGACGATAATTTTACAATCTGTCATTTGTTGCATGTCAGTCTATGGGGGTTATTGCGGTTCACGTACTCTTGATTATTGGCTTTAAGTGGAGTTGCGTGCCGGAAACTACCGGGCAAGACAGCTTTCTTGCGGGCATCAGGAAACGGAGAGTATAGGGCGGAAATGGCTCTTAAAGGTTGCCAATTAAGGCAGAATTGTTAAATTCATGCTACAATATGCATATTCTTTTTACAAAACAACTTGTTTCATAAACATTCTTTGTATATTTGTAGGCAATTTATTAATTATTCTAAATCGACAAGTTTCATTTATGAAGAATCATCTAAAACATCTCCTTCTGATAGCAGTGCTTGCTATAGTAGGCACGGCTTCTGCTGTTGCGCAGTCAACGCTCAGAGGAAAGGTAGTTGACGCGGAGACAGGCGAGCCGCTCATCGGCGCCACGGTTTCCGTAGGTGGAATCAACGCAGCAACCGACATCGACGGTGTCTTTGTCGTGAAGGGCGTGAAGCCGGACGCACCGGTTTCAATCCAATACATCGGTTTCAAGACGAAGACCGTGAAGGCTTCGCCGCGCAGCCGCGGCGAGCTGGGCATAGTGAGGCTTGAGACCGACGGCAGAACCCTCAGCGATGTCATCGTGACTTCGCAGATTGCCGTTGCACGCAAGACTCCGGTTGCAGTGTCGTCAGTGCCTATGTCGTTCATCGAGGAGAAGATCGGAACACAGGAGTTCCCCGAAATCCTCAAGTCCACTCCGGGCGTACATGCCAACAAGGAGGGCGGTGGCTACGGTGACTCCGAAATCTACATGCGTGGCTTCGACAACGCCAACATCGCCGTGATGGTAAACGGTGTGCCGATGAACGACATGGAGAACCAGAAGGTGTACTGGTCCAACTGGGCAGGTCTGACCGACGTGACCCGTACGATGCAGACACAGCGCGGACTCGGAGCGTCAAAGGTTTCGGCTCCGTCAGTGGGTGGTACAATCAATATCATCACCAAGGGTCTCGACGCCAAGAAGGGCGGCTCTATATATTATGGTATGGGCAATGACAACATGAATAAAGTAATGTTTACCGTTTCTACTGGAATGTCGAAGAGTGGATGGGCAATGACGCTCCTCGGTTCCAAGACATGGGGCGACGGATATGCACAGGGCACGGACTTCAAGGGCTACACCTACTTCGTGAACATATCAAAGCGCATCAACGAGCAGCACCAGCTCTCATTCACAGCCTTCGGCGCTCCGCAGGAGCACTACCAGCGCAAGGGCGCTCTGACGCTTGCCGACTGGAAGATGACCGAGCAGGTGTGGGGCGTGCAGAACCACAAGTATAACTCTTCATACGGCTTCGACAAGAACGGACAGCGCCGCACAGCCGAATACAACGTCTACCACAAGCCTCAGCTTAGCCTGAACCACCAGTGGCAGATCAACGACAAATCTTCATTGAGCACCGTGCTCTACATGTCAATCGGACGCGGCTACGGCTACAGCGGACAAGGCAACAGCACATACGGATATTCATACACCGACTGGTATGGAGCGAACTACGGTACGCTGCAGACAAAATTCCGCAATGCCGACGGAACATTCAACTACGGAATGATCCAGGACATCAATGAGCAGAGCGAGCACGGATCAATGCTCGTCATGGGTAAGCTGAAGAACTACCACAACTGGTATGGTCTCGTTTCTACATACAACACGAAGATAGGCAAGGACTTCGACTTCTACGGCGGTGTGGACTTCCGCGCATACAAGGGCGTTCATACCAATGAAATCCTTGACCTCTACAGCGGCAAGTACTATATTGACTCTTCGCGCAAGAACGCAAAGGCTGTCAACAACGTGAACGCCGCTAATCCTGACTGGGTGAACGAGAAGCTCGGCGTGGGCGACGTGATGTACCGCGACTACGACGGACACGTAGTTCAGGAAGGCGCATTCTTCCAGACCGAATATACCAAGAGCGACCTCTCTGCATTCATCTCAGGTTCACTCTCAAACACATCATACTGGCGCTACGACCGCCTGTATTACGACAAGGAGCATGCCGAGTCAAAGACAAAGAGCTACATCGGCTTCACGGTGAAGGGCGGTGCGAACTATAACTTCAACGAGCACCACAACGTGTTCTTCAACGCAGGCTACATCAGCCGCGCCCCTATGTTCAACAACGTATTCCTGACATACACGTCAAGCAACGTGACCAACCCCGACGCCAAGAACGAGAAGGTACTCTCATTCGAGGTGGGCTACGGCTACCGTCTGAAGTGGCTGCAGGTTGACCTGAACGCCTACTGGACAAAGTGGATGGACAAGAGCATGGCAAAGCAGCTGTCTGTAGGTACACAGCAGACCGACGGCTACATCAACATGGCCGGCCTTGACGCCCGTCATCAGGGTATCGAGCTTGAGGTGAAGGCAAGCCCGCTCTACTGGCTCGACCTCAACGGAATGTTCTCCATCGGCGACTGGCAGTGGGACAGCAACGCCAAGGGATATATCTATGACGCCAACGGACAGCCGCTCGACAAGGACGGAAACGTGGCAAGCGCACCTCTGGCAGAAGACCACTACTTCGCAGGTATCGCACTGAAGGGCATCCGCGTGGGAGGTTCCGCACAGACCACAGCCGCCCTCGGAGCAACAGTGAAGATAGGCAAGCAGATACGTATCGGTGCCGACTGGACCCTCTACGCACGCAACTACGCTTACTATCAGGTAGGTTCAAACAATCTGACCCCTGGAAAGACAACCACCGTTGCCGACCCATGGAAGGCTCCTACAGCAAGCCAGTTCGACCTCAACGCCTCTTACAAGTTCAAGCTTGCAGGTCTGAACGCCACGATTTCAGGAAACGTAAACAACCTCTTCGACTATCAGTATCTGGGCAAGGTGTGGAACCCACGTTCCGGTGCTGCCAACAAGGACAACGTTTACGGATTCTATGCTTTCGGACGCACGTTCAGCACAAGACTGAAAGTTAATTTCTAATCACATCTATTATATATATAAGACATAAGATTATGAAAAAGATATATTTATTGTCGGCAGTAGCCCTTATGGGATTGGCTTCGTGCAACGACTTTGACGACCAGTTCGACCTCGCCAACCAGATTGGCGACAAGAAGCAAGTCACGATGGAGCTTACCGATGCCGACTATGCCTCAATATCGAACCTTGCGGCAAACAAGGCTCTCGCCGCTGAGCTCGACAAGAGCTTCACCGACGGTACGACACCTTACACCGACGCTCTGAAAGAACTCAAGAACACGAAGTATTTCAGCACGCTGATTACAGCCGACCAGTTCCTGCCGGCTTTCATCCAGGACAAATACCCTGAGGCTGACGTTGACTCCAAGTTCAAGGTTACATTCAATGAGTATTGCGGAAAGTCGGAATACCTCAGCGACTTCGACAAGCTGACGGGCGAAGTGACACTCTCCGCCGACGACTACAGCACGGCATGGGAAGGCAAGTCGACAGCCGCCTATCTCACTCCAGCCACGATGGGCAGGATGTCTGACGTGCTCGACGGAAGGCTTCCTGATGCAGAAGAGGGCGACATGATAGTGGTGAACTACGCCTACTCCGACTTTGAGCCTGCCGGCGGCGGCAGCAGCGACACCCCATCCGACGGCACAACGAAGATTTCCGACGTTATTGCCAATACAGACGGCGGCGAGTATGCCGTGAAGGGCATCGTATGCGCCACATACAGCCGCGGCTTCCTCATGACCGACAAGACGGGCTACATCCTTGTGTTCAAGGCGAGCGATGTGAAAATCGGAGACGAGGTGAAGGTGACCGGCACCACCACCAAGTACGGCGGACTGATGCAGTTCCCGAAGAAGGACACCGAACTCACTGTAGAGGTGACCAAGGCCGGCAAGGAGCCGAACTTCAAGCATCCTGCATACCATTATCTCGATGCTGCAGGATTCGAGGAGTACGTGAAGAATCCTAAGGTGGAATACGTGAGATATGCCGGCAAGCTCACCATCTCCGGCAACTACTACAACGTTGCCGTTAACGGAACAGAAATCCAGGGCAGCTTGGCCAACGTTCCTGAGGGAAAGGTGGATGCAAGCCTCAACGGTGCTTTCGTTATCGTTCATGGCTATGCCATCGGTGCCACAACAAGCAAGAGTGGCACAACATACCTCAACACAATGATACTCAGCGTGGAGAATGCCGCAAACTCCAACTCTGCCAAGGCAAGAGCAATGCGCGCCGCAGCAAACGGTGGAGCAAACAAGGCGGTAGTATATAAATATGTCGGCGGCAAGTGGAAGGTTTACTCTACCGACGGTGCAAAGGTAATCGCCGCACAGCCGGAGTGGTATTCCATGATCGGTGCAAACACCATTTCCAAGCCGAACGCATATCTGCCTACACTCCTGCAGCGCGAATATCCGTTTGCAGAGGACGGACAGAAGGTTGCCGTGGCATACCGCAAGGCTGCGTCTGCAATGGCTGTAAAGGAATACACCTTCACCGCTACAGACGGATGGGCGGAATCTAAGGAATACAAGAAGGAGACAACCACATTCTCCAAGTCGGCAAACGGCATCGAGGCACGCATCAGCATCTACATGAACGAGTCTCTGCTCGGCAACGAGGGCGGCTTCACTATCCACAACGTGGATCTCGGCGGACTCTCCTTCGTATGGCAGAACACCACGGGCTACGGATGGAAGGCTTCTGCCTTCTTCAACAAGGTGAACACCGCTGCAGAGAGCTGGCTCGTTTCTCCTGCCTTCAACTTCAAGAAGGCCGTCAATCCTGAATTGGTATTCGATGAGGCTTTGAACTTCCTGGGCACAGCCAACCGCAATGACTTTGTACAGGTGAAGGTTTCGGCTGATTTCGACGGCGAGAATGTTGCCGCTGCCACATGGGAGGACCTCACCGTGACCAATGGTGCCGAAGGAACATCATGGACATTCTATACTGTCGACCCGATTTCTCTCGCGCAGTACATTGGCAAGAACATCCATATCGCCTTCGTATACAAGAGCACTGCTGAAATCGCTCCTACATACGAGTTCAAGAACATCATCGTAAGGGAAAAGGAAGAGAACTAAAACACTCCTTCTTTGACTGACAGATAAGATATACAAAACAAGAAATGCGGTCCCGACAGCAGGGGTCGCATTTCTTGTTTTATCTCAAGTTTCGTTTTTCTCTCAAGTTTCGTTTTTCTCTCAAGTTTCGCTTTTTCGGGTCGGATGGTTCAGCATAGCTATACTCGCAGTATACCGCTGCTATACTACCCGGAAAACTATTGTCAATTCTTCATTCTTCATTGGCTTTCCCTCCGGCCGCCGAACTACGTTTCTTCATTCTTCATTCGATTTACCCTCACACCCTCACACTTACCCTCACCACTGAAACCCCGATAAACAGGGCGTTTCAGGCGGAAAGTGAGGGTGTGAGGGTAGAAAAAGAAAAAAAATATTTTTATTTTTCTTCGTTTTTTGTCAGTCTTTTTCCTGTCTGTCGCTACGCCATGTCTATCTTGTCGAGAATCCCCGTGAGACAGGCGATGGCCATACCGTAATTGGTTATCGGGACGCTCTGCTCCTGTGCGGAACGGATGCGGTCCAACACATAGCGGCGGTTGAACATACAAGCGCCGCAATGGATTATGAGCTGGTAGGGCGAGAGGTCTTTGGGGAAGTCGCGGCCGTTGACGAAACTTATCTCCAGCCCTTCGCCGATGCGCTTGCGCAAGAGGCGCGGCAGCTTCACCCTGCCGATGTCCTCATTGGCAGGCACGTGGGCACAAGCTTCCGCTATCAATACGTGCGAATGTTCCGTCAGTCGGGCGATGCTCTTCGCCCCGTCCCCCAGTGCCTTAGCGTCGCCCTTGTATGCGGCGAACAATACCGAGAAGGAAGTCAGCTTGCTGTCGGCAGGCTTCAGTCCGAACACCTGCGGAAACACTTGTGAGTCGGTGACGATCAGTTCGGGACTCTTGTGGAATGTCGCCAAAGCCTGCTCCATCTTGTCCGGCGTGCAACAGGTTACGATGCACTTCTTGTCGAGCAGTTCGCGGATGGTCTGCACCTGCGGCAGAATGAGTCTTCCCTTTGGTGCCTCCTTGTCCTGCGGCATGACGAGCAACACCCTGTCGCCCTCCTTTGCCAAGTGGCCGGTGATGGTCTCCTTGCCGAAGTCAGACGGAAGAATCTGCAGCAAAGCCTCGTTGAGCCTGTCGAAGCCCGTTCTCCGCAAGGCGCTTACCGCCACGGCAGGCACCTTCAGCTTCTCGGCGAAGCGCTCCGCCTCCCTGTCCGCATTGCGCAGCAGGTCGGCCTTCGCCAGCACCACCATCCATGGCGTGCCCTTGCGCTTCAGCATGTCGGTCCATTCCCGCTCCTCCTCCGTCAGTATCGGTCCGCTTGCCACCATCACCACGATGTCAGCCTGCTTTACCGAAGCCTGCATGCGGTCTATGCGCAACTGTCCCAACTGGCGGTCGGTGTCGTCGAAACCAGGGGTGTCGAGCAGCAGACAGGCGTCCAGGCCGGGTAGTTCAACGGGTTTCCTTACGGTGTCTGTCGTGGTTCCTGCCACGTCGGAAACGATGGCTACATCCTGTCCCACCCATGCGTTCAGCAGGGATGACTTGCCGGCATTGCGCAGTCCGATGAGTGCAATGTGCAGACGTGAAACTTGTGGGGTATTCTCCATAATGCAGGGGTATTTATATAAGTAGGTGTATTGATATGATTCCCGACCATAACCGGAAGTATCGGCCGTAATCGGGAATCAGAATCATTTGTTTCAATCAGAAGAGGGGTTTAGAACCGGAAATCGCGCCGTCCGTGCTTAATCTCCTCCAGTCGTTTTGCGGCAATCTCCTTTATCTTCGGGTTCGGGATGAACTCCAATGCCTTGGCAATCTCGCACATTCCCTTCTCCTTGGTTTCCGGCGAGGCATAGTCCTCGAGGTATTCCTGCAGCGTCATCAGGGCGTTGGGCGCACAGCAGTTGGCTATCTGTCCAGACTTCAGTAGCGACATGAAGCGGTCGCCCGTGCGGCCCTCGCGGTAGCAGGCGGTGCAGAAGCTCGGTATGTGGCCCAGGTCGAGCAGCCATTTCACCACTTCGTCCAGCGAGCGGTGGTCGCTCACGTCAAACTGCTCCGTATGCTCCGGCTTGTCGTCGGCATATCCTCCCACGCTGGTCCTCGACCCTCCGCTTATCTGCGAGACGCCCAGTTCCAGTACCCGGCGGCGCACAGCCTCCGACTCTCTCGTGGAGATGATCATTCCGGTGTATGGCACGGCGATGCGTATCACAGCCACTATGCGTTCGAACATCTCGTCGGATATGGCATCCGGGAAGTCCTCGGTGGATATGTCGTCTGCCGGACAGATGCGCGGCATGCTTATGGTGTGTGGTCCCACTCCGAATTTTGCTTCCAGGTGTTCGGCGTGCATCAGCAGTCCCACCAGGTCATAGCGGTAGAGGTTGAGTCCGAACAGCACTCCGATGCCCACGTCGTCGATTCCGCCCTCCATGGCACGGTCCATGGCTTCGGTGTGGTATGCGTAGTTGCTCTTTGGGCCCGTGGGGTGCAGCTCCTCGTAGTGTTCCTTGTGATAGGTCTCCTGAAAGAGTATGTATGTTCCGATGCCGGCCTCTTTCAGTTTCTTGTAGTTCTCCACGGTTGTTGCGGCGATGTTCACGTTCACGCGGCGTATCGCCCCGTTCTTGTGGTGTATGCCGTATATGGTCTGTATGGATTCCAGTATGTATTCTATAGGGTTGTTGCGCGGGTCCTCTCCGGCTTCCAGCGCCAGACGCTTGTGGCCCATGTCCTGCAGCGCCACCACTTCCTGCCTGATTTCCTCCTGTGTGAGCTTGCGGCGGGCGATGGTCTTGTTCTTGGCGTGGTATGGACAGTATACGCAGCCGTTCACGCAGTAGTTAGACAGATACAGCGGTGCGAACATCACGATGCGGTTGCCGTAGAAGCGCTGCTTTATTTCCTTTGCCAGATGGCAGATGCGGTCCACCAGGTCCGGTTGGTCGCATTCCAGCAGCACCGCAGCCTCCCTATGGTTCAGTCCGCCACACTTTGCCGCCTTTTCAAGCAGGCTCTCCACCAGAGCGCGGTCGTTCTTGTGGTTCGATGCGTATTCCAGTGTATCGAGGATTTCCTGATGATTGATAAACTCTTCCGCCTCGCTTGAGGCAGGATTATAATTCTTCTCCATGTTATTGTCTTTTTTCCCGACAGTCATTTGTGGCCGTCTGCCGGCAGAGTCTCAATCCGTCGGCCGGTAGTCGCCCCTGACCATCGATATTCGATACCCGATTTTATCCAATTCTTGCTTTAGTAAATCCAGCCCTTCGGCTGCTTCTGTCCCTGCTGCCGCCTTGTTGTCATACAGGGCGTAGCTGGAGCGGCATGCTGCCGGCGACAGGTTTGGCATCACCACGTTTGCCCCCGCCAGTATTCCCCTTGCCTTGCCGTCGGACAGCAGTGTGGCCAGTGCCGTAGTGGCGGGAATCAGTGCCGACGGAAACATCAGCCTGAAGATGGAGAGCAGTCGCAATGTCAGGTCCGCGCTGCCCTCCTTGCATTGTCCCAGTGGGGTGTCGTGTTGCGGGATGAACGGTCCGATGCCTATCATCTGCGGACGGAAGCGCCCGATGAACAGAATGTCTTCCACGAGGCAGTCGATAGTCTGCCCCGGACTGCCCACCATGATGCCCGTGCCGGTCTGGTATCCGGTTTCCTTCAGCCATTGCAGGCATTGCAGTCGGTTCTCGCGCGACATCTGTTCGGGATGCAGCATGCGGTAGTGGTCTGCGTTGTAGGTCTCGTGGCGCAGCAGATAGCGGTCGGCGCCGGCAAGGCGCAGTCCTTCGTATTCCTCCCTCGTCATCTCGCCCAGCGAGAGCGTGATGGCGCAGTCGGGCCACGTGGCGCGTATCGTGCTCACCACGTCCTCCGACATCCTGTAGCGGCCGCGTCTCTCGCCGCCCTGCAATACGAAAGTGCGAAATCCCAGCTCGTGGCCGTGGCGGCAACAGTCCAGGATTTCCTCTTTCGTCAGTTCGTAGCGCGCCACCGACGGGTTGGCAGCCCTTATGCCGCAATACAAGCAGTTGTTGCGACAGCGGTTGCCCACCTCTATCAGTCCGCGTATATATATGTCATGGCCAAACTGGCTGAGAGCCACCTCCCTCGCCTGCCGGTGCAGATAGTCCGCTGCGTCGGCATCCTCCGTAGCCAGCAGCTGGCGGTAGGCGTCAGGGGCGAGGGTACGGTCTCTGCGCAGCTTGTCAATCCATATCCTCATAAGTCTTCGATTCCTTGCCCAGTTCCTTCTCGAACTGGCGCTTTCCGGCCCTCAGCTCGTTGTGTACGCATGGTCCGGTGATACATCCGCCCTCGCATGCCATCACTTCGATGAACTTAGCCGGTGCCTTGCCCGACTTGGCGTATGCGCGCAGCATGGCGATGTTCTTCTTGTTCAGGTTTGACACCTGCAGCGGCTGGATGCCGTTGGCCTTCTCCTTGAGGTATGACTTCACTGCTCCTGCCACTCCGCCGGCCTGTGCGAACTGGTGTGCTTCGCGCACTGCCTGTACAGACATTGCATAAGGCTCCGCCGTTTCGAGGCTGATGCCCAGTCCGTCGAAGATGGATGAAATCTCCTCGAATGTGAGCACGAAGTTCACCTCCTCGTCGCGCTGTGCCTCCTTGCGCTTAGCCACGCACGGACCAACGAACACCACTTCTGCATCCGGGTGCTTCTTCTTGGCCAGGCGGGCAGTATAATACATAGGTGAGCGTGTGTCGGAAACATACTTGGCCATGTCCGGAGCGTGCTTCTTCACCATCTCCATGTATGACGGACAGCATGATGTTGTCATGAACGGCTGGCCTTCCTCGATTCTTTCGAGCAGCTCGTGTCCCTCAAGGTCCACGGTCTCCATTGCGCCCTGTGCCACCTCAATAACGTCGGCGAAGCCCATCTCGCGCAGTGCACCGTAGATCTGCTCCTTGTTAACCTTGAACTGTCCCAGGATTGCCGGTGCCACGATGGCCACCATCTTCTTCTTGTTCCTTATTCTATACAGCACGTCGAATACGTGTGACACCTCCATGATGGCGCCGAACGGACATGCGTTCAAGCACTTTCCGCAGTAGATACACTTGCTCTCGTCGATATGCTCCACTCCGCGGTCGTCCTTGCTGATAGCTTTTACGGGGCAGGTCTCCTCGCATGGCACTGGGATATACACGATGGCGTGGTAAGGGCAGCTGTCGTGGCAGATGCCGCAGCTGATGCAGGCGTCATGGTCAATCCAAGCCTGGCCGTTCTCCTTCAGGTGTACGGCGCCCTTCGGACAGTTCGTCATACAGTGGCGGGCGATACATCCGCGGCAGAGGTTCGTAATCTCATAGTTGATCTGCACGCATGATGAGCATGCCTCGTCGATGACGCAGAGGATGTCCTCCTTCGGTGCTCCGCTTCCGGCTCTCTTCATGGCGTGCAGGGCGTATTCCGAGAGAGGTGTCAGCTCGTCCGTTTCGTCTTCCATGGTCATTCCCAGCAGCGGGAGCGACTTGTATCTCCATACCGCCCTCTCCTTGTGTACGCAGCAGCGTCCTTCGTGTTTTGAACGTCGGGGACTCAACTCGATGGGCAGACGGTCGATGCGGTCTATCAATTCATCATTCTTCCAAAGTTTCACAAGTTCAGTCAATAACCTGTGACGCACAATCATGATGTTGTTTGTAAAGGCCATAACAAAAAAAATAATTTTTTTAGATTTATAGGTTATAACAGCGGCCAAAACCGATTTGGCCAATAATTTCGGGGGCAAAGGTATAAAAAAGCTTTGACTGTCCAAAGCGAAATCCGTTTTTTTAGCCAAAATCTAATGAATGAAGAATTAAGAATGAAGAATGAAGAATTGGGAATGAAGAATTAAAAATTAAGAATTGGGAAACGAAGTTCGGCGGCCGAAGGGAAAGCCAATGAAGAGTTGAGAGGCTAAAACAGATAAAACATTTAAAACGGATGAGGGATGAAATGTCGTCACCTTATTATATATATATATCAGTTAAAAAATGCGTGAAGGATTTTTTATTCCAAACATTTTCCTTAAATTTGCAACATGTAATAAATCTAATTGGAAAATGAAGATTCACACTGCAAAAAAAGACCAGGCCGCCGACATCGCACAACTCATAATGATGGCGATGACAGACGAGTGCTGCCTTTATTTCACAGGGGATGGACAGACAACCGATGATTTCCGCCGCACGATGACGAGGCTCGTGGAAATGGAAGAATCACAATACAGCTATACGAATACCCTCGTGGCAGAAACGGACGAGGGACGGCTGATGGGCGTATGCGTGTCGTATGACGGGGGAAAGCTCCACCAGCTGCGCGAGGCGTTCGTCAATGCCGCAAAGGAAGACTTCGGCAGGGACTTCAGCGATATCGACGACGAGACGCAGGCTGGAGAACTGTATCTCGACAGTCTCGCCGTTTACCCCGAATTCAGGGGCCACGGCGTGGCGTCAAGTCTGCTCCGCGCTTCGGCCGAGAAGGCGAAGGGGATGGGGCTGCCGGCTGCCGGACTGCTTGTGGACAAGGGCAACCCGAATGCCGAACGGCTGTATCTCAGAATCGGATTCGAATACGTAGATGACGCAGTATGGGGCGGACACGCAATGAAGCATCTGCAATATAAGGTTTAGTAATTCTGATAATAACACTATGCAAAAGAGCAAATACCTGGTGGCCAACGAGCACGACGCACTATGGGGGCTCACCGTGAGCACCGTAGGCTACGACGAACTGCAGCCCGGCGACTCCTATCCCACGAGGGGACACGCCGGAGGATATTACTTCGACGTGACAAGGGGACGCACGCTCAACGAGTATCAGATGCTGTATCTCGTTGAGGGAGAGGGGAGACTGTCCACCAATCATGTGAATGACCAACCGATAAAGTCGGGCGACATATTCCTGCTCTTCCCCGGAGAATGGCACACATACCATCCGCTGCCCGATTCTAAATGGAAGAGCTACTGGATCGGCTACAAGGGGAAGAACATGGATGACAGAGTGAAATACGGATTCCTGTCGCCGGAAAAGCCCGTATACCACGTGGGCTACTGCCACGAAATCCTGCAGCTCTACGATTCGGCGATGAAGGCGGCGATGGAAGAGGCGGCATACTCGCAGCAGAGACTCGCCGGCATCGTGAACGACCTGGTGGGGGTGATGTATTCCAAGGAACGCAACATCATACTGGGGCGTGACGGGAACAAGGTGGATATAATCAGCAACGCACAGGTGATAATACGCGAAAAGCTCGAAAGCCGCACCACGATACAGGAAATCGCCGAGCAGCTCGGCATGGGATACTCCAACTTCAGAAAACTCTTCAAGGAATACACCGGCGTTTCGCCCGCCCTCTACCAGCAGGAGCTGAGGCTGGAGAAAGCAAAGGAGCTGCTCTCGACCACCAATATCAGTATCAAGGAGATAGCCTACCAGCTCAATTTCGACTCGCCAGACTACTTCTCGAGCAAGTTCAAGATGAAAGTGGGCTGCAAGCCAAGCGAATACCGCGACCAGATGGGATGAGAATATACGAATCGGAGATTTTTACGGATTAACACTGACAGATAATAACACTTAACAGAAAATTCCTTTGAACCAAAGGACTAAAATACTATCTTTGCAAAAGATAATCATTTATTTAATACATACCCATTTATGAGAAAATTTACTTTATTGGCTCTGTCCGCAACAATTGCAGTAAGCGGAATGGCACAAAATCAGGAAAAGTCAGCCATGAACCTGCAGAAGGCTAAGCAGATAGCCGCAAAGGTGATGGCAAGACAGGCAACTGCAGGCATCGTGGCACCGAAAGCCGTGGTGAAGATGCCGAAATCAATCAACCAGTATGGCTACGACAACGGAGCGTGGACGCTGGAAACACAGAACCCTACAGATACGACAGCAACGGAAGTCTGGGAATGGAGGAAAGTACGGCTGCCGACAAATCGGTGAAGGTGCGCAACGTATATGCATACGACAGCAAGGAGACCGCCTTCTGCACGAAGCATACACAGCAGGTGTTCAGCCCCGCAACATCCAAGACTCCCACGGAGAATGTGATGCTCAGCATCGACGTGAAGCGCGACAATAAAGGGCGTCTCGTCGATATGACGAAATATGAATTCAGCGAGGCCGAGAACAAGCTGAAGCAGACTTTCCACACTACATTCGAATACGGTACGACAGACATGCCGGTGAAGATTACGAGAGTGGATATCTACATGAACAGCGACAACGTGGAAGAGGCACAGACCACGGTGTTCAGTAACATCGAATGGGCTGACGGCTTCAACGGCGACCTGCTCAGCAGCTACGGCTCGACCAACGAGGACATGATTCTGGACAAGGCGAACAGAATCAAGAACGCCGACCTGAACATCTCCATCAGTACGGAGACCAACTCGCTCGACGGAACGCTCACCGGAACATACCTCGACAACAAGAGCATCCTCGACTTCTCGATAATCTATGGTTCGGTGGTCATCATGCAGCAGATATACAACGATGAATATCTCGACGAGAACGGCAGCCACCGTCTCTCGCTGACATACAACCAGATGAACAGCGACCTCTTAGGCTTCGACACGCAGATAATGGACTACACCATGCTCCTCAACGAGCATCAGGAGGAGCTCGAAGAGACCTTGAGGACAGGAACGTCATCCGCTGACATGGAAATCATGAGCTCTTCGAAATACGAGAACTCATACAACGCCGAGACCGGGCTGAGAGACTACGCCATAATCAGCGAGTATGACACGAAGACCAAGCAATACTCGCCCACCACGAAGCTGGAGGTGACGAAGTATATCGATGTGACAACGGTTGACGGCATCAACGGCGTGGAGGAAAATTCCGCCGACGCAGTAAATGGAGTATACAACGCCCAGGGAATGTTCATGGGCAAGGACATCAACTCCTTGGACAAGGGCTTGTATATCGTGAAGATGAACGGCAAGACCGTCAAGATACAGAAGTAAAGTCAGGGAAAGAACTTGATAAGGTTCGTTTTCGGCTTTATCAAGAAGAGGTATTATATTTATTAAGAATCAGAGGACATATCGGTTATTGTATATCTTCAGGATTCATGGAATTATAATTTCTCTGATTCTCAAATTATTGATAAAGAAGAAAAGAGAATGGGAAGGAAACCGTCAAGGTCCTTCCCATTCTTCATTCTTCATTCTTCATTCTTCATTCTTCATTCTTCATTCTTCATTCTT
>OLSD01000268.1_pt1 | contig 56293 bp, 44 predicted proteins | sample 1672211 | NCBI WGS metagenome assembly OLSD01 (sample SAMEA3136659, study PRJEB25190) | human gut metagenome | reverse complement strand
TGCCTCACACAGATCGCACAGATCTCACGGTTTTGCTTTGTGGACGGGAAATCTCACAGAGGCTCCACGCAGGCTTGCTCCAATGCCTCACACAGATTCAACGAGATTCAACAAAAAAATAAATTGTGCTAATTTGTGGTTGATTGATTTGCCACAAATTAGCACAAATTTTTCACAAATTTTTGTGTGAGGCTTTGTTTGTTGAATCTTGTGTGAGGCTTCAAACCTCTAACTTCTAATTTCTAATTTCTGAAAAGTTATTTTCTTTTTTTGAAGTGGTCGTTGTGCATTTTGATGGCGAAGATGATGGCGCTCATGGTGGTGGTGAGGAGGTTGCACAGAAACAGCGGCCAGTTTTCGAGCAGCAGTCCTTGAATGCAGAAGAACAGGCCTCCAAGTCCCATCAGCAGGAATGTGCCCACGGCGATGTCGTCGGTTTTGCGGGTTCGCAGCGTGTGTACGGTTTGTGGCAGATAGCCAAGTACCATGCAGATTGATGCTGTGTAACCAATGATGTTGGTGATAATTGAGTTCATGTCATGTGAAATTGAAAAATGCGTCGAGAGCGATTCTGAAGCGAACGTTCCCGACGCATTTGTTTATAATCTTGTTTTATTTCTTAGCGTCGATTTCTTGCAGAAGTTCCTTAACTGCTGCTTCGAGTTGCTGGTCGCGACCGGTGACAATCACGGCTGGGTCGTTAGCCACTCTGATGTCGGGGTCGAGTTGCTGGTTTTCGAGGTAAGAGCCATCAGCCAAGCGGTAGCCAATGATAGGAATACCGAAGATGAGGCTTTCGTCTTGCATCGTGATCCAGTTCACACTTGTCATGGTGCCAGGCACTGGCATACCCACGAGTTTGCCCATGCCGGTGTGCTTGTAAACCCATGGTGTGCCGTGTGCGTTGCTGTAGTTGGCTTCGCACTGGAGCATGATGGTTGGGCGGTTCCAACGGCGGCTTGGCATGTCGCAAGCTTCGCGGCCACGCACCACTTGAGTGAGGTATTTCTCACCGCTGAAGAGAATTTGGATATCCTCGTGCAGGCGGCCACCGCCATTGAAGCGGGTGTCGATCACGATACCGTCTTTCTTGTTGTATTCGCCAAGCACCTTTTCGTAGATTTCACGATAGCTGTTGTCGTTCATCTGCTGGAGGTGAACATAACCCAGGCGGCCACCTGAAAGGCTGTCGCAGAGGGCTTCCTGACGCTTCACCCAACGCTTGTAGAGCAGAGCGTTGTTCATGCCTGCGCTGATAGGTTTCACCACTTCTTCCCATTCGCCAGAGGCGTTTTTGCAAGTCACGAGCACCTTTTTGCCCACCTGACCGTTGAGCAAGGTGGTGTAGTCGTTTTCTACGGTGATGTCTGTGCCGTTGATTTTGGTGATGATGGTGCCAGGGCGCACTTTCGACTTAGCGCGGTCGAATGGGCCGTACTCAACCACCTCGCTCACCTTCAATCCCTTGCCGGTGTAGTTCCAGTCGAAGAACAAGCCGAGTTGGGCAGTGGTTTCGGCGCTGCCGTTAGGATAGTAGCGGCTGCCGGTGTGCGAAGCGTTGAGTTCGCCAAGCACCTCGCTCAGCATGTATGAGAAGTCGTAATTGTTGTTGATGTGAGGGAGGAACTTGCGGTAGTTCTTGATAGTGGCATCCCAGTCGCAACCGTGCATGTTGGTGTTGTAGAATCGACGAGCCACTTCACGGTTCACATTCTCGAACATGTATTCACGTTCCTTCGCGCGGTTCATCTTCACCACTGCCGAGTAGGTGATAGGGGTGAGTTTGTCGCCGCTCATCTTGTGCATACTGCTGCCGCCCAAAATGAAGAAGTTCTTGCCGTCCTTGTCGGTTTGAATGTCGGCCCACTTCGTGTTCATCTTGTTGATGAGTTGGGTGCTGTTTTTGCGCAGGTCCATCTTCCAGAGGTCGTAGTCTTTCTCCACTCTTGAGAGGTAGTAAAGCACGTCGCCGTCCTTGTTGATGGCGCATCCAGCGAGGTCGCTCGAATTGAGGGTTACGCGAATCACGCGGTCTTTAATCTTGTCGAGTTCCACCACTATGTCTTTCACCTTGTCCTTCTCGTCATTGGCGGCTTTTTTCTTCTTGTCGTCTTTCTTGTCCTTGTTGGTTTTGTCTTTTTCTGCTTTTTCAGCCTTTTCGGTTTCCTTGAGCAGTTCCATTTCCTCCTTGTTCAGGCGGTAGCGGTCGAAAGCCTCCTCGTTGACGAAAGCCAGCAGCACGTCGTCTTGCGAGCCCCATGATGCTTGGCTGCGCAGGCCGTAGCGATTGCTGATAAACATGATAGCGCCACCGTCGAGCACCCAGCGAGGGAGCACGTTGATGTATGCACTGTTGGTGATATTGGTGATTTTGCCACCGTTCACGCTCACGATGCCGATGTCGCTGTATGGGTCACGGCCGTTGCCGATAAATTCGAGGCAGAACCACTTGCTGTCGGGGCTCCAGTTGTAGTTGAACGAGCCCTCGGTGCCAAACCATTGCGAGCCGTCGGTCACTTGTGTCACCGCCTTGCTCTTCACGTCCATCACCATCAGGCGTTCGCCCTCTTCGATAAACGCCAACTTCTTGCCGTCGGGCGAGAATTGTGGCGACTTGCGGTTCACATTCTTGTTAGGAGCGATGATTTCCTCCTTGATGATGGTGGCGTTGGGGAAGTTGAGGTCTTCCTTGCGGCTGATAGTAGCCTTCACCAGTTGCCACTTGCCGTTGCGCTCGCTTGCATACACGAGGGTGCGGTTGTCGGGTCCCCAGCACACGTCGGCCTCAGCCTCAGGTGTGTCGGTGATTTTCTTGGTGGTGTTGTATTCAACCGAGGTCACAAACACCTCGCCGCGCACCACAAATGCCACTTGCTTGCCGTCGGGCGACACTGCGCCGCTGGTGGCACCACGGGTGTAGTTCATGATGCTGATAGCGTCGCCATCGTCGTGGAAGAGGTTGATGTTCACCTTGTTTGGCTTGCCGCCGTCGGTTTGGGTGTAGATTTCACCGTCGTAGGTGTAGCAGAGTGTGCCATTGGCAGCCACCGAGAGGCCGCGCACAGGATTTTTCTTGAAAGAGGTGACTGCTGTCACTTGCGAAGGGTTGCTCAATGGGAATTTCCACACATTGAACGAACCGCCGTCGCGCTCGCTCAAGAAATACACCGTCTTGCCGTCGGGGCTGAGCACTGGAGTGCGGTCTTCGCCACCACGATTGGTGAGGTTGGTGTGCTTGCCGGTAGCCACATCGTAGCGCCACACATCGCGAGTGATGGAAGAAGTGTGGTGCTTGCGTAATGGGTCTTCACCGCCCTTCACGTCCATATACAGGAAGAATTTGCCACTCTTGTCGAAGCACACGTCTTCGGCAGGGGTGCTGAGCACCTGCGAAGTGCGTCCGCCATTCACAGGCACTTTGTAGAGTTCCATCATGCGTCCGCTTGGGAACATGATGTTCGACGCCTGGTCTTGGATAGTGGCGTAGAAATATACATATTTGCCGTCGGGCGAGAATGTGGTAGGGGTCTCGCTTGCCGAGTTGAATGTGATTTGCTTAGGCGTGCCGCCGTCGGAAGGCATCACATACAAGTCGAAGTTGCCCTTACGGTCGCTGGCAAAGGCTATTTGCTTGCCGTCGGGGCTCCACACGGGAGCGGTTTCATACGAAGGGAGGCTGGTGAGTTGAAGCGCCTGTCCGCCTCCTGTTGCCACTTTGTAGAGATCGCCCTTGTAGGTGAACACGATTTCCTGTCCGTTGGGCGAGATTTTGGCATTACGCAGCCACAGGGGTGCTTGCGCCATAGCCATGCCGCTTGCTCCTAAAAGTGCTGCTGCCAGTAAAGTCTTTTTCTTCATACTGTCTCGATAAAAATATGTATTGATTGATGTTTGAATTCTGTTGATTAATGCGTATGTTGCTTTTGTGAGGGTAGTTGTCCGGTGGTGGCTTCGATGTGGTAGCGTGGGCGGCCTTTCACCTCAATGTAGATTTTGCCGATATATTCGCCCACTATGCCCAGGCCTATCAGTATGCAGCCACCGATAAACCACATCGAAAGTATCATCGACGACCAACCGCTCACAGCATGGCCGCTGAACTTGGAGTAGAGCACATAAGCCAATATGATGATAGCGATAAACACAAACACGATGCCCATGGTCAGCACAAGCCTTACGGGGCGTATGCTGAACGAGGTGATGCCATCTACGGCAAAGCTCAGCATCTTTGAGAAAGGGTATTTCGTGGTGCCAGCGGTGCGCTCGCTGCGTTCATACTCCACTGTGGCGCTCTTGAAGCCCAGCAGTGGAACGATGCCGCGCATAAACAGGTTGCGCTCTGGGTAGCGGAGCAGTTCGCCCACGGTGCGGCGGTCCATAAGGCGGAAGTCGGCATGGTTGAATACCGACTTTGTGCCCAGGTGCTGCATCAGGCGGTAGAAGCCAAGGGCGGTGGTGCGCTTAAACCACGAGTCGGTGGCACGCTTCGAGCGCACGCCATACACTATCTCGTAGCCTTCCTTGTATTTCGCCACCATCTTGGGAATGGCGGCAATGTCGTCTTGAAGGTCGGCATCAATGGTCACGAAAATGTCGGCCTCGTGGAGCATGGTCTCCATACCGGCGATAATGGCGTTTTGATGTCCGAAGTTGCCCGACAGCTTCACGGCGCACACCGAGTCGGATGCCTCGGAAAAGCCCTTCAGCAGCGTCCAAGTGGCATCGGAACTGCCATCGTCGACATACACCACGCAACTTCGCCCCGACACATCGCCCCTCGTCACCATGTCGGCAAGCAAGGCGCGCAGCCGTTCGTTGGTGCTCGGAAGCACCTCTTCCTCGCAGAAGCAAGGCACAATGATAGCAAGTATAGGAGAGTGGTCCATAGTTTACATTAATTCTAATTTACAAAGATAGCTTTTTTCTGAGAATTTCCGAAAGGTTCACCAAAAAAATCCCACCCACGCTTCCACAGTCTCACACAGATTCCGCTTTGTGGGTGTTTTAGGCTCACGCAGATTTCACTTTGTGGGTGTTTTTGTGGCTCACGCAGATCTCACAGATCCCACTCTTTCTTTTGATGGTGGGAAATCTCACGGAGGCTCTACGGTTTGTGGTTTTTTGTGGGTTCACACGGATTCCGCGAGATTCAACAAGAAGATTATTTGTGGGAATTTGTGTTAATTCATGGCTGAAAAATCTTTGTAAAAAAATTGTGTGAATAGTGAAATTTGTGGTTTTAAAGCCAAACCACAAATTTTTACGGATTATTTGTGGGCTAAAAGGTCTGTTTCTCAATAATTTTACATACCTTTGCCTATATACGTTTAAAAAAGCCTTCGTGTCATGACAACCAGTAATCCACATCGCCACATCAAAAAACGGCTAATGGAAGCCGTTGGGGCGCACACGCCGTGCTCCTGTGGCTACATGCAGGATGGGGAACCGTATTTTCACATCAAGGACTATCAGGGCAATGTGCGCGTGGTGCTCAATCAAGCTAATTTTGTTTCGGAAGCGGATGCTGAAAAAGTTGCAACAGAGGTTGAACAAAAAGTGGCGGAAGAACGTAAAAAGAGAAAAGTTAAACAATAGTAAATTATGAAACATTTAATTTTAACTTTTTTGATGTCACTGTCGATTTTTAGAATGTCTGCCACTTCTGGTATGACTAAGGAGGTTTTTGACAGTATAACAAATCTATACTTTAACATTGAGTACATTGTCAGTGATATTTATGATTCGCAGAAAGTGTCAGTCATAAAGGATGTTAATAAAGAAAGTTTTTATAGTATGCCTGATTCCGCCAGATTCTGGACTTATGATTTGTTGGAGGGAAAAACTTATGCACATATTAAAACTTTCAATTACAAAAGAGGTCTTTACAAGATTACGGCAAGAGATAGCTGTTCTGGAACATCATATTTTGTCCTGTTTCGGAACTATGAATATGAAATTTTTGATTGGGTGGATGAAGAGTTGCTCAAGAAAGTTGCATCGTTGCTGAATGAGGCGAACACTGATGAAACTGTGAAACGGAAAGTTTACGAAGAATTGGAACGATACAGGAAGAGGCAAGGATTTATGTATTAAGGAAGGTGTATATGCTCTTCTTACTACCAAGGAACTCGACCGAGTACAAACCAAAGGGACGGTTCTTTCGGTTTATTTTCAATGCGTTGAAACATTGGTGTTTGTATCGAAACATGCCGAAGGCATGTCCCTACGTTAAGGTGTGATTTGCGCCCTTGCTTATTGTGGCAGGCATGAATCATCGCATATTGTCAAGGCTTACACGGATTCCGCGAGATTCAACAAGAAGATTATTTGTGGAAATTTGTGTGAATTTGTGGCTGATTATTTAGAACACGGATTGCACGAATTTCCACGAATATATTTTTTTGTTGAATTTGTGTGAGGGTTTTGTTCGTTGAGGGGGTGTGATGGTGGTAGGGCAATTGCCTTATTCTAAAAGTTTTTGTAACTTTGCAGGCGAAATTTAAACACCAAAAGAGATAATATTAAAATATGGCACTTCAATGTGGTATCGTAGGGCTTCCTAATGTGGGCAAGTCCACGCTTTTCAACTGTCTGTCGAACGCTAAGGCTCAATCGGCAAACTTCCCATTCTGTACAATCGAACCCAATGTGGGCGTAATCACCGTTCCTGACGAACGCCTCAATAAACTTGCCGAACTCGTTCACCCTGAGCGCATCGTGCCTACCACCGTCGAGATTGTGGACATTGCCGGCCTGGTGAAGGGCGCAAGCAAGGGCGAGGGCTTGGGCAATAAGTTTTTGGCCAACATTCGCGAGACCGATGCCATCATTCATGTGCTCCGCTGCTTCGACGATGAGAATGTGACGCACGTAGATGGCTCTGTTGACCCTGTGCGCGACAAGGAGGTAATCGACACCGAACTTCAGCTGCGCGACCTTGAAACCATCGAGAGCCGCATCACTCGCATTCAGAAGATGGCAAACGCTGGCGACCGCGACGCTAAACTCCAGTTTGAGGTGATGAACCGCTATCGCGAGGTGCTGTCGCAAGGCAAAAACGCGCGTATGGTGGAACTCGAATCGAAGGAGGAGGAAAAGGTGGCGCACGACTTGTTCTTGCTCACCAACAAGCCTGTGCTTTACGTTTGCAACGTTGACGACACCGCCGCTGCCGATGGCAACGCCTATGTGGAGGCTGTGCGCGAGGCTGTGAAGGACGAAAATGCGCAAATCCTTGTGATTGCCGCACAAACCGAGAGCGAGATTGCTGAACTTGAAACCTACGAGGAGCGACAAATGTTTCTTCAGGAAATCGGGTTGGAGGAAAGTGGCGTGAACCGCTTGATTAAGAGCGCCTACGCTTTGCTCAACCTCGAAACATTCCTCACCGCCGGACCGAAGGAGGTGCGTGCATGGACATTCCATAAGGGCAGCAAGGCTCCACAGTGTGCAGGCGTGATTCACTCCGACTTTGAACGCGGCTTCATTCGTGCCGAAATCATCAAATACGAAGACTATATTGCCTACGGCAGTGAGGCTGCTGTGAAAGAGGCTGGCAAAATGCACATCGAGGGCAAGGAATACGTGTTCCAAGACGGCGACATCGTGGTATTCCGCTTCAACGTGTAAGCCCAAATGTCCGACGAGCCCCAGACGGCATCGCAATAAACAACCGATTAAACCCAAATCGGTCATTAGGCCGTGTAATGATTTTATAGATTACTTCTTGCGGTCTTTCGGCTTTTATAAGATGCCTTTCGCTTGTTTTTAATTCGTAATAGCTCGCTATCACTCATTAAAAGACAAGCAAAATTCATTCTTCTAAAACTCCGAAATACCACAAGCCCTAATGACCGATTTGGGTTAAGTCCATTATCGCCTTAACGGTGGTGATGGATTTTTTTATGGGGTGTTAGGTGGGTTTTTGGGTGAGGGATTGGATTTTGGGGAAGGCGATGGATTTGATGATGTGGGAGAATGCCATTGCCAGTAGGAAGGTGAGTGTGGTGGTGGTGAGGTAAAGCACCGTGGCGTTAGGTATCACTCTGTCGAGATGCGCCATTTCTATGGCACGGAACATCATCATGTGGCAGAGGTAGATTTCGAGGCTGATGTTGCTGATGAACTTTGTGACCTTGTTGCATAATAGCGTGCTGCGGCTGCCAATGCAAAACATTATCCAAATGGCGAACACAGCCAAGTGTGGGAAGATGCTTGTGCCCTGAATGGGAAGGGTGGCGTAGTGCGCTATCGTGGCACCAGCCATCAGCAGACTTGCAAGATAGATGTGGCGCTTTATCCATGTGGCGATGGGCTCGCGGTAAAGGTAGATGATGCCACCTGAGATGAAAAACGATGCGGTGAAGAGTATGTTTTTGCGCTCAAACGGCATGTGTTGGTCGGCAGCGAAGTGCAGCACGCCCACAGCGTAGAGGGCTATGGCGATGATGAGTGCGAACCATGCGCGGCGACGGTTGCTTATCAGAAACACGAAGAAGGGAAAGAGCATGTAGAACACGAACACAAGCCCAAGAAACCAGCCCACGCCTATCACCGTGATGTCGGCATTGGGGTAAAGTCCAAAACACAGCGTGATATTGGCAAAACTCTCGCATAGCGACTCTAAATTGTGGTCTTTCACAAAGTCGAGAAGCACCATTAATGCGAAAAAGGGGAGTATGCGAGAAAAGCGCCTTTTGTAGAATCGGTCAAGGTTGATTTGCCCCTCTTTCACTTTGGTGTAGTAGCCACAGCACATGGAGAATGCGCTGAGAATCATAAACAGGAAGGTGAAATTTGTGAAGTCGGGAATGATGTGTTGTGCGAGGTAGTTGCCAAAGTTCAGAGGCATATTGGTGAGCACATGCATCATCACGATTCCCACCACAGCAATGGTGCGGAGTCCGTCGAGTGTGCCGTAGTGAGGTTGTGGAGCCGCCACTGAATCCTTATTTTTTAAGACATTCTTCATACACGGAAAGCGTTTGTTGCGCGATGTGGTCCCAGTTAAACCTTGATAGGTCGTATTGGCGATTACGGTGCGGTGCGCTTAGTTTTTCGTTGAGTTTGGCAGTGAGGTGCGCCATGTCATCGACATGGAAAAAGTCGGCCTCGGTCAATTCCTCCAGTTGATTGGCGGGAATGTCGCTCACCAGCACGTCGATGCTGTAACTCATCGCCTCTAAAAGAGAAATGGGCAAGCCCTCGTGGGTGGAGGGGAGCACAAACAGCCTGGCATTGGTGAAAAGTTGGTTTAGTTTTTCGCCTTTCACAAATCCTGTGAGCACCACGCCAGCATCTTTGGCTTGCGCTTTAAGGGCGCGCGAAAAGTCGTTTTCGTGGTCGGCATCGCCAGCCAGCACCAGTTTGTAGCCGCTGTGGTGGCTTGCCTGAAAGGCTTTTATCAGCAGGTCGAAGCGCTTTTCTGGCACGAATCGCGCCAGGGCGAACACATATTTCCCAGGCTCCAGGTTGAGCGACGATAGATAGTCGGTGGAGGTGGATTTCTCAGGAATGTTCACACCGTTGTAAATGAGGCTCACGCGCTTTGTGCGATTGTAGTTGTAGCTCAAAATCTGTGTAATCACATTGCTGATTGAAATGATATGGTTGGCGAAGTGCGCCTGGCACCATTCGCCTATTCGGAGCATGGTTTTTGCCAAAGTCCCCCATTTTTGACGGTCGTAGTCGGGGCCGTGGTTGGTGCTCACCACCTTCATGCCGAGCAGCCGAGCCAAAGGGCAGCAAAGCGATGGTCCAATGGCGTGAATGTGCACAATGTCGGCACCCAATCGCTTCGCCTTGAAAGTGGCAAGCACAGAGTGGACAATGGCTTCAAGGCTTTTTCGCTTTGGCGCATACACATCCACTAGTTTCACCCCTTTGTATTCTGTGTAATTGTCGTTTTCAGGAATGTGGCAGGTGCGGCGAATGATGGTCACATCAGCGCCCAATTTCACTATGCGAGGATATAGTTCTTCGCAATGTGTTTCTACCCCACCTTGAATGTTGGGAATGCCACGAGTGCCGATTACAACTACTTTCATAACTTGATAGGTGAATAGAGTGGAACGAAGGTTGTGGGAGCGAGGGGGGAGGGTGGAGCGGTGGAAGCCGACCACCTCGCGTATTCTTTATCTCTACATTTTCTCTCTTAGGTCGCCTTGCTGTGGGTCTTGCCCCACATCGTACCAGCGTTTGTCGAGAGTGGCAGGTTTGCCCAAGATGTTGCGAGCCTTATTTTTGAGTGCCCAAGCGAGAGGGTGGCGAATGTATTTATGCATCACAGGCGATGCTGTGCCCACCATCCAGCAGTTTTTAGGGCATTTGCGCACAAGTTCACGCACATGGTTGGCTTGCTCGCTGTTCCATAGTTCTTCGAAGTCGGGAGTGTCGTGAATGTTGCCCATGCTTTCTTTCCAGTATCGCTCCTCCATGCCATTGCATGGGAACACATCGCCGAATGGGTCGATGAAGAAGTTAGCCGAACCGGCTTCGCATGGCAGCATACGGCGGTTGCCCTCGATATAGTTGATGAGTCCCATGTTGAAGAACGCACGGAACCATGATTTGGGGTGCCATTCCGAGAGTTGCCAGTTGACGAGTGTCTCAAAGTCTTTGCACACTTGGTCTTTATTGGTCACCACATTGTCGTATTTGTGGAAATAGTATGAATTGTGGAAAGTGGCGGTGGCAAACTCCATATTCATTTCTTTAGAGAGTTTGTAAAGTTCCAGCATGTCGGAAGAATTGTAGTTCGACACGGTGCAACCGAAGCCGATGTCTTTCACGCCCATATCTTTCAGCTTTTTCAGAATGCGCAGTCCTTTAGCGAAGCCGCCTTCTCTGCCACGCAGTTCGTCGTTCTTTTTGGCAAGTCCTTCCATCGAAATTCTGATGCCGATGTTGGGAAATTTTTCTGCCAGTGCTATCACGCGGTCTTCAAACCACCCCGAGGTGGAAATCACGATGCGGGGCGACTTTGTGAAACAAATTCGCACAAATTCTTCCAAATCCTCACGGATAAAAGGTTCGCCACCAGTGAGATTGATAAATTTCAACTGGGGCAAACATTCGAGATCCTTTGGCTGAATCTCTTTTTTGGGGTCAGTGGGGTTGTTCCATATATTGCACATCTGGCAATGCATGGGGCAACGGTAAGTCAATATGATGGACGCATCGGTTGGTCGTTGACAACTCATAGAAGCGTAGAAAAGTTATATTTAGATATTATTTTACTATGATTAAACTAATCTACAAAGGTACAAAAAAATAACCATAGTGCAAATTCCGTAGGGCTTATATGCTCCGTTAGCTTAATGCAGTGGTGTGGGCAGTGGTGTGGTTATTAATCTTTTGTGTCACTGTAAATATTTGCTAATATTTTCAGGTGGCTTTCGGGCGAGAATCGGTTGATGGATTCGGTTTTGATTTCGGGGTGGTGCCAAGTGCGACTCATAGCCATATCTATGCCGGTGGCGAGAACCTCGGCATTGCCCGACTCGAAGATGATTCCGGTGTCGGCGCTGATGAGTTCGGGTATGCCGCCAATGTTCGCTCCCACCACAGGCGTGCCGGCGCAGAGCGACTCAATCACGCCGAGCGGATTATTCTCGTAGCACACCGAAGGCATCACCGAGCATTTGGCTTGGCTCAAGAGCGATGCCACGCCGTGGGCATCGAGGTGACCAAGGAACTTGATATTCGGGCAGTGGGCGTATTTTGCCTTCAGTTCGTCGGTGAGCGGTCCGCCACCTGCAATGCGAAGTTCGTGCTTCACCTTTGAGGCAGCCTCAAGCAGTGAACGCACACCCTTTTCCTCCGACAGACGGCCCACATAGCAATAGTAGTCGGCGCGCGAGGTGCAGTCGGTGGCACGCAGGATTTCGAGTTTTTTAGGGTCAACGAAGTTGCACAGCACTTTCAGTTTCTGCGTGTCGAATCCGCCAAGTTCCATTTTCGAAGCCATAAACTCGCTGGGGCAGATAAATGCGTCGGTAAACGATTCGAGCACCTTGCGGTTCCACTTTTTCGCCTCCAGCCATGCGATGGCGCTTGCCGCCAGCGAGCCTTTCATGCAGCGGTGCTTCAGCACGCCACACTTCTGCGTGTAGCAGAGTTCACAAGGGCGAGCGTCGCGCATACAACTGTAAGAAGGGCAGAGCAACTTGTAGTCGTGCAGTGTCCACACCACACGAATGCCACGGCTGTGGGCAATCTGCCCCAGCACAGGCGAGAGATAGGAGTGGATGTTGTGCAGGTGCACCACATCGGGCTGGAAGTCGTCGAGCAGTTTGGTGAACGATTCGGTGATGTCGCCCATGCCCAAGGTGCGCTTCAGCCCGTTCACTTTTGCGCCCAAGCCGCCAGCGAACTTCACTTCCGAGGCGAAGTATTTCTTGTAGGGCGAGTCCACCGTTTCGGGGTACTGCATGGCATACACCGCCACCTCGTAGCCTGCCGAGAGCAGCAGCGATTCGGTGTTCATCATCACCACGCAGTCGCCGCCTCGTGGATAATAAAATTTATTTACCAGTAATATTTTCAGAGCCATAGGCTGATAATTTCAATTTGTCACACATATAACGCACCCCCATGCCGTTTTATTGTGAAATGAAGTGGCTTCATATTACCGAATTTTTTGTAACTTTGCCAAATATGAAGATACTGTTTATACCTAATTGGCGAGTGAATAGGCTATCAACCGATGTTCCCACCATACAGGCACCCGATAAGCAGGTGCAGGGTGAGCCATATTGGTTTTTCAAGTATTTCCCCGAAGGCACGCAAGTTGACATCATCGACATAGGCAAGGAAAACCAGTTCCGGAAAATAGAGCATAAAATCAAGTTTTATCTGGTGCAGCCATGGAAGGCTTTCCGTGCGCGCAAACGCTACGACTTGGTGATTTCGCACGGAGCCCAGAGCGGTTTGGTGTATGAATTGCTCACCTCGTTTGTGAAGCGCAAACCACAGCACCTGATGTTCGACATCGGTGGACTGAACGGCGCGCGTGTCAACCACACTGAAATGCCGCTGATTCGCTGGGCTTTGCGCAAGGCTCCCCATATCATTGTGCACGCCTCGCGGCAGTTGAGCCTCTACGCCAAGCATTATCCGAAATTGGCACCAAAAGCCACATTCATTCCATTTGGCAACGATGTGGATTACTTCACCCCGAAAGAGATGGCGATGAAAAAGCAGATTCTCACCTTCGGCAAGGCAAAGCGCGACAACGACACCCTTTGCAAAGCCTTCTCTGGCATCGCCGACAAGAAAGGCTACAAACTTGTGGTGGTGGGCGCTGGCGCACTGAAAGAAAAATACCCCGATGGCGATATAGAATTTCTCGACCCTATGCCACTGAAAGATTTGGTGACGCTGTCGCGCGAGAGCGCTTTTATCGTGGTGCCGCTGCCAGAATACCTCTATAGTTATGGGCAAATGAGTTTCTTGCAGAGTATGGCATTAGGAAAAGCCTTGATAGTGACCGAAACCACCAGTTCTGCAGACTACATTTCCGACGCACCAGGCGTGGAGCGTGTGCAGCCTTACGATGTGGGCGATATGAAGGCTGCGCTTCAGCGCATGATGGCGAGCGACTTCGCCACGCTCCAGCAGCGTGGACTCGCCAACCGTGAATTTGTGACTTCGCATTTCAGCGAACGCCAGATGGCAGAGCGCATCGTAAAGTTTATTTCCACTTTTCTCAATTTCTAACCACCCCCAAACTCGCTAACGCTATGAGTGCAAAAGTATCGATTATCATACCCGTATATAAAACCGAGGCCACACTCCCTCGCTGTATCGACAGCGCTTTGGCGCAAACCTACAGCAATATTGAAATTGTGATCGTAGATGATGGGAGCCCCGACCGGGCAGGGGAGATTGCCGACCAGTATGCGGCGAAACACCCCAACATTGTGGTGGTGCACAAGAAAAATGGCGGACTTGCCGAAGCACGCAAAAGTGGTATTGCCGCAGCGTCGGGCGAATTTTTCGTGCCACTCGACAGCGACGACACCATACCTGAAAATGCAGTGGAACTGCTCTACAACCACTGTGCGGAAGATGATTTGGATATGTGCTACGGTGCCTATATGCGAGTGGTGGGCGATAAGCGCACAATCGAGCCACACCACTTCACTGGCGTGGTGAGCGGAGATGAATTTTTGAAGAAAAACCTTGAGTTGGGATTCCTGTGTGGCTCGCACAACTGCATTTGCCGCACCTCGACATGGACCGACGATGTGTTTCCGCCAGCCGATAAGCGATTCCCAAGCGAGGATGTGCTGATAAATGTGAAACTCTCGAAGAATCTGCGCCGTGTGGGCATTTTCAACGACTACGTTTACGACTATTACTTCTATGAAAACTCCCTTTCGGTGGGTGGCGCATTTTTCACCCTCGCGCTGTGGAGCGACTTTTTTGACGAGGTGAGGCGTTTTCTCCATGAGCAGAGGCGCGAAAGCGAGGCGTTGGAGCATTTGGTGCGAATCATGGAAATCGACAGATTGGCATTCTATATCAAGAATTACGACAAGCAGCACCCCTGGTATAAGAAGGTGATGAGTTACAGCACACGCACTTATCCTCGCAAAACGCGAGTGCTGCACGCATTGCTTCACTGCCCACCGCTATTGCGATGGTGCATTAAAATGAACAGGAAGAGAAAGAGCCTTTAGCCAAGGCCGAGCATTATTTTCCCCACTCTGAACCGTTTGATTGCCCAGTGAAGAAGCAGTGGGCACACCACGCCACACAGCACCACGAGGCACGCCTCCAGTTCAAAATGGGCTGCGAGGTGAAGTTTTGCGCAAAATGCTTTGGCAAATCCCATGAAGGTGGTGTGGTAGAGGTAGATGGTGTAACTTGCAGCCGACAGAGGCAGCAGTATGCCGTGTTTCACGAATTGCAGTTTCTCCAGCCATTTTGCAATGGCGAGCACCATCAGTATGCCTGTGACAGCCACGATGGGCACATAATTGTCGCCCATGTCAGCCCAAAGATAGAACGCGAATCCAAAGAGCGGAATATACACAATGTTTGCCCATGCGCAGCTGAAGATTTTCTTCAAATCCGATTCAGCCGACACTACGCCCATCATGAAGTAGAGCATCATCATTTTGAATTGGCGAAGACAGAAAAGGTCGGGGAAATCGATGGGCAAGTAGTAGAGTGCCACCGATGCCACCAGCAGCGCCATTCTTGCCTTTTTCCCTTTTGCGAACCACACGATGGCGAACATCAGTAACAATGCCCATACAAACCACAGGAAATATCCAGCCGCCGGCAGATACAGCATTTCCACGAAAGAGAATGGTGTGACGGGCGATGAGGTTTGCACATTGCCGTGTGATAATAATTTGATGCTGATAATAATGGCTGATGTGATGAGGTATGGCACTGCCAGGCGTCGGCATTTCTTCTCCATAAAAGCGGAGTAACTTTGCTTGCGCAGTGTGTGGCGATACACATATCCGCTCACAAAGAGGAACAGCGGCATGTGGAATGAATAGATAATCTGATTGATACATTTCCACCAGGCAGGAGCATTGTCGGGGTTGAAATGCCCCACCACCACAAGCACAATGCAGAGTGCTTTGGCGATGTCGAGGCTGTAGATGCGCTGTTGGTTCTTTTCCATTTTGTTGAAAGTGACTATCGTTGGTAATAAATGTTGCCGCTCACATCTCTGTGCTTCACATTCGTGATATTGCGTAGCACATCTTTTTCACCTTTCGTTCCATAGAAGGTGTTGCCAGTCACTTCCAGAGTGTTGAAGCGCATTGCTGAGGTGGGTGTGCTTGACCAGTGGGTCATCAGTTGCCCATTTTGGGCGTGCACCTCATTGTTCTTGAATACCAATGCCCCCTCTGTGGCGAATTCTTGTAGGAAGAAGTTCATGTTCGACGAGAAAAAGGTGTTGCGATTGAAAAGAAGGTTGAGTCGGCGCACTTTGTTGCAATAGATGCGAGTGTCGCCCTCAAAGCGATTGTCGTAAGCGATAATGGTGAAACTGTCGATGCCAGCACCATCCGACACGGTGGCGAGCAGTTTCATGCCCGTAGCCTCGTTGCCAATTAGCGTAGCCTTCCCCCCTTGTTCGCCACACCACAGCAGCGTGGTGCCCAATTCGTCGTTGGCGAGCGGGCTTGATGGGGCGTGGTCGTTGATGACGTTGTCCTCCATCTGAATGTTTCCGCCACGCAGCAGTGCTATGGCATTGCCAGTGGTGCCGAACTTGTTCACCACAGGCATGTGGTTGTTGATAGTGTTGGCGCAGAAATACACGGGGGTGCGCTTTTGCGATTTGTCGATGATGAAAATGTCTTGGTGATAGTATTTCTCATCTGTATCTACACGGTTGTTTTCGAACACATTACCAACGATCGATATATCCTCCTGTGTGTCTTCTTCGCTAAAACCGATATTGAGGGTTTTTCGGCACAGAGAATTGATTTCGAATCGATTGTTGGTGAACGCCACGTATTTGTTGTGACACCCATAATTTTTTGCGGTGATGTTGCCACCTGCGGTGTTGAATGAAACCAGCACATCGTTAAATATGTCGCATCTGCCGTCTTCGCTTCCGTAGATAAACTTATTGTTGCTCACCGAAATGTTTTCACGAGCCACATGGGCAAGGCGGTTGGTGTGTGCATCGACGGTCGCTTCAAAGATGCCGAAAATCTCGTCGTTGCCGTATTTGCGGAAAGTGTTGTCGGCGATGTACACATTACAGGCTTCGCCCCTTATCCACAGGTTGCCACCAGCCATGCAGTTGTTGTAGTTGGTGATGTTGCAGTTTTTGAAGGTGATGTTGCTGCACACGCGCAAATCGAAGTTAGTGAAGATGGCATTATCAGCGTAACTGTTCACACGGCAGATGTCCACCTTGTTGGCATGGTAGATTTTCACGCCAAACATGGCAGTGTTTTCCCACCAGATGCCTTTGTGCTGCTTGAGGTTGATAGCCACATCGTGAATCGATACCGTGATGGGGCGCTCGCGTGTGCCATCGGCTTTGATGAAAGTGTCGTCGGTGAAAGCCTTGAAGCCGTCGGCATCGCTGCCCTTGTCAAGCACGATAGTCACTTTTTTGCTTCCCACGCCCTTGATTTCGATATTGGAATTGCATTCCACGGTGCCTTTTAGCACATATTTGCCAGGCTTGTCGAAGTTGATGACCACCATATCGGAGCAGTTTAGCCCCTTGAAGATGCCACGCAAACAGGCTGTGAGTTCGCCTTTCAGCTTGCTCACGGTCACTACTTGTGTGCGTGCGCCCGCGCCAAGCGAAGCCAGCATGGCGATGAGCACCAAAAGAATAGTTTTGTGTTTCATATATTTATTGCAAAGGTAACACTTCAGCAGCATCTTCCTCACCTTCTCCACCTTCCACCTCGTCGGTTTCCTTTTCCTCATCGTTTGGCATCCATTGCAGGAAGGTGAACGTGAAGAATAGCAGGCAGAAGAACGGTGTTTTCATCAAGTCGCCGTAGGCAAGAATGATGATAAACGACAGGAGGGAGTAAATGAAGATGTTTTTGTTTTTGCGGTAGCCGGGGGGGCGCGATGTGTAAAGCAGGAAATAGTAGATAATCGCCCATGCCAAGCCCAGCAGCCCCAGTTGCACAACGATATGGCAAACGTATGGGTTGGTGCCGAGGAAAAACCAGTTGTATTCCTCCACCACTTTGGTTTGCGCCATATTCACCGATCCATTGTAGCCCTGAAGCCCTAAACCCACCAACCAATGATCGCCATTTTCATCAATGATGTAAGGGATGAAGCCAATTTTCGCAAAGCGAGGCATATCGGGCAGCGATGTTTCGTTGTCCATCAGCCAGTCCACAGCGCCAGCCAGTTCTTCCACAGTGTAGTCGCCATACAGGTATTCCTCCATCAGGAATTTAGGGTCGAGCATTTCATCGCTTCGCTCCACAGTCTCAACATACACCCACAGTGCGCCACCCATCAGAATCACCACCACAGGCATAATCATAATCACACGCCTGATATAGTCGCGGTTGATAGGAAACAGCAGGAAGAAGTACATCAGCAGCAATATGAAACTCACTTTCGTCTCGTTGAGGAAAGTGGGGAAGAGCAGAATCACCAGCCAAATATTTTCTCGAATGCTTCGGAAAGCGTTTTTGCGGTCGAGTCGCTTGTTGAGCAGGTAGAACGAGAAGAAATAGATGCCAAACGACACCACGCTCGAACCACCGTCGCCAAAGCTGCCACCCACTGCGTCGCCAGCGCCGTATTTGATGAATTGCTCCACCACGCACACTGCCTGAACACACAACCAGATGAAAATGTGCTTGTCGAAAGTTTTGATAAACTCCTTGTAGAGTGCAGGTTTGCTCCAGATGTAGCGGAACACTGGAATCAGAAATATGGTACCGAAAAATGAACGGGAGCCGTTGGCCCACTGCATTAGGCTGAGGTCGTTGACAAAACACGAACTCACAAACGACAAGGCTAAGAGGCTGACAATAATCAGGGCATCGGTAGGCCTACGGAGAGTGTTGAGGCCGAGCAGCATGAGCACCGCGTCGCCAATCACATTGATAGGGGTGAAAAGCCCCTCAAGGGGCGGTATGAGTTCTTGGTACACAAAACCAAAGCACCCCAACACCCAAAAGAGGATGAAGAAGGTGCGAAGGATTAAAATGTCTTTTTTATCCAGTAGGTAATGTGCTGGTACGTTATTTGTCATTGCCGATTTTTATCGAGGTGTCGTCGGAATTTTTCACGCCGTTGAGCACGAAGCCCACATTGCTGAGTTTTCCTTCTGCCATGAGCCTGTTGATCCATTTCACATAGGCTTGCTTGGTGGAGTTGGCGCGGAGCACCACCACGGTGGCGTCGGCTTGGCTGGTGAGCGAGAATGTGTCGCTTGCCGTTGCCAGTGATGCAGAATCCACCACCACGTAGTCGTATTGCTCACGCAGTTGCTCCATCAGTTGCGCTGTGCGAGAGCCTTGCAGCAGTTCTGATGGGTTGGGTGGAACGGTGCCAGCCACATACACATCGAGGCCGTCGGCTGTGGTGCTCACGATGTCGTGGAGCGAAACCTCGCCATTTGAGAGGTAATCCGACATGCCCTTTGAAGCGATGATGCCGAACATCTCGCCAAGCGATGGCTTGCGGAGGTTGAGTTCCACGAGTGCCACCTTCTTGCCCATCAGGGCGAGCGATGAAGCCACGTTGGCAGCGATGTATGATTTGCCTTCCGCTGCCACTGCCGATGTCACGAGCACCACCTTGTCGGTGCTTTCGGGAAGCACAAACTGTACATTTCCTCTCAAGTAGCGGAAAAGTTCGGCATTCTTGGTGTTGGTGTCGGCTATCACCTGAAGTTCGTCTTCACGGGCGTGGTAGATTTGTCCCAACAGGTGTGCAGGGGTGATGGCTTCGAGTTCGTCTTGACTGCCAATCTTATTTTTGAGCATTTTCTTCACATAGAGAATGCAGAATGGAATCGCGAATGTCATTATCAGTGCCACGAAAGCGAGCAGGGGTTTCTTAGGCTTCACAGGTTCGCTGGCGGCATACGCCTCATCTACCAACTTGCCCTTAGGCTGAGCGGCAGCCATTTTCAGCGCATTTTCCTCGCGCTTTTGGAGCAAGAAGATGTAGAGTTCGTTTTGAATGGCTTGGTTGCGGTAGAGGGTGCGGGTTTCGCGCTCGGTGGAGGCGAATTGGCTCATGTCGCCCTTGCTTTCGCCTTGCACATCTTTCGCTTTGTCGATTTTGATGCGCATGGCACCCAAGGCATTGTTCACGCTACCCAGCATATTCTCACGCATGGCGTTGAGTTGTTGGTCGAGTTGCACCAAAGCGGGGTTGTCGGCTTTTGCAGAGGTCTCGAGGTGTTGGCGCTGGGTGATGAGCGCGTTGTATGATCTTACCATCTTCGCCGAGAGCGAGTCTGACTCGAATGGGATGAGAGAGTGCTTGTTGGCAGGGTCGGTGATGAAGCCCTTAATCATGCTTGCGATGCGGTATTGCGTTTCGAGAGCAATGATGGCACTTTCGCTGGTTTCTCCTTTAATGATGCTGGATTTGACTTGTGTGTATGGGTCAACCAGGCTGTGCGCCTTCTTGTATGCCTCAATTTCGGCTTCGCTACCCATCAGATTCTTGTAGATGAGCGAGAGGCGTTCGTCGATAAAGCGTGCGGTGGTCATGCCTTGTGTGTCGCTTTCCTTCATTCCGCGCTCGTTGTAGAGGCGAACGAGCGTATTGAGAATGTCGCGGCCACGCTTCACATCGTTGTCCATCACGTCCATATACAAGATGTCGGTTTTCTTCGCCTTCAAGTCCACGGTCATGTCTTTCTGGAGTTCTAATGCGGCAGGAATGTTGCCAGCCACCGAAGCGGTGATGCTGTATTCGTGTTTAGGGGTGAAATATTGTGTGGGCTTCACCACGAAAAGACCGAAAGGAGTCTTAACGGTGGCAGGAAGTTCAACGCCTTTCAGTTCGGCATAGTTGGAGAACATGCCCTTCTTCACGGTGATGTCGGTTTTGCCGTCGGCATTTACCTTGATTTTAAAAGGCAATGTCACCGAAAGGGTGTCGAACAGTTCTTTTGGAGCCTCCACGATGATGGGTGATGTGCCGTAGTGGTCCTGTTTTTTCAAGAAACCTGTTTTCTCGTAGTAGCGGCAGTTGATGTCGAGTGCGTCAACAGTCTTGGCGGCGAGATTCTCCGAAGCGAGAATCTCGATTTCGTTAAACACGTTCACATCGCCACCGCCCATCACGCTTTTCAGCATGGAATTGCCTTTTGGATTGCCAATTCCCGCGAAAGATAATGATTGGTCATCTACCAGCACGGTAGAAGATACGATATATGAGGGGAGGGTTTTGCGAAGATATAGAAAAAGAATCCCAAAGCAGAAGATAAACGACAGGGCAAAAAGCCACCAGTGGCGAATTGCGGTGTGTAGGAAGTTTGAGGAGCCCAATGATTCCTTTGGAGCAGTTGTGTACTGTTTCGCTTTTGATTTCATATTTTTAGGGATAGTAAGTGTTTCTTATTTAACAGAAAGAGCAATCACGAGCGATGCAATAACTGATGCCGCACTCACGATAGTGGACACTTGCGAGAGTTTGAACGATGAGAATTGGTTGTATTTCGAGTTGTCAATCTTGATTTTGTTGGGCTCTACATACACCACATCGTTTTGCTGGAGGTAGAAGAATGGCGATGAGTATATGCTGCCGTCGGTGAGGTTGATGCGGTGATAGGTGCTCTTGCCGTTTTCGGTGCGAATCACGAGCACATTGTCGCGCTTGCCATATTCGGTGAGGTCGCCAGCGGCTGCGAGTGCGTCGAGCACTGTGAATCGCTCTTTGCCCACCACCATGCGTTGTGGCGCTCTCACCTCACCCATCACGTTCACGGTGAAGTTGATCATTTCCACACGCACGAATGGGTCTTTCACCTGTTCGCTCACGCGGTTTTTGATTACGGCAGCCAGTTCGTCGGTGCTGATGCCAGTGGCTTTGATTTCGCCCAGCACAGGTATTTGAATCATGCCGTTGCGGTCCACGATGTAGGTTTGCAGGCGTGGTGATTGGCTGGTGTTGATGTTGCCTTTTACCGATGGGTTGCCCAGAGGCACATTGTAGATTGCTGTGGCTTCCGGGTTAGAAGATGTGATGGTGATAATCAATTCGTCGTCGGGCTGGATTTTGATTTTATAGTCCGACACATTGTCAGGGAGAGCACCCTCTGCTTCTTTTAGGTTTTGGAAATACGCAAGGGTGGGTGCTTCTTTAGTTGTGCTGCACGACGCGAATGCGAAAATCACCAATAAACTTATAAGAATGTTTTTAATCTTCATATATCGATAAATTTATAGTTGTTTCATATTTATTTTCTAATAACGAATATGCTCGGTCGTTTATTATGCCGATGCATGTAATTTTGCGTAGATTTTGCCAAAAACGTCTTTTCTGATTCGCTTTGGGCAGAAATACACCATCAAGCCTATTGCCACTACCATGGAGAGTGCGTCTTGCCAAATGGCAGTGCTGAGGTAGAAGGGCACTGCGGTGGCCAATGCGATAATGATGGGCGTGATGATGCCTTGGTTTAGTGTGAGTTTGAAATAGCGTTTGGTGTCGATCCAGCGATAGGTGATGAGCACCAAGTAGGTGATGATGAGGGTGATAATCACACCGTAAACGCCAAATGGGCTGACGAGCAGGAAATTGAGTGCCACATTCACCACTGCGCTGAGAATGATGGCTGGCAGGGTGCGCTTGGTGTCTTTCGCGCACTGGTAGCCCATGTCGAAGTAGGCGGAAATCGCAAAAATGGAGGTGGAAATCGCCAGTGGGAAAATGTAGGGCAGACTGCTCTGGTAGTTGGTGTCGACTATCCAGCTGTAGCACATCTTCAGCGAGAAGCAGAAGCCTACCAGCAGCACGCACACAATGAAGATGTAGTTGTTGAGCACCTGCGAGAAAAAGCGGTTGCGGTCGGGGCTCTGATATTGCAGAATGGCGGTTTCCTGCCATGCCTGGTAGAAGATGAACGCCAAGGTTTGGAGTATGCTCACAAAGCGGATAGCCACGGCATACACACCGTTGACCTCAAGTCCTAAATAATGCTGGATAAACCATCGGTCGCTACTGCCGGTGAGCCACCAGCAGATGGAGCCAGGGAGCAGCGGGAGGGTGTATTTCAGAATCTCGCGAGCCGTTTTGCCCACGCTGATTTTCACGAAGAAGAAGCGCTGCAGGGTGCGGAGCTTCAGTTCCACTGCGCCCACAGCCGCAAATCGGGCAAGGATATTGGCGATAAACACGCCCTCGATGCCCATGCCCAGCCACACCACAAACACAAGGCTGAACAGCCCGATAAAGAAAGCCGAGAGTATGCCCACAGTGATAAACGCCTTGTTGTTGCCCAGTCCGCGGAACACCTGCGACACCACCTCCTGAATCGACATGGCCACGAGCAACGCCAACACATACCAAAGGTAGCGCACTTGGAAAAACGAGGCGATGCCCAATGTGATGATGGTTGATAGTAAGATGGTGGCACCGAGTGTTTTGTAGGTCATGGTCACCACTTCCTTGCGGTTTTCCTCGTTGGGCGAGTCGAGCAGGAAGCGGAAAGCGCCGTCGCGAAGTTGGAGCGTGACAAACGGCATCAGCAAAAACACGGCGGTGAGGCAGATGTCGTAATAGCCGAAGTCGGCGGTGTTTTCCACATAATAGGTGTAGAGAGGTACCATGAGGAAAGTGATAATCTTTGAGCCAAGATTACCAATCGCATAAATGCCCATGTCCTTCATCATTTTTGATGAGCGGTTCTGCTTTGCGCTATGTGAAAATGCATCTGCCATTATTCTGAACTTGCAAAATTACCACTTTTTCCTCATAATGGCAAATGAGGGGGGGCGGCTTACTGCTTTCGCATGTCGGAAATGAAGATACGGGTGAAGATTTGCGCGCCTTTGTCGCTCAGGTGACCCGCGTCGCTGAAGTTGGTGATTTCGGGATAAACCGACTTTTCGAATGTGTAGTCGCGGAACCAAACGCCCTCACTTTTGCAGAAATCTGCCACCCAGCGGCGCATGGCGGCGTCGATTTCGTGGTCGGGCGCTAAAGCCATGTAGAGTTTGATGCCTTTTTCGCGGCACAGGGCTATGATGTGTTTCAGTTGCGCCACTTCCACCTCATCGGGCTTGAATCCCTCGAATGGGGTGTCGGTCATCTTCTTAGGCACCTCAAACAGGGGTGAATAGCCGTCGGAGTGCTGGTCGCCGTTGCGGTATGATTTTATCAGCCACACCATGCTGCTGTTGAAGCGATAGATGCTACTCGTCATTTTGATTCGTGTGGTGAGCGGCTCTTGGGTATCAACCCACTGAGTGTAAGGCTGGTTGATGCCGTAGAGCGTTTTGCAGTCGTTCACGCTGTTGGCGCGCCACGAACCATCGAGCATACTGTTCCACAGCCCAAGCACCACGATTTTCGGTTGACAACGCTCCAACCACGATTGCAGCACAAGCGATGCGTAAATCACGTCGTGGCCGTCGCAGCCGGCGTTGTAGGCACTGAGGTGAAGGCTGTCGGTGAATAGTTGGGGCACAAAACTGTGCTTCGCCTTTGATGAACCGAGTATGAGAATGTCGGCTTGCTTGTTTTGCATCGACTGCACGATGTCGGATTCGAGGATAGTGGAGTCGGGCAGATTTGTTATCAGTTTCTTCGCCACCAATCCCACCATCAAGTCCGCCGCCACGAGCAGTGCGGCAATAATCACTGTGTTGATAAATATTTTTTTCATTGCGCAGCAGAGGAGGGTTAGAATTGGAAATAAATGAAACTGATATTCTCGAGTTCGCCTGTGGCGGCGATATACAGGATGGCTAAGGTGATGGAGCCGATTCGCACAGCCCTGTTCGGACTATACATAAACAGCGCCTTGCCGCCGTATTCGTCGCGATATTCCTTGTAGAGCATCACCACAAACGCAAACAAGCCCACTGTGAACATTAGTGTGGTGCCAGCGGTGAACAGCGGGCCGAAGCCGTTGCCGATGTTGGTGATGATGGTCACGATATCGGTGAAGGAGTTGGCGCGGAAAAGCATCGCACCGAAAGCGCACAGCACGAAAGTGATGCTTTGGCGTGTGAGTTTGTAGAGGCGCTTGCCTTTGAGGGCGTGGCGAGCCTCAAGTCGCTCACGCAGCGGCTTCACGGCGCGGTCGATAATCACCATCAAGCCGTGCCATGTGCCAAACAACACATAAGTCCAGTTGGCGCCGTGCCAGATGCCGCACACCACAAAGGTGACGAGGTTGTTGTAGTGGCATCGCCATTCGCTGCATCGGCTGCCGCCCATCGGAATGTAGATGTAGTCGCGCAGCCACGACGACAGCGATATGTGCCATCTGCGCCAGAAGTCGGCCACATTCTGTGCGAAAAATGGCTGCTGGAAATTCTCCATTACACGAATGCCCATCATTCTCGACACACCCACAGCCATGTGGCTATATCCGGAGAAGTCGGTATACATCTGTATGAGATATAGCACCGAAGCCACTATCAGGGTGGTGCCATTGTGGAAAAAGCAGTGGTTGAACACCGAGTCGGTGTAGATGCAAATGCGGTTGGCAATGCACATTTTCAGGAAAAAGCCCCACAGCACACGTTTTGCACCCTCGCTCAGGTCGGTGCTGTTTGCCAAGTGGTTGTGGCGAAGCTGGTCGAGGAATGGCTTCGGGCGGTCGATAGGTCCCGACATGATGGTGGGGAAGAAGGCAACGTATGTGCCGAAGTTGATGAAGTTGCGCTCTGGCTGAATGTTGCCGCGGCGCACCTCTATGGTGTAGCTGATTAGTTTAAACGTAAAGAAACTGATGCCCACAGGCATAATGATTTTCATTGTGGAGGTGGAAGCCCCAATGCCGGCAGAGTTGAACAGTTCGGTGAATTGCTCGATGCAGAAATTCAGGTACTTAAACCACCACAGCACACCCACGCCTACCACGATGCCCACCGTGGAAAGGGTGGTGGCGCGTCGGGCGTTGGTTTGGCGGTTGCGGGCTATGGCTGGCGCGAGGAAATAGTAGAATACCGTGACAGCGAGCAGCAACGGCAACATTCGCCAGTCGGCATAGCCGTAAATCGCATACGAGGCAGCCAGCAGCCACACGTTTTGCGCTTTCGCCGAGTGGCGGAGCACAGTAAAGTAGGGCAGCAGCACCGCTATGAATGCAAACCAGAATATGATGGAGTTTATAGCCATTTCAATGTGGGGTGTTGATGATGTTATTACCAGTGTGTGATAAAGGCATGTCAACTCTTTATCCAAAAATCGCTGACAAAGATATTAATTTTTTTGGGAATGTGAAAAGTCATGAGTGGCGTATGCTCCAAAAATGGCGAATAATTATAATCGCGGCCTAATCGCGTCCTGTGAGTGGAAAATGTGTGAAATTGGGGCGATTGTGGGTGGAATGTCGGTAAAAATGACTAACTTTGTAGTTTAATATTAGGTAGATGCTATGATTTTTTCATTTGAAACTCAAAATATTCTATATGTGTATGTGCTGCTGGGCATCGCTTTTGTGCTCACAGTGGTTTGCGCTGTGGTGCTGTGGCGCAGGGCACACCGCTTGAGCAAGTTCGACCTTGCCGAAGCCACTCGCGACTATCTCCCCGAAGAAGCGCTTCCGGGCGTGTCGGTGGTGGTGTATGCCCACAACGACTGCGAGAACCTGGAGCGTTTTCTGCCGCTCTTGCTCCATCAGGATTATCCCGATTTTGATGTGGTGGTGGTAGATGATGCCTCGTTCGACGGCACGCACGACCTGCTGAGCGACTTGCTCCCACATTTCGACAATCTGCGTGTGACCTTCGCGCCGCAGGAAACTCGCTCCCTCTCGCGCAAGAAACTCTCGCTCACCATTGGCGTCAAGGCGTCGCAAAAAGAAGTGGTGCTCCACACCAATGCCAACTGCCGCGTGATGAGCGACCAGTGGCTCCGCACTATGATGCGCAATTTCGTGCCAGGCACCGATGTGGTGCTCGGTTTCTCGCACTATCGCTACCGCAAAGACACCAGCGCAGGCAGATATTTCCGTGTGTTTGATTCGGTGGTCACCTCGCTTCAATGGGTGGGCAACGCCATCAAGGGGAAACCCTACCGTGGCATCAGCGACAACTTGGCGTATCGCCGCCAACTGTTTTTCGATCATGCTGGTTTCTCAGAGAGTTTGGAGTTGCGCTATGGCGACGACGACGTGTTTGTGAGTGCTATTGCCACAGGCGACAACACTCGCTTGGAACTCGCTCCCGAAAGCCAGATGCAGACCTACTACGAGAATGTGCCAAAGGCGCACAACTTGCTGAAACTGCGCCGCGACTACACCTCGAAGTTTGTGTGCACAAAGGCTCCATTCTATGCGCAAGCCCTGTTCTCGGTGATGAATTATTTGCGTCTGGGTGCCCTCGTGGCAGCCGTGGTGCTCGACTATACCAACATTTTCACCATTTCGGCAGCCACATTTTTGCTCATACTCTCATGGGTGATGATGATATTGCCGTTTAACCGCTGCTGCCAGTTGCTTCAGGCTCCGGGGCTCACATTCAGTGTGCCACTGTTCTATGTGTGGCGACCGGTGGTGAACCTTTACTTCAGAGTGTTGGGCTGGTCAACTCGCAAATCCAATCTCACCTCCATCTATGAATGACGCTGCACCTACCCGAATCAATGCGCTCACCTCGTGGAGAGGAATTTTCATCCTTTCCGTAGTGCTGTTTCACAGCGGTGAGGAATTGTTTATGGAATTGGCCACCAGCGGCGTGGTGGGCTTCTTCATCATGAGCGGCTTTTTGATGCGCATGAAGCATCAGCCAGAGCCCATCAGGGGCGCACGATTCAAGTCGTTCGTCGCCAATCGCGCGCTACGGCTCTATTCGCTCCATTGGTTTGCGTTCGCATTGCTGATGGCTGCCACCTTTGGCTTTTCCGCCACCTTGCCCTATATGAGTTGGGGGGCGTTGGTGCCCAATTTGCTGCTGGTGCAAAGTTTCGTGCCAGATGTGAACGTGTTTTTCTCTTTCAACACCCCCACATGGTTTTTGTGCGACTTGTTGATCTGTTACCTCTGCTACCCTTACATAGCCACATGGCTCGACAGGATAAGGCTGCGCTGGCAACTGCTGCTCTTTGCCGTGCTTCAGATAGCGTATTTTGTATGTATGTGCGCCTTGAGTGACCCCGATTTGGTCACCTACGCCCATGTGTTCCCACCGTTCCGCACCTACGAGTTCACCGCCGGCATTATCTTGTATAATGTGTATAAGGCGTTGTGCCCACGCCTCATAGGCTGGAATATGGTGAAAGCCACGTTGGCAGAGGTGCTTGTTGTGGGGCTTTATGTGGGTTTGATGGTGTTCTCTCAAGCATGGGACTACCAAGATAAAGACAAATTCAACGACAGCGTGATGTGGGAGATACCGCTTTCGCTGCTCTTGCTGGTGTTTGTGCTCAATGCCGACACCGAAGGCATCATCAGCCGCATACTGCATTGGAAACCGCTGGTGTGGTTGGGCAGCATCTGTTTCGAGATATTCCTGCTTCACTCCCTATCGGGGCTGGTGTTCGGCTATTTGGTTAGCCCATTCTTGGGCCACTTCGGCATAGATGTTTATGGTCATTACGCCTTCGGTCAACTCCCCATACTGCTTGTCATGGGCTATGTGATGCACCGCTGGTTCACCCTCCCCGTTTTCGTCTGGGCATCGCGCCTCTCCGCCCGCCTCTCCGCTTGAAAGTGGAAAAAAGTGCATGATTATTAGCGAAAAAAGCAGAAGTAGTGATAATATTTTGTATCTTTGCTAATTAAACAAGCATCGCTTAAAACGATATGATAGTGAATGAAATAAAGAAAAATTGATGTTAGACGTAGTGGTGAAAAATACAGAACGCTTTTTGTTGTCTGTTCCAAAGACAAAGCGGAAAAAGTATGGTCAGTTCTTTACGAACATGTCCACTGCTAAGTTTATGGCTTCTTTATTTTGCTTTGACCGTTCAAAGCCCTGTTTGGAAATTCTGGACGCGGGAGCAGGCACAGGAATACTTGCGACTGCAGTTATTCAGAAGTTGATTGATGATGGTTACAAGGGACGGATTCATGTCACATGCTACGAAACCGACGATTTTGTGATGCCAGTTTTGGAAGAAAACATGAGATTGAGCACCGTTTTGCCAAACGTGACTTGCTCTATCAAAACAGACAACTACATCACTTCACAAAATTTCTCCGATTACACGCTTTTTGGCGGCGAAGATTCCCATTACGACTATATCATAGGCAATCCTCCTTATCTGAAAACGTCCAAAGATGCCATTGAGGCTTTGGCTATGCCAGAAGTTTGCTATGGTGCACCAAATTTATACTTTTTGTTTTGGGCAATGGGCATTCACAATTTAAAAGAGGGGCAGGAGCTGGTGTATATCATACCACGTTCGTGGACATCGGGGGCTTATTTCAAGAGATTTCGTGAATACCTATTCCGAGAGTGTGTATTAACAGATATCCATTTGTTTGAAAAACGTGATAAGGTTTTCGATGGGGAGTCTGTTTTGCAAGAAACGATGATAGTGAAGGTGAAGAAAACAAGGGTTGTGCCCAGTGCAATCAATATCACCACTTCTTCTACATCAGATTTTAAGGATATTAGCTCCTTTAGCGCACCCTATGAAACCGTGGTCACCAAGAACCATTGTGTATGTGTTGTGACCAACAGTGATGATGTGAATGTGCTTCACACGATCAACCATTTCTCCAAAACACTGCCTGAGATAAACCTAAAAATGCAGACGGGCATTATTGTGGATTTCCGCACAAGAGAGGTGCTGCGAAACGAGCTTGAAGAAGGCGCTTACCCTCTTTTATATGCTCAGCATATTAGGGAAGGAAAGATTGTTTGGCCTTTGGGAAAAGAAGGCGAAGTGATAAAAACTGAAAGGAAATCATATTTGCAGGAGAATGGAAATTTCTTGCTCGTTAAGAGGTTTACTTCAAAAGAAGAGCCTCGCAGATTGCAATGTGGCATTTATTTGAAAAAGAAATTCGACAAGTTTAAATATATAAGCACCCATAATAAAGTGAATTTCATTAAGTGTGATTCTCCTTGTGTGACTTATGGACTATATGTATTGCTGAACTCTTCGCTATATGATTGCTATTATAGGATATTAAATGGCTCAACGCAGGTTAATTCCACAGAAATCAATCAAATGCCAATACCAGATCGACAAGTGATTGAAGAAATGGGAAGAGAACTGATGCACCACGAATTGTCGGAGGTTAATTGCGATAAAATTTTGAGCAGATGGATAAGTTAGAAGTTGCAAAACATCTTTTGGAGCGAGTGGGTATGCCTACCGAGCAGCAAAGTGCGCTGTGTTGCCTGTCGTTGTTGGCAATGGCTAAACTTGCAAAATCCACTCCTTATAGCCAAGCCACAAACGAGTGGGTCAGAATCCACGATATTATCGCTTTCATTAGTGACCATTATGGAGTGGCTTATGCGGAAAACTCTCGTGAGACATTTCGCAAGCGCGCAATGCACGCTTTCAGGACAGCTGCGCTGATAGAGGATAATGGAAAGGCTACAAATAGCCCAAACTACCGTTATCGCATCACGAGTGAGTTTTTGGCTGTGATTCAAAATATGAGCGGTTCGAAAAGAGTTTTGTGTGACGACAACGCTTACCTTACCCAGTTTATTGCTAATCACGAGAGCCTTACAGAAATTTATGCGTCGAAAAAGAAGATGCATAAATTGCCTGTCCGCATAAATAATCAAGATTTTACATTCAGCCCGGGTAAGCACAATCAGCTCCAAAAGGCTATTATCGAGGAATTTGCTCCGAGGTTTGCCCCAAACTCCGAGTGTTTATATGTTGGTGATACGACTCAAAAAGACTTGGTGAAGGATGTGGATAAGTTGTCATCAATAGGCTTTGAAATCACTTTGCATGATAAAATGCCAGATGTGGTGTTGTATCGGGAAGATAAAAACTGGGTATATTTCGTTGAGGCGGTAACTTCTGTTGGACCGATGAATCCAAAACGAGTAAGTGAGATTGCTGCTATGACAGAAAACGTGAGTTCAGGGAAGATATTTGTAACAGCGTTTCTCGACTTTGCCACATTCAAAAAGTTTTCTGAGCAGTTGGCGTGGGAAACGGAAGTTTGGATTGCTGATATGCCAGAACACATGATTCACTTAAATGGCGACAAGTTTTTAGGTCCAAGATGATTTTTGTGATTTCCTCGCTGTTAATGTCAAGGGGAGATGGATCAGTAGCAAATGAATCCAAACTGCCATATCTCTTGGTTGTTTTTGAAACTTTGGCCGACGTCCAATAGAAATGGAGCGCCTGAAAGTGGAAAAAAGTGGTGGGGGATGGCAATAAGAGGGGATAAATTTGCGTTATTAATGACGAGATGAAAATTGATTTTAAATCACATATAATGCTTTTTGCGTTGGTTTTGTGCGCTTTAACAGCCTTTGCGCAAGACAACGACAAGATTCTGAATCGCCAGTATGTCGACCAGAAGAAGATCCACTTCGGGTTTTCGGTGGGTACCAATTTTCAGGATATTCACATCGTGAACAATGGCTTTCAGACCGAAGACGGCGAAACTTGGTTTGCCGATGTGCCGCAACATTCACCGGGCTTCTGCGTGAATGTGCTCGCCGACCTGCGCCTTGCCAAGAATTTCAACCTGCGCTTCTCGCCGGGTATGTATTTTGGCAACAAGGTGGTGAAATATATCAACTCCTCCGCCCCCGACGAGGTGACCGACCCGCTGCGCCGCAATCAGAGCCAAAACATCAAATCCACCTACATTGTGCTGCCGCTCGATCTGAAGATTTCGGCGAACCGCTACCACAATGTGCGCCCCTATTTCACTGGTGGCGTGATGGGTGTGTTCGACGTGGCTAAAGACCGCACCGAGCAGCTCCGCCTGGCAAATGGCGACGCTATGCTCACCGTGGGCATGGGCTGCGACATCTATTTGCCATTCTTCAAACTTTGCCCCGAACTGAAATTCTGTTTCGGCTTGAAGAACGTGCTTCAGAAAAATCGCCCCGACTTGGAGGACAACCCCGAAATGATGCGCTTCACACAAAGCGTGGACAAGGTGACCAACAACATGGTGGTGCTCACATTTTATTTTGAATAACAAACAACGAACAATCATAAGAAGGGATAATGACCTACATTCGTAAATATTTGATGCTGACGCTTGCCGCTTTCCTGTGTGTGACCACACTGAGGGCGCAGGTGGATAATCAGTACACCCAATATTATATGGTGCCAGGCTATTACAACCCTTCAGCCATAGGCAACACCGACTACATTCACGTGACCGTGGGCAGCCGCGCGCAATGGGTGGGCATCAAGCACGCACCGCTCTCGTTTGTGGGGCTGGCGGATATGCCATTCAAGTTCCTCAACAAGCGATTTGCCACCGGCGTGGCCATCAACCAAACCAGCATGGGCCTGTATTCGGGCTTGAATGCGTCGGCACAGCTGGCGTATAAGCAAAAACTGTTTGGCGGCACGCTAAGCGGCGGTATTCAGGTGGGCTTGGTCAACGAAAAGTTCCGCGGCTCCCGAATTATCGAGGTGGAGGGCGACGAGGCCGACGACGCCATTCCCAAGACCGACGTTTCGGGCAATGCGTTCGACTTCGGCGCGGGCATTTTCTACCAGCACAAGCACTGGTGGGCAGGTTTCTCAGCCACGCACCTCACACAACCCTCGGTGGAGATGAAATCGGAGGGCAACGAGGAAGACCTCTACATATTTGAGGCCGGCCGCACATGTTATTTTATGGCAGGTGGCAATATTCCCATAAATAATACGTTATTTGAATTACAACCCTCTGTGTTTGTGAAGACCGATTTCAATCTTTACCAGGCAGAGGCCACAATGCGAGTGCGCTACAACAAGTTTATCACTGGTGGCGTGGCATACCGTCATAAAGATGCGGTGAGCCTTGTGGCAGGGGTTGAGATAAAGAATTTCGTAGTGGGCTACTCCTACGATTATCCAATTTCCGACATTTCAAAGGCCACTTCGGGTAGCCATGAGGTGTTTGTGAACTATAACGTGAAATTGAACTTAGGCGAAAAAAATAAAAATAAACATAAGAGTATTCGATTAATGTAGAATATGAAAAAGGTACTATTAATTTCTCTCACCACATTCGTGTTTGCAACAGTGCTCACTTCTTGCTTCTCGGGACGGCGCTCAGTGTCGGCCTACGGAGGCGAAGTGACTGGCGTGAGTGGCTCCGTGTTTGTGGAGCCTACACCTTACGGCATGGTGCTCGTGGATTGTGGTTCAATGAAGGAAGGACCATCAGAGGCCGACTCGCTTTGGGGCATCGACTCCACGGCGCGCGGTGTGTCGGTTGACGCATTCTGGATGGACCAGACCGAAATCACCAACTCAAAGTACAAGCAATTCCTTTACTGGGTGCGCGACTCCATTATCCGTGAGCGCCTTGCCGACCCTGCCTACGGTGGCAACGACGAGTTTAAAATCACCGAAGACAAGTACGGCGACCCTGTGAAGCCTCATCTCGACTGGTCGAAAAACATTCCATGGCGCAATCCGAGCGAAGACGAGGAACGCGCTATCGAGAGCGTGTATCGCATCAACCCCATCACTGGCGTGAAGGAACTCGACCCCACTCAGATGAACTATCGCTACGAAATCTATAATATGACCGAGGCTGTGAAGCGCAAGCACCGTCTCGACCCTGCCACTCGCGACTACAACACCGACCACGCAGTGCCCACCGATGTGCCTGTCATCAGCAAAGACACTGCCTACATCGACGATGATGGCCGCATCGTGCGCCAGACCGTCAACCGTCCGCTCTCCGGTCAATGGGATTTCGTGAACACCTATATCGTGAACGTGTTCCCCGACACCACTTGCTGGGTGAACGACTTCGACAACGCCTACAATGAGCCGTATGTGCGCATGTACTTCGCCAACGGCAACTACAACAACTACCCTGTGGTGGGTGTGAGCTGGGAGCAAGCCAACGCATTCTGCAACTGGCGCACCGAGTTCCTCCGCAAGTCGCTCGGCAAGGAAGGCGTGTATGTGGAGCCATACCGCTTGCCCACCGAGGCTGAATGGGAATTTGCGGCACGTGCAGGTGTGAACAAGAACAAATACCCTTGGGAGGGCGATTTGCCGCTCACCGAAGATGAAGGGTGCTTCTATGCCAACTTCAAGCCACAGGAGGGCAACTATGTGAAAGACGGCAGCATAGTGTGCGCGCCCGTGGGCACCTACGAGCCCAACGACTTCGGGCTCTTCGACATGGCTGGCAACGTGAGCGAATGGACCTCTACCGCCTACACCGAGAGCATCGACCGCATGACCAGCGACCTCAACCCCGAATACCGCTACAATGTGGCGAAGGACGACCCTTACAAGATGTCGCGCAAGATTGTGCGTGGTGGCTCGTGGAAAGACGTGGCACACAACATTCGCGCCGACCTCCGCATGTGGGAATACCAAAACGAGCAACGCTCTTACATCGGTTTCCGCTGCGTGCGCTCAAAGGTGGGCTACACCAAGGTGAAAAGAAAGAAAAACTAATCAAAAAAATCAAAGCAAATACAGATTTTCCAATCAATTACACATAAGGGATTATGGGAAAAATTAAGAAATATAAAAATGTGATTGAACGCTTCCTTTCGGGTGAAACCGGTCAGCGTTTCTTCAACTTTGCCTACAGTATTGGTGCGGCAGTCGTAATCTTGGGTGCGTTGTTCAAGATTCTTCACCTCGAAGGTGGTAACGAAATGCTCACCATCGGTATGGGTACGGAAGTATTGATGTTTATCCTCACCGCTTTCGACCGTCCCGAGCACGAATATAAATGGGAGCAGGTGTTCCCCGTTCTCGCTTCTGGCGACCCCGACGACCGTCCCGACTTCGCAGGTGGCGGCAACATTGTGATTGGCGGTGGCGCAGCGGCGCAGGCTCCTGCACAGCAAGGCGTGACCGAAGCCGAGGCTAAGGCTGCTGTGGGATTGCCACAGGGCATCGACCTCACCGAGGAGGATTCTCGCTCGCTGAGCGAAAGCATCGCTAAAATGGCAGCCGCAAGCGACCAGTTGAGCCGTATGGCTGAACTCACCGACGCCACTCAGCAATATTTGAGCCAAATGGCTGGCATTTCAGAGCAGATGCAGCGACTGAACGAAACCACCACCGCGCTCAACCAAGTGTCGGAAACGCTGCTTGGCAGCTATCGCGCTATTACCGAAAACAGCGAGAGCATCACCCAAAGCAGCACCGGCTATGTGGAGCAGATGGAAAACCTCAACCGCAACATTGGCGGTCTGAACACCATCTACGAAATTCAGCTCAAGAGCATTTCCTCACAGCTCGACAGCATCGACCGCGTGAACCGTGGTTTGAAGGATATTCGCGACATGTACGAGAAATCGGCAGCCGAAAGCGCACACTACTGCGACGAGACCGAAAAGATGGCTCGCTACATGAAGCAACTCAACAGCGTGTATGAAAAAATGATTAAGGCAATGACCGTGAACATGTATCGCCCAATGGGTGGTATGCCTGGCGTTGACCTTAATGATGATAATGATAACTCTAACGAATAAGCATGGCAAACGCTAAAAATCAGACGGTGGGCCGCATGTCGCCACGTCAGAAGATGATCAACTTGATGTACATCGTTCTGACCGCCATGCTTGCCTTGAATGTGTCGAGTGATGTGCTCAGTGGGTTCCGCCAAGTGCAACAGGGGCTCTCGCGCACCAATCGCACACTCACCGCGCGCAGCCAGATGATGTTTGAGCAAATTCAAGCATTCTACAACAAATATCCAAAGCAGGGCCGCCAGTGGCTGGATTTGGGTATGCAGGTGCGCAACACCACCGACAGTCTGTATGATTATATCGAATCGTTGAAGGTAGAGATTGTGAAGCAGTGCGATGGTCCGCAAGGCGATGTGAACCACATTGAAGCCGAAGACAACCTCGACGCTGCCGCCCAGGTGATGCTGCCTCCAACAGGTAAGAAGGGCGCTCAACTGCGCACCCGCATTGAGCAATACCGCACATTCATCTTGGGAATGCTCGACAATCCCGATGCACAGAAGAATGTGGAGGAAGCGCTCTCTACTGCAAATGTGAAAACAAGCGAGGGAACGAAGCGATGGGAGGAAAGTCTCTTTGAGGGTATGCCAGCCATTGCCGCTATCACCTTGCTCTCGAAGTTGCAAAACGATATTCGCTTCGCCGAAGGCGTGGCGCTCGGCTCCATGATTTCCAACCTCGACACTGGCGAACTGCGTGTCAATCACTTTGACGCGTTTGTGGTGCCTGAATCGAAGATGGTGATGCGTGGCAGCAAATATTCTGCCGAGATTGTGATGGCGGCCATCGACACCACTGCGCGCCCACGCGTGTTTGTGAACGGCAGCCAAATCAAGGGCAGCCACTACGAGGTGGCGACCGGCAGCACTGGCAAATTCGAGTTCTCCGGCTTTATCGAGGTTACGGCGCGTGATGGTAGCGTCACCAAGCGCGACTTCAAATCGTCGTACACCGTGATTGAGCCATTGGCTACCGTTTCTGCCACTATGATGAACGTGTTCTACGCCGGTATCGACAACCCTGTGTCAATTGCTGTGGCAGGCGTGCCTCAGCAGTCGATTCAAGCCACAATGACCAACGGCTCGCTCACCAAGACCGCTAATGGTTGGGTGGCTCGCTCATCGGCAATAGGCAGCGAGTGTACGATTAGCGTGACTGCCGAAATCGACGGTCAGCGCACCAATGTGGGCACCACCAGTTTCCGTGTGCGTAAGTTGCCCGACCCAATGCCATTCATCACCTACACCGACGGCAACGGCCATCGAGCCAGTTACAAGGGCGGTAAGCCTTTCTCTAAAGGCACACTCCTGGCAGCCAAGGGACTGGATGCGGCTATCGACGACGACTTGTTGAAAATCGACTTCCGTGTGGTAAGTTTCGATATGGTGCTTTTTGACCAGATGGGCAACGCCATGAGCGAACGCTCGTCGGGCTCAAACTTCTCACCACGCCAGCGTGAGGCTATGAAGCAGATGCGACACGGCAAGCGCTTCTACATCTCGCGCGTGAAGGCCACCGGCCCCGACGGCGTGACTCGCGACATCGCACCAATGGAAGTGATTGTGAATTGATAATTTTTTAATCAGATAATATTTATATATAAACTTTAGATATGAAGTTTCTCAAAGTAATCATTGCCGTGGCGGCTATCGCTTGCACTGCCTCTGTTGCACAAGCACAGGTGGTGAAAAAGACCGCAGCCACCGCTGCGAAGAAGGCTCAATCGCAAGTTTCAACGCGTCAGCAATCGTTCTACGAGGTGCCGGAGCCAAGCGATGCCGACTTGCAGTGGATGAAAATCGTGTATCGTGAGATCGACCTCACCAAGGGCAAGAACGCGGCACTCTATTATCCCGAAGAGCCAAATGAAGATGGCGAAAGCTTGTTCTACATCATCATGCGCCATGTGGCTAACGGCGACATCTCTGTGTATGAGTGGCTCGACGGTCGCGAAATGTTTACCGACACTTACAAGTATAAGGTTAGCAACATGCTCGACCGCTTCCACATTCTCTACGCTCACGCCAAGGGCAGCACCGAAAAGGCGCCTAAATACGTGATTGAGAATGCCGACATTCCAGGCAGTGAGGTGCTGAGTTACTATATCATCGAGAAGTGGGAATTCGACACCCGCAGCAATAAAATGCGTAGCCGTGTGGATGCCATCTGCCCTGTGCTGCACCGTGAAGACGAGTTTGGCGTGGTGCAAAAGTGGCCTATGTTCTGGGTGAAACTCAACGACATTCGCCCCTACATCGCACAGCAGTTTGTGTTTACCGACAACGACAACAACTTGCTCCGCTACAACCTCGACGACTTCTTCAAACTCAATATGTATAAAGGCGACATCTACAAGGTGAAGAACCTGCGCAACCAAACCTTGCGTATGCAATTCCCCGACGATAAGGCATACAAGCACGCACAAGACAGCATCGAACGCCGCCTGCGTCAGTTCGACAAGGGATTGTGGGTGCCATCACGCGAAGAACTCCAGGCTCAGAAGGAAGCCCGCGAAAAGGCAGAGCGTGAAGCCGAAGGCGCCGACGAAGAAGAAGCCACAGCAGCCGAGGAGCAGAAGTCGGTGAAGAAATCCACCACCAAGCGTGGCGCAAAGTCCACCAAGAAGGCTACTGTGAAAAAGGAAAAGAAACAGAAAGTGGCAAAGGTGAAAACCCGCACGGTGAAGTCGAGCGGTGGCGCAGTAAGAAGCGTCCGCAACCGTAAGCGCTAACCTCTTGCTCACACAGATTCCACTTTTGTGGTGGGCTGTGGCTCACACAGATCCCACTTTGATGGGGGATTAGGCTCACACAGATCCCACGGATCTCACGGAAATTATTTTTGTTGGTGGGAAATCTCACAGAATTATGTGGGAAGGTCTCACACAGAATCAACAGATTCAACAAAAATAATTATTCGTGAAATTCGTGGGATTCGTGTTTTTTTTAGTCTGCCACAAATTATCACAAATTTCCACAAATTAAAAATTCCCACAAATTCACCCCTCGGAGAATTTGTGGGAACCTTGTTAATCGGAGCACTCGGAGCACTCAGAGCACTCGGAGTAATCTGACACTCCAATTACCACCAGCCTCTGTGAGATTTAACACCCTCAAAAGCAAAACCTGTGGGATCTGTGAGATCAGTGTGAGCCTTAAAATACCCCACGAAGCGAAATAAAAAAGGCTGTTAATCGCGGAGATTAACAGCCTATGTGGGTACTCGGAGCGAGTACAATACCCCATTTTTTCAAGAAAATATAAGAATACAAAAGTAAGTATAATTCAGAATATCAACAATTTATGAAATAGGCGGTTTTCTCTTGACTTGATAAAAAAGCACTTGTTTTGCTAATTTGTTACACCTATGTTACACCTGAAACAAAAAAAGTATTATCTTTGCAACTATAAGAAAATAAGAGAAATACAAAATATATTAGTATGGCAAAAAACGATGTAAAGGTGGGCGACAACCCCAAATTAAAGCAAAAAAAGATGAGCGATGGCAATTTATCGCTATATCTTGACTATTATTTGGGGCGTGTTAATGAAGTAGATGAGTACACAGGCGAGCAAACAAGCAAGGTGCAAAGGAAAAGGGAATTTCTACACCTTACATTGCTGGCAAACCCTCGCACGCCATTAGAGCGACAAAGCAATAAGGATATAATGGCTTTAGCCCACAAGATTAGGTTTGAAAGAGAGCAACAATTAAAAGAGGGTAATTTGGGGTATCGCCTTAAAACAAAAAGAAACATCAACTTTTTAGACTATTTCCAAAACTATATAGACGGCTACACAAAAAAGGATTTAAGAATGGTGAGGATTGCTTTGCAACGCTTTAAGGATTTCCTACACGATACACCCGAATATGAGAAATTTTCCAAAGCAATAAAACCCGAACAAATCACAAAAGATATGATGGAGGATTTCACCATGTATTTGCAGAGTAGAAGCGTGGGCGAGGGGGCAAAAACAATCTATGCCCGATTTAAGAAAGTTATTAACTATGCCATAGAGCATGATGTTATTTTTAAAAACCCATGTAAAGGCATATCCATAAAAGTAGATGAGCAGATATTAAGAAAAGAGGTGCTATCACAAGAGGAAATAACAAGGCTTATTGCAACAAAACAAGAAAACGCCAACCAAAACATTAGGCGTGCTTTTATCTTCTGCCTCTACACAGGTTTGAGGTTTTGTGATGTGAAAGATTTGACTTTTGCAAATGTGGATTTTGCTAACCGCCTGTTGAAGTTTGAGCAAAACAAGACAAAGGGGCATAGTGCGAGTAGTGGCGTGGTGATACCGCTTAATGATGGGCTGTTGAAGTTGATTGGAGAGCCTACAAGCCCCGATAACAGGCAAGAGTTAATATTTCCATTGCCGAGTTATGAAATGTGCTTAAAAGCGATTAAACGATGGGTTAAGCGTGCTGGCATCAATAAGCATATTAGTTGGCATTGTGCACGCCACAGCTTTGCCGTCAATATCCTCAACAATGGGGCGAACATTAAGACGGTTGCAAGCCTGTTGGGGCATAGTGGGCTAAAGCACACCGAGAAATATACAAGAGCCGTTGACAGCCTAAAACAACAGGCAATAGATAGTTTACCACCACTTAACATTGATTGACCTATGAGCAGTAATTATGATGCAGATGGAAGCGTGGTTAATATTGGTGGGGATATGATGGGGGGAACGATTATATACACCAATTACAGCGATAATAACGACAAAATAATTTTAAAGTTGCTTGACATCGTCAGCCAGCAAATGCAAATAAACAGCCAACAGGCTACAACCATAAATAGGCTGTTGGAGATGCTGGGAGATGATGCCAGCGTGAAAGGGGGTAGCAAATGACAAAAGAGGAAGTTTATTTTAAATTACAAACAATCAAGAGAGCCTGTGAACTTGTGGCAAACGCCTATAATCACGGCATCGCTTTTGATTGGTCGGCTCTTGATGACTGCAAACAGGCTGGAGAGTGTGCAAAGCGTTTGCACGCTTATTTATCAGCAACAAACGACAGAGATATAAAATTAATTTGTTACTAATAGGATATGGAAGTTTTAGAAAGAATAGCAAACCATGAGTTTGCTGGTGAGTTGAGAGAGATAGTCGAGGCGTTAATCCCATTAAGGAGAAATAGAGAGGAAACCGAGAATTATTTAAGGGAAACCTTGATGTGTGGTGCTTACAAGGATTTTCACAAAGAGGTGTTGAGGGACGCTTTGCTTGATGCTATCAGGGGTAACGATAAACGCACCTTTGGTTATGCCTATTACTTTTTAGGTGCTTGGAAAAATCGCACAAGTGGCGGTGTTGTGATTGAAGATGCCTTCTGCTATGCCAATGAGGCAAGTGTTAATTATTCGCTGTGGTGCGAGGAACAAATAACAGCAACAAAAGCCAACTCCCCTCAAACAATCCCACAAGAGTTAAACACCGATAGGGCAAAAGAAATCTTTGCAAAGGCTGTTAAGGCTGGCTATATGGAAAAGACCGCCACAGGCTATAAATGGCTATATAACAGCGGTAGCAAAGCGAGTTTAGCCTATTTTATTATGCAAGTATTTAGCCCCGACAACACCAAGCAAATACCATTTAAGGCGTTAGGACAGTTGTTTGATGTTACACGGCTTGATAGAGCGTTAGACCAAGCGACCACCGCCAAAAAGCCCCAGCAATGGAGAGGAGCAATAGACAACCTTTTGAAAGACCTATAAAGCAATACACCTCACAATAATGGGGTGTATTTTTGTTGTGTGTAGTGTGGTACACTTGTGGCACACTATTCACACACTATTTTTATTGTCTATTGCCCTCTACCTTTGCTCTTGTTATCGCTGGCGTGGTGAGAGTGTGAGCCACCACCGCCCCGATAGCACAGGGCAAAGAATGTTACAGCCTCACACCTGTAACAGGACAGCCCAAACAATAAACATGATCCACAATGGAAAAATTTTCATTACAAGAGTTGTCCGATTTGGTGGCAGACAAAACACTTTTCTGCACAAAGGAAGTACTAACAAGCGAGGAAGTGGCACGCTATATGGGTGTGAGTAGAAGTTATCTTTACAAATTGACGATGAGGCGTGAAATTCCACACTACAAGCCAAGGGGCAAGATATGCTATTTCAATCGCCAAGAGGTGGAGCAATGGCTACAAAGCAACCGAGTTGCCACCGATACCGAGTTGAACAACCAAGCCAACAACTATTGCATGAAAGGGGGCAAGGCATGATTTTAACCGATTACTACAAAATGGAAGTGCTAAAGGTGATGAAGTCGCACCGCTTTGACTGCACCGCCTCAACAGGTGAATATCCATTATTTGAGGAAGTAGCAGAGAGGGCAAGAAATGGGCGTTTCTTCTGCTATTACAATGGTGTGCCCGACACCTTTTCTGCAAACGCCAAACGCAAAGCAGACCGAGCATTTACCAACAAGGATAATATTAGTAGCGTGTTTATCCCCGATTTGGCAAACCCATTAAAAGGTTATGGCGATGTGAAAGGCACAAGCGATGGTTTGCTGTTTCTTTTCAGCGATGATTATAGCACGGTTGAGTGGTTTGTGGCAAGGGGCTACAAGAATAATATTAAAAACCTTTTCAACATGTTTGCCGATGGCGAGTTGGAAGATGAGTTGCAAATGTTGAGAGCGAGAGCAAAAGCCGCCACTCAAACACAACTCTCTATATTAAGTTGTCAGTAATTACCAAAATAGTAATTTACTATGTACGATACAATCAATTTTAGGCTCACCGCCAAAGATGCTTGCAACATTGATTTTTTAGAGGAAACACCTTGCTACCTCAACAATATTGCACACCATATTTTTAGCGGTGTGCCTGTTGTTACAGGCGATTTGGGAGGCTTGAAAGTTGTGGCGAGCGAGTGGCAAGTCAAGGTTAAAGATGGCTCTTTGTGTAAATGGTTTTTAGGTGACAATTTACAAGAGTTGGGGCGTGGTACTACACAGCAAGCAATAGAGAAATTGAGCGATGAGTTGCATTTGCCAATGGATAGGGCAACAATAACACGGCTTGATGTGGGCGTGAACATCATCACCAAACACCCCCCATTAACATACCTTACTCATATGGGGGTGCTTGCACATGCACAGCGATTGCAACAGCCCAAAGGGCTTTATTACAGCAAGCGTGATGAAATGCTGTGTTTCTATGATAAAGTGATGGAGTGCAAAGCCCACAATGAACTATTGCCACCGCTTTATCGTGGTAGAAATGTGTTGAGGTATGAACAGCGATATTTGCACCGCTTACCAAGCCGTTTAAGTGTTCCTGTGGTAACAGGTGGATTACTATATGATGAGGCTTTTTATATCGCTTTGCTTGATAGGTTTTTGAAAACCTACAAGGCGATAAACAAGATTAATGACATTAAACCAAATTTTAAGGTAATGAAAGGTAAAAAAGACTTACAAAGGTTTGGGGTGCTATCGTTAATTGAGCGGTTAGGTGGAGAAATTGAACTAACCAACCAAATAAACGAGGCACGGCAACGAGGCGAACTAACAATCAAACAAGCCCATGATTTGAGGGACGGCATTAAACAGGCGTGTAAAACAAAAGTAGGTTTGGTTGTTCCCAATGAGCAAATAACCGAACTTGACAAAAAGTTGTATGAGGCTGTGAAGTTTTATCGCTAACCACTCTATATTAAGCCGTCAGTAATTACTAAATTAGTAATTGTATAATAAACGCTCTTGCTGTTTTGCTTGAAAAAGCATCGTTAAGGGCGTTTGTTGTTTTTTTGTTGGCAAACATTATTTGTTGAGTATCTTGACCGCTGTACCCATTTCTTTGTTCCATTTCTCCAAAATACATCGCATGTTTTATAACATACTCTCGGCTGCACAATGTAGAAAGCGTGTGGGGTAGTGGGGTGTGGTGGGCTGTTGCCTCGAACACGCCAGCAATCTAAACAAGAGGCATGGGAAAGGCGGTTCGTTCAATGGGACCCCCACATCGGCATACCTTATTACCATTATAGAAAACTCTTGCACTCGGTTAGGGATTTGTTGGGTAATAGATGGGGCAAGGTTTTGTGTATGCTTGGGTAGTACCTTTTAGGGTGGTAGGGGTGGGGTGAAATAAAAAAGTCCCTGTTTTTACTGAATTGATGCCTAACGATTAGTGAAAAAACGATTAAGAAATGGCGGTATTTTGCACCGCTTCAAACTCTATATTGTTGAAATATGTAGCAGTAGCCACCATATTAATGCCCTGTGAAAAGTTTGTGTTTATTTTTATTTTTTTAGTGATAGAGTGTGATTTGTGCTATTCAGCAAAGAAATTTTCCCATTGGGATTGTATTTAAACCCACTCCAGCGATATAAAATCCCAATCGCTAATAAATAACAAATAGGGCGAGGCGATGAGGCTTTGCCCGGCTGCTCTATTATGCAGCCACAACTACAACCGACCTCAACCGCCACAGCGTGCCATAATAATGCCCAAAAGTGGGCACACGGTTGAAATGTTACACCTATGTTACACCTGTAAAAACAAAATAGGCTGTTAATCAATCAATTAACAGCCTATGTGTGTACTCGGAGCGGGACTTGAACCCGCACAGCCTAAAGGCCAAGGGATTTTAAGTCCCTCGTGTCTACCGATTCCACCATCCGAGCAGCTATTGCGGTAAACAAATGCGGTGCAAAGGTAATGCAATTTTTTTGTTTTGACAAATATTTGAAAAACAAAAATCTGCGGTTAGTATGAGGTGATGATGTAACCTCCGTTCACCGATTGGCGGCATTTGTAGGGCTGAAGCCCCACTTTTTGGCTAAGTGCTGTGCCTGAGAGCGGTCCGCCAGCGCCATTGAGCACGTTGTAGTGCGAGCCGCATTTGGGGCAAATGGCATCGAATGTGGTGGGGTCGACGGTGAGCGTGTATTCTGGTCTGCGCTCCACAGGACAGGCAGCGTCGAACGCCAGTGGCGCATACGAGCCAGTGGATGTGTCGAGCCCCATGATGAGCAGCACGCCGCCAAAACCGGTGAATGTGTTGGCGTTGTAGGGAAAATTGGCTGGCAACTGCTTATCGCGGCTGAAGATGCGGTAATCGCCCACGCCAGTCACGCCGTAGGTGTTCCACACGCCGTATGTGCCCAAGTCGATGCGCACGGTGTAGGATGGAAGCACCTTGTTGTCGATGTGGTTGCAACTGGCAAACACACCCAAAAGCATCATCAGTAAAAGCGTTTTCTTTATCATCGGTTATTTCATTATTGTGAATCAATATTTGTGTGTGGCTTTGACGAATATTCGCTCCCTGCGTTGCCGTTATCTGCCGAGCAGGTGGCTGAACGCCTTGTGGTAGGTTTCGAAATCGAAGCCATCGAGCGTGCGCTGGTAGAGGGCGGCGATGCGGTCGTTGCAGAGGTTGCCGATAGAGCCCTCGTGGGTGTGGTGCACCTTCTTCACTGGGGTGAACTTGCCAGCCTCGATGTCGAGCCCCACCTTCTTATAGGCATCACGGAACGGCACGCCAGCGGCTGCGAGGCGGTTCACCTCCTCCACGCTGAACATGAGGTCGTAGCGCGCATCGTCGAGGATATGCTCGTTCACCTTCACTTGGCTCATCATGGCGTTGACCATCGAGAGAATAGCCTTGATTTCATCGAACGCTGGCAGGAAATCCTCCTTGGTGAGTTGCAAGTCACGGAAATAGCCCACAGGCAGATTGTTGGTGACCATTGTGATTTGGAACGGCAGTGCCTCCAGACGGTTGCAACGTGCGCGCGTCAATTCAAACACATCGGGATTTTTCTTGTGCGGCATAATTGATGAGCCGGTGGTGAACTCGTCGGGGAGTTTGATGAATGCGAAGTTTTGCGAATTAAACATACATGCGTCGAACGCCAGTTTTGAAATGGTGGCGGCAATGTTGGCGATGGCTGCTGCCACGATTCGCTCGGTCTTGCCACGCCCCATCTGGGCATACACCACATTGTAGTCGACCGACGCAAATCCGAGCAACTGCGTGGAGAGTTCGCGGTTGAGGGGGAACGACGAGCCGTAGCCAGCGGCAGAACCCAGCGGATTGCGGTTGTTCACATCGTAGGCGGCACGGAGCACCACCAGGTCGTCGGCAAGCGATTCGGCGTAAGCCCCAAACCACAGTCCGAACGACGACGGCATTGCCACTTGCAAGTGGGTGTAGCCCGGCATCAACACATCCTTATAACGCTCGCTCTGCGCCTGAAGCGTGTGGAAAAGCGTGGTGATGTGATGCACCACATCTTCAATCTCGCTGCGGATAAAGAGGCGAAGGTCCACGAGCACTTGGTCGTTGCGCGAGCGGCCAGAGTGGATTTTCTTGCCCACATCGCCAAGGCGGCGCGTGAGCATCAGTTCCACTTGCGAGTGCACATCCTCAATGCCGTCTTCAATCACGAATTTGCCAGCCTCAATTTCGGCGTAAATCTCGCGCAGGGCAGCGGTGAGCTGGGAAAGCTCGTCGGCGGTGAGCAAATTGATGGTTTGCAGCATAGTGATGTGGGCGATCGAGCCAAGCACGTCGTAGCGAGCCAAATAGAGGTCCATTTCACGGTCGCGCCCCACGGTGTAGGTTTCCACATCGTGGTCAACCTGTATGTTTTTTTCCCAAAGTTTTGATGCCATAATTTCTTGTTTTAGTCTAAAAATCGGAGAGCGTGTAAACGCAATCGGCAGCGGATGCCACGATTGGCTTATACGCCTTATTTTACGCAAAATTACAATATTATTTCCAACCTCAGCCCACGGCGAAAAACAAATTAACGCCAAAATGCAAATGTTTCACAAATTTTATTGCTATTTTTGCGTAAGAAATTGCCCAAATGAAGGCGAAACCACACCATCTCGCCCCCTCATTTGCGAAATAAATGAATGATATGGAAGTGTTATTTTCTGTGATTACTGTTACGTGGAATGCGGCTGGGGTGATTGCGCCCACGCTGAAGAGTGTGAAGGAGCAATCGTGCACCGACTATGAATATCTGGTGGTGGACGGCGCTTCGACCGACGACACCCTGCGCATGGTGAACGAGGCTGGCATTGCCGGCACTCGCATCGTGAGCGAGCGTGACAAGGGACTCTACGACGCTATGAACAAGGCCATTCGCCTTGCCAAAGGAAAATATCTGATATGGATGAACGCTGGCGACGCATTTGCCGCTGCTGATTCGCTTGCGCGTATGGCAGCCGTGGCAGGGAGCAATCCGGGCGTGATTTACGGTCAGACCCAAGTGGTGAACGCCGAGCGCAAAGTGGTGGGTATGCGCCACCTCACAGCCCCTGCGGTGCTTAGTGCCGACAGTTTCAAGCACGGTATGCTGGTGTGCCATCAGGCGTTTGCTGCACGCCGCGACCTCGCTCCGCAATACAACCTCGCCTATCGCTTCAGCGCCGACTACGATTGGTGCATTCGTGTGCTCCAGCAGTCGGACCACAATGCCTACGTGGGCGATGCCCCCATTGTGAGTTTCCTCACCGACGGCTTGACCGACAAGCATCACAAGGCCTCGCTGAAAGAGCGCTACCACATCATGTGCCACTACTACGGCACCGTAGCCACCACCATTCGCCACATCGGTTTCGCTTTCCGCACCCTCGTCCGCAAAGTGAAAAACTGATTATATCTTTGTATTTTTCAAAAAATCGCCCAATTATTTGTTTGTATTTTTCAATTTTTGCCCCAATTATATCTTTGTATTTTTTAAAAAATCGCCAAATTATTTGTTTGTATTTTTCAATTTTAGTAACTTTGTAACCTAAAACACAATATATTAGCATGTATCTAAAAAGAATCATAGACAAGTACCTTGAAGAATGGGCAAAAAGGGCAGACCACAAGCCAATCCTTCTGCGTGGTGCTCGACAGGTGGGAAAATCCAGTTCTGTCAAGCATTTGGGCCGACTATTCCAAAACTACGCAGAGATTAATTTTGAAAAATCTCCAATTTATAAGCAGGTTTTTGAAGCCGACCTCGATGCTGGCCGAATCGTTAGCCAGTTGTCGGCATTGATAGGCATTGATATTATTCCTGGCAAAACGCTATTGTTTCTTGACGAAGTGCAGGAGTGCCCGAAAGCCATCATGGCACTACGCTTTTTCAAAGAGGATATGCCCAAACTTCATGTGATTGCGGCAGGTTCTTTACTGGAGTTCGCATTAGACAACCTTCCAACTTTTGGCGTGGGGCGTATCCACTCCATGTTTATGCGTCCGTTGAGTTTCGACGAGTTTGAGTCGGCTTGCGGATTTGATGCATTGCTAAAGACGAGAGACAGCGCGTCGGCAGAGCACCCCCTGCCAGAACCGCTCTATAAGACCATATTAGAGCACTATCGCACCTACATGATGATAGGTGGAATGCCCGAAGTGGTGGTGAAATGGGTGGCTACTCACAACTATTCGCAGTGTCAGGAAGTGCAAGACGACATCATCGTGTCGTATGAAGACGACTTTCCGAAGTATAAGAGTAAGGTTGACCCCGATTTGCTCCGTGGCGTTCTGCACAGTGCCGCTGTACAATGTGGCAAGAAATTTGTGTATGCGGATGTGGGTGGATACAAAACTCATGCTGTGAAACAAACACTCGATTTGCTTTATCGTGCTGGTATTTTGATACCAGTGACGCATACATCAGCCAATGGATTGCCACTTGGAAGCGAAATCAATGCCAATAAGCGCAAAGTGATATTTCTTGACTGTGGATTGTTGTTGCGAACTCTCAATATGGCATTGGGCGACATCTCAGACATCACTGCACAAATTTTGACCGCCAATGCCACCGACCTCGTTAATAAAGGCTCAATTGCCGAACAAGTAGCAGGAACAGAACTTCTTGCCTACAAAACGGCAAATTTGCGCCATGAATTGTATTACTGGGCAAGAGAGGCGAAGAGTTCGTTGGCAGAGGTTGACTACATCGAATCTTTTGGCAATAAAGTGCTGCCAGTGGAAGTGAAGGCAAATGTGCAAGGTGGCATGAAGAGCCTGTGGGTGTTTATGCGTGAAAAGAAGTTGCACTCGGCTGTAAGATGCTCGGCAGAGAACTTCGGAAAAATCACCTACATCGATGAGCAAGACAATGGCGAGGAGCGCCAAGTGACCATAGTTCCGCTATTTGCTATCAGCAAATTATATCGGTAGTGGCTTGAGTGGGCTGCGTCTGAGCATGGGTGGATTTGGTGGTTAGGAGAAATAAATGTAATTTTGCATTGTGGTTCGCGCGCATGTTGTGCGTGAGTTTTTTTATTGACGATAATATAAGCACTTTACGAGATATGGACATGAAGTTGAGTTACGACAATCAGGGAGAATTTTCAAAGAAATTGTTCATCGAAACATACGGCTGCCAGATGAATGTGGCTGACAGCGAAGTGGTGGCTTCGGTGATGAAAATGGCTGGCTACGACACCACCGACACGATCGATGCTGCCGACGCCATCTTTATCAACACCTGCTCGATTCGCGACAACGCCGAGCAAAAAATATTCTCTCGCCTTAACCAACTCAACGCCTTGCGTCGCAATCGCAAGCGTCGCCTGATTGTGGGCATTATCGGCTGCATGGCTGAGCGTCTGAAGGAAGTGCTAATCAACGAGTACGACGTTGACATCGTGGCTGGTCCCGACTCCTACTTGGAACTGCCCAACCTCATCGCCAGTGCTGAAGCCGGCGAGAAAGCCATCGAAACCACACTCTCGACCACCGAAACCTATCGCGATATCATTCCACAGCGCATCAGCGGCAACAAGGTGAGCGGCTACATCAGCATCATGCGTGGCTGCAACAACTTCTGCACCTACTGCATCGTGCCTTACACCCGTGGCCGTGAACGCAGCCGTGAGCCGGAGAGCATTCTCAACGAATTGCGCGACCTGCAAAACAAGGGTTTCAAGGAGGTGATTTTGCTCGGTCAGAACGTGAACAGCTACCTCTTTAAGCCTGCCGACGGCGGTGAACCTGTGGATATGGCTGCGCTGCTCGCACTTGTGGCTGAGGCCGCGCCTGAAATGCGTGTGCGCTTCACCACCAGCAATCCAGAGGATTTGAGCGACGAAATCATTGCCACCATGGCATCGCACGCCAACATCTGCAACCACATTCACCTGCCAGTGCAGAGCGGCAGCAACAAGATTTTGAAACTCATGAACCGCAAATACACCCGCGAATGGTATCTCGACCGAATTGCGAAAATCCGTGAAGCGATGCCCGACTGCGGTATTTCGAGCGATATGTTCACCGGTTTCCACAACGAAACGGAGGAAGACTTCGAGGAGACGCTCTCGCTGATGCGCGAAGTGGGCTTCGACTCGTCGTTTATGTTTAAATACAGCGAGCGTCCCGGTACATTCGCCGCCAAGCATCTGCCCGACAATGTGAGCGAGGAGGTGAAAATCGACCGCCTCAACCGTATGATTGCGCTGCAAAACGAACTGTCGCTGTGCAGCAACCGCAACGATGTGGGCAAAACCTTTGAGGTGCTGGTGGAAGGCTACAGCAAACGCTCGAAAGACGATATGTTTGGCCGCACACAGCAGAACAAGGTGATTGTGTTTCCTGCTGGCGATACTAAGGTGGGCGACCGCGTGATGTGCGTGGTGGAGAAAGCCACCAGCGCCACCCTGATTGGGCATAGGGTGTAAAGACCTCTCCGAGAGGGATTTTTATTCCCACGCTATAGCATGGGAATGGATATTTTTTTGGCTTTTAAATTTTGATGGGGATGACTGCTAACACAGAGAAACTTTGGAATAGGAATTACTGCAAGGTGATGATTGCCAATTTCACGCTTTTCTTCGCCTTCTATCTGCTCACGCCTTTGCTGCCTCTTTATTTGAGCGAACATTTCCATGCCACGAAAGACATGATTGGGCTGGTGCTGAGCGGCTACTCGGTCACTGCCATGCTGTTTCGCCCATTCAGCGGCTTTATGGTCGATAATTTTCAACGAAAGAAGGTGCTGATGGTCACTTTCTTCGTGTTTTTCATATTCTTTGCCGGTTACCTTATGGCAGGCACGCTGTTGCTCTTCGCCATAGTGCGCACGCTGCATGGTGGTCCGTTCGGGGCTATCACGGTCGCCAACAGCACGGTGGCTATCGATGTGCTGCCGTCGTCGCGTCGCAACGAGGGTATAGGCTACTACGGATTGAGCAATAACCTCGGTATGGCGATAGCGCCATCGGTGGGCATTTTTCTCTATGAACTCACTGACAGTTTCGACATGATATTTATTCTCGCCTTGGCGATTGCTGGCGTAGGGCTTGCCGTGGACTCCACACTCAAACTCAAACCACGCCCCATCAACAAAACTGGCCGCACCGTGTCGCTCGACCGCTTCTTCTTGCTCAAAGGTTGGGCGTTGGCGGCGAATATGGTGTGCTTCGGCTTCTGTTTTGGTGTGTTGAGCAACTACCTTGCCATCTACGGTAAAGAGGTGATGCACATCACCGCTGGCACAGGCGCATGGTTCTTGATATTGGCGGTGGGACTGATTTCGTCGCGTCTGCAAGGCGCGAAAGCACTGCGCGAAGGCCGACTCACCCACAATGCTGGCTATGGAATGCTCATATCGCTTGTGGGCTACACCCTGTTCATAGCCGTGCCTAACGCCATTGGTTATTACGGTTCTGCCGTGCTCATCGGTCTCGGCAACGGTCACCTGTGGCCAGCTTACCAGAATATGACCATCAACCTCGGAACCAACGACCAGCGAGGCACAGCCAACTCCACCATTCTCATTTCGTGGGATATTGGTATGGGTGTGGGTTGTCTTATCGGTGGTGTGGTGGCCGACTGGTTGGGCTATTCTGCAGCGTTCTGGACCACCGTAGCCATCAACGCCTTGGGTGTGGTAGGCTATTTCGGCTACGCTATGCGCCACTTCCAGCGCAACAAACTCCGCTAATTCAAACTCCGCTTTGTGGGGGGACTCACACGGATCCCACAGATCTCACAGATCTCACAGGTTTTGCTTTGTGGGTGGGAAATCTCACAGAGGCTCTCCACGGGTTTGCTCCAATGGCTCACCTGGATTCCGCTTTGTAGGGGTAGGCTCACACGGATCTCACAGATCTTACAGGTTTTGCTTTTTAGGGTGGGAAATCTCACGGAATTTTGTGGGTGCCTTGATAATTGGAGCACTCGGAGTACTCGGAGCACTCGGAAACTTGTTGACTCGTTGACTTGTTGTCTTGTTGACTCACAGGTTTTTTAGGTATTGGGCGGTTTGGACGAGGGAGCGGGTGGCGAGGAATGCGATGTAGGCGAGCCACAAGCCGTGGTTGCCCATTGAGGTGGGCACTATGGCGAATGTGAGGAAAAACGCCGCCAAAGCGATGCCCACCGCTGCCATCATTTCGCGAGTGCGGGTGAGTCCGATAAACACACCGTCCCACACAAATGCCGCCATGCCGGCAACGGGAATCACAGCGCACCACCAGCGGAAATCGAGGGCTGCGCTCACCACGGAATGGTCGTTGGTAAGCACCGTGAAAATCTGTTCGGGAAAAATGGCATACAGCAGCGTGCAAATGGCGGTAAACGCTCCAGCCCAGCCAAACAGGTGCCACACGCAACTATGCTCCGCCGCCACATCGCCACGGCCGTAATATTTGCCGGCAATGGCTTCGCCAGCAAAGGCGATGCCGTCCATGAAGTAGGAGAAAAGGATAGCCATTTGAAGAATGAGCGTGTTCACTGCCAGCGTCATATCGCCGCTGCGTGCGCCAGCCGCCGTGAAAAACAATGCCTGGAGCATCATGAGCGTGCTGCGTATGAATATGTGCGAATTTACCTTGAAAAATCGTGCCGATCCCTTGAATCCGAACGCCTTGCGCCAGTCCATCGCCGCCACATGCGAGCGATATTTGCGCCTCAGCAGCCACAGCGAGTAGGCAAGCCCTATCCACTCGGCAAGTACCGTACCCACAATGATGCCGGTGAAACCCAATCCGAGCGCAAACACGGCTATCACCGATAGCACGATGTTGAGCACATTCACGGCAATGGAAATCACCATTGGGCTGCGCGAATCCTGCATTCCCAGTAGCCACCCCTTGATACCCATCATCACCAGCGTGGGTGGAGCACCCCACACACCAATGTAGAAATAGGTGAGTGCCAACTGCCGCACCGTGTCGCTCGGACCGATAGCCAGCAGCGTGACCCATTGCAGAGGCCACTGAAGCACGATGATACCAACGGAAATCAGAAATCCGAGTGCTATGGCGTGTTGGAGCACAGCCACGGTTTCGGCTTTGTCGCCGCTGCCGTAGGCCTGTGCCGTGAGCCCCGAAGTGCCCATGCGCAGGAATCCGAAATTCCAGTAAATGAGGTTGAACATCATTGCCCCCACCGCCACCGCACTGATAAACGTGGCACCGCTGCCGCCCAGCAGGTGTCCAGCGATAGCCGTGTCGAGCAGCCCCAGCAGCGGAATCGTGACATTCGTAACGATAGCCGGAATGGCAATATGGAATATTTCGCGGTTCATTCTCGTGCAGAAATCTGACCACAAAAATACGACATTTCCCACACATCGGCAAAACCAGCCGATAGGTTTGGAGTCTGAATTTCTGTAACAAGTTGTTAAATAATTTAAACGGAGTAGTGGGTGGCAAAAATGGATTTTTTTGGATGAGATTATTTGCGTAAATTTGTGGCGAGAACGAGATCACCGACCCGAAAAAACAGTAATTATCTTTGATAATTAGAGATTTCATAGGAAAAAAATTAAAATCAGAATACAAACTGAAATCTACATCAAGCAACTGTTTTGGAAAATTGATGATTTAGGAAAAACAAAACAACAAGTAACAACTTTAATTTTTATATCCATTTATGAGAATAATTATCAACCTTATGTTCGCGCTTGCAGCCGTGGCATTCTTGTCTGCCACGTTGAATGCACAGCCTGTCGTAAAGCCTAAGTCGTTTTACGAGGGCAAAACTTACACATGGACAAACGCTAATGGTGGCACCGTGACCTCGAAATTAGCGGATCCAGCGACCGATCCTCGCCAAATCATGGCGCTGCTCAAAGAGGTGTACACCAACAAAGAAATCCCAGGCATTTTGCAATGCGGCTACACCGCTGATGGCGAAAGAGAAGGCGATATTGATTACAATGTGACGAATAAAAGCTATATCAATAAAGCTTATGGTATTTTGGCTGACAACTATAAGCCAAACGAGGAAGGCTACACCACACTTGTTGTGACGGTGAAGAATTCTTGGAAACCAAATCCAAACAATATGTCTGAGAATTTGGATAAAGACCAGACCATGAGTTATATTGCCGAAGCTATTGAGTCTGTTCAAATTCTGACAGACGGAGTATATATTCCTGGTACTGGTGCTGATGGGAAAAAGAATCCAAATCCAGGTGCTGTTTACCGCCTGTCGGGTAGCGCAAGCCGTATCTTCTTTATGTCTAAAGGTCGTGGTCGTGAATGGGACAAGACTGTAATTCATAACTATGCACCATTCAATGGTATGTTTGAGGAATATAGTCCTGTGGCTGTAAGCAATAGTGGACAGCTGGTAGAGAACTTCTACGCCAGATTGGTGAATGGTGAATTTTTCAAAGTGGAGCACGATTGCCCTACTGTTGCCGGTAAAAAGCACTATTTCTTTATGGAAAGTGAATCCAGCACAAAAAAATATGATGTGACCGATTTGATTGTTACAGTTCCTGATTATCGCCTTTGGCAGTGGGATGACCGTGACTACCAGGAAGGTACAAAGAGTAAATACACCAACTACAACAAAAGCCATGCTCCATCATTAGGTCTTTATGGTATTCAGCTTAAAGCCACAGCCACTCCTGCTGCTGGTGATGAATACACTGTGGAACTGAAATGGACCTCTACACTCAATGAAATTACTGGCAATGAGATTGACCAGCGATTCAAAGTGTGGGTGCGTGCTGAAGACGGTCATTTGGTGCCTCTGCTTGATGCAAATGGCAATCAGGTGGAAATCGCCCCAGGTGAAACATTCGAATACAACTACAAGGTGAAGCAAGGTATTGAAGGTCGCGAAATCACTTATGTGGTATCGGGTCAGCCAACCGATGCGCTGTTTATCAACTACAAAGAAGTGTATTCTAACGACGACAAGGTGTTTATCCCAGGTCTTGATCCCGATGAAGGTCTGCGATTGAGCATTGGTACCACCTCTACATCTGACTACGATTTGGCAACCGAAACCAACCAATACAAAAACCTCATCACCATTGACCACAATTTGGTGAACACCCATGTGAAGTATGGTAACTTGCAAGCTGGTTCTAAACTCGCTTTCTATCGCTACGATGTGGGCCGCAATAGCGAAGCAAAAAAAATTGCCGAACTTGAAATTATCAGCGTTGACCAGCGTAAAGAAAAAGAAGGATGGATCATTCCGAGTTACAACTATTTCTTGGACTATAAGTACAACTTGAGATTCTTCAATCAGGAGAACGAAGCAACTCCTAAGACAAATCTTACAGGAGCCACATATTCATTGGAGACCAATTACGATTATACAGAAAATACCACAAACGAAATTGATTTCAATGGCTTCAAAATCAACTCGTTCAACGATGAGTTCTGCGCTTCAACTGCCACCAACGACCACCCTGCAAGTTACGAATACAAGGCATCGTTCTCTAACTTGAACCACGCTACCCAACCAGAACTTCACAGCGCATACAGCACCATCAAGGTACACAAGACCACCCCTGATCTTACCGACAAGGCTATCACGCTTGAAGATGTGGAGAACGATAACGTATGCTCTACTCGTATCTATAAAGGCGAGCATGACGCAAGTCCTGCTATCCAATTCACACTCGACCAAGACCGCAGAATCGCCGAGTATAGTGTGGGTAAGATTCGAAACAAAGAGCAAAGCGAATCGGAGGAAGTGGGTTTGGCTCAACGCCTCCCAAGTTGGAACTATGCTATCTACGAAAATGGCTCGTTTAAGCAAAACGTAAGCCACACCGAAATTCCTCAAATTCACGACGCATCTGCAAAGGTGGGTAAAAACGATTACGTGTCGGTGATCAAGACTTATCGTGACAACGACGGTTCTTATAACACCTACGGCTCACCAATCAACACCACCTACAAACTCAAAGCAAGCGTGGATGTTATCGCCAAGGTGATGAGCGAATATGTGTTCACCTCAAATGGCAAGAAGGGCAGATACTATCAAACCGACCTGAAGATTACCGCCGATGGTACCGATAATTACGAAATTGTGAAGTATCGCGTTTGGCGTCAAACCAATCGAGCAATGGAAATCGTGCCTCAATATATGGCTCGCCTCCAACAAGACACTCACCCAATCGTGATGAACTCTGACGACAAGGGTAACCCATCCATTGACCAGAACCACAATAGCATTAAAGAATTTGAGTTGGTGGACCGCCCAGGCGTTGGCTTCTATCCAGAGCAAATCGACAACAGCAACAGCAAGTCGATCCACGTTTACGACACCTTCGGTGCAAGCGACGTGTCAGAAGATGGCAACCTCGACGTGACTTACATCGTGCGCCTCTACGCTAAGCCTGAAGCAGGCAACACTTCGGCAAGAGCAAAAGCCACCACTCCAATTTTGGCAAAGGAATACTACATCGGTGAAGCCACTATCACAGTGTCGTTCGAAGAAAACACCCCAACTGGACTCTTCGACTTCGTGGCAGAGACCAAAACCCCAGTTCGTGTGCAATACGTGAACATGCTGGGTCAGAAGTCCGACACTCCATTCAGCGGCATGAACGTGGTGATTACCACCTACACCGATGGCTCACACAGCACAGCAAAACGTGCATATTAAACCTTAACGAAATATCCGAATATAAATTAAATAGAACAACTGACTATTTACGTTAAAAGGCAATCCTGTCGCGATGACAGGGTTGCCTTTTCCTATGTATCCCCCACTATTAGCCCACCATTATTGGGCTCAGTGGATAAATAATGGGGGCACAGAAACAAAAACATAAAAAACAGCCTTTTAGCGATGCCAGTGCTTCGCACCTGTCGTTAGT